>WBZM01004291.1_pt1 | contig 10474 bp, 6 predicted proteins | sample 5204271 | NCBI WGS metagenome assembly WBZM01 (sample SAMN12344346, study PRJNA552823) | activated sludge metagenome | biome: Activated sludge suspended growth; feature: Nitrification reactor; material: Wastewater; isolation source: activated sludge from nitrification reactor of wastewater treatment... | reverse complement strand
CTTCCCCACCCGCTACCCGCACTGGCGCTTCGGCATGGAGTACGAGCGGCTCAGCAAGGGGTACGAGTACGGCCTCTCCAAGATCTACGAGATGGTCATCAACAACGACCCCTCCTACGCCTACCTGCTCGAGTCCAACATGGACGTGGACCAGAAGCTGGTGATGGCCCACGTCTTCGGCCACGTGGACTTCTTCAAGCACAACATGGCCTTCCGGCACACCAACCGGAAGATGATGGACACCATGGCGAACCACTCGACGCGGGTGCGCCGCCACCAGGACCGCCACGGGGTGGACGCGGTGGAGGACCTCATCGACCGCTGCCTCTCCCTGGAGAACCTCATCGACTACCAGGCGCCCTACGTGAAGCGGCGCGCCGCCCGCGGCGACCCGCCGGAGGGGACCGGGGAGCGGGCGGTGGCGCGGGGCTTCCGCGCCGACCGCGAGTACATGCGGGACTACATCAACCCGCCCGCCTTCCTCCACGAGGCCCAGCGGCGGCTCGACGAGAAGGCCGCGGCGCCGCGCAAGGTGCCGGAGCACCCCGAGCGCGACGTGCTGCTCTTCCTGCTGGAGCACGCGCCGCTGGAGGCCTGGGAGCACGACGTGCTCTCCATCGTGCGCGACGAGGCCTACTACTTCGCCCCCCAGGGCCAGACCAAGATCATGAACGAGGGCTGGGCCACCTACTGGCACTCCAAGATCATGACCGAGAAGGCGCTGGAGGCCTCGGAGCTGGTGGACTACGCCGATCACCACTCCGGCACGCTGGCGGTCCAGCCCGGCCAGCTCAACCCCTACCGGCTCGGCGTGGAGCTGTGGCGCGACGTCGAGGACCGCTGGAACAAGGGGCGCTTCGGCAAGGAGTTCGACGAGTGCGACAGCTTCGTCGAGCGGCGGCAGTGGGACCGCGGCCTCGGCCTGGGGCGGCAGAAGATCTTCGAGGTGCGCCGCCACTACAGCGACGTCACCTTCGTGGACGAGTTCCTCACCCTGGAGTTCTGCGCCGAGCAGAAGCTCTTCAACTTCGGCTTCTCGGAGAAGCACGCCCGCTGGGAGGTGCAGACCCGCGAGTTCAGGCAGGTGAAGGAGCGGCTGCTGCGGATGCTCACCAACTTCGGCCAGCCGGAGATCGCGGTGGTGGACGGCAACCACGAGAACCGCGGCGAGCTGCTGCTCTCCCACGGCCACGACGGGGTGGACCTCAAGCTCGACTGGGCCCGCGACACGCTGCGCAGCCTGCAGTCGCTCTGGCGCCGGCCGGTCTGCCTGGAGACCAGGGTGGAGGGGAGGCCGGTGCTGATGCGCTTCGACGGCACCGACCACACCGACCGGCGACTCGACCGCTGATCGCCGCATCCCACCTCGCCCCACACCTCGGCCGGCCGCCCATTTCGAGCCGTCCCGCGGGCGTGGTACCTTTCGCCGCGCATGGACCGCCCCGACGACGCGCCGCGCCGCCGCCGCGGCCCGCTCCTCCTCGGCGCCATCGCCCTGGGTGTCGGGGCCGGCGCCGCCGCCTTCCTCCTCCTCCTCCCCGTCGCGCCGGAGGCGCCCGCCGTCGCCGTGGCGCCCGCCGCCGAGGCCCCGCCCGCGGTGGCCGCGCCCCCCGCGCCGCCCCCCCCGCCGCCGGAGCGCTTCGAGACCGCCACCCTGCGCCTCGGCCGCGACCAGACCATCGGCCAGGTGCTCCCGAAGCTCGGCCTCAGCGCCGCCGAGGCCAACGCCGTGGTGGCCGCCCTCCAGCCGCTCTTCCCGGCCCGCAAGGCCCGCGTCGGCGACCAGCTCATCGTGGAGCGGCGCGCCGGCGAGAAGGCCCTGGCCCGCTTCACCTTCCGCCAGGGCCGGGCCGACGAGTGGACCGTCACCCGCGGCGAGGACGGCGCCCTGGCCGCCGCCAAGCGGCCGGTGCAGCTGGAGACCGCGGTGAGCCGGGTGGCCGTGGAGGTGGCCGGCTCGCTCTACGAGTCGCTGCAGCGCACCGCCGAGGACCCGTCGCTGGCCGTGCTGGCCGCCGACGTGCTGGCCTGGGACGTGGACTTCTACCGCGACGTGCGCGCCGGCGATCACCTGAAGGTGCTGGTGGAGAAGGTCTTCGCCGACGGCGCGCTGCTGCGCTACGGCGAGATCCTGGCCATCGAGTACGAGGGGACCGCCGCCGGCAAGAAGCGGCTCTTCCGCTGGACCGCCCCCGACGGCCAGGCCAGCTACTTCGACGACGCCGGCCAGAGCGCCCGCCGCGGCTTCCTCAAGACGCCGCTCAAGTTCGCCCATGTCACCTCCGGCTTCGGCAACCGCAACCACCCCATGCTCGGCTACATGCAGGCGCACATGGGCATCGACTACGGCGCGCCCACCGGCACGCCGGTCTGGGCGGTCGGCGACGGCGTGGTGCGCCAGGCCGGCTGGAACGGCGGCTGCGGCAACTCGGTGACCATCCGCCACCGCAACGGGCTGGAGACGCTCTACTGCCACCTCTCCTCGGTGGCGGTCTCGGCCGGCCGGGCGGTCTCGCAGAAGCAGGTCATCGGCGCGGTCGGCTCCACCGGCCTCTCCACCGGCCCGCACCTGCACTACGCGGTGCTGCGCGGCGGGGCCTACATGAACCCGGCCCAGCTCAAGGTGCCGCGCGACGCGCCGGTCAAGGCCGAGTGGATGGCGTCGTTCACCGAGGCCATCGCGCCGCTCCGGGCCAGGCTGGACGGCACGCCGGTGGCGATGAACTGACGGCCGGCCGGCCGCCGCCCTACCCCGCCAGCACCCGCGCCAGCGCCTCGCGCAGCGCCTCCAGCCCCACCGGCTTGAGGAGCAGCGGGACCCCGTCCGCCTCCACGGCGCGGCGGGCCTCCTCGTCGAGCACGCCGGCGGTGATGAAGATGACCCGGCTGGCCAGGCGCGGGTCGAGGCGCAGCAGCTCGCGGCGCAGCGCCGTCCCGGTCAGGTCGGGCATCATCAGGTCGGTGACCACCGCGTCGAAGCGCTCCCCCTGCTCCAGCAGGCGCAGCGCCAGGCGCGCCGAGGCCACCACCGAGACGTCGTGCTCCGCCGCCAGGGCGCGCCGCAGCGAGTTGCCCACCAGCCGCTCGTCGTCCACCACCAGCACCCGCCCGCGCGCCGCCCCGGCCCGGGCCGGTGCCGCCGCGCCCGGGTCGGTCGCGGCCGGCTCGGCGGCCAGCAGGCGCACCCGCACCACCGTCCCCTGCCCGGGCCGGCTCTCCACCTCGATGGTGCCCCCGGCGGCCGCCACGATGTTGCGGCAGATGGAGAGGCCGAGGCCGGTCCCCTGCCCGGCCGGCTTGGTGGTGAAGAAGGGCTCGAAGACCCTCGGGAGGACCGCGGGGGGGATGCCGGCGCCGCTGTCGGAGACCTCCACGGTGACCCGGCCGTCCGGCCCGAGGCGGGCCGAGACCCGGATGGCGTTGGTCGCCGCCTCCCCGGGCGCGATGGCCTGGGCGGCGTTGACCAGCAGGTTGACGAAGACCTGTGCCAGCCGCGCCGGGTTGCCGGCCACCGGCGGCAGCCGCCCGATGTCCCGCTCCAGGCGGGCGCGGTGGCGGATCTCGTTCCAGGTCATGCTGATGCAGGAGCGGAGCACCGCCTCCAGGTCGGCGGCCCCGGCGTCGCCGGCCGGCTGGCGGGCGAAGGTGCGCAGGTCCTCGATGATGGCGCGGAGCCGCTCCAGCCCCTCCTGCGACTCGGCCACCGCCTCGAGGAGCTCCCCGGCCGCGGCGGCCGGCGCCACCCCGGGCAGCGCCGAGGCCAGGAACTCCAGGTTGGCGCTCACGTAGGCGAGGGGCGTGTTGAGCTCGTGGGCCACGCCGGCGGCCAGCGTGCCCATGGAGATGAGCCGGTCGGCCATGGCGAGGCGGGCCGCCATCTCGCGCCGCTCGGTGACGTCGCGCACCACCGCGAGGTGGAGGCCGGCCAGGATCTCGGAGGCCACGTCGTACTCCAGCGCCCGCTGCCCCTGGGGCGTGGCGGCGCTGGCCTCGCCCTGGTGGCGTCCCTGCCGCGCCCCCGCCGACAGGTCCAGGTCGGTGGCCGCCACCTCGGAGGGCCGGCGCCCGCGCAGGGCCTCGGCGGCCACGCCCAGCAGCTGCTCCAGGGCCGGGTTGGCGTCCACCAGCCGCCCCTCGGCGTCCACGATGGCCATGCCGTCGCGGGCGTGGTCGAAGACGGCCCGGGCCAGCCGCTCGCGGGCCCCCAGCGCCTCCTGGGCGGTGCGCCCGTCGATGGCGGTGGCCAGCACGTTGGCCACCGTCTCGAGGTGGTGCACCTCGTCCTCCTCGAAGCGCCGCGGCGCGCGCCCGGCCACCAGCAGCACGCCGTGCGGCCGCCCCGGCCCGCGCACCGGCACCGCCAGGGCGCAGGCGGCGCCGGCGTCGGCCAGCAGCGGATCGGCCACCCGGGCGTCGCGCGCCAGGTCGGACACCTGCACCGGGGCCCCCTCGGCGTGGGCCAGGCCGGCCACCGTCAGCATGACCGGGAGGTGGCGCCCTCGCGCCGCCGGGCCGAGGCCCGCCTCGGCGACCACCCGCAGCCCGCCCTCGGCCGGCTCGAGCCAGGCGCCCACCTCCGCCCCCAGGCCGCTGGCGGCCAGGGCGGCCCCGGCGTCGAGCACGTCGGCCACCCGCGGCAGGCCCAGCGCCAGCTGGCTCAGGCGGGCCAGGGCGCCGGAGCGGCGCAGCTGGGTGCGGAGGCGCGCCTCCTCGGCGCCGCCCCCCGTCCCCGCGCCGGCGGCGGCACCCGCCCCGACCTCGCGGTAGCGCGCCTCGCGGTAGCGCAGCACCACCAGCCGGGGCTCGCCCCGGGGCCACTGGCGGGCGGTCATCTCCAGCCAGCGGTACCCGCCGTCGACGGCCAGGGCCCGGACCTCGATGGGGATGCCGTCGTCGAGCGGGGCCGAGCGGGCGCTGGCCATGGCGGCCAGGTCCTCCTGGTGCACGTAGGCCCAGGCGTTCTGGCCGACCAGCTGCTCGGGGCGCCAGCCCAGGAACTTCTCGGAGGCGCCGTTGGCGTAGCGGATCTCGCCGGTGGGGGCGCAGATGGCGACGAAGCCGTCGATCAGCTCGGCCACCACGGCGTGGAGGCCGGACGCCAGGTCGGCGACCGTCCCGCGGGTCCCCTCGGGCGCGCCCTCGCCCGGGCGCATGCCGTGGGTCCGCTCCAGCTCCGCGATGCGGGTGTAGAGCGCGGCCAGCTCGCGCAGCACCTCGGGGGTGGTGGTCAGCGCCATGCGGTGGCCTCGGGGGAGGGAGTGGGGGCAGTCTACCGCCCCCGGGGCTCCCGGCCACTCCGTGGCACCATGACGCGGGGTCGCACCCCGGGTGCACCCGGGCCCAGCGCGCGGCGGGACCCGGCCCGGCCCGGCCCGGCTCGACCCGGCGCGCCGCGCACGGCGCGTCCGGCCGCTAGCGGCGGCGGCGCCGGGCCTTCTCGGCGGTGAGGGCCTTGTCCCCCACCTGCGCCCCGTTGAGCCCGTTCACCACGGCGTCCAGCGAGGCCGGCGAGACCTCCAGGAAGGCGTGGCTGCGGCGCAGCTCGACCGCCAGCACCTCGGCGCCGGGCGCCTTCTCGGCCACCAGGGCGCGGACCTTGGCCTCGTCGGCGCCGGCCTCCTCGCCCCAGGAGACCCAGATGCGCCCCTTGGCCGGGCGGCCCTCGCGCTCGCCGCGGTCACCGCGGTCGCCGCGCTCCGGCCGGCCGCCGCCCTCGCGGGCCGGCGACGTGGCCTCGACCTCCACCTCGGTCACCGGCGTCTCGACCCGCTCCGGCGCCTCCTCGAGGGTGGCCGCCACCTCGACGGTGGGGATGGAGGTGGGGATCTCGTCGGCCGGCGGGGCCGCCTCGGCCGGCCGCGCCTCGCGCGGCGGCCGCTCGGACCGCTCGGTCCGCTCCCGGCGTGGGTCGCGGTCGCCGCGCTCGCGGCGGCCGCCCCGCTCTCCGCGGTCCCCCCGCTCGCCGCGGTCGCGGTCCCGCCCGCGCCCCTCGCGCCGCTCGTGGCGGGCCAGCTCCTTGTTGCCGGCCGCCTCCTGGCGCTCCTTGCGCTCGTGCTCCTGGCGCTTGTGCTCGGCCTTCTGCGCGTCCGTCATCTTCTCGATGCGGTGGTGCGTGAAGAAGTACTTGAGGGCGAAGGCCACCAGGTACTCGCCGTCGGGGCGCCCCTTGAGCTGCTGGGCCAGCGGGATGTAGGCCTCGAAGATGGAGGCGCTCATGGCCTCCTTCAGCTCGGCCACGTGGCGCTCGGTCCAGCGCCCCCGGGCCTCCTCGGGCGTCGGGAGGGTGCGCTCCTCGAAGACCACGTTGAACTTCTTCTGGAGGGCCGAGAGGGTCATGATCTCGGCGCCGGAGACCAGCGAGAGGCTGGTGCCCTTCTTGCCGATGCGGCCGGTGCGGCCGACCCGGTGCATGAAGACCGAGGGGTCCTCGGGCAGCGAGTAGTTGACCACGTGGGAGAGGTCGGAGATGTCGATGCCGCGGGCGGCGATGTCGGTGGCCACCAGGAAGCGCAGCTCGCCGCGCTTCACCTTGGCCATGACCCGCTCGCGCTCCTTCTGCGGCAGCTCGCCGTTGAGCAGCTCGGCGTCGTACCCGTTGCGGTTGAGCACCGCGGTCACCAGGCCGGTGTCGCTGCGGGTGTTGCAGAAGATGATGGCCGTCTCCGGCTCCTCCGTCTCGATCATGTAGAGGAGGTTGCGCGGCTTCGGGTAGGCGTCCACCGTCGGGTACATGACGTTGTGGATGTTGTCGACGCGGTACTCGTCGCCCGAGAGCAGGATGGTCTCCGGCTCGGTGAGGTACTCGCGGATGATCTGCTCGATGTCGGCCGGGACGGTGGCCGAGAAGAGCAGCTGCTGGCAGTCCTGCGGGAGGTGGCCGAGGATGCGGGTGACCTCCTCGAAGAAGCCCATGTTGAGCATCTCGTCGGCCTCGTCGAGGCACGACACCAGGCACGACTCCAGGCGCAGGGTCTTGCGCCGGATGTGGTCGTAGATGCGGCCGGGGGTGCCGACCACGATCTCGGCCCCCTTCTCCAGCTTCTCCAGCTGCTCGCCCATCGAGGCGCCGCCGTAGATGCAGACCACCGAGAGGTCGCGGTGCTTCGCCAGCCCCTCGAACTCCTCGGCCACCTGGATGGCCAGCTCGCGGGTGGGGCACATCACCAGCGCCGAGGGCATGCGGCGCCCGTCGGGGATGCGCTCCAGCGTCGGGATGGCGAAGGCGGCCGTCTTGCCCGTCCCGGTCTTGGACCGGACGATGACGTCCTTGCCGTCCCGCACCGGGCGGAAGGTCCTGGCCTGCACCGGGGTGGGCTTGGTGTAGCCCTTCTCGGCGATGGCCCGGCGCAGCGCGTCCGAGAGGCCCATCTCGTCGAAGGAGACGTCTGCGACGTAGTCCGACACCACCGGGGCCTCGGCCCCGGGGTTCTGCTCGCTCTCCATGTCACCACTCGTTTCGTCAGTGGCGCATGGCGGCTTCGCAATTCCGCGTGGAGCCCGGTCCTGCGACCGGGCGCCGCGCCGTGCCGCGAGGCTCGCCATGCGCCGTGGTCCGCCCGCGGCTTGCGCGGGAGGCGGCAGGCTTATATCACAGGGCTGGACCCGGCCCGAATCCCCGGCCGCGCGAGCCGGCCGACCGGCCCGCCCCCACCCCGCCCGCCATGGCCGACGACGCCCACGACGACGAGGCCCTCGTCCCCGCCCTCCCGGCCCCGCCGGCGCCCCACCGCGACGGCGGCCTGGTCCGCTACGACCCGCTGCGGGCCTACATGGCCGAGGTGGCGCGCCACCCGGTGCTCTCCCGCGAGGAGGAGCACGAGCTGGCCCTGCGCTACCGCGACACCGGCGACGTGCAGGCCGCCTACCGGCTGGTGGCCTCCAACCTCCGGCTGGTGGTCAAGATCGCCCACGAGTACCGGCGCAGCGCCTTCCAGCTCCTCGACCTCATCCAGGAGGGCAACCTGGGGCTGATGCAGGCGGTGAAGAAGTACGACCCGATGAAGGGGGTCAAGCTCTCCAGCTACGCCGCCTGGTGGATCCGCGCCTACATCATCCGCTTCATCATGGAGAACTGGCGGCTGGTGAAGCTCGGCACCACCCAGGCCCAGCGCAAGCTCTTCTTCAACCTGGCCAAGGAGCGGGAGAAGCTGCTGGCCCGCGGCATCGACCCCACCCCGCGCCTGCTGGCCAAGAACCTCCAGGTGGAGGAGCAGGACGTGGTGGAGATGACCGGCCGCATGGCGGCCGACGATCTCTCCCTCGACGCCCCGGTCCACGCCGGCGACGAGGAGTCGAGCACCTCCCGCCTGGACCGGGTGGTGGCCGGCGGCGGCCCCGCGGTCGACGTGGCCCTCGGCGACGAGGAGCTGAAGCGGCTCTTCCGGGAGCAGCTGGCCGCCTTCGCCGGCACCCTCACCGACGAGAAGGAGCGCTACATCTTCGAGCACCGGCTCCTGCCGCCCGAGGGGACGGAGCCGCTCACGCTCCAGCAGATCGGCGACCGCTACAAGCTGACGCGGGAGCGAGCGCGCCAGATCGAGGCCAAGCTGACGGCCCGCCTCCGCGACTTCGTGAAGGCGGCCATCCCCGACTTCGAGCTGATGGGACCGCCGGCCGAGCCCGAGTAGGGCGCCGCCGCGAGGGGCCCCTACCCGCCGACCAGCATCCAGGCCGCCACCGCCGAGGCGAGCGCCAGGCAGGACAGCCCCACCCCCACCGCGCCGCCCTCGGGCTGCAGCGAGCGGAGCAGGCCCGCGGCCGCCTCCCGGTCGGCCTCGGTGGCCTCCGCCGCGGCCAGCACGCGCGCCGCCTCGGCCCGCGCCGCCGCGTGGTCGCCGGCCTCCGCCAGCGCCGCCAGCCGCGCCTCCGCCCCCCGCTCCCGCCGCCTCGTGGACATGCGTCCAGCCTAGCACGCGCCGGCCGGCCTCAACCTTGTGCGGGGCCCCGAATGCAGGTACGACAGCGACACCGGAGCACGCGGAGGTCGCATGTCGGGAGGGGTTCCACGCCAGGCCGCCTGGGTCGCCGCGCTCTGCGCCGCGCTCGGCCTGGCCGCGCCCGCGTGCAAGCGGGGCGAGGCGCCCGCGCCGGCCCGCCGCACCCTCCGCTACGACGGCGCCACCTCCATCTCCAACCGGATCCTGGCCTCGGCGCTGCCGGAGCTGGCCGGGCGGACCGGCCTCGAGGTGCAGGTCGCGCGCAGCGGCACCGGCAAGGGGCTCAAGGCCCTCTGGGACGGCCAGGTCGAGGTGGCCGGGGTGTCCCGCGCCCTCACCCCCGAGGAGCGGGGGCGGCGCCCCTCGGTGGCCATCATCGGCTACGACGCGCTGGCCGCCTGGGTGCACCGCGCCAACCCGGTGAGGGGGCTGACGCACCAGCAGCTCAAGGACCTCTTCACCGGCCGCATCACCAGCTGGAAGCAGCTCGGCGGCCAGGACCTCCCGGTGGTCACCTGCACCGAGCGGCGGAGCTCGGAGCGGGCCACGCTGGAGGCCTTCCGCCAGCTCGCCCTCGACGGCGCCGACTACGGCCCGGGGCGCGAGCTGGAGGATCCGGCCGACTGCCTGGCCCTGGTGGCCAGCACCCCCGGGGCGGTGGCCCCGGCCTCCATCGCCTACGCCCTGCCCGGCGTCCGGCCGCTGCCGGTCGACGGCGTGGCGCCGATCCCGGCCAACGTCCGCAACGCCACCTACCCGCTGACCCGGCCGCTCCTCCTGGTCACCCGCGATCCCCCCCACGGCGACCTGCGCACCTTCGTGGACTTCATGGTCTCGCCGGAGGGGCAGGCCTTCGTCGCCGGGGCCGGCTTCGTCGCGGCGCGCTGACCGCGGCTGGCGCCGCGGCGCAGCGCTACATCCTCACGGGGCTGCGCCCCGCCCCGCCCTGCTGCGCTGGGGCCCAACTCGCTCTCGCGCTCCGCGCTCGGCGATTTCCCCAGCGGGAGGGCTTCGCCCTCCGGTCACCTCAAGTCCGAGGTGGCGGCCCGGGCCGCCCCGCCGTATGACGTGGGCGCCCCGGAATGGCCCGGTCGGCGCGCAGGTTCCATCCACGATGGCTCGGCCCCTCACCCGACGCACCTTCCTCGGCACCCTGGCGGGCGCGGCGGCCGCCGCCGCCCTCCCCGGGCCGGCGCGGGCGGCCACCGCCTCCAGCCCGGTGGCCATCGGCCACGTGCAGCACGGCGGGCGCTGGAACCCCCGCCCCTCGGCGCTGCGCCGCCTCGGCTGGGAGCTGGCCCGGCGCACCTCCATCGAGACCACCCCCGACGCGGTCCCGGTGCGGCTCGACGCCCCCGGCCTGCACCGGTTCCCCTGGCTCTACCTCGCCGGCGACGGCCCGCTGCCCCCGCTCTCCGAGGCCGAGCGCGCCGCGCTGCGCCGCCACCTGCAGTACGGCGGGTTCCTGCTGGTGGACGCCGCCGACGGCTCGGAGGGCGGCGGCTTCGACGCCTCGGTCCGCGCCGAGCTGGCCCGGG
>WBZM01004289.1_pt1 | contig 10477 bp, 10 predicted proteins | sample 5204271 | NCBI WGS metagenome assembly WBZM01 (sample SAMN12344346, study PRJNA552823) | activated sludge metagenome | biome: Activated sludge suspended growth; feature: Nitrification reactor; material: Wastewater; isolation source: activated sludge from nitrification reactor of wastewater... | reverse complement strand
GCTCATCCTCGCAATAGCTTCGGCTATTGCTGCGGTTCGCGCCTTGCCAGAAGCGCGAATCCTGCGCTTTCTCATGTCCGACACTTACGAAGCAGACCACTAGCCTGTCGCGGTCGACCCGGATTTCCCGGGCAATTTCCCCGGAAGCCCGCCGGCGCGCCGACGGCACAATACTTCTCCGAAATTTCGCATCAGCGGGAACTTTGGCTTTTTGCCACGGTCAGTTGTCGCTGGAAAAATTCGAGGACTACCGCAATGCTTGCACTCAGGGACTGTATCGACATGTGTGACCTTACCGAACAGGAGGTCGCCGCCATCGCCGAGGAAGAAAACCTGCCACCCATCGTCGCCGTCATGGTCGGCTGCAGTCTGCTGCGTTCGCAGCGTGGGCTGGAGCGCATGCGCGGCATGCTCAGGAGCCGCGCCCAGCGCGCGGTCGCGCGTGGCGACCACGCCGGCGCGGCCGCCCACCAGCGCACCTACGAGGATTTCCGCAGGCGCTGCCCGCAGCCGCTCCACGACTGAGTCTTGCGCCTAGCGGTCGCGCGGCGCGCCAAACCCGTGCTCGGCGGCGTAGAGCGCCGCCTGGACCCGGCTCGACATGTTCAGCTTCTTGAAGATGTTCTGGACATGGATCTTGACTGTGCTTTCGGCCAGATCGAGCGACCGCGCGATTTCCTTGTTGCTGTCGCCGTGGGCCAGGCAGCCGAGGATTTCCCTCTCGCGCGGCGACAGCTTGTCGTGATGGCGGGCCGCCACGTCCGCCTTCGCCTGACCGCGCACCCCCTGCACCAGCTTGGCGGTCATCTGCGGTGAAACGACGGATTCGCCCCCGGCAGCGCGGCGGATGGCGTCGACCAGCGCCTCGGTTTCGATGTTCTTGACCAGATAGCCCGCGGCGCCGACGCGCAGGGTCTCGATGAGGTCTTCGGCATCCTCGGAAACGGTCAGCATCAGGACATGGGTTTCCGGCACCTCCTCGACGATGACGCGCAAGGCATCGAGGCCGGAAACGCCGGGCATGTTGATGTCCAGGAGCACGACATCGGGCCGCAGCGACTTCGCCCGCTTCACGCCTTCGAGGCCGTCTCCCGCCACGTCCACGACCTCGAAATCCTGATGCCGCTGCAGCAGCGACTTGACCCCGCTGCGAAAGAGGGCATGATCGTCGACGATCAGGACCCGGATCTTTTCTCCCATTTATGCCGCCTCCCTGTGTCGCCGGGGCAGCCACAGCGACACGCGCGTGCCCTGCCCTGCGGCCGAATTTACCTGGCACTGGCCGCCCACGCGGTGCGCCCTTTCCCTGATTATCTTGAGCCCGACATGACGGTCGGACAATACCGCCGGATCGGTTTCCGGGTCAAAGCCGACACCGTCATCGGCAACCTCGACGTGCATTCCCTCCCGGCTACGTCGGACGACCACCTCGACGGTCGAGGCGCGGGCATGCTTGCGGATGTTGGACAGGCATTCCTGAACGATGTGCATGACCTGGATCTGGCTTTCGGGCAGTAGCGGCAGGCCGCTGCCCGAGCGTTCGAAGCGCGCCGCGACGCCGGTCTGGTCCTCCAGCTTGGCCAGCGACGCCGCAATGGCGGAATCGAGATCGGTCTGGTGCATCCGCGTGCGGAAGTGGACCAGCAGCTCGCGGACGTTGTCGTAGCTTTCCTGGATGCCGGCCCGCAGTTGCGCCACGGTGCCGGCCGCTTCCTCGACATTCTGCTTGTTGAGCGAATCCTGCAGCAACTGCGCCTGGATGTTGAGGAAGGCTAGCCCCTGGGCGATCGAGTCGTGCAGTTCCTGGGCCAGCAGGTTGCGCTCCTCGGAAACCGCCAGTTCCGTCTCGCGCGAGCGCAGCCGCTGGTTTTCGATGGCCACGCCGAGATGCCGGCCAAGGGTTTCGAGTAGATTCACCTCCTGCTCCAAGACGGGATGCGCCTGCCGGAAATAGAGATTGAAGACGCCGATCCGCTGCCGGTCGTACTAGACGGTGAAGGCCGTCGCCGTGGCGAAGCCCTCGCGGATGCAGGTGCGCAGTTTCATGCCCGGCGGCGGGTTGCCCGTGTCGAAGGCGACCGGCATTCCGGTATCGATGACATCGCCGCACAGGCAGTCGCCGCAATCCATTTCCGTCTCGCTGGCGACGAATGCCGCGGACAGGCCTTCGTGGGTCATCAGGTAGAGCTTCTCGGTATCGGCGGCGTAGAGGCGCACGGCGCCGGCATCCGCCCCCAGTGCCGCGCGGATCCGGCTGAGGAAACCCTGGCACAGCGCCTCGATCGGCACCGGCTCGCCGAGGACGGCTGTGATCTCGTAAAGGATGCCCAGTTCGCGGTTGCGCTCGCCCAGGCTCCGGGTCTTCGACGCCACGCGTTCCTCGAGGGTGCTGTAGGCAGCCTGCAGATGCTCGGCCATCTCGTTGAAGCCCTGCGCCAGACCGCCGAACTCATCGTCGCTCGCGACCGGAACGCGAACCCCGAGGTCATTCTTTCCCATCCGCCGGATGCCGGCATGCAGTTCGCTGACCGGGCGGATCACCTGGTGCATGAAGAACCAGATCAGGAGCGCCGTCCCCAACGCGGCCATCAGCACCAGCGCGCCCTGGACCGAGCGCAGGAGGTTGGTATTCGCGGCATAGCTTCGCTCCATCGCCAGGACGAGGTCGTTGATGCTCCCGACGAAGCCTTCCAGTCGGCTTTCGAAACCCGCGAGGGCCGCCGCGCGCCGTTCCGCGGGCTGGCTCAGGAAGGCCGCGATCAACGGACGGATCGCCTGGCTCCAGGAGTCCTCGACGGCCAGCAGCTTCCCCTCGACTTCGCCGTCGCGCGGCGGGGCCATGGGTCGCGATGGGTCGCCCTGGCGCAGATCGCGCAGAACCTCGTCGAAGCGCCCGAGTTCGGTCTCCAGGCTGGCGGCGAGGGCGCCAGCGTTCTCCCCGTGGCCCGTCCCGTGCGCCATCAAGTGGACCATGCGATAGGTGCGCATGCGCTGGCTGCCGGCATCGTTGATCGCCGCCGCCACGCCTTCGAGTTGCCAGGAGAGGTAGAGCGTCATGCCGATCGCCGCCAGGGCCACCAGGAAGAAGGCGGCCAGCATTCCGACAATCTTGCGCGAAAGCTTGCCAGGGAAGACCATCATTGACGCCTCGGTGAGTCGATGGTCAGCACATTAGCGCCGTGTCCCCGATAAATGCAAGCGCATGAGTCAAAAGAAAAAAGCCCACCGGTTTGCGCCGGTGGGCAAAACGTCGCTGGAGGAGAGAGAGAGCTAAGCGACGGTGGAGACAAGCGGTTCAGGCAGCCAGCTTTTCGACGTGCGCCTGTTTTTCGTAAAGGAACTCGAGCACCGCGGCACGGCAGTCGATGTAGGCCCGATCGTGCGCCAGGGTCAGGCGCTGGCGCGGACGCGGCAGATCGACTTCGAGGATCTCGCCGATGGTCGCCGCCGGGCCGTTGGTCATCATGACGATGCGGTCGGAGAGCAGCACGGCTTCGTCGACATCGTGCGTGACCATGACGGTGGTGGCCCTGGTCGCCTCGCAGATCTTCATCAGCTCGTCCTGCAACCTGGCGCGGGTCAGCGCGTCGAGGGCGCCGAACGGCTCGTCCATCAGCAGTACCTTGGGCTCCATCGACAGCGCGCGGGCGATGCCGACGCGCTGCTTCATGCCGCCGGAGATTTCATGCGGATACTTGCTGCTGGCGTGGTCGAGGCCGACCAGGCTAATGGCAGCGGCGGTGCGCTCCTTCAATTTGGCCTTGCCTTCCCTGCCGCCAAAAACGCGCTCGACGGCGAGGTATACGTTCTCGAAGCAGGTCAGCCAGGGCAGCAGGCTGTGGTTCTGGAAAACGACGGCGCGCTCCGGGCCGGGCCCGCCGATTTCGCGGTCTTCCAGCAGCAGGACACCGGTTGTCGGCAAGGCAAGGCCGGCGATCAGGTTGAGCAGCGTCGACTTGCCGCAGCCGGAATGGCCGATCAGGGCGATGAACTCGCCTTTGCGGATGGTCAGGTCAATGTCGCGCAGGGCGACGAACTTCCCTTTCTTGGTGTCGAAGGTCTGGCCGACTTTTTCGATCTGTACGAACTTTTCCATGATGTTGGCTCCTTACGACGATTCCTTGGTCAGCTTCCTGGCCAGCACGATCAGCGCCTGCTCGAGGATCAGGCCGACGATGCCGATGACAAAGATGGCGATGATGATGTGTTCGACCTTCAGGTTGTTCCATTCGTCCCACACCCAGAAGCCGATGCCGACGCCGCCGGTGAGCATTTCCGCGGCGACGATGACCAGCCAGGCGGTGCCGATCGACAGGCGGATGCCGGTCAGCATGTAGGGCAGCACGGCCGGGAAGAGGATCCTGGTGACGACCTTCCATTCCGACAGCGCCAGCACGCGGGCGACGTTGAGGTAATCCTGCGGCACGCGCTGCACGCCCTGGGCGGTGTTCATGATCATCGGCCAGATCGAGCAGATGAAGATGGTCCAGGTCGCCGCCGGGTCGGCCTTCTTGAACACCAGCAGGCCGATCGGCAGCCAAGCGAGCGGCGACACCGGACGCAGCAGGCTGATGATCGGATTGACCATGCTCGACAGGAAGGCGAAGCGCCCGAGCATGAAACCGAGCGGAATGCCGACCAGCGCCGCGAGGCCGAAGCCGATGCCGACCCGCTGCAGCGATGACAGCACGTTCCAGCCGATGCCCTGGTCGTTCGGCCCGTTGCGGTAAAACGGGTCGGAGAACAGGGCCACGGCGGCATCCCAGACCTGGGCCGGGCCGGGAATGCTGCCGCCCTTGTGGGTGGCGACGTGCCAGAGCCCGATCAGCACCAGCAGGCCGAGCACGGGCGGCAGGATGGCGCGACCGACGGCGGCCAGTCGTTCGCCAAGCGGCGTGCCGGTTTCCACCACCGGCCGGGTTGCAACCTTTTCCATGGTCCCTTCCTTGGCCGGCTCGCCGACGGCTTCCGCGACCGGCGGGCTGGTCTTGCTGCGGTCGACCGGCTTTTCAAGGCCAAAATCACCGCTCATCGTCAATGCGCTCATGATCTTCTCCCCGGTTCTCAGGCCTTGACCTTGAAGCCGTCGGCATACTTCGCCGGGTCCTTGCCGTCCCACACCACGCCATCGATCAGCTTGCTGCTGCGCATCTCGCCCTTCGGCAGGGCAACGCCAGCGGCGGCGGCCCCCTGCTTGTACACGTCGATGCGGTTGACCTGTTTGGCCACGGCCAGGTAGTCCGGATGGCTCTTGAGCAGGCCCCAGCGCTTGTGCTGGGTCATGAACCACATGCCGTCGCTGAGGTACGGATAGTTGACCGCGCCGTCGTTGAAGAACTTCATGTGGTTCTTGTCGTCCCAGCTCTTGCCGAGCCCGTTCTGGTAGCGGCCGAGCATGCGCGCGACGATGACCTCGGTATCGGTATTGACGTAGGCCTTCTGGGCGATGGTCTCGGCCGTCTTCTGCTTGTTGGCGATCGAGGCGTCGATCCACTTGCCGGCATCGAGGATCGCGGCGACGATGGCGCGCGCCGTGTTCGGGTTCTTCTGCACCCATTCGGCGGTGGTGCCGAGCACCTTTTCCGGATGGTCGACCCAGATGTCCTGCGTCGTCACCGCCGTGAAGCCGATGTTGTCCATGATCGCCCGGTTGTTCCACGGCTCGCCGACGCAGAAGCCATCCATGTTGCCGACGCGCATGTTGGCGACCATCTGCGGCGGCGGCACGGTGATCGTCTTGACGTCCTTCAGCGGATTGATGCCGTTGGCCGCCAGCCAGTAGTACAGCCACATGGCGTGGGTGCCGGTCGGGAAGGTCTGGGCGAAGGTGTAGTCCTTTTCCTTTTTGGCGATCAGCGCCGCCAGCTTTGCACCATCGGTAGCTCCCTTGTCGCGCATCTGGTTGGAAAGGGTGATGGCCTGGCCGTTGTTGTTCAGGCACATCAGCACGTTCATGTCCTTCTTCGGCCCGCCGACGCCGAGCTGGACGCCGTAGATCAGGCCATACAGCACGTGCGCGGCGTCGAGCTCGCCATTGACCAGCTTGTCACGCACCGAAGCCCACGAGGCTTCCTTGGTCGGAATAATCTTGATCCCGTACTTCTCGTCGAACTTGTTGACCGCTGCCATGACGACCGAGGCGCAGTCGGTGAGCGGGATGAAGCCGATCCTCACTTCCTTCTTTTCGGGGGCGTCCGACCCGGCGGCCCAGGCGCCGCTGCGAACGCCGGGGGGTACCATGGACATCAGCGATGCTCCCAGTGCGGCTGAAACAAAATCACGACGAGAAAAGGACGGCCCGGATTCAGACGGTTTGGATTCCGGCGCCAGTTTGTTGTCTTCCATTGCTTGCTCCTTGAATGTTCGAATCAAAAACGGGCGCCACACCCGTGCCGCAAAGTCGGCAGCACGGATGGACGCCCTTGTCCCCAAGGCCCGATCACCTCGATCGAGCCATTGCCCGGCCGCCATTGACCGTGCGTTACACGAGGACTAACGCAATGGTCGTGCCAGGGCTAGTCACAAAGAACTAATACGTTGAAACTGAATGATTTTTCCAGGGTTCTCTGCTTCCGGACAATCGTTCCAGCCCGGAAGATCATGCACTGTTGCAGTGCAACAACCCGATTCCTCCGCACAACAACGGGGAATGTCAGAGCAGGACGCGCGCCATGTCGATGACGTCGCGCGCCACCCTGGCTATCGTCTGGCCGCGCTCCATCGCCAGCTTGCGCATGGCGTGGTAGGCCGCCTCCTCGTCGAGGCCGCGCGCCTTCATCAGCACGCCCTTGGCCTTGTCGACCAGCTTGCGGTCTGAGAGCTTCCGCGAAATCTCGTCGAGTTCGCGGCGCAGCGCCTGCGTGTCCTCGAAGCGGGCGCGCGCCACCTCGACGATGGGCTTGATGCGCCTAGGGTCGAGGCCATCGACGACATAGGCGGAAACGCCCGCCCTGACGGCATCGCGGATGGTCGCCTGGCCGTCTTCCTGGGTGAAGATGACGACCGGCCGCGGCATGTTCCTGTGCATCGCCGCCAGGTTTTCCAGCGTGTCGCGGCTCGGGCTCTCGGTGTCGATCAGGATGACGTCGGGCTGGAGCTTCTCGACCTCGGCCGTCAGGTTTTCCGAGCCGGCCAGGATCGCCGCCACTTGGTAGCCGGCGAGCGCCAGCCCGGCGCAGATTTCTCCGGCCCGCGAACGCGATTCGTCGATGACAAGTACGGTGAGCATGCGATGGTTAAAGCAATCTGCAGGCCAGCTACAGGCTGCCACCTGATGCTGGCACGTGCCCGCACCATGGCCAAGCCGCCTTTCCGGACGGGAGACGGCCCGGCAATGCTCGAAAATCACCCCTCCCGCCCGCATGGAGTTTGCCTGTTCCAACTGAACAGTTCCCGATCGTCATCAGGCAGTGGCCGGCCAGGAGCCGCCCGTCATGGATTCCGGAGATCGGTCATTCGAATGACCGCTTCACTTTGGAACCCGCCGAGCCGCCTACGCGTGATCGTTGGCCAAGATCGATATTGGAAGCTCGTTCGCTACTCTAGCGCTGCGAAGCGGGGCATCGAGTAGACACACTCCTCATTGTCCCTTGCGGTCCTTGATCAGCGTGACGATTTCAGCCTGAGGGCCGAACTTCGCTTCCGCCATCGCCAGTGGCGTCATCCCGTCATAGCCGGGGATATCCAGCCTCGCCCCCGCCCTGATCAGCAGCCGTGCACAAGACTCATAGCCGTGCCACAGCGCGTCGAGCAGCGGTGTGTAGCCGTTGCTTGGCCCCTGGTAATCAAGATCAATGCCGTGCGCCGCCACCAGCCGGTCGACAATGTCGGCGTGGCCGTTGTAGGTGGCCTTGTGCAGCGGCACCGCGCCGAATACCGGCTCCACCGCGTTGACGTCAGCACCGGCGGCGATCAGCATCTCCACGAAGGCGGTGCGGCCCTCGCGTGCCGCCACCAGCAATGCGGTGTGACCGTCGTTGAAGCTGCCCACCACCGGCCAGCGCACGTCCACCGGCATTCCCGCCGCCAGCGCCATCTTCAAGGCGGCATCGTCGCCGGCCTGCACCGCCGCCACCAGTGCGGCTTGGTGCCGGCGTTCGTCGTCCTTTCGCCGCCGCACCGCCACCCGCTCTTTAATCCGTCCCAGCGCAGCCTGAGCGGCGGGAACCGCGTTGGCGCGGGTGGCATAGGTAATGTGATCGTCGATGGTGAAACCGTAATAGGTATCGAGTTCGATGCGGGCATCACGGTCGAGCAGCAGAGCGACGATATCCTCGGCGCCGAACCAGATCGCCTCCACCAGCGGTGTGTGGCCGGTGGTAGCGCATTGCGCGTTAATTAGCGCCCCTGCAGTAAGTAACTGCTCGACCACAGCAAAGTGACCGCCTTGGCAGGCCTTATGCAATGCCGAGGCACCGGCCCGTCTGTCAAGCAGGTTGGGGTCGGCGCCCGCCGCCAGCAGCAGGGCGACCATTGCGGCATCGCCGCGGCCTGCCGCCAGCATTAGGGCAGATAGGCCGCTGGTGGCATCAACTGCGTTGGCCTCGGCACCGAATGGCAGCAGAAGCTCGGCCGCCTTGACGCTGCCGCCGCGCGCCGCGGCAATTAGGCGGTCATGCATGTTGCCACGGAATGCGACGATGCCCTTGGAGGTATCCCAGTAGCTCTTCCAGAACACGATGGCATCATCGGCAATCCTGATGCGCTGGATGAATTCAATGTCGTACTTAAGCCCAGTGGCTTTGATGGTGGCGACCTCGTGGATGATGGCCAGGGCCTCGTCGCCGTTGATGACCAGCTCCACCAACTCGAAAGAATTGACTTGCGACAACTGCCCCCAGACGATGAATGTCTCTGCTACCGCGTCGCGGCCGTGGAAGTCGCCCAGCCAGCGAATGATGTCGCTCAATCCCTTGTCGGGCGGGCTATTGATCCAGCGCACATCGTCAGCCAAGCATACCAGCGCAGCCTGCCCGTTGCCCGAGCTCAGGGCATCGAACCAGCGCGTCACCACGTTGCGGGTCATTTCGGGGCTAGAGATTGCCATTGCTCAGCCCTCCCTACAGGTTGCGGTAAGCAGCAAGAATGGGAGCCGTGTCCCAGAACACCCGCCACTCCACGATCTTGCCACCTTGCACTCGAAGACAGGTGGAGACGTAGAGATCGTACTCACGCCCATTGGCCAGGCACTGGGCGTGTTCGTGGACTACCCCCATGGCGCGCTCGCCGTCGATCATCAGGTCGCCGACCAGTTGGAACGACAGCATTTTGGAATGGGCAGCCCAAACCTCGAAACTTTTCAGCACCTGCGGCAGGCCGCGATAGGAGCCGAGCCAGGGCAGAATGTCGCTCACCTCGGCCACCTGCGGGTTGTTGTCCCATACCACATCGGGGTCAACGAACGTCAAGGCAGCGTCAAACTTGCCGGCTGCCAATTTGCCAAACCAGCCCCGTGCAACCGCAGCGGTGGTGGCCGGTGCCGCGGCGGCCGGCGGTGAGCCAGGTGAGGGGAACTTGGCGCGGACGTCGGTGATGAAGCCCTCGTAATCGCGCAGCGCCCACACCTGCTCGAATTCCAGGTACTCGCGCATGGGCAGCCAGCCCATCGAATTGCGATCAAGGTCCTCCAGATTATCGACGTCGACAATGGCGATGACGCGGTGCTGCGACACCACCTTGAACAACTGCACCTTGCCTGAGCGGATACCGGCAATGCCGTGCTCGCCCTCAATCGCCTCCAAATCCCACAGCTTGTCCTGAGACATGCGCCCCTGATAATTCCACTTCATCTGAACGTAGAACAGCATCTAAGTCTCCAGTGATGGTCGTTGGTCAGCACCGTGCGCCAGGCGGAACAATCCAGGTTTCGTGGCCGACGAAGGTAAACAGGTGGGCGGGGTCGGACATAGATAAATCCAAATTCGCGGGCCAGGCGACCTGGCCCTGGTCAGTTGTGAACGAAACCACCTCGATAGCGTCGTGGCGGGGTTCGCCGAAGCCGTAGAGGCCGTTGCGAGCAAGGCCAACCAAGTGGCGGGTGGCACCAGCAACCGGCTCGCGGGCGGCGCGGTCGAGTAGGCGCTCGCGGAATTCCTCCAGCGGCATGCCAGGCGAGCGGCGATGGAACAGATAGAGTTTGACGAAGGGACCCACTTCCGGCGCTTCAGCGTGGATCAGATGGGGGTCTGTATCGAGAACGTAGGTCTCCCAAAAGGCCGCCCAGCGCGGCTCATCGCGGCGAGCGCCGTCGAGGAATTCGGGTGTCTGCAGTGAGGCGATCTGGTCGGCATCGTTGGCAAGCCAGATTTCTGCCACCCCCTCAAAAGCAGGAGCCGGCCGGGGCAGGCAGGATTGCAGCCGTGCCACCACCAAATATTGCCGAAAATGGGTATCCCTTTGACGCACGTGAAGTGTGCTGATATTTTCTTGCCATGGAGAATGCCGGCCCGATTCCGGGTGTCGATTACCCGCGCACGTT
>WBZM01004287.1_pt1 | contig 10483 bp, 5 predicted proteins | sample 5204271 | NCBI WGS metagenome assembly WBZM01 (sample SAMN12344346, study PRJNA552823) | activated sludge metagenome | biome: Activated sludge suspended growth; feature: Nitrification reactor; material: Wastewater; isolation source: activated sludge from nitrification reactor of wastewater treatment... | reverse complement strand
AGGTGGGCCCCGGTCTCGGGCAGGAACAGCTTCGGCAGCCAGCTCGAATAGAACCCCGCCGCCTTCATCACCGCCTCGCTCTTGCTCACCTTCTGGCCGGGCTTCGGCTGCAGGATCGGCATCACGAGCTTGAAGTGCGTGTCGAGCGCCTCGCGCGCCATGATCAGGTGCATCACCTGCGACGAACCCTCGAAGATGCGGTTGATGCGCGCATCGCGCAGCGCCATCTCGACGGCCGTCGGGCGCTCGCCGCGCTCGTACAGCGACTTCGCGCGCTCGTAGCCGCGACCGCCACGCACCTGCACGTAGTCGTCGTACATCTTCCACAGCGTCTCGGAGCAGAAGTACTTGGCCGCGGCCGCCTCGAGGCGGATGTCGGCGTTCTTGTGATCGGCGAACGCGCAGGCCACGTTCACCATGGCCTTCATGGCGAACAGCTGGCCATGTACGTGGAGATCATCTTCGCGACGGCCTGGTGCTTGCCGACCGGCTGGCCCCACTGCTGGCGGGTGGACGTCCACCAGCGCGCGTCGTCGACGAGCGCCATGGCGCCGCCCACCGCCGCCGCCGGAATGCCGAGCCGACCGACGTTGAGCGTCGCGAGCGCGATCTTCAGGCCTTCGCCCGGCTTGCCGATCAGGTTCTCGGCCGGCACCTTCACCTCATTGAAGGCGACGATGCCGTTCGCGATGCCGCGCAGTCCCATGAAGCGCGAGCGCCGCACGCGCTCCACGCCCGGCCACGCCGTCTCGACCACGAAGCAGGAGATCTGCGGCAGCGACTTGCCGTTCGGCAGCACCTTGTCCGGCGTGCGCGCGAGCACCGCGAGCAGCGTCGTCTTCGGATCGGTGACGTTGGTGCACCACAGCTTGTCGCCGTTGAGGATGTAGTGCTTGCCGTCGGCCGTCGGCGTCGCCGTGGTCGCCATGCGGGCCGGATCCGAGCCGACGCCGGCTTCGGTGAGCGCAAAGGCGGAGATCTCACCGCGCGCGAGGCGTGGCAGGTACTTGCGCTTCTGCTCCTCGGTGCCGAATTCGCGCAGCGGCTGCGGCACGCCGATGCTCTGGTGCGCCGAGACGAAGGCGACCGTGCTCGCGCAGTAGCTGCCGAGGAACGCGAGCACCCGCGCGTAGTTGGTGACGGACAGGCCGAGGCCGCCGTACTCCTTCGGGATCTTCATGCCGAACAGCCCGACCGCGGCCATCGCCTCGAGCGCCTCGCGCGGATACTCGCCGTCCTCGTCGATCTGCCACGGATCGATGTGCTGCTCGATCACGGGGCGGATCTTCTCGATGTACTCGTCGCCGATGCGCTTGTCCTCCGCCGGCTGCGCCGGGAACGGATGCAGCAGGTCCCAGCGGAACGTGCCCTTGAAGACTTCGGCGGTGAAGCTGATGTTTTCCCATTCGGCCTGGCGCGCATCCTCGGCCAATTGCATCGCGACATCTTTGTCGGTCATGGCAACCTCGGGGCTCCTGCCCATGAAAAGCCTGGCGACTCGGCCGCGGACGGAATCCCGCGCGGCTGCGCGGGACTATCCGGAATTGGTCCGGGTCTCGATATCGGGAATATGTGCAGGCGCGGGCGCCTGCATCTCGGCAAATGCCTGCCAGGCACGGCCGACGCCCCAGAACGGGGCGGCGAAGCGGGCGGCGGCGGCAGGACCGGAACGTCCCGCCGCCCGCCGCCGCGGGTTCAGACGCGCTCGACGATCGTCGTGATGCCCTGGCCGAGGCCGATGCACATCGTGGCGACGCCGAGCGTGGCGTCCTGCTGCTCCATCACGTTCACCAGCGCCGTGGTGATGCGCGCGCCGGAGCAGCCGAGCGGGTGGCCGAGCGCGATCGCGCCGCCGTTCAGATTCACCTTCGAGTCGAAGCTGTCCAGCAGGCCGAGGTCCTTGATGACCGGCAGCGACTGCGCGGCGAAGGCCTCGTTCAGCTCGGCGACCTGGATGTCCTTCATCTCGAGGCCGGCGCGCTTGAGCGCCTTCTTCGTCGCCGGCACCGGGCCGTAGCCCATGATCGCCGGATCGCAGCCCGCCACGGCCATGGCGCGGATCTTCGCGCGCGGCTTGAGTCCGAGGGCCTGCGCGCGCTCGGCGCTCATCACCAGCATGGCCGAGGCGCCGTCCGAGATCGCGGACGACGAGCCCGCCGTCACCGTGCCGCCCTTCGGGTCGAACGCCGGCGGCAGCGCCGCGAGCGCCTCGAGCGTCGCGTCCTGGCGAATGACCTCGTCGACGTCGCAGAGCACGCGCACGCCGTTGGCGTCGTGGCCCTCGATGCCGACGATCTCCTTCGCGAACCGGCCGCTCGTAGTGGCGTCCCACGCCCGCTTGTGCGAGCGCAGCGCGAACTGGTCCTGCATCTCGCGCGTGATGCCGTGCATGCGCCCGAGCATCTCGGCCGTGAGGCCCATCATGTTCGAGGCCTTCGCGTACTGCTTCGACGCCGAGGGGTTGAGGTCGATGCCGTGCATCATGTTGACGTGGCCCATGTGCTCCACGCCGCCGATCACGAACACGTCGCCCTGGCCCGTCATGATCTGCGCGGCCGCCGTGTGCAGCGCCTGCATCGACGAACCGCACAGGCGGTTCACGGTCTGGCCGGGCACGGTGTGCGGCAAGCCAGCCATCAGGAGCGCATTGCGCGCCACGTTCATGCCCTGCTCGAGGGTCTGGTTCACGCAGCCCCAGATCACGTCTTCGACTTCGTCCATCTTCGCGGCCGGGTTGCGCGCGAACAGGGCCTTGATCAATTCGGCCGACAGCACCTCGGCCCGGACGTTGCGGAACATGCCACCCTTCGAGCGGCCCATGGCGGAGCGCACGCCATCGATGATGACGACATCGCGGGGATTGAGACTCATGTGGATCTCTCCGTAATTCGTGGGGGCCGGGTCAGGCGAAGAACTTCTTGCCGGCGGCAGCCATGTCGAGCAGCAGCTTCGGCGGCTCGTACAGCTTGCCGAGCCCGGCGTACTTCTGCGCCAGCGCGACGAAGTTCGCCGCGCCCGCCTGGTCGACGTACCGGCACGCCCCGCCGCGGAACGGCGGGAAGCCGATGCCGTAGAGCAGCGCCATGTCGGCCTCGTACGGCGAGGCGACGATCTTCTCCTCGAGGCAGCGCGCCACCTCGTTGACCATCGGCACCATGCAGCGCGCGACGATCTCCTCGGGCGCGAATTCCCTGCGCGGGCCGCAGACGGATGCGATGAGGTCGTACGTCGTCGGGTCCACCGTCTTCTTCGGCTTGCCCTTCTTGTCGGGCGCGTACACGTAATAGCCCTTGCCGTTCTTCTGGCCGAGCCGCTGGTTCTCCACGAGCACGTCCGTCGCGCCCTTGAAGTCGTACTTCATGCGGTCCGGGAAGCCCTCGGCCATCACGCCCGCGGCGTGCACGGCGGTGTCCATGCCGACGACGTCCATCAGGTACGCCGGGCCCATCGGCCAGCCGAACTTCTCCATCGCCTTGTCCACGGCCTGGAAATCCGCGCCGTCGCGCAGCAGGAAGTGGAAGCCCGCGAAGTACGGGAACAGCACGCGGTTCACCATGAACCCCGGGCAGTCGTTCACGACGATCGGCGTCTTGCCCATCTTCGACGCGAGCTTCACCGTGGCGGCCACGGCCTCGTCGGACGACTGCTTGCCGCGGATCACTTCCACGAGCGGCATCATGTGCACCGGGTTGAAGAAGTGCATGCCGACGAAGTTCTGCGGGCGCTTCAGGCTCTCGGCCAGGTAGCTGATCGAGATGGTCGAGGTGTTCGACGCGATGATCGTGTCGTCCTTGACCAGCCCCTCGACCTCGGCGAGCACGGCCTTCTTGACCTTCGGGTTCTCGACCACGGCCTCGATGATGATGTCGACGCCGCCGAAGTCCCCGTAGTTGAGCGTCGGGCGGATGCGGCCGAGCGTCTCGCTCATCTTCGCCGGGGTCATCTTGCCCCTCTCGAGCTGCTTCGACAGCAGCTTGCCCGCCTCGCCCATGCCGAGCGCGAGCTGTTCTTCCTTGATGTCCTTCATCACGATCGGCGTGCCCTTGAGGGCCGCCTGGTAGGCGATGCCGCCGCCCATGATGCCGGCGCCGAGAACGGCCGCCTGGCCGATCTGCTTCGCGGCCTTCTTCTCCCACGCGCCCGAGGCCTTCTTGACGACCTGGTCCGCCATGAACACGCCGATCAGTGCGTTGGCCTGCGGCGTGACCGCCGCCTTCGCGAAGTACTTGCCCTCGACCTCGAGCGCCGCGTCGCGCGGCAGCACGACCGACTCCTGCATGCTCTTGATCGCGAGCACCGGCGCCGGATAGTTGGGCCCGGCCTGCGCGGCCACCACGCCCATGGCCGAGGTGAACGCCATGGTGAGCTCCATCTTGTTGAGCTTCACCGGCGCGAGCTTCTCGGCGCGCTTGGCCTTCCAGTCGAGCCGTCCCGCCACGGCCTGCTTGACCATGGCGATCGCCGCGTCGCGCAGCGCCTCGGGAGTCACGACGGCGTCGACCGCACCGTCCTTCAGCGCCGCGTCGGCCTTCTTGTCATTGCCGGTGCAGATCCACTCGATGGCATTGTCGATGCCGATGACGCGCGGCATGCGCACGGAGCCGCCGAAGCCCGGGAAGATGCCGAGCTTCACTTCCGGGAAGCCGACCGACGCGGCCGTCGACATCACGCGATAGTCGCCCGCGAGCGCGAGTTCGAGTCCGCCGCCGAGGCACACGCCGTTGATGGCCACCACGGTCGGCACCGGCAGGTCCTCGAACGCCGACAACAGGCGATTGACCTCGATGACATTTTTCGCGATCGCTTCCTCGCCCGCGGCGAACAGCCCACCGAACTCCGTGATGTCGGCGCCGACGATGAAGACGCCCTTGCCGGAGGTCACCACGACGCCCTTCACGGACGGGTCCTTCGCGATCGCCTGGGTCGCGGCGGAAAAGTCCCGCAGTGCCGTCTGGTTGAGCTTGTTGACCGATTCGCCGGCGAGATCGAACTTCAGTTCGACGATGCCATCGCCCAGCGCGCTGACGCTGAAGGCGGGTCCGGAATACGTCATGTGGGGTCTCCGTTCGTCTGGTCCTGGTGGCAGCCGGCGACATCCGGTGACCCGGTGGCCGGCGTGGTCCTGCCAGTTTGCGGCAGCGCACCAAATTTTGGAAATCGTGCAATGCGTACGTCCCGCGCATTTGACCTGCGGATGGGCCATTGCGCATAGTCCGTGCCGAGCCGCCGGACGGCCGGCGTCGACCCGGGGCAAGGACGTTACCGGTGCCCAGAACAAGAATTCCCTTTGTTTTCGCCGCCTTGGCGGCCTGCCTGCTGGCCCCGACCGCGCCTGCCGCCCCCAAGACCGCCCGCATCCTGTATGCCGAGCCGGTCACGGTCACCGGGCTGCCGGTGCTGCCGACGACCGCGCGTCCCAAGCCCGGCGTATCCTCCCGCGCCCGGTTCGAGGCTTATGGGCGCCGTTTCGAACTGGAACTGGAATCGAACGACCGACTGCTGCGCCGGCTGCCCGCCGCCAACCGCGCCGCCTTGCCGGCCCACGCACTGTACGGCGGCACGGTGGCCGGGCTGGCGGGTTCCTGGGTGCGCCTCACCCGACTGCCCGACGGACTGCGGGGCCTCGTCTACGACGGCACGGAACTCTACGTCGTCGCCCCGGCGGCCAGCGTCGCGGCGGAACTCGATCCGGGCCTGCCCGCGTTCGCGCCGGACGCGACGCTGGTCTTCCGCGCGGCGGACACGGACGGCAACCTCGACCCGGATTTCTGCCGCGTCCTCGCGCCGCGCGGCGGGGCGGCCGCAGGCGGCCCAGGGACGACCGCAACCTCCTACGAGGCGATCTTCGCGGAGCTGCGCGCGAACGCGACCGCGATCGGCGCCGCCGTGCCGACGCGCGAGCTCGACCTCGCGCTGGTCGGCGACACGCAGCTCGCCGGGCAGTATCCGTCCACCGCCGGCGAGATGCTGGCGCGCCTCAACAACATCGACGGCATCTTCGGTTCGCAGGTCGGCGTGAAGGTGGGCTCCAGTCTCGTGCAGGTGCTCGGCGGCAACGGCGGCCTGACCTCGACCAGCGCGGAGACGCTGCTCGACCAGTTCGAGACCTATCGCCGCTCGTCCCCGCAGGCCTCGGCGCGCGGCCTCGCCCACCTGATGACCGGCCGCGAGCTCGACGGCAGCACCGTCGGCATCGCCTACATCGGCACGCTCTGCGCACAGCGCTACGCGGTCTCGCTCAGCCAGACCTACGTCGACACGTTCTATTCCTCGCTGGTGGCCGCCCACGAGCTCGGCCACAACTTCGGCGCCGAGCACGACGGCGCGGCCGGTTCGAGCTGCGCCGGCACGCCGCAGACCTTCCTGATGGCGCCCGTCATCAACGGCAGCAGCACGTTCTCGCAGTGCAGCCTCGACCGCATGGCGCTGTTCGTGAACGTCGCGACCTGCCTCGCGACGCGCAGCGTCGCGGACGTCGCCGCGGAGATCGCCGACACCAGCCTCGCTGCGTATACCGGCGAGGACGTCCACGTGACCGTCGACGTGGTCTCGCGGGGCACCGCGAGCGCCACGCAGACCGTGCTGACGCTGAGCCCGGGTGGCCAGCTCACGGTGACCGGCGCGTCGGTCGCGGGCGGGACCTGCAGTGCGTCGTCCGGCTCGGTCGCGTGCCAGCTCGGCACGCTCGCCGCCGGCGAGCGGCGGCAGGTCGACGTGATCGTGCGCGGCCGTGCGCCGGGCAGCGGCACGCTGCTCGCAAGCGCGACCGCCGCGGCCGACGCCGACGCCTCGAACGCCGGCGACAGCCTGCCGGTGACGTTCTCGACGCCGGCCGACGGTTCGCTGTCGGCAACCCCGGCATTCGTGAGCGGCTACGTCGGCCAGGTGCTCTCGTTCACGGCCGTCGCCGCCAACGCCGGGCCGCGTCCGCTCGAAGGCGCGGCGATCGCGATCGAGGTGCCGGCCGGCTTCGAACTCGTTTCGGCCGGCGGCACGGGCGCCACCTGCTCGGGCGCGGCGGGCCGCACGACCTGCACTCTCGGCACGCTCGACGCCGGCGCGTCGCGCCCGGTCGCGGTGAGCCTGCGCGGCACGCGGGCCGACCGCCAGCCCGTGCGGCTGACGCTCGAGTCGCTGAACGACAGCGAGCAGGGCAACGACGCGACGACCGTCGACGCCACCGCGTTCCCGAACGTCGAGCTGACGCTGACCGCCCTCGCGGGCAGTGCCTCGCTGCCGCTGCAGGGCACGCTCACGCGGTCCTTCGTGATCCGCTCGATCGGGCCGCAGGCGGCGGCGGTCGCGACGTTCCGGGTGGCCACCGGCGACGCGGTCGACGTCGTGTCGGTGTCCGCGGCGGGCGGCCAGTGCACGGCCGAGGCGGGCACCACCCACGCCTGGCGCTGCTCGTTCGCTGCGGCGATCGAGTCGGGCGGTTCGCGGCAGGCGGACGTGCTGCTGCGCGGCGCGAGCCCCGGCGCGGCCGTCGTCGACGCCGTCGCCGCGGCACCGGAGAACCAGCACGTCGGCAGCAGCGACCCCTCGCGGGTCACGCTCACGCTGCAGGTGCAGTCGATGATCGACGTGCGGATCGAGCCGTCCCCGGCCTCCGCCGTCTCGTTCGATCACGTGGTGCGCACGGTCGCGTTCGAGATGACCTCGATCGGGGCCACGCCGGCCGCCGCCAGCCGCTTTTCGCTGACCCTGCCGGCCGGCGTGCGCGCGACCGGCGCGCGCTCGGCCAGCGGCACCTGTACCGTCGGCGCCAGCGTCGCCTGCTCGGTGGGCCCGCTCGCGAGCGGCGCCGCGAACCGCGTCGAGGTGGACCTCGTGAGCGACGCGGTCGGCACCTACGCGCTGACCGCCACCGCCACCGCCGACGGCGACACCTCGGCGGCGAACGACTCGCGGCCGTTCCAGTTCACGGTGCAGCCGAACGTCGACGTCGCCGTCGCCCCGCTGCCGGCCGGCCTGCGCGTCCGCCAGGGCGCGACCTTCGACTACACCGTGACGCTGGTGTCGGCGACGCAGCCGCTGACAGGCACGACGGCCACCGTCTCGGTCGGCGCCGGCCTGACGATCCTCGGCGGCACGCCCTCGCGCGGCACCTGCAGCGTGGCCGCGGGCCAGTTGCAGTGCACCGTCGGCGCCATGCCGGCGGGCAGCAGCACCGGCATCGCCGTGCGCCTGCGCGCCGATGCCGTCGGCGGCCTGCAGGTGAACGCCGCCGCCTCGGCGCAGAACGACGTCAATCCGCTCAACGACCAGCGCGGCGAGTTCGTGACCGTGGAGCAGCGCGGCAACGTGTCGCTGGCGGTCGCCGGCGACGGCGTCGCGACCCGGGTCGGCGGGACCGCGGACCTCGCTCGGTTCACGGTGACGGCGCTGGCGCCCAGCGATGGCGTCGGCGTGGAGGTGACCGTGCCGTCGGCCTTCGTGGTGGACAGCGCGCTCGCCGACGGCGCCCCCTGCGCGACCAACGCCGGCAAGGTGACCTGCAGCTTCGGCACCCTCGCGAGCGGCGCCAGCCGCGGCGTGTCGCTGCGCCTGCGCGCCAACCAGGCGGGCACGTTCACGGTGTCCGCGACGGCCGTGGCGGACGACGACGCCGATCCGTCGGACAATTCCGCCCGCCAGACGGTGACGGTCGAGGGCTCGGCCCCGGGCGGTGGCGGCGGTGGCGGCGGTGGCGGCGGTGGCGGCGCAGCCGATCCGGCGGCGCTGCTGCTCCTGCTGCTCGCGCCGGCGCTGGCCCGCAGGCGCGCCGGGCCACGCTGACTCAGCTCATCTTGCGGTCGTCGAGCCCGACGCTGCGCGAGATGATCTCCTTCATGATCTCGGAGGTGCCGGCGTAGATGCGCGAGACGCGCGCCGAGGTCCACAGGCGCGAGATCCGGTACTCGTCCATGTAGCCGGCGCCGCCGAACAGCTGCAGGCACTCGTCGCAGGCGCGGAACTCGAGCTCGCTCGCGACGAGCTTCGCCTCGGCGGCGAGGTCGGGGTCGAGCCGGCCGTTGACGTGCTCCATCACGCAGGTGTCGACGAAGCACTGCACGGCGTCGAGCTGGGCACGCAGCTCGGCCAGCTTGAAGCGCGTGTTCTGGAAGGCGCCGAGCGGCTTGCCGAACATGCGCCGCTCCTTGACCCAGTCGAGCGTCAGGTCCCACGCCAGCTGCGCGCCCGTCATGTACTGCACGGAGCCCATCAGGCGCTCCTCGGCCAGGAAATGCGTCAGCGCGTGGAAGCCCTTGCGCGGGTCGCCCAGCACGTTCGCCTTCGGCACCTTCACGTTGTTGAAGAACAGCTCGGAGGTGTCCTGCGCGGCGAGGCCGACCTTCTTGAGGTTGCGCCCGCGCTCGAAGCCCGCCATGCCGCGCTCGACGATGAACAGGCCGATGCCGTGGCGCTGGTCGGGAACGGTGCGCGCGACCACGATGACCACGTCGGCGAGCTGGCCGTTGGAAATGTAGGTCTTCGAGCCGTTCAGCAGCCAGTGGTCGCCCATGTCCTCGGCGCGCGTCTTGAGCCCAGCGACGTCGCTGCCCGCGCCGGGCTCGGTGATCGCGATCGCCAGGATCTTCTCGCCGCTCACCAGGGCCGGCAGCAGGCGCGCCTTCTGCTCCTCGCTGCCGAGCTGGCCGAGGTACGGCCCGACCAGGCGCGAGTGCAGGTTCAGGTAGAAGCAGGGCTCGCCGTGGCGGATGTTCTCCTCGATGAGGATCTGCTCGTAGCGGAAGTCCTGGACGCCGGCGCCGCCGTACTTCTCGTCGGCCCACATCATCAGGTAGCCCTGCGCCCCGGCCTTCAGGAAGGCCTCGCGGTCCACCACGCCCGCCTCCCGCCAGCGCTCGCCGTGCGGCCCGATCTCCTGCTGGAAGAATCGGCGCGCCTGGTCGCGGAAGGTGTCGTGCTCGGGCTCGAAGAGGGTGCGGCGCATGGCCATGCGTGGACTCCCGGGAAGCTGTGCGAGGGTCGGTTCGCGGACGGGGCGCAGGCGGATGCGCCGCTCAGCGGCGCGGTCGCTTCGACACCATTCGGTCGACGAGCCGGATGGTGTGGCTCACCACGTCGGTTTGCAGGTGGCGGCCCGGCCGGTACCAGTTGGCGACCCAGGTGATCATGCCGCTGATCGAGACCGCGGCCAGGGCGGCGTCCTCGACGTCGAAATCCCCGTTCGCGGCGCCTTCCTCGAGCAGGTTCGCGAGCCGCTGGTCGAAGTCGCGCCGCAGGCCCATGAGGTAGCGCGCCTCCTTCGACTCGAGGTTCTTCTCCTCGCGTATGTACACCACGATGTACTTCTGGTTCGTGATGATGATCGTCGTGACGGTCTCGACGATCAGGCGCAGCTTCTCGGGTAGCGCGAGCTTCATCGCCAGCGCCTCGTCCAGCGCCTCGATGGACTTGGTGATGCCGATCTCGCAGATCGCGTTGAGGATCTCGCTCTTGTTGCGGAAATAGGAGTACAGGAAGGGCTTGGTGACGT
>WBZM01004286.1_pt1 | contig 10485 bp, 14 predicted proteins | sample 5204271 | NCBI WGS metagenome assembly WBZM01 (sample SAMN12344346, study PRJNA552823) | activated sludge metagenome | biome: Activated sludge suspended growth; feature: Nitrification reactor; material: Wastewater; isolation source: activated sludge from nitrification reactor of wastewater... | reverse complement strand
ATCCCAATTGAAACCGAAAGAACACCGGTCCGGTCTCGATTGAAACCGAAAATCCGGTGGGACCGATCCTGCCCAAACCATTGATTTGGTATGAGCGGCCGGTGTCACTTTGAAACCGAAATCGACAACGGCGATCCTCGGTCTGCGCGGCGCCAATATCGAGACGCTGAAGGAGCAGATCAGGCAGACACGCTCTCGCGCCGCAATCGGACAGGCGACCGAGGCGGACGTCGCGCAGACCGATGCGGCGCTTGCGCAGGGGCGTTCCGAGTTTTTTGCAGCGCGCGGCGCGCTTCAGGCAAGCATGGCGACATTCCGGCAGATAGTCGGAACAGAGCCGCGCGCGCTGCAGCCCGCCAAGAGTGTTGAAGCGCTTCTGCCATCGCGCCTCGAGAGCGCAGTCGAGATCGGCCAGCGCGAGCATCCGGCCCTTGCGTCCTCCCTGCATGTCGCCGATGCGGCGACGGCGGCGATCGGAGTGGCGGAGGCCGCGCTCTATCCGACCGCCTCGATCGCAGGCGCGATCAACCGTGACCTCGACGTAGAGGGCATGGCCGGAAAGAAGTCTTTCAGCGCGTCGATTTTCGGCCAGATCAATATCCCGATCTTCCAGGGCGGCATGGAATACGCGTCGATCCGGCAAGCCAAGGAGAAACTCGGTCAGGCACGGCTCATGGCCGATCTCCAGCGCAACCAGATCCGGGCCAGCATCGTCACGACATGGGCTCAGCTACAGGCCGCCAGATCGCAGATCGTTTCGACCGGCGCCGCCGTAAAGGCCGCCGAGATCGCGCTCGCAGGCATTCGAAGCGAAGCGCTCGTCGGCCAGCGAACGACATTCGATATCCTGACTGCGCAGCAGAATCTTCTTAGCGCTCGCGTGGCGCTGGTCATGGCCCAGCGCGAGCGGATTGTCGCATCCTACGCCATCCTCGCGGCCATCGGGCGCCTGACCGCGGACCGGCTTGGTCTTGCCGTGCAGGCATACGACCCGACACGGCACTTCGATCAGGTCAAAGGCCGGCTGCTCGGGACCAGCGCGCCTTGAATCCGTCCAACCATTCGCGCGAACTCTGGAGACTATAAAAATGCGATTCCATCCATTGCCCTTGGCTGCGTCCGCTTTTATCGCGATTTCGTCGGTATCGGCGTTCGCACACCCGACCTTGGTGCGCTCGACGCCGATGGCAGGCGCCAAGATCATGGCGCCCGAACAGGTGTCACTGTGGTTCTCCGAGAAAATCGAACCGGTCTTCAACAGGATTGAAATCGTCGACAATGCGGGAACGCATTTCGAAGTCGGCAAACCGACGCCCGATGGATCGAACCAGGCGATACTTCATATGCGGCTGAAACAACTGCCCTCCGGAGTGTACAAGGTGCATTGGCGCGTATCCGCCGCCGATACGCACAAGATGGAGGGCTCCTTCAGCTTCGAGGTTGTGCCGTGACAGGCATATGGACGGCGCTTGTCATCGCGCGCTGGCTGAATTTCGTCGCTGTCGCCGGGTTGTTCGGCATGGCGCTGTTTCCGACCTATGCGCCAGAACGAACGCGTGGCGCGTATCTGGCGCTGCGGCCGACGCGACGATTGGTGACGGTCGGCGGCTTGTTAGCTCTGGCCTCCACCGTCGGCTGGGCTACCGCAACGCTCGCGAACATGGCGGGCGACAGCGCGACGATCTGGGACGGCGAAGCCTGGCGAAGCTTCCTGCTCGACACCAGCTTCGGGGCTGCCTGGATCGTGCGCGGCGCGCTCGCGGCAATGCTGGCACTTGTCACGACACGCGGCTTGGGCGCGACGAAAACCGTCGTCGCGCTGAGCGCAGCCCTTCTCATAAGTCAGGCGTGGATCGGCCATGCCGCGTCTCTTGCGGCGCCGCTGCGCTGGGGAGTAACGATTGCTTACGCGCTTCACGTCCTCGGCGCAGGCGCCTGGTTTGGCGGTCTGGTCTCGCTGATCGTCGCTCTGAACGACTCGCTTGCGTCGGCAACATTCGACCGTCGAGAAGTCCAAAACCTTCTTGAACGATTTTCGAGTGTTGGTCTCGCGGCGGTCGCCGCAATCGTTCTCGGCGGCGCGATCAACTCCCTTGCACACGGCGCGGCGTCGCCCGCGACATTGCTCACATCCGATTGGGGACGTGCGCTTCTCGTGAAGCTGGCGCTTGTCGCGGGCATGCTGATTCTCGCATGCCTGAATCGTTTCATTCTTATGCCGCAACTCTCTCGGGGCGAGGAGATTGCGATCCCCGCCATTCGACGCAGCGTGATCGCAGAGCAGACGCTCGGACTGGCGGTCTTGGCGTTGACGGCAGCGCTCGGCGGGCTCGATCCATTGGGGTAGTCGAAGACATTGCAATTTTGATTGGGAGAGTACTGAGAGCGACCTGCTAGAACGATGGAGACTCGAGATGAACGTAACGAGACGCTCATTCATTGCCATCCTTGCATCAGCGCTTGGCTCAAAGACCGCGAACGCCGCAAAGCCGACGGTGTTTGACTTCTACGAATACGTCCAGAGACGGAAGGCTGCCACTGAGAGCCACGAGGAGCCGTGGCTTGCGGCAACGATCAGGGGCATCGACAGGGCGAAAAGACGGTTGTGGCTAACACACTCGCCAGCGCCAGGTTTCGGAATGCCGACCATGACGATGACGCTTGACGTCGACCAGAAAATCGACCTTGCCCCCTTGAAGGTGGGACGCCGGGTCGACATCAGAATAGGCAAGAACCTCAATAGAATTGAGGTCATCGATATTCGGGGGAGCCCGCGATAAGACGCGGTCAAGACATTCATTTGATCGTCGACACAACTTTGGCTTATCGCGCGCGGCACATGCCGGTCCGTCCAGATGGCAGGTTTCGGGTCGAAGGCAATTGTCTCCTCTGGCGCATCAGAGCCGATAGCGGCCCCTGTATCTGGCGCATCCAGGCCCTCTTGGATCGGCTGCGCGCTGAACGTCATGGATTCTAGACGTTGAGCGTACTGCGTGTTCGGCGGACTACCCTACGCGGCGCAATCCAATCCCGCTCTCTTGGGATGGCGTCCTGGTCCGGACCCGGTTCTTGCACGATCAACCTGTGAAGGGTCCGCTAGCAAGCTGCGGCCGCTGCGGCTCCGCCTTCGCGGTGATCGCGACCAGGGCCAGACCTTCGAGGAGCCATCGAGCGGGAATTGGCCCGCCCCCGATGGAGCCTCCCGAAATGTCGCACGATCTCGCCCTCGCGCAGAGCCACGCCTTCCAGCTTGCGCGCATCCTGATGGTCCCCGTGACGCTTTTCCGGATGGATGGCGAATACGGCGTGCTGCCGACCGACGAAATTGACGACGCTGACGATCTCGAGCTAATTTGCGTATTCCGACGAAGCCGGCCATGCATTCCAACGGGAAGCCGGCCATCTGTTCCGATCTGAAGCCGGCCGGCGTTCCGATTTGATGTCGGCCACCGGCGTCGCGCTGCCGCAGATCGATGCGGATGATGTTTGGCGCTTCGGATGCGGTCAAGTGCGCTCGGCTTTTGGCGGCGAGGAGTGCCGCTTGCGCAGGCTCTCGCCGGCAAGTTCGATCCGATAGGCGTTGTGGATGACGCGGTCGAGGATGGCGTCGGCGATCGTCGGCACGCCGATCATGTCATGCCAGCGGTCGACGGGGATCTGGCTGGTGATGACGAGCGAGCCGGCGTCGTAGCGGTCCTCGACGATTTCCAGAACGTCGCGCGCCTGATCGGCGTTGAGCGCCTCCGGTCCCCAGTCGTCGAGGATCAGCAGCTTCGCGCGTGCGATCGAGCGCAGCAGCCGGCTGTATCGGCCATCGCCGTGCGCGACGGCGAGATCGGCGAGCAGCCGCGGTACGCGGTAATAGAGGACGGAGATATCCTGCCGGCAGGCCTTCTGGCCGAGCGCGCAGGCGAGCCAGCTCTTGCCGAGCCCCGAGGCGCCGGTGATCAGCAGATTGCGACGTTCGGCGATCCAGTCGCACGCGGCGAGCTTGAGGAACAGGGCACGGTCGAGCCCGCGCGCCGCTCGGTAGTCCACGTCTTCGACGGCCGCCGCATGGCGCAGGCGGGCGGCGCGTTCGCGCGCTTCGAAGCGCTTCTGCCGGCGCAGCGTCATCTCGTATTCGAGCAGGAGACCGAGCCACTCGGCGTGATCGAGGCCGCGCGCCTCGGCTTTGTGTTCGAGTTCCTTGAAGCCCTTGGCGATTCCGTACAGGCCGAGGGTGTGCAACTGGTCGAGCGTCGGGTGAGCCAGCATGACCGTTCCTTTCAATGGTAATAGCCGGGGCCACGCAGATTGGCGTGGTCGAACAGCGTCGCCGCGGCGCCGTCCCTGGCGCCGGTCGCGCCGGATTTGCGCGCGAGCAGAGCGGCGATGCTCTTGCAATTGAACGCGCCGATTTCGAGGGCGCGGGCGGAGACGGCTTCGGCGCGCCCCGGATCGACGCCGCGATAGAGCTTCAACATGCCGAGACAAGTTCGAAAACCCTGCTCGGGATGGCGCCGGCTGGCGAGTACGGCGGCGATCAGCCCCTCGGTGTTCGGCCCGATCCTGGCGCCCCACCGGCGGAAGCGGTCCGGCGTCCAGTCGGCGTAACGCCGGTGCGAACTGGGCATATGCTCCGGGTCCGTGCCATGCCGGCGCCCGCCATAGCGGCGCTCGTGCAGGCCGACGCGCTGACCGCGGTAAAACACCTCGATCAGGCGCGCGGTGACGCGCAGGTCGACCTCGGCGTGAATGAGCGCGTGCGGGGCCGAGTAGAAGAAGCCCTCGATCTCGACGTGGTAATCGAGATTGACTCGCGCGCGCCGCCATTCGGCGAACTCCCAATCCGTCTCGGGCAGGGGCGAGAGGGCTTGCCGCTCGATCTTCTCGAACAGCTCGCGGCGGCTGACGCCGAATTTGCGCATCGGCCGGCCGTTCATCGTCTCGATGACCGTCGCGATCGCGGCGTTGCATTCGGCGAGCGAGAAGAAGGTCTGCCGGCGCAGCCGGCCCAGAATGTAGCTTTGCGCAAATCTCACCCCGGCTTCGACCTTCGCCTTGTCGCGCGGCTTCCTTGGACGCGCTGGCAGCACGCCGACATCATAGTGCGACGCCAGCGCGCCATAGGTGCGGTTGATCTCGGGGTCGTAGAACGAGGCCTTGTTGACGCCGCTCTTGAGGTTATCGGGAACCAGCAGCCGCGGCGTTCCGCCGAAAAAGCGGAACATGCGCACATGCGCGCCGGTCCAGTCCGCCAGCTTCTGCGTCCAGGTAGCCTCGGCGTAAGTCAGGTTCGACGCGCCGAGCACGCCGACAAAAATCTCCGCCTCGCGGATTTCGCCCGTCGTCGGATTCACGATCCCGATCCGCTTGCCGGAGTAATCGACGAAGACCTTGTCGCCGGCGACATGATGCTGCCGCATCACCGGCGTCAGCCGCCGTTCAAAGCCGCGGAACAGATCGCAGAAGCGCGAATAGCCGTAGCCGGCGGGATGAACGGCCCGATATTCCTCCCACAGGATCGTCATGTTCACGCCGGGCCGTTTCAGCTCCCGCGCCAGCTCCGCCCAATCCGGCTCGACCAGGCGCCGCAGGCCCGACCTGACGCCAACGCGCGCAAACAGCCGTTTCTCCAGCGCGTCGTCGGTCAGCTCATCCGGCAGCGGCCAGCTCAGGCCCGCAGCCGCCGCCCGTTTCAGATTGTCCTGGATCGTACTGCGCGCCACCCCGACCCGGCGCCCGATCTCGCGCGCGCCCACACCGTCGTGCGCAAGCCGCAATATGTGTCGAAGTTGTCTCATGGTCAGCTCTCTCTTCGCCGGCATTCCGTTCTCCTCGTCGGGTTCGACCAGGCGGAATGCCCCAGTGCTGACCTGCAGGCAGCTGACGTAGAGAGCGCCAAAACCCGGCCCAGGCGGCCGGCTTCATCTCGGAACGCCGGCCGGCATCAAATCGGAATCACTGGCCGGAATGCGTCGGAATTCGCAGGCGCCGTCGCCAATGTGGAGGACCAGCGCGAAATCGGCGCACCGCTTCCCGCAGGCGTTTGCTTCCAAGGTGAATTGCGACAGCCGCAGTTGAAGGCTTTCGATGCGCTCGTCGACCACGACAACGGCGTACTGGCTGCCACGACCGCGTTCGGCAAGACCGTCGTGGCGGCGGCGCTCATTGCAAGGCGCGGTCGGAACACGCTCGTCCTTGTCCACCGGCAGGAACTACTCAATCAATGGATAGAACGGCTACAATCCTTTTTGAACATTGACCCAAAGCAGATCGGTGTTGTCGGCGGGGGAAACCGAAAGCCGACCGGCATCGTCGATGTCGCGCTCATTCAGAGCCTGGTCCGCAAGGGTGAAGTCGCCGACATCGTCGCCGATTACGGCCAACTGATCGTCGATGAATGCCATCACCTGTCCGCTGCAAGCTTCGAGCTTGTCGCCCGCCGCTCAAAGGCGCGATATGTGGTCGGCCTGTCGGCGACTGTCGCTCGAAAGGACGGCCATCATCCGATCATCTTCATGCAATGCGGCCCTGTTCGTCATCGGGTCGATGCGAGAGTTCAGGCTGCCGAGCGCGGCATCCGGCACCGCGTGCGCGATCGCCTGACCCAGTTTGAACTTCCGGCGTCTCTAGCGTCGACCGAACGGCCGTCGATGCCGGCGATCTATGCGGCGTTGGCGCAGGACATTGCCCGGAATGATCTGATCTTCGACGACGTGTTGAAATCACTTGAAGCGAAGCGGTCGCCGATCGTCCTGACGGAGCGAAAGGACCACCTCGACTATCTGCGGAAGAGGCTCTCGCCCTTCGTAAGAAATCTTGTAGTCCTGCGCGGCGGCATGTCGGCGAAGGACCGCAAAGCCGCCACCGTCGCCTTGAATGTCCCTGACGACGATGAGCGTCTGATCCTCGCAACAGGTCGCTACATCGGCGAAGGCTTCGATGATTCCCGGCTCGACACGCTATTCCTGACGATGCCGATCGCCTGGAAGGGAACATTGGCGCAATATGTCGGCCGGCTGCATCGCGAGCATGATGGAAAAAAAGATGTGCTGGTCGTGGACTACGTCGATCAAACGGTTCCGGTTCTCGCGCGGATGGCTGCGAAGCGGCGAGCAGGCTATCGCGCGCTGGGCTACGTGATCGAATAGCGGCGCCCCGCCACACGGCAAGGCGCCGCGGACATCGCCCCGTTATTATGCGGAGCGAGATCACAGCCAAAGCCCGGAAACCGACACTTCCGGGGCCAGACTCCGCATAATCACGCGCTACGCATAATCGACGAAGAGATTGGCGTCGGATAGAACGTCCCGTAGTCGGGTCGCGTGTGGGGATTGCGGATCTGCGCGACGAAGAACTCCTGGAAGCGCATCTGCGCACGAGAGCCGCGGGCGACGATCAGCGATGGCGTGACGATCGGAATGGAAGTGGTCATGACGCGGTCTCCTGGATAGGAATGACCGCGAAGTCGGGCAGCTTCGTATCAATTCAAGTGCGGCGCTGCGCTCCAGGCCGGGCGGCGGCGGCGCGAGGGCAGGGTAGTGGGTATAAGATAAGAGGGTTTATCAATCTCGATTTCGCAAAGCGGCTCAATGGCGTGGCGTCGCGCGAGTCACTGTTCGCTTCGGCGCGGTTCATATGCGCCAGACCCGCCGGCTCCGCTCCACGAAGCAGCCTATTTGCGCTGGCGGTTCAGGAATGGGTGCAATCGAGGCTGCTGGCGCCGGACGCCCGAGAAAGGCTATCAGCTAGCCGTCTGCGCCCGACCCAACGTCTTGTTCTTGGGTCGTCTGAATCGGCAACGCGACAGGTTGAATCGTACATGACGCGCAAATCCACTATCAATCTCGAAAGTCTGACGGCGCTCGGGGTCGAGAAATTGGCTCGGCTGGTGCTGGAGGGCGTCGACCGCGACGCCGCCTTCAAGAAACTCGTCTCAGCCGCGTTGGCTGGCGCGAAAGGGCCTAAAGCGCTGATGGCCGTGATCGACCGTCGCATCAGCGGTCTCGAACGCGCCCGAGGCTTTGTCGAGTGGGATCGATTTAAGTCATTTGCGGCTGATCTGGAAGCGACCGTGGCAACGATCGTCGACGAACTTGGCCCGATCGATCCAACAGCGGCTGCTCAACGTCTCATCCGGGATCGGTATTCGAGCGCGTCGATGATTCACAAGGACGCATCCAGGATGTCTACGAACAGGCTATCTCAGGCTTGACCCCGCTTACGCTCGCCATGCCGGAGGCCGATCGCGCCGACCTGCCAGATCAAATCATGGCCGCGCTGGCCGACGAGGACCATGGGTATTTGCCCGGCGTCGTTGAGGCAGTCGCCAGCAACCTGCCCTCGGGCGTTCTTGTTGCATGGGACGCCAGTCTGGAGGCGCTACAGACAAGTTTCGCTGCGAGGCCGCCGCAGCCGAACGATTGGGCTCGCAAGGCCAACGCATCCAAGTTGATCGCGTGCCGGCAGGCGCTTGCCGACGCACGTGGCGATCTTGACGGCTTCGTGGCGCTCGAGCTTCTCAAACACCCCAATCTACAAAACAGTTTTGACTTGGCGGAACGCCTTCTAACGGCAGGTCGAGCGACGGAGGCGCTGGATTGGGTTCGCCGCGTAGGCAATCGGAAGATAGGGTATATGACGCTTGCCGACGTTGCCGACGGATTGGCGGTACGCGATCCGATGACGTGCCGGCGCGTAAGTCTCGAAGCGAGAATTGTCGAGGCGCTCGGCGACCGCGCCGCCGCCCAAGAATTGCGGTGGTCGTCGTTCGTCGAAACGCTTGACGTCGCGATGCTTCGAGAACACATCGCGCATCTGTCGGACTTTGAAGAATTTGATGTGCTCGATCGCGCCTTCGACCATGTTTCGAATGCATCTGCGGCGCATCGAGCGCTTACGTTCTTCATTGCTTGGCCAAACCTTGACCGAGCTGCAAGACTGGTCGTTGAACGCAGGAGCATTTGGGAGGGCCGGAATTACGACGTTCTGGCGCCTGCGGCGGAGATGCTCGAATCGACCAGCCCAGCTGCGGCGACAATTCTATATCGGGCGTTGCTCAACGACATTTTGTCGAGGGCCAAGTCCGTCGCGTACGGCCACGGCGCGAGATACCTGGCTCGGCTCAATGAGCTGGCGACAGCGTCGGACGCCGCTTCCATTTCGGAAATGGAAAATCACGCCACGTTTCGTGCTGGGCTGGCGAAAGCGCATGGGCGGAAGACCGGATTCTGGGCGCAAGTCCGCGGCAAAGAGAACGGAAGGAAATGATCTGATCCCAGGCTCCTAAACACGCGCTCCGCGTCGGATGAGTCGGCCTCCAATGTCTGGTTTCGGCTCTGGAGCCAACAGCAATTCGAGACGGCTACCTGCCCGACTGAGGATGACTGCTTTCCGGCTCTGATGCGCCAAAAGTAAGCATAAGCACCGGGTCCAGAAGCGGTCATTGCTCTGGCGCTATTTTCCGTTGACGACGACGATCTTTCCCATTGATCTCCGATCGACCAAACGCGCGATCGCCTTGGGCGACGTCTCTCAGCTCGAACGTCTGCGTGATCGCGGGTTGGATTTTTCCGGCCCTGTAGAGTTCGAATGTAAGCGCTGTTTTGATCTCACCTTCTCTGTGCGCGCGCGATTGGCGAATCTGGCTCCTTGATTGGGAGATGGGCTTGTGTCCAGACTTGAGCTTATGGTCGAGCCGAAGGCGAAGGCGGTCCGCCGCGTCGAGGTGATCACGGGCGTCGGCGGGCGCCGCAAATGGACGGATGACGAGAAGGCGCAGGTTCTCGAAGAAACGCTCGCGCCCGGCGCGGTCATTTCGCAGATTGCGCGGCGACATGGTTTGACACCGCAGCAGCTGTTCACGTGGCGACGCGCGGCGCGTCGGAAGGCGATGGGCGACGCGGTCGCGGCGTCCCCGCCGTTCGTGCCGGCGATTGTCGAACCGGCGGATGCGCCGACATCGTCTTCTGCGCCGGCAACCGGCGTGGCGCCTGCGGCCCGCCCTCCCGTCATCGAGCTCGATATCGGCGGCGACGGTGTGTGGATCTGGCGCGGCGCCGACGCCGGCATGGTGACGGCGGTGATCGACGCACTGAATAGGGCCAGGTGATCGGCCCGACGGGCGCGGTGCGCGTGATGGTGGCGACGAAGCCGGTCGACTTCCGCAAAGGCGTCGACGGACTGGCGGCGCTGGTGCGCGAGACGATGGCGACCGACCCGTTCGACGGGGCGATTTACGTGTTCCGCGCCAAACGCGCCGACAGGATAAAGCTGGTCTTCTGGGATGGAACGGGCGTTTGCCTGTTCGCCAAGCGGCTCGAGGACGGCGAGTTCCGCTGGCCGAAGATCGCCGACGGCGTCATGCGGCTGTCGGCGGCGCAGTTCTCGGCCTTGTTCGATTGCGCATGTTAATGCCCCTCCTGGTGAGGCTGACAGATTCTGAGATCGAGGCGATCGATCTTGTGAGTTCGCAAATTTCGAATGCTATCGTGGACATCG
>WBZM01004283.1_pt1 | contig 10487 bp, 4 predicted proteins | sample 5204271 | NCBI WGS metagenome assembly WBZM01 (sample SAMN12344346, study PRJNA552823) | activated sludge metagenome | biome: Activated sludge suspended growth; feature: Nitrification reactor; material: Wastewater; isolation source: activated sludge from nitrification reactor of wastewater treatment... | reverse complement strand
TCAAACCCAAAGCAGCCGAATTCCGATATACGCTGACCGAATTCAAAGCAACGTCGTTTTGGATGGTGTTAAGCGTGATTTTTACCCCGAAAAATAACCCCAAAAAACATCTTTCATACAGGCGCAGTAGCGTTCCCATCATTTAACAGAGAGAACTCCCAGTTGGCATTCACCTTAAATTATTGCTTCAATGAAAAGGCTTTGTGACCAAATTAAAACATGTGTGGTGGTGATAGCCATCACATTTTCCCCTTTCACTTACCAATTGAAAGCCCAAACCTTCCAGCAGGTGTACGGCACACAGCTCGACAACTCGTTTTCCAAGGTCATCAAGGACGGTGCCAGTTACTTCGTGCTAGGGCAAGACGAATCGGTGAACGGTTCGCCCTTGCGGGCCACCGTCTCTAGGATTGACGCCAACGGCATACACCAGTGGACACTTAGCCTTGACATCGCTTCTTCTTGGAATGATGCGGTGTTAATTTCCCCAGGTGAACTCATGGTGGTCGGCAACACACTACCGTTTGACCCAACGACGAAAAGCCTCATCGGACGGGTCACGGTGACGGGGGGCGGCAATTTTGCTTGGCTGCAAATGCGGGACTGGCCGGGCCGTGACGCCTTCATCCGGGTCGCAAAGAACCCCTTGCCGCAAAACGCTGCCTTCCCATACTATGTAGTGGGCACCCAGAACCAGCCCGGCGGCACCGCCACGACCGAGGACGTGGTACTGTGGAACTTTAATGCTGCAGGCGGTACCAACTGGAAGAAGAAATACCTCAGCCAGGGCGACGACGAGTTCTTCCGGGACATGGAACCCATGACCAATGGCGACTTGCTGCTGGCTGGAAACGATGCCACTGGCAAAGGCCTGATTTTCAGGACGGACAACACAGGCACTGCCTTCAATGGGGTGGAGATTGCGCAGCTTTCCTTCACAGACGTGGCACTGGAGACCCTAGGTGGGGTTTATGCCACGGCAAACAGCCTGAACAGCCCTGATGCCCACTTGTTGCGGTTCGATGCTGATCTGCTGTTGATTTACGACGTTATCATCCCGCAGCTTTCCACCATCACGCAGGTATGGGAGGGGCAGCCAGGCGAGGTGTTCGTTGTGGGTAGAGGTAATTTCGGTCCACAAAACAGGACGGTACTCATTAAGCTGGTTGATGCCAGCAGTTTCGGCAATATCTCCCTGACGGTAGATTGGGTGAAATTCCTGAGCGCAGGCACCGGCTCCACGGGCGGCGGCTATTGGCCGATGCCAAACGGCGACATCGCCTACGCCGATGCCCGGACAATAACGGGCGGCTTTGGGCAGAACTGTGCCTTCCTTGCAATCAGCGACCACGACCTCACCAACTGCCAAGTGGTGACCGATATGGTCACGCTGGTGTTCGCCGACCAATTGCCGAACGGCCCCTTGCCCCCTGAACTCAATTTTGAGGATATTCTACAGTCCACGACCCTCGTCGCCTCGGCGCTGAACTGGCAGCAGCAGGAGGTATGCAATCTCGCCCCCTGCGCTGTCAGCATTACGGCCACGCCGCAGAACAACTGCGGACTCCTGCAGTTCTGCGCCAATGCCACCGGCCCCCAGCCTTACAGCTACCAGTGGTCGAACAGCCAAAACACGCAGTGCATCACGGTACAGTTGCCCTGTGGGCAAAGCACTTACAGCGTCTCTGTCACTTGCAGCGATGGTACAGTCGCTACTGACTCCGAGACCATTTCCGTTTCGGACAACACCCCGCCGACGGCATTGTGCAGCGGTGTCGGGGTTGACTTAGACCCAGTCACTTGCCAGGCTACCATCACTGCTTCCCTGATTGACGGCGGCTCATCGGACAATTGTTTTATCCAAAATATGAGCGTCAGCCCAAGTGTGGTCACAGGCTGTGGGCTGCACCCCGTCACGCTCACCGTGACGGACTGGTGCGGGAACCAAAGCACCTGCACCGCTCAAGTGCAGGCGCTGGAGGTGGTGCCTCCCGTTTTGACCTGCCCTGTCAACGCCATCAAGCAGTGTAACACCAACACCAGCCCGCAGTTCTGCGGTACGGCCACGGCCATTGACAACTGCGACCCCTCGCCAACTATCACCTTTACCGATATAACGACGGGACTTATCCCCTGCGATGGCACCATCCAACGGACTTGGAAGGCGGAGGACGATTGCGGGAACGTGAGCACTTGTGTTCAGAACATTACGGTGATTGACAACGTGCCACCGGTCATACAGTGCCCGCAAGGGTACTCCACAGAGTGTAATGTGAACGTAGGCCCAAATGTGACTGGGTTTGCCACGGCAACAGACAATTGCACGCCAACGGCCAACATCACCATCACAAATACCGACCTGCTGTTTAGCGATTTGGTTCCAAATGGTTTTTGCGACAACCATATTGAAAGAACCTGGAAGGCCACGGATGGTTGCGGCAACATGGCCACCTGCGTACAGGTCATCAACGTGCATGATGATGTGCCGCCCACATTGACCAACTGCCCAGGACATCTCTCGGTGCAGGGTATGATTGGGCCAAATGGAGTTTGTAATGCAAATGTTCAAATTACAAGCCCGACAGCCACGGACAACTGCGATGCCACTCCAACCCTGTTCAACAGTTTCAACAACTCGGCGAATGCCAGCGGTATTTACCCTTCAGGTTTGACGACCGTGACCTGGACGTGCGTGGATGATTGCGGGAACGTGCGTACGTGTGTGCATGAAGTGGTGGTGGAGTGCCAGCAACAGCCGCCCCAAAATGACAAGTGCGGCTGGACGGTGGCAACCTGCTATTCTGATAACCCAGCCGACCCAGTGGGCGTTATTTACGACACCCGGTACAACTCATCGGCAACGGCAGGAGCCGATTGGGGTACATCGCTGAACCCAGGCTCCATCCACCCGCCCGACTGGAAAGGCAGCATCATCGGCAGCGTGTTCGGCATTGCCCTTGACCCTTTGAACGAACGGATTTACTTAGCTGCAAGCGATGTCTATAAATACGATGCAGGCTACCTGAACACTTATACTGGGCCAGGAGGCCGGGCAGCGGTCTATCGGACGGATTGCGCACCGCCCTACGCAACTACCAATATTGTCACCACGCTGAATGCCCCCACCATTCCTTCAAATTCTGGCAACATGCTCCCAAACACGGGGGGCATCGGAAATGGCATTGGGAACATTTGCCACGATATTGTTCACAACCAATTGTTCCTCTCGAACTTGGAGGATGGGCGTATTTACAGGATTGACCTCAACGGGAACATCCTGAGCGCTTATGACCCGTTTGCCTTGACCAATGGCCTCACTGGCATGGAACCAGTGCCTGAAAGGATTTGGGGCATAGGTTTTAACAAGAGCCAAAACAGGGTCTATTATGCTATGGAGGGCCTTACTGCTAGCCAAAAATTTGTTTACTCCGTGAATCTAACTAGTGCGGGCGAATTTGCTGCGACCCCTGCTGGTGGAGGGCTTTTCACGGATGCTACACCCAACCCTGAGGTGACGACGAGTGTACCCGGCAACCAGCTAAAGTTCACGGACATTGCTTTTGGCCAATTGGGCAACAAGATGCTACTTGCCGAGCGGGGCAACCCTCACGCTTCTTTGGTTTTTGAATTTGATTTGGTTGGGACGACGTGGGTGGCATCCCCCAACGATTATTTTGTTGGTGGTTTTTCTGGCAAAAACAGTGCAGGCGGAGTGGATTATGGGTATAAGGAGCAGGGCGGAAGCCCGACGGCCATTTGCGATGGGCTTGTCTGGACGACGGGCAACTACATGATGACCAACACGTTAGGCATCTTGGTTTATGGCATGGAAGGTATCTCTGCTGCTGCTGGCAACACTTCGCCTGGTAACGAGCTTTCGGATATTTTTATTGACTATGATGGAGTTTACAACACGTTAGACAAAAATGAAATTGCAGACGTAGAAGTGTTCAAGTGCGGCTGCCCGGGGCAGGCTTCCGTCTGCGATTCCATCAGTGTCACCTCCATGCCGTTCAACAGCCAGGCGCAGGACACCTGCTGCTTCAAGCTGACGGTGGACAACCAAAAGCCCAATTTCTTCACGGCCATTCAGCTTTGCACTGGCAATGGGGTCAGTTTTTCCAATGTCTCGGCGCTGAACGGCTGTATTTTGAACAGCTACTCTGCCAGCCAAGTGACGATTGTACCGACAGGTGGCATCCCCAATACCTTTCCGGTGGGAAGCAAGGATTTCTTGAAATTCTGTTTATCCAACTACCAAACTGTGCCTTCTCAGCAGGTCATCGTGAAATATTACGGGCCAAACTTTGAGATAGTTTGCATGGACACCTTGACATACAATTGTACCCAAAAACCCAAATGCCTGAAGCTGACCCCCGACGTGACCTGCGGGCCAAACGGCACCTACAAGATGGATTTCTGCGTCATGTCCGATGCGCTTATCCCTTTCACGGTCGGTTCGTTTACCCTGAACCCGCCGTCGGGGTCTGGCATCACCTTTACGCCGAGCGTGTTCGTGCCAAGCCCGCCACTTGTGCCGGGCAATATGCAATGCGGGTTTTCGACTTCCATCTCTGGCGCAGTTGACGGGCAAACGTTCTGCTTCTCTGTCACGGCGCACCAACAGAACATCGCACAGGGTGAGCCTACCTTGAACTGCTGCACGGACACCGTGATGCTGGTCTGCGTGACCATGCCCGATTGTGTTTGCGACAAGGTTTTTGCTGATACCATGTCGGTCAACTCCCCAGACGGCGATTGTTGCTGGAAGCTCAACCTGACCAATAATTACTCGAACACCTACTTCACGGGGGTTCAGTTGGAAATCTGTACGCCAGGTGTTGTGTTTGGGGCCATCAACAACCCTGGATTTACCTGGGGCCTCAATTCAAACACAACGCTGGCTACCTTCACGCCAATACCGGGGCCGTTTATCGGAGCCACGGCCACCTTGCCGACGTTCTGCCTCTCCGGTATAACCGGCCCTGCACAAGTGCCGCAAATGGTGGTGCTAAAATGGCTCGGCCCAAATATGAAAGTGGTTTGTACGGACACCATGCTGTTCGATTGCCCGTGGCCCGACACGACGGATTGCGCCGTGCTCGTATGCCCAAAATTAGCGTGTGACCCGACCACCAACGGGGTTTACAATTTCAGTTTTCAGGTACAGAACAACGCTGGCTTCACGGTCAACCAAGTCAATCTGAACAGCGTGACGGGCTGCGGCTTCATAGTGCCCACGCAGTTCTCGATTGGGGCCTTGGCTAATGGTGGCACGTCGAGCACGTTGTCGGCGCAAGTGTTCGGCTGTTCGCCTGGCCAACAGTTCTGTTTTACGCTGACCGTGCATGAAGTGGCACCGAATGGCAACGAACTGAACTGCTGCACCCACTCACAGCAATACTGTTTCACATTGCCTACCTGCGGTTTCTGCCCCGGCAACCTTGTTCAAAATGGGGATTTTGAAATTGGAGCAGCTTCCATAAACGATGAAGATATTTTCCTTGCAACGTCTTGGTCGGGCATTTGGCCGGATGGGCCGAACCCTGTAAGCACAGCGGATTTTTGGAACACATTTACTTTCAATAACACCGTGTTGGGAACGATTCCTTTGCCGCTGACGCAAAACAATTATGCGGGTATGTGGTGCAAGCTGCATGGCTCGAACCAAGTGTGGCGGGAGGGCATCTTGAACAACTTGTTCAGCCCAGTGGCCGCCAATTCGGGCAGTTATCACTTCGAATTGAAGGTGGCTTGCTTGACGCCAGTGCTGCCTAATGCCAACTCCGTGCTGCCGAGCCTCAGCGTGTTTGGGGTAGATGCCGGGAGTGTTTCGACGGGAGCGCCAGGACCTTTGGCTCCGCTGAATACCGGCTTGTTTAACGGACTTACCCCCGTACTGCTCGGCAACATTGTATTGCCCAGCACTTGCGACATCAACTTCGGTACCCACGGCTTCACTTTCAACGCCAACACACTGCCGGTGGGCTTTTCCATGGATCGCATTTTCATCACCCGCACCGACGGCGTGGGCAGCGATGTCTATCTCGCCATAGACGATGTGAGCCTGAAAGCCGTGGATACCTGTTGCGTGTGGCAATCCGACCTCACGCTGTCAGCCAACGGGGTGCAGTACCCAGTTTTCTGCGACCCGCACACAGGGTTTCTCCCGTCGCTGCCGTGCCCCGTTGGCGATGTCACGGTGTCCGGTTTCTTTGGGTCGCTCAACCCCGTGACGGGTGAACCTTGCGAAGAAACTACGGTGAATTGGGTGTTCACCCATCCCGATAGTACGGTAACCAACGGTACTTCCACCAATTTCACAGATTTCTTCTTCCCAAAAGATTCCGTGGACAAGCCGGGACTGTACTGCCTGACACTGACTTCCATCTCCTCGACGGGCGATACTTGTTTTTGCAAGGTCTCCTGGGTGCAAGAAGCCTGCGATTCCTGCTGCACCAGCTACGAGGACTTCTGCGACCGCCTCGAAAACAACGTCACCCTCACCGTGGACCCTGACTTGTGCAAGGCCACCCTCAACGTCGGCGACATCGGCTGCGACGACTATATTGAATGGGTGAACTGGGGTGTGGGCACGCCACCCATCATTGATTTCGGCCCATTTCCACCCGGTTCAATGCCGATGCACACTTATCCCGGCAGCGGCACCTATGCTGTCTGCTACCTTGCCATCGAGCGGGACTCAAACGGCTTGATTTGTTTCGAAAAGGTGGTCTGTGATACCATCACACTCGTTTGTTCGGACTCCTGTTGCACCAACTTCGACGCCTTCGTCCAGGCTGTTGATGCCGCTACGTCCATCACCGTGGACAATGCCCTTTGCAAGGCAACGCTCAACATCGGCGACCTGCCCTGCGATGACTATATCGAATCCATCAACTGGGGCGATGGGCAGTCGAGCTTTGGGCCGTTTGCAAGTGGCTCCATGCCGATGCATACCTACCCCACGAGCGGCACTTACACCATCACGTACCTTGCCATCGAGCGAGACCCAGTCACGGGCTTGATTTGCTTTGAAAAAGTCTTCACGGAAACGATTTCGGTGATGTGCCCGACGTGCCACTGCGGGGATTTTGACAAAATGTTCATGCGGACGAAGAAGGGAGCGCCAAGCATCGCCATGCACTGCGGGCAGAATCCCGTTCAGGTGGGCGGCTGTCCACTTCCAGGCCAAAGCCTTTCCTTCACGGGCGTGTTCCACTGCGCAGGCCCAGACTGCCCTGCCACCGCCCAAGTTGACTGGAAACTGGTTCGCCTGCCCAATACCACCGTCGCAATGGGCAGCACGACCGCTAACCCGTTCTTCGGGGTCAATATCCTGCCCAACTGGTACGCCACACCGGGCACTTACGAGCTGCAACTAACCGGAATTTGCGGATTGGAAAGTTGTCCTTGCAATATTAAGTTCACAGTGGGCTGCCCGAACCAGTGTCCCTGCACGCCTGCCGACATACAAGCCTTGCAAGCTGCCGTGAACCAGGGATTTTCCATCGTAAAATATCCAACTTCGTGCAAGGCATGCTTTGCACCAGTCGCACTCAGCGATTGCGAGGAAGTTGTATGGCATTTGAACTCGGCCAGCGGGCCAGTGATTGGCACCAGCGTGGGCAACGGAAGCATCTGCCACACTTTCACGAATGGCGGAACCTACACGGTGGTGATGGTGGTGACGAGGAAGAAGCCGGACGGCAGCCTCTGCGAGGTGTTCGTCCACCAGAAGACCGTGACCATCACCTGCTTGGCCATTGAGGAATGCACCGATTCTGATTTCCCGAACCCGGCATTTGCAGAAGGTGCTATTGGGGGCGGGATGCTGTCGGGCGGGGCATCCACTGGTTGGACGGCCTTGAGCGGAGAACCCAAAGTAGTGGAAGGCGAACCTGGCAGCTTCGATGCCTGGACGATTGAGCTTTCGGGCAATTTCGATACCGCTGGCGTTTTGGCCACCATGGAACCGGTTTGCTTGGAAAAAACTTCAGGGACCATTACCATGAGAGCTAAAGAACCTTCAGGCCTTGGTGCAAGAGTAAGGCCGTGCGACATAGCCAAGTGGACACCAAATTTTCCTTTACATGGTAGATATACCATTCCGCTTTCCGGGATTGATGGCCCAGAATGGGTTGAAATCGAGATTCCGTTCGACCTCAGCTACTGGCCTGACCTTGAAATTTGCAACTCGTCTGAGGGCGGCGTTTGGGTGCAACCTGCTTTTTATCTTGAAAATGCGCTCGGCAACAACCAGGGCGGCGAAGACACCTACTCCTACCTCCAGGTGGACAATTTGTGTATTGATGGGCAACCACTTAACGCAACGCACAGTGCAGCTAAAGAACGAGCCATCCGCCTCTACCCAAACCCCACCTCCGGCACCCTCACCCTTGAGTTCATGGGCAACCTGCCAGGGTCGGGCGGATTGCAAGTGCTCGATATCTATGGCCGCAAACTCCTCGCCGAAACACTGTTGCCGGGCAGGCCCACGCACCAATTCAGTTTGTCGGCCTTACCAGCGGGCATGTACTTCGTACAGGTGCTGGAAGAGGGGCAGGCCGTGTGGTCGGAGAAGGTAGTGAAGCAATAACTGATATTGGAAGATGGCTCTCACAGGGGCCGTCTTCCAGCCATTTTACCAAATAAAACAATGCTGACAATGGTAAACCGAATGATGGCCGAGCGCCTTACCAAAACAGAACAACGGGTGCATACGGCACTGGTGGTTATAATATTGATTTGGGTGATTTATTGCCGCTTAATGGACACAGGCCCCGTTGCTTGGTTGGATGGAGTTCAACTACGGCTTTGGGGCGATGGCACTTACTACCCAAAACTGAGCTTCATCCTTGCACTTGGTCTTTTTATCCCTCCGCTGGCAGGGTTGTTCCTACTCTATGCTTGGTTAATACGGCGTGGCGAGGTGCTGAACCCCCAAGAGCCAAGCCAGCATAAATGAACCGCTTTTTAATTTAAACACCTTAGACCAGCTTGGGGAGGCTGCATATGCCGCCTTGCCCAAGTACTTTTCATCACAAAACCACGATTTATGTCAAGGATTATCTTGTTAATAACTTGTTGTTTCACAATCACTGCCTTGTCCGCCCAGCGGGCACCCGACGAAATGGCTGCCGTTTTTTTTGAAGATTTCAGGAAGGACAAAGGACAGGCCATCAAAAACATTTACGACACCAGCCCTTGGATGGCAAGGGCCACCGATGCCATACAAAACTTGGTGAGCGAGGTGGACAAACTGACCCCCGAATACGTGGGCAAACTCTACGGTCATTCGCTTATCTGTAGAAAAGAGCTGGCTGATTGTTTCGTGCTGCAATCCTATTTGCTGCGGTTCGACAGACAGCCGATCCGTTTTACCTTTGAGTTTTACAAACCTGACAAGGAGTGGATGCTGTTTTCCTTGGCCTTCGATGTCAATATTGACGACGAAATAGAGGAAGCGGCCAAAGCCTTTTACCTGCCTTTGGACAAATGAAAAATCAAGATTTTTTCGAAGCAATAGCGGCCCAGGGCCTTGTGCAGGCACTGCATGCATCGCTTGCCGAGCAGCCCAATTATTTGAAAATGTTCATAGGTCGCTTGGAAAGACTTGAAGAAGAGCACAAGGCCGCTGGCAGCGAGTTGACAGAAAACCTGTTCGTCAGCAAAAATCAGCTTGCGCATTCCATCTTTTCCATTTTAGGTTCTAAAGATTTGTCCGCTGAGTCGGGAGATTTCATAAAGATTAGAAGGGCTTTAAGCGAACACCTTGGCATAAGCGAGGAATCCGAAAAGAAATTGATGGAAGCAAGGGATGCCGGGATGGCACAAATTAATGAACGCCAGAAGGCGGAAGCATTGCTGCTAATAAACCGACCAGCCACCAATTATGAACCTGTCCCGACTGACGAATTATTGCCACAAAAAGCCATCAACGACCTCTTGGGGTCAGGCCAGTTGCTGTTAGCCCTGAGACATTCGCTTACCTTGGCAAAAGACGATAAGGCATTGCCAAGTATCAAGATTTTGATGACGCAATACAAAGAGCTTGAAAAGGGCCGTCTTGTAGGGGTGTTGGACAAGGAGGCTATAGGTATTGCAGAAAACAGGCTAATTGCCTCGCTTCAAGCAATTCTGGACAAATTGGATGGCCCCCCCGAAGCGCCCAAAAAAAATTTCTGGCAAAAGCTATGGTCATAAAAAACAAGACAAGCATTCAATTCTCCGCCAAAAACACCATTTTGTGAAACATAATAAGTTGTTGGAGATGGGAACCATTTGAGTCGAATTTTTCTTTCTACCATTTCTTGGGGCAAACGATTACCAGTTTTCAAAAACACTCCTAACTTTGCACCGGAGAGATGGCAGAGCGGTTTAATGCGGCGGTCTTGAAAACCGTTGACTGTAACAGGTCCGGGGGTTCGAATCCCTCTCTCTCCGCTCCCTTCCCTTCCCCCTTATTTTACTGGGCGAAGCGAAAA
>WBZM01003950.1_pt2 | contig 10489 bp, 9 predicted proteins | sample 5204271 | NCBI WGS metagenome assembly WBZM01 (sample SAMN12344346, study PRJNA552823) | activated sludge metagenome | biome: Activated sludge suspended growth; feature: Nitrification reactor; material: Wastewater; isolation source: activated sludge from nitrification reactor of wastewater treatment... | reverse complement strand
GCGCCGGGTCTTGGCGTTCAGCACCACGCGGCGGGCCTTCTCAAGGTCGGCATCGCCGTCGGCATAGACGTGGCAGATGCCCTCGAGATGGGCGAAGACCGGAACGCGCGCCTCGGCCTGCACCAGCCCCACAAGACCCTTGCCACCCCGGGGCACGATCACGTCGAAGACATCGCTCGCCCGCAGCATGGCCGCAACGGCGGCCCGGTCGCGGGTCGGCACAAGCTGGATCGCTGCCTCGGGCAGGCCGGCCCCGCGCAGGCCGGTCACCATGCAGTCATGGATCGCGCGCGACGAATGAAAGCTTTCGCTGCCGCCGCGCAGGATCACCGCATTGCCCGATTTCAGGCACAGGGCCCCGGCATCCGCGGTAACGTTGGGGCGGCTTTCGTAGATCACGCCGATCACCCCAAGCGGCGTGCGCACCCGCTGGATATGCAGACCTGAGGGCCGATCCCATTCGGCGATGACTTCGCCCACCGGATCGCGCTGTCCGGCGACGGCGCGCAGGCCCTCGACGATGCCACGCAGGCGCGTCTCGTCAAGCGTCAGGCGGTCCATCATCGACGGGCTCAGGCCCTTGTCCTGCCCATAGGCAAGATCGGCGCCGTTCTCGGCCAGGATGCGGTCGCGGTCCTGCCACAGCGCTTCGGCGGCCCCCGCAAGGGCGTCGACCTTGCGCCGAGGGTCGGCAAAGGCCAGTTCCGCCGCCGCTGCCCGTGCCCTGGCGCCCATCTCCGCGATCAGTGCCTGCGCCTCGTCCATCCGTCAGATTCCCGTCTTCGATTTCGCCCAAGTATCCCGGGGGTCCGGGGGCGGCGCCCCCGGCATGCGCCGGCTCAGATCACCATGTCATCCCGGTGCACCAGCGCCGCGCGGCCAGGGTAGCCGAGCAACCCCTCGATCTCGCCCGACTTGTGGCCGGCGATGGCCCGCGCCTCGGCCGCCGTGTAACGAATAAGTCCCTTGCCCAGCACCGCCCCCGCAGGCGACAGGATCGCCACCGGGTCGCCGCGTCCGAAGGCTCCGGCCACACCCGTCACGCCTGCGGGAAGCAGCGACTTGCCCCGTCCCAGCGCCCCCACCGCGCCCGCATCGACAGTGATCTCGCCCCGGGGCTTCATCGCCGCGATCCAGCGCTTCCGCGCCGCCTGCGGGTCGCCATCGGGCAGGAACCAGGTGCGGTTCGCGCCCGCCGCCAGTGCCGACAGCGGCCGCAGCGCCGAGCCTTCCATGATCGCCATGGCGCAGCCCCCCGCCACGGCGGTCTTGGCGGCCATCAGCTTGGTCTTCATGCCGCCTTTCGACAGGCCAGACACCGCATCGCCCGCCATCGCCTCGATCTCGGGCGTGATCCGCTCGACCACATCGAAGCGCACCGCCGTCGGGTCTTCCTTGGGGTTGGCGGAATAGAACCCGTCGACATCCGACAGCAGGATCAGCTGGTCGGCACCGATGGTCACGGCGATCTGCGCGGCCAGCCGGTCGTTGTCGCCGAAGCGAATCTCGTCCGTCGCCACGGTGTCGTTCTCGTTCACGATGGGCACGACACCCTGCGCCAGCAGCGTTTCCATCGTCGCACGGGAATTGAGATAGCGGCGGCGGTCCTCGGTGTCCTCCAGGGTCACCAGAACCTGCGCCGTGGTGATGCCGTGGGGGGCCAGAACCTCCTCATAGGCGCGGGCAAGCCGGATCTGGCCGACGGCCGCGGCCGCCTGGCTTTGTTCAAGCGCCAGCGCCCCCGTAGGCCAGCCCAGCACGCCGCGCCCCAGCGCGATCGATCCCGAAGACACAAGGATCACGTCTGCACCGCGCGCCTTGGCGGCGGCCACATCCTCGGCCAGCGCCTTCAGCCAGCCGGCCTTGAGCCCGGTTTTGCGATCCACAAGCAAGGCCGAGCCGATCTTGACAACCAGTCGCCGCGCCGTGGCGATGTCGGGGCTTACGGCTGCCATGCGCCATCCTCGGCCGCGTCGACGATCTTGTTGCGGGTGATCTCGGCAAAAAGCGCGCGCAGAACCTCGGTCACGCCCTGTTTCGACACACCCGACATCAGGAATACAGGTCCGTCCACCGCCTTTTCCAGGCTGCGGCGGCGCGAGGCGAGCGTCTTGGTGTCCAGCGCGTCGATCTTGTTGAGCGCGGTGATCCGCGGCTTGGCCGCCAGGTCAGGCGAATAGGCTTCCAGCTCCTTCAGGATCGTCCGGTAATCCTTCGTGATCGTGGACGAGGTTCCATCCACCAGGTGCAGCAGCACTGAACAGCGCTCGACGTGGCCAAGGAACAGATCGCCCAGGCCCCTCCCCTCGCTCGCCCCTTCGATCAGGCCGGGAATGTCGGCCATGACGAATTCCTTGCCGTCGATGCCGACGACGCCCAGGTTCGGGTGCAGCGTGGTGAAGGGATAGTCGGCGATCTTGGGCCGGGCGTTCGACACGGCCGCAAGGAAGGTGGACTTTCCGGCGTTCGGCAGGCCCAGAAGGCCCGCGTCCGCGATCAGCTTCAGGCGAAGCCAGATCGTGCGCTCGATCCCCTCCTGTCCCGGATTGGCGCGCGACGGCGCCCGGTTGGTCGAGGACTTGAAGTGCAGGTTGCCAAATCCGCCGTTGCCGCCCTTGGCCAGGCACACGCGCTGGCCGACCTCGGTCAGGTCTGCGATCAGCGTTTCCTCGTCCTCGTCGAGAATCTCGGTCCCCACCGGCACCTTCAGAACGATATCGTCGCCGTCGGCCCCGGTCATCTGGCGGCCCATGCCGGGGCGGCCGTTCTTGGCGAAGAAATGCTGCTGGTAGCGGAAATCGATGAGCGTGTTCAGCCCCTCGACGGCCTCGGCCCAGACCGACCCGCCCTTGCCGCCGTCACCGCCGTCCGGCCCGCCGAATTCGACGAACTTCTCGCGCCGGAACGAAACGCAGCCGCCCCCGCCCCCGCCCGAACGGATATAGACTTTGGCCAGGTCGAGAAACTTCATCGGGGTGCTTCCGGTTGGGTGTCGCCCTTGGCGATAGAGCCTGCGCGCGCGGCGCGCAAGCGGATGCGGTGCAAAACGCATCAGATGAATTTCGGCCGGATCGTTTCGACACGGATCCGGCCCGAAAGCCGTCAGGCCATCTTGCGGGTATATGTCCAGGTCGGGACCATGGCCCCGCGCGCGACCGACCAGCTTTCGGCGTCGCCAAGATAGTCGAAGCCGCAATTGGTCAGCACGCGGGCCGAGCCGGGATTGTCCTGGAAGACCTCGGCAAAAAGCGTCCGCGCCCTGTGCGGGTTGGCCCCCACGATCGCGGCAACCGCCTCGGATGCAAGACCGGTGTTCCAGAAGGCCGGCGCCACCCAGTAGCTGATCTCGGACTGGTCCTTGCCGATGCGGGTCAGGCCGACCACGCCCAGAACCTCGCCAAGGCCGCCTGCGGACCCGTCCATGATCCAGACATCCTCGTCGCGCTTGTCGGACAACGCACGGGCGATGAAGGCGTCGGTCGCCCCGGGCGGCAGCGGATGCGGCACCGTCTTGGTCGCCTCGGCCAACCGGCGGTCACTGGTGAAAAGCTCGATCAGCCCGGAATCCGAACGCCGCACCGGGCGCAAAAGGAACCGTTCGGCCTCAACGACCGGCTGGACGACGATCAGTTCGGGTTTCACCGCTTCACTCCCTTGAAACGAATACTCCGTGGCGGGGGACACCACGCCGCCGCCTTGGCTGAAATGGGTCGCGCGCGGAAACCGCGCAATGCTGTCATGCAGTGTGACACGGGTTTTCAACAGCATCATGTCAACCTTTCGGCGTGCGGCCGAAGCCGGCAGCCATCGCAACCGTCCCACAGCGCCTGAGGGGGTACGCGACAGATCCGAGTCGTGCCGCTAAGTCTTGGTAACGGGCCGCAAACCCGGCCGCGGACCCGGCTCTGCGCCCGAGCGGCCGCACCGGACCAATACCCAGGACGGGAAAGGAATGTTTCGGCCCGCTCAACGATGCGACACCGCACAGATCGAAACATTTCGTTACCCTCAGCAAGACTGTTTCCGTTGCGGCGGAGAGACTCGCCCGCCGACCGGTCGTGTTCGTGCGCATGGCGCCTTGCGACGCCTGACGGCCGTGCGCAGCGGCCTTCGTTTCTTGCGCCCCTGCCGCCCGGCCGGACGAGCGGGCAGCCATCGGCACCCGACCCGGGCCGGTGTAAGGTACCCGTCGGGCGGGGGACGTCATTGGCCCCGATGCGAACGTCTTTGTCGTCGCGGACATTCGGCCTCCTCCGGTTGTCCGGTGTTTCGCCCTGCCGTGCTCCCGTGCGGCAAAAGCCAAGGGGGACCGGCGTTTCCGCCGATCCCCCTTGTGAACGTGATGTTCCCGGTGTGGTTCGGCTTACTCGGCCGCCTCCACCATGGGAAGAACCGAGATGAAGGTGCGGCCCTTGAGGCCCTTCTTGAAGGTTACCTGGCCCTCGGTGACGGCGAAGATGGTATGGTCGCGCCCCATCTCGACGCCGTTGCCCGGCCACCAGGTGGTGCCGCGCTGACGCACGATGATGTTGCCCGGAATCGCCGTCTGCCCGCCATAGAGCTTGACGCCAAGGCGACGGCCGGCGCTGTCGCGCCCGTTGCGGGAGGAACCGCCTGCTTTCTTGTGTGCCATGGGTGCCTCTCCTTACGCTTCGGTTTTCTTCGCTGCCCGCTTGGCCTTGGGGGCCTCGGCGGCTGCGCTGTTGTGGGCGGCGATGCGCGCGGCGTGGGTGCCGGTCGCGGCCTTCACATCCGACGCCTCGGCGCCCGACGCGAGGATGTCGGTCACGCGCAGCAGCGTCAGTTGCTGGCGGTGTCCGCGGGTGCGCTGCGAGCTGTGCTTGCGGCGGCGCTTCACGAAGGTGATGACCTTGTCAGCCTTGATGGTGTCGATCACCTCGGCCTGAACGGCAGCCCCCTTCACCAGCGGCGCGCCGACGGTCAGCTTGTCGCCGCCGACCATCAGGATTTCGTTGAACTGGACTTTTTCACCAGCCTGGGCAGCCAGAAGCTCCACGCGGATAACGTCGCCCGCCTGAACCTTGTATTGCTTGCCGCCCGATTTGAGGACCGCGAACATGGGTCTTTCCTTCTTCCGTTTCCGCGTCGTGTGGCCCCGGTTTCCCGGCGTTTCCGGCAAATGCCGCCTCGGACAGCGCGCCCCCTTGGGGAGGCGTCATTTCAAACACGAATCCCGGACAGGCCACGCGGCTCTCCGGGATGGGGGCTTATCGGGGATCGGGCCACAGATGTCAAGCGCCCCTCAGCCAAGGTTGGCCAGCGCCGGGAAGGTCTCGAGCAGCCAGTAGGAGAACTGCGAGAAGCCCCCGGTCAGCATCATCAGCCCGATGGTCCACAGAAGAAGGCCCATGATCCGCTCGATCCGCGTCATGTGGCGCTTGAAGAACCCCAGCACACCGGTCAGGCGCGGCAGGAAGGCCGCGACCAGAAGGAAGGGAATGCCAAGCCCTGCCGCATAGACCGCCAGCAGCGCCGTGCCGCGCGTCAGGCTTGCGTCCTGCGCGGCAAGCGACAGGATCATTCCCAGCTGCGGGCCGATGCAGGGCGTCCAGCCGAAGGCGAAGGCGAGGCCGAGCACATACGCCCCGAAGGCCGAACCACCGCGGTCGCCCGCGTCGATCCGCGCCTCGCGGTTGAGGAAGGGGATGGTGATGACACCCAGGAAATGCGCGCCGAAGACCATCACAACGACACCGGCGGCCTTGGCCAGCCAGTCCTGATACTGAAGGATCAGCTGCCCGAAGGCCGAAGCCGCGAACCCCATCAGCAGGAAGACGGTCGAAAGCCCCAGAACGAAGAACAGCGCCGCCACGATTGCGCGGCGCGACCGGCCCCGGCCCGCCGCCAGGTCGGACATGCCGATGCCGCTCATGTAGGCGATGTAGGGGGGCACGATGGGCAGGACGCAAGGGCTCAGGAACGACAGCACCCCCGCCAGCCCGGCGATCAGAGCGGCGGTCAGGAACGTGGCGTCGATCAGGCTTGCGTCGAACATGGCCCTGCCTTAGCGCAAGCCGCGCCCGCCGTCACGGGGGCGCGGCGTTTCGGCGCGTCACAAGCGCGTGGCGGATGGCGATGGACAAGTCCTCGCGCAGAACCTATCGCGGTCGCCATGGAAATCGACCGCGACATCGACGCGCTGGGGCTTCTGTGCCCGCTGCCCGTCCTGAAGGCACGCAAGGCGCTGGCCGGCCTGCGCCCCGGCGCAGTCCTGCGGCTGCGCGCCACCGACCCGGCCAGCTGGATCGATGTGCCCCATTTCTGCGCCACCGCGGGGCACGAGCTGCTTTCTGCAGAAGACGACGGCCGGGTAAAAAGCTACCTCATCCGCCGGAAATAGGAACGCCGGGCCAGAGCGGCCCGGCGCTTCCCTGAGATTCGGCGCCCTAGCGGCCCAGCGACCACCAGCCCCGCTTGCGCGGCTTCGGCTCGCCCTCGGGCTCGGCCTGCTCCAGTTCGGCGTCGGTCGCATCCAGGATCGGACCCTCCGGCGCGACTTCGGGATGCGAATCCACCGTCGCGGTCACGCTCTGCTCCAGCGCCCCCGAAACCGGCACATCCTCCATCACCGGATGGGTCTCGGCGGCAGCAACGGACTCCGGTGCCGCAGGTACATCCTCGGCCGTGGCAACGGGTTCCGATACGGCCGGCTCCGGAGCTTCGGTCGCCCCCGCCTCAGCCGCGGCCTTGGGCTTGCGCGTACGGGCCCGCGGTTTCTGCTTTTCTGCCGGTGCCTCCGCCACGACCACGGTCGCGGCCTCGGCGCCCTCGGCAGCCTTTGCACGGCTGCGGCTGCGCTTGGGCTTCGGTGCGGGTTCAGCCTCGGGCGCTGCTTCGGCCACCACTTCCACTGGCGTCTGCGCGGCTTCTGGCGTCTCGGCCGCTGGCTTGCGGGTCCGCGTGCGGCTCCGCTTGGCCTTGGGTGCGGCTTCGGCCGGCTCTTCGGCAAAGCCGGCAGCTTCGGCCACGGCATCCTCTACCTCGGCAGCCTCGGGCTGCGCTTCGGCGTCATCCGCGGGTCCGCTCTCGGCATGGGCTTCGGCGGCATGGTGCTCGCCCCCCTGCCCGCCTTTCCGCCGCCGGCGCCGGCGGCGCTTCTTCTTGCGGTCCGGCGTGGCATCGCCCTCGGCGCGTGACGTTTCCGCCTCGGCCTCTTCGGCTTCTTCCTCGTCGTCCTCCTCGATCAGATCCTCTTCCTCGAGGTCCGGCATCAGCGAGGCGTCGGCAGACACCACCGGCGTCATCACCTCGGACACGACGCGGGTCGCCGTCTTGAACTTCTCGATCACGAAGTCGGGGCTGATCAGCGCCGGGTCCGCCTCGACCCGAACCGACAGGCCATAGCGTGCCTCGATGCCGGCGACATGCTCGCGCTTCTGGTTCATCAGGAAGTTGACGACGGCAATCGGGGCCCTCAGCAGAACCTCGCGCGACCGCTTGCGCGTGCCCTCTTCCTCAAGCTGGCGCAGGATCGACAGCGCCAGGCTGTCATCCGACCGGATGATCCCGGTGCCATGGCAATGCGCGCAGGGCTGCGTCGTCGATTCGAGCATGCCGGGGCGCAGGCGCTGACGGCTCATTTCCAGAAGCCCGAAGCCCGAGATGCGGCCTACCTGGATGCGCGCGCGATCGGTCTTGAGCTTTTCCTTCAGGCGCTTCTCGACGGCGGCGTTGTTCTTGCGCTCCTCCATGTCGATGAAGTCGATGACGATCAGGCCCGCAAGGTCGCGCAGGCGCAATTGCCGGGCAACCTCCTCGGCCGCCTCAAGGTTCGTGCGCAGCGCGGTATCCTCGATCGACCCTTCCTTGGTCGATCGCCCCGAGTTGACGTCGATGGCCACCAGGGCCTCGGTGACGCCGATGACGATGTAGCCCCCGGACTTGAGCTGCACCGTGGGGTTGAACATCGCCCCCAGATAGCTTTCGACCTGATAGCGCGCGAACAGCGGCAGCGTCTCGGCGTAATGCTTCACGTTCTTGGCGTGGGACGGCATGATCATCTTCATGAAGTCCTTGGCCGCGCGATAGCCCTTGTCGCCCTCGACCAGAACCTCGTCGATGTCCTTGTTGTAAAGGTCGCGGATCGTCCGCTTGATAAGGTCGCCTTCCTCGTAGATGGGCGCTGGCGCGATCGACTTCAGCGTCAGGTCGCGCACCTGTTCCCACATCCGCATCAGGTATTCATAGTCGCGCCTGATCTCGGTTCTGGTGCGCTGGCTGCCGGCAGTGCGGATGATCAGCCCCATGCCTTCCGGCACCTCGATCTCGGACGCGATCTCCTTCAGTTTCTTGCGGTCGGCGGCATTGGTGATCTTGCGCGAAATCCCGCCGCCACGCGCGGTGTTGGGCATCAGCACGCAGTAGCGCCCCGCCAGCGACAGGTAGGTCGTCAGAGCGGCGCCCTTGTTGCCGCGTTCCTCCTTGACCACCTGCACCAGCATGATCTGGCGCACCTTGATCACTTCCTGGATCTTGTAGCGGCGCGGACGGGGCTTCCTCGGCTGGCGGATTTCCTCGGCCACGTCCTCTTCGGCGACCGATTCGATCTCGTCGTCGGTGTCGCTGGCGTGATCCGCGGCAACATAGGGTTCGTCGTGCGGCTCGCCGCCAGCATCGCCCCGCGGTTCGGGGGCGCTCGCCGCGGCGTCGGGCTGGGCGACCTGCGGCTCGGCGGCCTCCGGCGCTACGACGGGTTCGTCGGATTCCTCGGACAGGTCCACCAATGCCATGCCGGGGATATCATCGCTCGACACGATCTCGGCCGACGGCGCGGCGGCCGCGGCACGGGAAGGCCGGCGGCGACGGGCGCGGGCGTTTTCCTCGGCCTCCATCTCCTCGGCATAGGCGCGCTCCTCGGCCAGCAGCGCCTTACGGTCCGCGACCGGAATCTGGTAGTAGTCCGGGTGGATTTCCGAAAAGGCGAGGAAACCGTGGCGGTTCCCGCCGTAATCCACGAAGGCCGCCTGAAGCGAGGGCTCGACCCGCGTCACCTTCGCAAGGTAGATGTTTCCCGCCAGCTGGCGCTTGTTTACGGTCTCGAAGTCGAACTCTTCGACCTTGTTTCCGTCCACCACCACGACGCGGGTCTCCTCCGCGTGGGTGGCATCGATGAGCATTTTCTTGGCCATGTAACTCTTTCGCAGCCCGGCGCGCACCCCGGCCCTGGCGGGCGAAGGCGTCTGGGGGCTGATTGTGCTGGGGCGATGACAGATGCGCAGAAGGCAGCGACGGCGGCCGTTGGCCTTCCGTTCATGCGCTGCCCGATCCTGTCGCGTTCCATCGCCGTATTGTCCAGAACGCCCCGGCGGGGCGCCCGATGTAAGGCCCGCACCTTGTCGGGGATACGGGCAAATGAATGGCCTTGCGGCCGGATTTTTCCGCCGAGACGGCCCGGGTCCAACGGGGACCGGACGCGAAACGGCCGCGAAACTGATGGCTCGCCGCGCAAATTCCGCGCGGAACGATGTCCGGCGACATTAACGGGGAAGCGCGCCGGATGACAATGGCTAATTCGCGCGCCGATTGAAGGTCTCGCCCATCAGTCCAGACATCTTGCCCCCGGGCTCGCATGCGCGTCCGATCACAACACCCGCGACCTGTTACCGGATTCCCGGTGAAGGCGTGCGCCGGCAAGAGGTTGGGGGACAGCCGCCGCGGTTCCGGTTTCGTGCCGGAAACCCGGCCTGGCGGCTGCCACCGGCCCCGCGAGGCCGGAACTGACTGCGCGCAATCCCGGCCGTGGCCGCTTCCGGCATGCTGCGCCATCCCCCCACGACCTTGTCGACGACGTGCCGGCGATCCGCTGCTTTCGCCAGCGCCCGTCCCCCTTCGATTTCGTCCAGATATCCTCGGGGGGTACGGGGGGCAGACGGCCCCCCGCCTCCTAGAGATAGTCCTGCCGCGTAAGCCCGTACTTCGCCATCTTCTCGTTCAGCGTCCGGCGCGGCAGGCACAACTCGTCCATCACTGCGGTGATCGAACCCTTGTGGCGGCGCATCGTGTTGTCGATCAGCATCTTCTCGAAGCTCTCGACATATTCCTTGAGAGGCTTGCCCTCGGTGGTGATCGCCGTCGGTCCGGCTTCGTCGTTGTCGGCCATCAGCAGCGAGGCGATCGAGCCCGATCCGCGGCGGTTCTGCAGGACCGCACGCTCGGCCACGTTGATCAGCTGGCGCACGTTGCCGGGCCACGGCGCCTGCAGAAGCTGCGCGGCTTCCTGCGCCGTCACCTGCGGGGCCTCGCAGCCGTATTCTTCGGCAAACTGCTCGGTCAGCCGCGCGAAAAGCGTCAGGATGTCCTCGCCGCGGGCGCGCAGCGGCGGCAGCATGATCTTGAGAGCGGCGAGACGGTAATAAAGGTCGGGGCGCAGCGCGTCTTCGACCGTTCGGCCCTGCTCATGGTCGTTGCAGATGGCGATGATCCGCGTCTCGGCCGGCGTCCCCTGTTCGTTGATGAACGTCAGAAGGCG
>WBZM01004281.1_pt1 | contig 10493 bp, 14 predicted proteins | sample 5204271 | NCBI WGS metagenome assembly WBZM01 (sample SAMN12344346, study PRJNA552823) | activated sludge metagenome | biome: Activated sludge suspended growth; feature: Nitrification reactor; material: Wastewater; isolation source: activated sludge from nitrification reactor of wastewater... | reverse complement strand
GCCGGTGCATTTGGAAGTAGCGTCGTGCGTGCGGACGGTAGCCTCGACCGCGCCGCCATGCGCCGCCTGGTCTTCGCGGACGCTGCCGCCAAGGCACGGCTCGAAGGCATCCTGCATCCGCTGATCCGGCAGCGGAGCGAAGAGCGCTGCGCGGCCGTGGCGACCGCTCCCTACGTCGTCCTGGTCGTGCCACTGCTCGTGGAATCCGGGACCTATCGGGAGCGGAGCGACCGCATCCTGGTCGTGGACTGCAGCGAAGAGGTCCAGGTGGCGCGCGTGATGGCGCGCAGCGGACTGAGCGCCGACGAGGTTCGCGCGATCATCGCCAGCCAGGCGTCTGCCGACGAGCGCCGCGCGGTGGCAGACGATGTGGTGCTCAACGACGGGACGATCGAGTTGCTCGGACCACGCGTCGAGGCGCTGCACCACCGCTATCTTGAGCTGGCGGCGGCGAAAGCTCATGTCGACCGTTGAGGTTTTGCTGCAAATGCTTCAGAATCATCGGAAATCGTCCATTCCGATGCCGGCGGCAGCGTGATCACCTACGAATATCCCTTCAATGAGCGCATTCGCACACTGTTGCGGCTGGAGGATTTGTTCCACAAACTGAGCAGCTTCATGCAGCGGGACGGCTCGCAGGAGCATCATGTCGTCCTCCTCACCCTGTTCGAGATCCTCGACGTGTCCGGCCGTGCCGACCTGAAGATGGACCTGATACAGGAACTCGAGCGTCAACGTCAGAGCCTGTTGGCGTTTCGCAACAATCCGGACATATCCGAGGACGCGCTCGCTGGCGCACTGTACGAGATCGAAAACGCTTCGGCGGCACTGCTGGGAATGGCGGGCAAGATCGGCCAGCACCTGCGCGACAATGACTGGCTGATGAGTATCAAGAGTCGTGCCAGCATCCCCGGCGGGGTCTGCGAGTTCGACCTCCCCTCGTACCACTACTGGCGGCATCAGCCACCCGACGTCCGCCGCGAGGCGCTGCTCGGCTGGTTGCAACCGCTGTTGCCGCTGCGTGACGCGCTGACGATCGTCCTGCGCCTGTTGCGCGCGAGTGGCCGCTCCGAGCACCATGTCGCCAGCGGTGGGGCGTTCCAGCTCATGCTCGGTGGCAGCAACGTCCAGAGTACGTCACAGATGGTCCGTATCTCGCTCAAGCTGCACGACCCCTACATTCCGGAGATCAGCGCCAACAAGTACGCGCTGAACATCCGCTTCACCCGCCCCGACAGCGACCATCGGCCGCGCCACTGCGACACCGATGTCGAGTTCGACATGCTGTTCTGCAACCTATAGGCACCGATCCAGAGCTTTCAGGACGTGGCAAGACGTGCCCAGAGCTTTCAGGACGTGGCAAGACGTGCGCCAAGACGCTGATTATTAGGCGGTTTGTTGTTTCTGGCTTGGCCGTGGCGTAGTTTGTTGTTTCTGGCTTGGCCGTGGCGTATCATGACATTGCAGCCCTTTTGAGTAGCTCATCGAGTAGCCAAGGGCTGGATTGAGTAGCCAGGGTGCAATGAACAGAGCAAACGACATTCAGATTCGCAACTGGATCAACGCCGGGCAGCCGGTAAGCAAGTCAGTTGGCGATGGGTTGACCTTCACGATGAGCGCGAGCCAAGCCGCCAGAAAGTGCGCATCCTGGGTTCTGCGATACCGCTTGCCGGGGGTCAAGACGCAAAAGGAGATCACCATCGGGAACTATCCCGATATCAGCCTTGCGGCCGCAAACAAGGCTGCTCGCGCCTTACGTGCCCGCGTCGACCAAGGCGATGATGTTGCTTTGGAGAAGCAGCGGACGAACCAGGCGCGCGAAAATGCATGGACGGTTCGCCGACTGGCTGACGACTACCTGGAGAAGAGCGCCGGCCGCTTGGCGCCGTCCACCGTTTCTCAGCGGCGGCAACAGTTGCGCGACCATGTTGTCAGCATGATCGGAAACCGCTTGGCGGTGGACGTGACTGCTGCAGACATCGTGGATATCACCGAGCGATCGGCTGCCAAGTCGCTGCACGTTGCGAGGCTGGTCCTGATGGCATTGCGAGAACTATTCGCGCACGCTGTCGCTCGGCACGTCGTGCAGACAAACCCGTGTGCTCACATCGCTGGGAAATCGGTCATAGGTCCTCGTCCGGTCAGTCGAACCCGGATCATGCTCACCGATGCCGAACTGCGCGCGATGCTTTTCATGCTGCCATCGATCGGGCGCAGCAATGAACTGGCAGTCAAAGTGCTCTTGGGTACGTGCGCGCGGATTGGCGAGCTGATGGGCGCCGAGTGGTCGCAAGTGAACCTCGAGCGGCGCCAGTGGACCATTCCGGCCGAGCTGTCGAAGAACGGCAAGGCATTCGTGATACCGCTCGCAGAACCAGTTGCCGGCTGGTTCTGCGAGTTGCGAGAAATCGCTTTCGGTTCTCGTTTCGTGCTTCCGGTGCGCAAACGCCTGAACGATTCGGACGGCGATCGACCGATGGAGCCTTCGACCATCAACGCCGCAATCAACCGCCTTTGCCGTGGCCTGGGCGATCGCTGCCGGAGATTCACGCCTCACGACCTGCGGTCGACAGGCCGCAGTCACCTGGCAGCGATGGGCGTCAACCTGATTGTCGCTGAAAGGTGCCTGAATCACTCGCTTGGCGGTCTGGTAGCCGTCTACGATCAGCATGACTATCTTGACGAGAGGCGCGATGCGCTTGTCAAGTGGGCTGACGCGATACAAACCTTGACAATCGGCGGTGAGGACAGCGCCACGGTATGAAGAGGGCTTCATTCGGGGATAAGGTGATCATCCTTGAAGGCTATGAAGCTGCGCTTGACGCCTACTGCATGAGCCGAGGAACGAGTCTGCCAAACTTGGACGCCTACTTGGCAGGCGTACCGTGTGACGATCCGAATTTGAAGGACCTCTCCATGTACATGGCGAGACTGCGGCAAGCTGTTCAGCAACCTAACATGGCTCTGCTGGATGCCTGCTTCGACACATTTCTTGTCGCCCTGAAGGCAGTCGTGTTCTGGATACCCGATGCGGAAGTCGGCAAGAAGACCAGGGCAAGTCAGGCGGCCAGGCGAGAAGGGAAGCCTGGCAAGGATTGCACCGACCAACCACCAAACAGGAACGAGTTGATTCGCCGGCATTACGCCCGATTGAAGGGCCAAGATGATCCTGCCCCCGTCGAAGAAACGGCCAAAGAGTTCGGACTTTCCAAACGGCAGATCCACCGGATCGTGTCCAAAGAGGCGCATGTATGACATAACCCCGTTATGTCATAGTCAGATGAGACATTGCACGCGTAGGCAGGACGTATCCTGCCTTTTCCAGAACAAGGAGCGTGCAATGTCTGCAAACCAGAGTAACCAACCCCCTCCCGGTAGACGCTGCCTCGAGAAGCTCCCAGACGCTGCGAGGCGGATGGGTATTTCGCTCACGCAAGTCTACCGAGAAATCAAGAACAAGCGGCTTGGCCCGATCGTCAAGACCGGCGAGCGCTCGTCAGCTATCGAGTCCAATTCGGTAGACGCTTGGATCGAAGCGCGTGTTGCGGAAGCGAGCGCACGTCAGTTGGCCGAGGCGAAGCGCGCTGGCCAAGCGGCTTGACCGGGGAAACCGCCATGCAAAGATCGTTGCGCGGATTCTTTTGTACGCCCTTGACATCGCATCTCGTCGGGGTGCATGATGTACTTGTCGCTGGACATCGGCGATACGGGTTTGGAAGCCCGGAGAATAGGCGGACAAGCCGCCTGCGTCGCGGCTTTTTTCATGTCCGTCGGCATGGTTCCCAGTTTCGGGCGGCCGTGTGGGGCATCTTCGGATGCGCCGGTTCCTATTCCCGGTCTTCCAACCCGCACGGCCTGCCCTCCCCGTTTGGAAGCGGGGAAGGCGGAAAACATCACTGCTTGAATAGGAGCTGCACCATGCCCACGATCCCCTGCGCGCTATCGCGCCATTCCGTCCTTTCCAAGTTCGGCGCCGGCGAATTAGAAGCCTTGGCGATTGCCGGACTCTTCCTGCTTGATCGCATCAACTGCGGCGCACTGATCGTCAGCGACCAGGTAGAACCTGCTCTGATCGACCAGACGTGCACGCTGATCGATCGCCTTTGCGGATTCCAAGAGTGCCTGCATGGCTGCGACGACGGTCTGGACGAAGCCCTCAGCAGTCTGATCGACGGAGCAGCGTTCTCTGCGACGGAGAAGAGCAATGGATAAGGCAAGCTCGATCGATATCGGCATCGTTGGCGCGACGGCGGCGGAGAGAAGCTTCCAAGTCGGCGCCTGTCTTGCCTTCATGTCTGAATCCTTCATGGCATTGGCCCACGACGGCGAGTTGACCAAGCAAGCCATGCTCGGCGCCGGCCTGATCATTGACGGACTCGCCTCTGCCCTGCGTGACGTGGAGGAAGACGCTGGCGGTGCGGCATGAGTCCCATGCCCCGACTGATTCCCATTCAACCCGGGTGCTCTTTGGCCGACGTTCTACCCGTTTTCGGACATTGTCGGCGAGATTTGCGCATAGGCACGCCCTGTACGCTCTGCGCCGGGTGCAGAAAGCCGTTCAACTCGATCAGGAAGCGGCGCAGTGAGATCCGTCTGTACCCGGTAATCTTCTGCCAAGTGGCGCCGATCGCCGTTGCCTACTCCATCTGTGGCAAGTGCTTTGCTCAGTATCAGGCTGGGGGTGCATCCCGGGATGCGCTGCTCGCAGCCGTCGATGCATTTCTGCACGGCGACGAGGCAAGCCAATGAGCCGCGAATCGGATGACTTCATGGAAGCGATGGAGGCTGCTTGCTTGGCGATGCACGGGCCTGGTTGCCCGGTGGACGATGGGCGCCTGCATCGCTACCGGGTCCGCGGTGACAAGGCGGCAAGCATGAACGGCTGGTACGTTCTTGACCCATCACCCCCCGCACATGGGGTATTCGGTTCCTGGAGGACCGGCGAGAGTTTCGCTTGGAAATCGGATCAGGCCGCACCCACGACGGAAGCCGACCGCGAGGCACTGGCGAGACGCAAAGAGGCAGCGCGAGCGGCGCGTGATACCGAACAGGCCGCGGTGCAAGCGGCGGCGCGCTCGCGCGCGGAGAAGCTATGGTCACGCGCGAAGCCAGCAACCAACGAGCACGCTTACCTGGTGCGAAAGGCGGTGGGCGCCTTCGGCATTCGAGATCTGCGCGGTCAACTGGTGATTCCCGTTCGTGATACCCATGGCATGCTGCATACGCTGCAGTTCATTGGTGAGGATGGCCGGAAGACGTTCTTGACCGGCGGGCGCAAGCAAGGCTGTTACTTCGCCATCGGCAACCCCGGCCGCGTCATCTGCATCTGTGAGGGATACGCCACCGGGGCGACGATCTACCAGTGCACTAAGTACGCCACCGCGATCGCCTTTGACGCCGGCAACATTGCGCCGGTTGCTCGTGCCTTGCGTGCTAAGTTTCCCGGTCTGATCTTGTGCATCTGCGCGGATGATGATCAGAAGACACCCGGCAACCCTGGACTGACGGCCGCGCGGCAAGCGGCCGCCGCCGTTGGTGCTATACTGGCAGTGCCAGAGTTCAGGATGTCCAATGGCTGACCGCACGGATTTCAACGACTTGGCCGCCGTGGCCGGCGCAGGCGCGGTGAAGGAGTCAATATCGCTCGCCATAGCGGCGGCGTCGCCAAAGGCACCCGCTGGAATCTCTGTTACGGCACTATCTGCTGACATACGACGCATCGGCGAGGATTGGCCTGATGCAATCCTTCCGGGGCAGTTTGTTGTCCCTGATCTCCCGCCCCTTCTACTGCCCAGCTGGATCAGGGATATGGTTTTGGCGGTAGTCGACTCGACACAGACACCCCCAGCGCTCGCGGTCTTGATCAGCCTCTCGGTCTTGGCAACATGCCTGCATCGCCAGTACGAGGTAGCGCCTTGGGGTGAGGAAGACGACTACACCGAGCCATTGAGCCTATGGACACTTCCGGCGCTGCCAAGCGGCGCTCGGAAAACATCGGTGATCAATGCATTGTCGGCGCCCCTCGTCGAGTGGGAGAAGCTCGAACGCGACCGACTCCGGCCTGAGATTGCGCGTGTGACTTCGGCGCGCGCGGTGGCGAAGAAGCGCATCGAGAAGCTGATCAAGGACGCGGTCAACGCAGAGAAGGACGAAGACCGCGAGAGGATACGCAAGCTCATCGAGCAGGAAGAACAAGACATGCCTGCTGAGATCCGCGCGCCACGACTCTTCACGGGCGATTGCACAGCGGAACGGCTGCAGGCGCTGCTTGTGGAGCATAACGAGCGAATGTCCGTGCTGAGCGATGAGGCTGGGATATTCCTGATCATGGCTGGCCTCTATTCCGGTGGAATCGCAAGCATCGACGTGTTCCTGCAAGGCCACGCGGGAACGGCGATGCGGGTCGACCGCGCTGGGCGGACGGCCCACATCGACAGGCCGGCACTATCCTTCGGACTGGCGCTGCAGCCTGGAGTGCTGGCGGAAGTGGCGAGTAGCCGGCGCTTCCGTGACAGCGGGCTGATGGCGCGCTTCCTGTTCGCTATTCCACCGAGCAATGTTGGCGCCAGGGATGTACGGCGGCGCTGGTCGATTCCACATCACATTCGGAACGAGTACACGGCGCGCCTGCATGGCTTGCTGAGAGGTCGCTCGCCGGTGGCAGGAAAGCCAAGGGTACTTGGCATGACCGACGATGCGCGTGCTTTGTGGCTGGATTTCTCGGCAGAGATCGAACAAGAGCTGGTGCCGCGCGGAAAGCTCGACTCAATCGCCGATTGGGCCAGCAAGCTACCGGGTGCGGTGGCGCGTATCGCGGCGCTGTTTGAGATCGCAGAGTCAGGCGACACGGCGAGTAGCGTTGGGAAGACCGCCACTGACCAGGCGGTGAAGCTGGGCCGCCTGCTGATCCCGCACGCCCATGCTGCCTTCGGCCTGCTTGGCGCCGATCCAGTAGACGCGGATGCCCTTGCAATCGTGAAGTGGGCAACCGTGCCCGGCAAAGGTAGGGCGACCTTCAAGAAGAGCGAATGCCAAAAGGCATTGGAGGGTAGATTTCGGTCAATTGCCAAGCTCGACAAGGCCATTGAGCGACTGGAACAGGGCGACGTGGTGAAGGTGGAGAAGCTGCCGAACAAGGGGGCGCGGCCCACCACGCTGGTGAGGGTTAACCCAAAGCTGTTTTTCGAGTGATTCGGTTTTTCGGCAAGAAGATCATTTTCGATTTTCTTCTTTAATTCAAACTCTTGCGAAGTATCGCTGACGAGTCTGGAAATTGTCTAAAAACTCGAAAAACACCATTGAACAAGGCTTTGACGGGCAATATCGCTCGTCGAAGAACGTCGAAAAACCCGGAGAACCGGCTTCCAGCTTGATAGTCCAGATGTCTATGGTTTTTCGACGTTTTTCTACGACGGCTGGAACCCTGCAGCCCTTACGCCGTGGTGTTTTTCGAGTTTTTCGACGTGTTGGCATCACCGCCTTTGCGTGCTGACGAAACAGCCAAGGCCCATATGATCACGTGGGGTAGTCAAGATCTCTCCCGCGTTGAACCTGGAGGACCGGACTCGCAACCGCGCTTGTGCTCGCGGGGGTTTCTGGTAGGGGGGTATCGTCATCTTTATGAAAAGATTCTCATGACCGACTTGGACGACAAGCTGCAAAGTCTTCTTACTGCTGGCCTCGACTTCTGCGAGGCAGGCGTCAACGCATCTGCCGCAGTCACGCCGGCCGCCACGAAGAGCGTCTTGGACGAACTGCGCAACAGCCGGGGCACTATGCTGCTTCAGCTTGAGCTTGGTGCCGAACATGCCCGTGTGTGTTTGGTTGCCGTCGATGCGTCGGGCGAGCCGTTCGCGCGCATCTTTGAGACGACAGCGCTGCCGCTGTCTGCCGATATGATGAACTGATGGGAAGGCGGGCATCATCGTTTCGGCTGACCCAGTGTGAGAGCGATAGCCGGGCCACCGCGACCGGCTATTGCGCTGCGCACTTGCCGTCAGGCCCGCAGAGAGACGAGATCATCGACCTGTTGCGAACGGGCGTTGCGATTCAGGCGCAGTGGATCGGGCGCCGCCCCGGTCCATTGGCCCGCTTGGTGCGCCGCCTTGCGGGCGAGTACCCGGACATGAGCTTTGACCAACTGCTGAATCTGCTTCACATCGAAAGCATGAAGCGCGAGCACCTCGGCGAATCTGCAAGCTGCGTCGAATCGGTGAACCGCAGCTGGGAACTCGTGACCTACCACGACGACACGAAAGCCCGCGTTCAAGTCGGATTTGCGCACGTTCGAAACCTGCTGAGCGCCGCAAGAAAACAAATTCACGGCAGCCCCTAACCCATGAAATCGCTTTTCTAAAGTGGTCCTTGATGCTGCGCGCCGCGCAGCGAACTTGAGGACTCGAAATGCCTGACGACATCTTTCAACTCGCCAACCTGATGGAAAAACAGGCGAGCTCCTGGGAAACCTTTCGGAAACAACACGACGCGCGTATCGACCGCATTGAAGATGACATCGGCAAGATTGGCCAGGTGATTCAAGGGGCGCAAATTGCCGGCCAGCGAACCGGAGGCGCTTCCCACCCTGCGCACATGGATCAACACACAAAGCAGTTTGACGGGTATCTGCGCAAGGGTATTGAGTTCAAGTCGATGGCATCGAACAGCGACCCGGACGGCGGATGCTTGGTCCCCCAGCGTTTTGACAGCCTGCTGACGAAGACGATCGCCGAGATGTCCCCCCTGCGCCGCCTGGCTCGCGTGGTGCAGATTGAATCCGGCGAATACGCGATGATGCATTCCAATGCTCGGTCAGCTTACGCCTGGGCCGGAGAAACCGAAGCGCGCGACGAAACGACCAACCCCAAGTTCATGAAGCTGAGCGTCAAGGCCCATGACGTCTACGCGATGCCCTACGTGAGTCAACAGCTGCTCGACGACAATGACTTCGACCTGGAGTCCTGGCTGATCGAGGACTTGTCCGATGCCTTCGGAACCGCTGAAAGCGCTGCGTTCATTTCCGGCGACGGCGTGTCGAAGCCAGCCGGCATCCTGCTACCACCGACCGCTGCCACGGCTGACGGCACCCGGGCCGATACCAGTGTCGAGCACGTCGCTACCGGCGTGTCCGGCGACTGGGCCGCGACCAGCCCGGGCGACAAGCTGATTGACCTGGTGCACAAGCTCAATCCGCAGTACCGGCAAGGCGCAAGCTGGCTGATGAATACCACCACGCTGGCCGCCATTCGGAAATTCAAGACGGCCACGACGCTGGACTATCTGGTTCGTGACGGACTGAACGCCGGCGGCCCCGCCACCCTGCTGGGTTATCCGGTCCATGAGGATGCCAACATGCCAGTGATCGCCGCGGGTAGCTACTCGGTGGCATTCGGCAATTGGAGCCGCGCCTACACGATCGTCGACCGATCCACGACGATGTTGCGCGACCCCTACAGCAATAAGCCGTTCGTCGCTTTCTACACCGTCAAGCGCGTCGGGGGTATGCCGCGCGACCTGCGCGCCTACAAACTGCTCAAGTTCGCGACTGCCTGATCATGAGCAAATACGGACACCTTCATGACATTTGCCGCGCAGTGCGCGGCATCTCGCCCGTGGCTGTCGGCACAACGGGCACCGGACAAACCGGCAAAGTCATTGACCGCGCAGGTTACTTTGGCGTGGAGTTCGTCTGCGCGTATGGCTCCATCACCGCAACCGCGGCTGTCTTCACGGTGACGGTGAAGGAGGGCGACACGACGGGCGCATTGACCAGTGTGGGCAACTGGGACCTACTCGGCACCGAGTTGCTCGCCGGCGTAGAAGCGGCCGCTACGCGAACGTCTGGCGTATCGAGGAACGTCGTCAAGCGCGTCGGCTACCGCGGTTATCGGCGCTACGTGCAGGCCAACATCAAGAGCACGGCTACCGCCGGCACCTTGATTTCCTGCGTAGCCGTGCTGCATTCTCCTGGCTGGTCGCCGACACCGAACCCGTAGCGAGTTCTCTTCGTGCATTGGCGCGTACCCTGTGGTTTCTTGCGTCGCCTTTCTCACAGAGCGCGTCGGAGAGCGGACAAGCCGGTGAGTGTCCGTAACAACCCCGGCCGGTTGTAAGAGGTCCGGCGCCTGCGCGATGCAGGCGCCGGACATCTTCTCAGGACAAGTAGCCAGATGAGTAGCTACGCACCTCGCGCAGACGAAAAAATGCCTTGATATCGATGCTCATCATGCTTTTTCGTCGTTATGTTCTGCAATCTGTAGGCAGCCGACATCGCGCTGCCGCTGACACCGAACATCGCGAAAGCGGTCGAGAGACTCTTTCCGCCGGACGACGTCGAGGAGGTTGTTCGCATCATCACGGAACAGTGCGCGAACAACCTTCCCAACTGCAGTGACTGCGACGAATACGCACTGGAAAACCTGAGATTCGCCGTTCTCAAGCTTTGCGACGGAAAGATCGAGAAACTGCGCCAAGTCGTCCACATGGCGAACGAGGAC
>WBZM01004277.1_pt1 | contig 10496 bp, 10 predicted proteins | sample 5204271 | NCBI WGS metagenome assembly WBZM01 (sample SAMN12344346, study PRJNA552823) | activated sludge metagenome | biome: Activated sludge suspended growth; feature: Nitrification reactor; material: Wastewater; isolation source: activated sludge from nitrification reactor of wastewater... | reverse complement strand
AGAAGAACACCCGCCGGCTGGACTAAAGAATCGCACCCCAAAGCTAAACTACATAGTCCAAGAAGAACAAGACCCGACCAACTTCAAAGTCTACGGGGCTCACACCAAGCTACTACATTGGAGTTACAAACGCTTTATGGATCGCCGTTTACGTGAAGAGTTCGGTTTTGAGGGCACGCCAGTCAAGTTCTGGTTCTTTGAAAAACACGATACACACAAACACGGTCAAAGTCCAACAAAGGAAAAGAACAGAGAGCTCCGCAAACGCGGTCTAAAAAAGCTTGACAAATAGTCACGAATAGCCTATAGTGATATTTACGGAGTTAATGCAACTCTAGTCGCAAGTAAGCATTCAGTGACTTTGGTGACTACCGACAATAGCATTGCCCAAGCCGAAGCGGCCAATTGAAATAGGCGCCTCCGCACAAGGGATAAGCAATCGCGATACTAAGGCGAAAGTTAATCCAAAAAGTGCATTAAGGAGGTGCTTTTAATATGGAAAAATTACGTAAACTACCAGTACGTCAGAAAGTTGAGCTGTCATTTTACGCTGGAGTAATTGCGACTACATTGTTCAATATGGGGATCAATGTCATCAGGAGTAATTCTGAAGATCGGCGAGTCGAGGCAATCCAAGAACACAACGCTCAGATCGAACAAGAGTTGTCTCACGATTTCCCAGGCATGGGAAGGCTGGTGCTCAACGACGAAACTGATACTTTTGAGTTCCATGTCAGCAGGGAACAATCTAGCCTAAACTGTGTCGGTGAATACGCTATCGACGAAGACGGAGAAGCTAGTGTCACAGAAAAAGTGACATGCAGTGAAACAATTGCACTAGGCAGAAATTAAAGTAATATCGTTAAAGTACAAAGAGAGACATATGAAGAACTTTGAACAACTACCATCTAACGGCAATATGCTGCGCCGAACTACTGCAGCACTTGCTCTATGTATATCAGCAGTTGCAGTCACTGCCTGTGGCGGCAACGCTGAACCCGAGCGAGACAATGGCGTAATCGAAACTGTAGACCAAACTAGTGTTAGCCACACCTACTTCGAGGACGGATCTAGGCTAACCGAATACAAGGATGCCGACAACTACGCCCCAATACTATCTCATTGCGACGGCAGAGACCTGGTTGACCAAACGAATTTTGCGAAAGCACCCTATAAAGGTGCCGGCAACGCCATAGACCGCGCTGTAGACCACCCAGCCTGCGCAGATGGCAGACTCACGCCAGACGATTTCATTATCCCTGGCTAGATTAAATAGAGCGCCGAAAGGCGCTCTATTGCTATATCACACTTGCTAGTTTGTAGTGTTCGGGGCTATGCTATTGACAGAATGGCCTTATTTCAGCGCAATCCACACAGCGACAGACAACACCAACCACTGTTTTCAGTTGGCATGAACAAGACCATCCTAATTGTTGGCCTTGGCAACATTGGCAAAGAATACGATGCTACCAGACACAACATCGGTTTTGCATGCCTAGACACATTTGCGACCACGCACGAATTTGACCCTTGGGTAGAAAAAAAAGACTTCAAATGTCTCGTAGCGATCAAAACACTTGGTGAAACACGTGTTATTCTTTGCAAACCCACCACATTCATGAATAACAGCGGTGAAGCAGTTCAAAAGATTAGCCATTTTTATAAAATACATTCCCGGCAAGTTGTGGCAGTTCATGATGAACTCGCGATAGAATTTGGCCAGATACGCATGCGTATTGGTGGATCAGATGCAGGAAACAATGGCATCAAATCACTTATCTCCCACATCGGCCCAGACTTTGGTCGGGTACGAATAGGCATTGATGGCGACAAACCGGCACAAATCGATAGCGCAGACTATGTGCTAGCAAAATTCAGCAAGCAAGAGCAAGAAGACATACCAGCCCTAACACGTGAAGTCACAAGCATCCTAACCGAATACGTATTCTCTGGACAGCTACCTCATGACACCCGTAGCTTCTTGGTTTAGCGAATCACAGTAATTTTATTCAATTGGTATGCCAGTGTACGCATCCTCTCCTGAAAGCTCTTCTGGCAATCCTGACATACTTCGACGTTCTGCTGCTCTTCTATCCATATCCTGAGCTATCCTGGCAGTCCAATCCTCGAGATCGCTAGCAAATTCGTCAGATTCATATAAATCTACTGGCTCGCCATGTCCAGGTCTTGAAATTGGAAATCTTTCTTGTTCTGATGTGTGTCCATACATATTTTTAATATAACATGGCCCATGTTTAGACGCATAAAAAGGCGATACCTTTTGTAATAAAAAACGGCCTCCGAGAGGGGGTGGGCACCGCTCGAAGACCGTTTTTTAGGAGCTAATGCAAGCATTCGCTCCAATACCCTTCAACCCACCCGAGTGTAAGCGTCGATGTCCAAAACTCCATAAAGACCCGCGCCGTTCTGACATACAGAACATACCTGAAGTACTCACTTTGAACCGGGACCAACCCAAGCAAAGCCGGGAAGGGCTAGTTAAAGGGGTTAGTTTGTTTTAGAACGTTGCTTCCTTATTAGGTAAAGCACCGCTAAAATAAGTGGAGGGTAACAACTTAATCAGCCGTTCTAAAACAATCTAACAATAATTTCCCGAAGGAAACTGTTAGAATAGGGGTATAAGGTGCGTAATTCCTCTTATGCGAGGATTACAGATTGCTATTTTAGCAAATATATTATAATTGTCAATACCTTTTTGTATGAATGTCAATAAAGTTACCATAAACTCTAGTGCTTATCCTAATATCCTGTTGGATATTCCAGATGCACCAAAGGAGTTATTTATACTTGGCAATCTATCTGCTTTACTTGAAACACCGCGTCTTGCAGTAGTTGGTAGTCGCAAAGTTACGCCATACGGTCGAGGAGTAACAGATGATCTAGTCAGAACAGTTACGAGGAGTGGGGTCACAATTGTAAGCGGCCTAGCCTTGGGGGTGGATTCTATTGCTCACAAAGCCACACTAGACGCCGGTGGCAAGACAATAGCCGTCTTGCCATGTGGGCTAGATAAGCCATACCCTGCAAGCCACAGACAACTCGCTAGACGTATCTTGGAGCAGGGTGGTGCCCTGGTGAGTGAATACCCTTCTGGGACACCGCCGTTACCTCATCACTTCATTGCCAGAAACCGCATTGTATCTGGTCTAAGCGATGCCGTACTCATTACCGAAGCCGCAGCCAAAAGTGGAACCATGCACACAGTAGGCTTTGCCCTAGATCAAGGCAAATCAGTCTTAGCGGTTCCGGGCAACATCACCAGTACTCAATCGGAAGGCACAAACAACCTCATCAAAACAGGAGCCGCACCAATTACTTCTGCCCAAGACATATTCGATGTACTGGGCGTAGGCGAACAACTCCAACTAGGTGAAATACTTGCAGCCAACGAACAAGAAGAAGCGATCCTATCACTTCTACAGAAAGGCATCACCGACGGCAACCAGCTTCAGACAAAAAGCCAGCTAGATGTAGTCACCTTTAACCAAACGCTCACAATGCTAGAAATAACCGGCAAAATTCGCTCCACCGGTGGCGGCCACTGGGCCACAAAATAAGCACAGACCATAAACAGGATTTATTAACAGCATAGAATCAACGATATGTGTATTGCTTTTTATATGTTTTTGTTGTAGAATATTGTTTATGAGTTTACCGATATTTGACGAAACGCCAGAGATGCTTGATGTACCAGAGCAATGCAAAAATTGCCCTGCACTAAGTGCTATTAGCGCTGATTTCTTGGAAGCTCAGAAATTCCAAGCAATGGCCAATGCTCTCGGTACTGCGACACTAGAGGGTATGCCTGGTGAGATACGAGAAGCATTCTCTACACATCTAAGACAAGATCACCACCACAGCCCTGAAGAGTCAGAAGGAATAATTAACGATCTAGAAATAAATAACCGTACGTTTGCTGCTCATTTATTAGACATAGCAGAAATAAGCAACAGCGACATCATCGACGAAGCAGATAAAGTAACCGCCCTGTGCCAGGATGGACCGCTAACAATGCGTGCTGTACGCAACGGAGCAGCATACACTGTTCGAATATGCACATCACTTGCGTCTAGTCCTTATTGCGCCAGGACAGATATTACTAGAACTGCAAAATCATAGTCACTGTCGTTCAACGAGCACTTGCAATTTGAGGCTAAAACGTAGTAGTGTTATTGGCTGTGGCTGATTTTACCAGTACACTAATACAATACTTATGACAAAAAACCTCGTTATCGTAGAAAGCCCGGCAAAAGCCAAGACTATCGAGAAATACCTCGGCAGTGATTTTAAAGTACTGTCTTCTGTTGGTCACATTCGCTCAATCGCCAAAAAATCCAAAGACGGTGGCAATGCCGTAGACGTAAACAATAACTTCGAAACAACTTACGAAGTTGATACCGACAAAAAGAAAATAATTACCGAGCTGAAGAAAGCAGTCAAGTCTAGCAACGAAGTATGGCTAGCAACTGATGAAGACCGCGAAGGAGAGGCTATTGCCTGGCATTTGTGCGAGGTACTAAAGCTCGACCCGACCAAAACTAAACGCATTGTCTTCCATGAAATTACCAAAGACGCTATCACTGAGGCTATCAAAAACCCACGTGTTGTGGATATGAACCTTGTCCGCGCACAACAAGCAAGACAAATCCTCGACCGAATTGTAGGCTTTGACCTATCAGACGTAGTACGCAAAAAGGTACCGGGTGGCATCAGTGCAGGAAGGGTTCAATCACCTGGTGTTCGCCTACTGGTCGAAAGAGAGCGTGAAATTGACGCCTTCGAAAGCTCTTACAAATTCCGTGTCACCGCAGAATTTGAAGCTCACGGTGAAATATTCCGAGCAGAAATACCCAATAGATTCAATACCGAAGAAGAAGCCAAACAATTTCTGGAAGGACTGGGTCAAGCAACCTTCACCATTACAGACATCACGAAGAGTCCGTCGACTCGCAACCCCGCTGCACCGTTCACGACCAGCACATTACAGCAAGATGCCAACAGCAAGCTTGGCTTTAGCTCAAAGGCGACTATGGCGGCGGCCCAAAAACTATACCAAGACGGTAAAATTACCTACATGAGAACCGATTCTGTCAATCTTAGCGGACAAGCACTTTCCCAGATGACAGAATACATCAAGTCCACCTACGGCAATGAGTATCACCAAGTCCGCAAGTTCAAAACCAAAAACTCTAGTGCCCAAGAAGCTCATGAGGCGATCCGTCCTACAAATGTCAGCCTAGAAAAAGCCAGCAGCGATGAATACAACCAAAAACTATACGACCTGATAAGACGCCGAACACTCGCCAGCCAAATGGCGCCGGCCAAGCTAGAAAAAACTACCGTCACCATTACAATATCCACCAGCCAAGAAATATTCGAGGCCAAGGGCGAAATAATTATCTTTGATGGCTTTCTGAAAGTCTACGGTGGTGGCAAAAAAGAAGCCGACCTATTGCCGGCCGTAGCGGTCAACGAAACACTACGCCTGCAATCAGCTCAAGCAAAACAAATGTTCACCAAACCACCCGCCCGCTACACCGAAGGTAGTCTGGTCAAAAAGCTTGAAGAACTTGGCATCGGTCGCCCATCAACCTACGCCACAATTATCAATACCGTACAAGTGCGTGGCTATGCAGTAAAAGGCGACTCCGAGGGGACACCTAGAGACATCATCACCCTAAATCTAACAAATAAGACAGTTAACCGCGAGATTATTCAGGAAAAGACCGGCTCGGACAAAGGTAAACTCGTACCAACCGCTAGTGGGCAAGTTATGAGCGATTTTCTTGGCAATCATTTTAACCCAATTATCGATTATGGCTTTACCGCCAATGTAGAAGAAGAATTCGATGACATCGCCGAAGGTAAACTGGACCGAAATAAAATGCTCCATGAGTTCTATACACCATTTCAGGCGCTAATCGAAAAATCTGGTGGAATCGATCGTAGCACCGTTGCTCAAGCCAGAGAAGTCGGAACCGACCCAAAAACAGGAAAGACAATTTATGCTCGTTTTGGACGTTTTGGACCTATGCTACAACTTGGAGACATCGAAGACAAAGAAAACAAACCTCAATTTGCCCCAATGCCTAGAGGAGCAAAGATCGAAACAGTCACTATCGAGCAAGCGCTGCACGCTTTTCAGCTTCCACGAGTCGTTGGACAAACAGATGATAACCAGGAAATCAAAGCCAACATTGGTCGTTTTGGGCCATACATACAGGTAGGAAAGCTTTTTGTATCCATCAAGCCACTAGATCCCCACACAATTACCCTAGAAGAAGCAAAGGATCTATACGCTGCCAAACTCCAAGCAGAGGCTGAAAAAAATATCGCTGACTTCGGCGACGGCATCAAGGTACTTAAGGGACGATACGGACCATACATAACCGATGGTAAAAAGAACGCCAAAATCCCCAAAGACGCTGAACCAACATCTATCACCCACGACCAGGCCAAAGAATTACTAAACAAAGCACCAGCGCCCAAAAAGCGCTTCACTAAACGTAAGACAACCAAAAAGTAGTAACGATGTCTATTAACCCTACAGAGTCAGACCCTTCACTTCGGCACATTGCAATGGATGTTCCTCGAGAAGCGCTACCAGAAGTACTTGCAGTACTTGGATCAGTAGCCTTCAAATACGACATAGTCATGCATACAACCGGATCCGATGCCGAAACTCCTTCTATAGCCATAGAGAGCCCGGAAAGGCAGTTCAATCCCAGGGTCGTGGAATGGTTTAGTGACGAGCACACTAATGAACTTGTGCCGGTAATTACAAAAGATAATTTAGAGAACCTAGAAACCCGCGATACTCGCGGTCTTGCGGAACGATCTTTTAACGCAATCCGTCGAGCGACATCAAAAGCACCAATAATACATGACCTGCGCAGCTTTACATTCCGCCTAGATGGCGAAATGATAGGGTTTTGTGCGGAGCATTTTCCGGAAATGGTAGCTTATCTAAATAGACCGTATGGATGTCCAAAGAATTTTGGAGAAAAAAGTCTATTGTTCTTTTATCTTGTACAGGAAAACCTATTTCTGCCGACCGAGCCACCCCAAACCGAAAAGGTTGTAAAATAGTACTATTTTTCCACAATTTTACAGATAAGCAACATATCTTGTCGTAGCTTTCTATGTCATACTTTAGGCACTAGCGTCTATTTAGTGCTACAATATATACACAAGCTTGTTAGCAAGGAGGGATCTATCAATCCCAAAAAACTGCAAGTTTAGCTCATACATACATAGTTGTTGACTTTTTGTAAAAGTTGTTTTACTATAAAATTAATCATCTTAGTATTTATTACATAACAAGGAGCAGGGAAATGACCGAGGCGAGCACAAGCCAACTCCAGATTGAAACTATTATCAACGACATACTTGGTACTATAGACCGAGAAAGAGAGCGTGAGATAATCGCGCGAAGATACGGTTTGTTTGATCGCAAAGAGACGCTCGAACAAATCGGGGAACTACTTGGTATAACTCGCGAGCGAGTGCGTCAGCTAGAAAAAGCCGTTATGGCCAAACTAAAAGCCATGGCCGACTCTGGGCAATTACCACACATACAAGAAGTCCAAAAAGTATTGGTAAGCGAAATTCAGGAAATGGGTAAGGCAGCTCGTATATCTGACCTCGGCGCTCGTCTAACAACAGCTAATTCAAGAATTGACCAATCTCGTATTTCGTTCTTAGCCGCACTTAGCCCAGAGATTGCAGTCGTTGATGAAAATGATCATTTTCATCATTCCGTGGGTATAGCTGCAGAACACGACGAAAAAACCATTAAAGACCTAGCCGCAAAAGCTATTGAAGCAGTTAAGAATATTGGTGAACCAGCCACAATCGACAAGATTGCATCCTTGATTAAACTAGAAAATCCTGACCACACGGCTGCGCTGGCCAGCACCTCAAAACACCTTGCTACACTTAACGGCAAGTGGGGTCTCGTAAAGTGGCCTACCGTCAACCCCAAGAATATTCGTGACAAAATTTATGTCATACTTCAAGATGCCGGCAAACACATGCACTTCAATGAAATCGCCGAAGCAATCAAGCAAAGTGACTTTAAGCGCAAAGATGTTACCACACAGGCTATCCACAATGAACTAATCAAAGATAAGCGTTTCGTTCTAATTGGCCGCGGTATATATGCTCTAAAGGAATGGGGATATCAGAAGGGAACAGTTGCCGACATTATTACCGACGTTCTAAAAAAGGCTAATGAGCCACTACACAGAGACGAAATAGTCAAACAAGTCCTCAAAAGCCGTCACGTCAAAGAAACAACTATACTCCTCAACCTCCAGGGCAAGCCACAGTTCAAGCGTGTTGCTAAAGCCACCTACGCTCTTGCGGAATAGTTCTATATAATAACAGGCAATGTTTAGACAATATAGCAACACACTATGCCATGACGGTGTGGAACTACCAATATACCCGCTAGAAGAAGTCAAGACCTGTAAACTGGACTATATCAGGGCAGCGCACTCTGAACTTACGAGTTTCGTGCGAACCGTTCGGACAAGTGGCCCCGACGAGACCTTGCGTCAAAGGTTAAACCGAGCTCACTGGTATTTTGGCAAAGTCGCAACCTTTTGTAACGTTAAAATCGTCCCTCACAGATGGGGCGTGTGCGAAGCAAATCCAGCAATCCCAATAGATCAACGGCTTTATGAAAACATTCTACCCAAAGGCTTTGTACTAGCGGCACAGGTATCAATTATACGTCCAAAAGATGATATTCCGTTGACTAGTCTAGAATCGTTTAACGAAGGTGTTGTGCAGTATCAGCAGAATATCCTCGAGGAGCAAGAAAATGCCTTTAGAGATATCACCGTTGGGCAATTAGTCTACGGTACGCCAAACTCGGTACACGCACCGCAGAAACCGGAGACCTGGTTTGTAGACATAGAACCTCTATTGGGGCAACAAATATTAAGTGCGCAGGGAGCAGATCCTAGATCACGAGGCAATAGTCCTCAAATAATTGGCTGATAAAAAGAACGTTTTACGAACAAAGTCAATGAACATCAAATCGTGAGAATATTTTATAAAAAGCAAGAATCTAACTAAGCAGCTTACATGATCAGGCAAGCCAAAGGGCAGGATGCATATGTCAAAGAAAAATATATATAGTTAGCGCAGTAGATAACAATGATAATAATAGAAAAGCAAAGCCAAAAAAAGAAATATATACTCGATGTCGCACAATGTATATTTTGCGACTCGCTACTTCTTTTGTTCTGTGATTGAGAATACGTTGTGTACAGGGGAGAGTATGCATGTTTGCGTAAAATTGTCATACAATCAAATCTTTACCCGATGATATCCTATGAAAAATATGAGCAAACACATCTATCTCCTAGGTCCTACATTCCAAGCTTAGTGTTGTTCACAGGATCTTATTGCCCAAAAGCTTTCCACAGTCCAGGCGTTTGACTTTTCCACAGCATTCTGTGAAAATATTTGCTTTTTTGTTATTTTGTTTGTTTTATATAGTATTCCCCTTGCCCTCTCCCTAGTAGCGAATTATTTGACTTTCGCATTGTTTTGTATGATTGTATAGTTTTTTGGAAAAATCTACATATTTGTTAAGGTGAACATTTTACGAACATCCAGGGAAGAGTGGACTAGGGAGCTAATGTACCTTATTTATAATAGACCTTACCCGGAACACGAACGTCTATATACTCTTTTGGCGCAACACCATCATTATCAAGCTTAATCCTAGTAGCTATGAAGGTACCTGCCTGTGCCCTACTATCACCTTCCAGATCAAATTTTACATAGTACGCCACATCCCGCAAACGAAGATACATCTGGCCACCAGACCCAGCTGGTAGTGTCATATTCTGCAGTTTATATCCTTTATCCTTAAGCTGTCTGTGTACATCCTCGATGAACTTTACGGTGGATGATGATAGCGCATACCTACCTTGTTGCAACGATACGCCACTGTCATCGTGTAGCACAGGCAGAGAGTCTGTCAGAGAGCTATCAACATCACTTGCCTTAGATATTGCACGACCATGACTATCCAGCACAAAATCTTCATGATTAGTCTCTAGCAACAAAACAGGCTTGGACGGATTTATTTGCACAATCGGCCGACGACCAATAAGTGGTAGCACAACGGCAACATTTCCAAGCTCAGGATATTTTTCCTCGATATCGCTCTCTATTTTTGTGGTATTTATCAGTAATTTACTTTTATTGTATACAGAGTCGAAGAAAACTTTATCGACTTCAGGTACGTAACCGTCAAGATGTGCAGAAACTTGACTTTTACTAGATGAGCCAGCTACCTGTAACCGTACCGGACCATTGAGCGTGGAGACATAAAACAAGCAAACAAGGATTACAAAACTAGTTACAATAGTAGGTGCATACCCAAGCCACTTCCTACCATCAAATTTGTTTGATGTGACTGCCTGTGCAGTGTCCTCAACCTTTCGCTCTCGTTG
>WBZM01004275.1_pt1 | contig 10498 bp, 13 predicted proteins | sample 5204271 | NCBI WGS metagenome assembly WBZM01 (sample SAMN12344346, study PRJNA552823) | activated sludge metagenome | biome: Activated sludge suspended growth; feature: Nitrification reactor; material: Wastewater; isolation source: activated sludge from nitrification reactor of wastewater... | reverse complement strand
AGATAACTTCAACGCCACTATTGGCAATACAGTGTTACCTGCCGTTGTGGTTTCAAAGAAGTATAACATCATTTATGCAGACCCCGCTTGGTCAATACAAACAACTTCACAAGTGCCGAGTGGCAGACCCAACAGTATGCCTTACAGGGCAATGAGAATGTGTGATATTTTTGATTTACCTGTAAAAGATATTACCGCAGATGATTGTGTTTTGTTTTTGTGGGCAACTGCTCCGTTAATACCAGAAGCAATTTATACAATGAAAGCGTGGGGATTTGAATACAAAACAATCGCTTTTACTTGGGTTAAAAGAAACACTAAGGCAGATAGCTGGTTTTGGGGTATGGGTTGGTGGACAAGAAGTAATCCTGAATATTGTTTGCTTGGGATGAAGGGAAGTCCAAAAAGGGAAGCAAAGAATGTTCACTCAATAATTGACACACCAATAGAAGCACACAGTAAAAAGCCTGATGAAGTAAGGGATAAGATTGTTTTGTTGTGCGGTGATAAACCGAGAATAGAACTATTTGCCCGACAAAAACATACTGGTTGGGATGCTTGGGGGAATGAAGTTGTGTCCGATGTCAATTTGGAAACGTCTGCTAACAATGGCAGGTAACGTTTTGCGGCTTTGTGTCAGGCTGCGAAGCGTTGGCATTGAGCGGTCGGGCAGCTTGCACAAAACCGATGTTAGCTGCTGCTGCGGTTTATTTATTAGAAACTTTAAATTAAAAAACAAATAAAAATGAAACATTACATTAAGTATTCAGTAACCGAAACAAGAATTGTAGAACTTAAAAGAGAGCCTACTCCCGAAGAAATTGAACTAATTAATCACAAGACAGAAGGTAGTATGTATGATACTGGCGATGATTTAATTGATTGGGATTCAGAAGATGTTTATGAGGCTGACCACCATTGGGTAAAATTATTTATTAACGACAAAGAAGTATAATGGAAACTAAAACATACAGGGCAATAAGGCACGATGTAGTTCGTGCAAAGCAAAAGCAAAACGATAATGAAGTTCATCATCCTGACGAAAAAATAAACCAAATAAAAAGGGTTTTTGCAGAACTTGAATGGGATAATGATAAAAATCCTAAAATCCTTGAAATGTTTGCAGGGCAAGGAAACTTAACAAATATTTATGAAGCGTATGGAGATGTAACCGCTTATGATAAGAAACACTTAAAAACAGGAGATAGTTTTTTGGAATACCATAGGTTAATAGCTGATAAAAAAAAGTTTGATATTATAGACCTTGACCCATACGGATTTCCAAATAGGTTTTTCCCTGATGTATTTTTACTTATTGATAAAGGCGTAATGTTTATTACAATGCCAAAACCTTATGTAAACATATTGAACGGAATAACACAAACTCATTTGATTAGCTACTTTGATGCACATAACCCAACGATGGAACAAATAATTGAAAGAACCGTTTTATTTGGTTTATGCCATTGGAGAAAACTTGAATTGATTGATGTAGTTGATTGTAAAAGCGTTTGGCGTTTTGCTTTTGCAGTTGAAAAAGTAAAAGCTACTGAATACACAGGTGTCCGTAATAGGTAGTATGGTAGCAGTTGCAGCTAACGTTTTGCGGCTTGGCGAAGTGGCGGATTTTGAAAGACAAATGTTCATTTTAACACAGATGTTTATTAGAAATCAAAAACTTGATTTTAGCACCGAACCCGCCATTTTGCCAAATTGCTGTTATGCGTTCGGCTTTTTGAAACGTAATTAAAATTTTAAATATGATAATAGCAATTGATTTTGATGGAACTTGTGTAACTCACGAATTTCCAAAAGTAGGAAAGGATATAAATGCCATTCCTGTATTAAAAGCATTGGTTGAAAATGGACATCAATTAGTCTTATTTACAATGCGAAGTGATATAGTTAATCCGACTGGCGAGGACAACGAATTGCACCTTGAAAGCGGAAACTATTTAACGGATGCCGTGAATTGGTTTAAAGCGAATGAGATACCACTTTACGGAATACAAACCAACCCAACCCAACACACTTGGACTACAAGCCCAAAGGCTTACGCTCAAATGTATATTGATGATGCTGCATTAGGTTGTCCGTTGAAGTATGATAAGGAATTTGCTGAACGTCCATTTGTTGATTGGTCGGTTGTCCGTGATATGTTGAAATGGAGCGGTCTTTTAAGCTGACGCATAACTCGCGTATTGGCGAAACAAAAGAATATCAAAAAGTTCAGAAACAATTGAACATCATTTCATCAGCAAAACACCGCCTACGAACCCTGCAACAAGCAACGCCACCTTCACGCCTGTGCGCTTGGGTGCTTTTTTCTTGTAGCTAATATACTCCCGTGTCGAAGTGTGAGGGTTGAGGTTCATCACGCTGCCTTCAAGGATTGGGGCAGCAAAGATGTTCTTACGTCTCCACTGTTGCTTATGCACGAACTGATTCGTTACTGTATAATCAATCATTGCGCTATCTTTGTTGATGTCAACATCAATGGCAGCCCATTCATCATTGTAATGAGCCTGTAAATGGCAGTTGGCAGAATCTATTACAGTAGTATTGACATAGATGGTATCAGTAGTTATCACCTTCTGAATTATAACCGTTTCAGATTTCTTAGACACTTGTTTTTTCAAGTCTGAAATAGTGCCGTTAAGTCTGTCATTCATCTGTTGCAATTCGTGGTATTCGGCTTGCAGTGCTACAATAGTACTTATCTCCTGACCTGAACTGTTCTTGTATTTATTCAGTTCGCTCAACGCAGCGTTGTAGTTGTACGTCACCATCTTCGCATCATTGCAGCCTTTATTCAGCAGCATAAGAAGCACTGCAATAATGAGTGTGAGGGTTATTATTCCTGCGTTTTTAACCATCTCTCAGTCCTTCCTAATGTTGCCATAATAATAGAATTGGCGCAATAGCCAACACCAACGGAAACGGTCTTGAAGAAACTCTGATAATAACCAACCATGTCGCCAATTACACCGAACTTCTCTAAGAAGTCTTTTTTGCTTTCAATATCAACATACAGGTACTCGCTGCTTACGTAAGCGTATATAATTACTGTGAGTAGCGAAATGCACAGATTAATGAAGTCCTTCTTCATATACATCATCAAAACACTTTTGAACGTTGCGGTTTCAACTCTTTTATTAATATTATTAATTTTAATAAGCGACTGCATGATGATGCCAAGAATACCACCGAATATGATGGTCGCATAATACATTGTTAAAGCCATAATAATTTGAAATAATAGATTGTTAGAATTAATAATGATGCAATAAACATATATAGCCGTGTTGGGTAATTAATATCGAAGAAGGCGCGACCGTTGATGTGTGCCTGCCATCCACCGGGATATGTTCCCGGTTTCATTCTATTGTATGTCGAATAATACATGCCATCATGAATGAAAGGGAATATAAGAATGCAGAACACCATGAAATATAAATCGAAGGTGATGTATGCTAATGGTAGAAATACCAACGCCCGAACGAATGTGAGATAAATATGATCATACTTGCGCCCGAACCTCTTGCCGCTTTCGTTCAAGTGATAGAAATAATATGCCTCACCGATCCCGAAGGTGATTGATGCAATCAGCCACAACACGACTGCAATGCTATACTCGATTATTTCTGCTGCTGATTCTGCTCCCATTTGATTTGAGTATATTCGATGAATTTAATCGCGCCATAAGATGCGATGATGAATAGCGGCACTATCACCCACCGCCATTGCGGAGGTATTTTATTGAATAGCTTTTTCATTTTTTTTGATTTGAAAGATTAAAATTCCTTTATTTTCTTGTAATAGCGTTATTTCGCCATTTAAGATGTTCCTCGCCATCTTAATACAAAAAGCCTTGTTGTTGTATGGCTGCCCTCCGTTGGCTATCTTATCGCCTACCTTTGGCGGTTGTGCGGTCTGTACACGCCAGTACCATCCGAGCCGACCTTTTTGAATTATTAGAAATCTTTTTTTCATAGTTTATTTATTGAAATGATGGAAGCCCTTTCCAATACCATTTATTTAATCCGCAACCCGAGCCGGTACATTCGTTAACTGCCGTACCACTGAACAGTGATTGTATGCCTGACTTGCGAATGAATATCGAGCCGTTATTTTCAAGAATATAATTTACACCACCAGCATTATTAATTGCCTTGCCGCTTCCGTTTGCAACCCATCCGACAACATTAGATAGATTGACAAATACATCTCCTGCCTGACTTCCGGCATCTAATAACGTTGCCGAATATTGACCAAATATGGTGCTGATATTGGCAATGCCTTCTCTCATTCTCAATTTTATAAATGCATTGGTTGCGCCTTGCTCACACTCGAAATGTGTTCCTCGAACGGTGAAGTCCTTCACAACGGTTGCATTCAACCCATCGAAGTCAATGCCATTGACTACTTTCTTACCCTCAATGATGCAACCATCAATTAATACACCTGAACAACCATACACGCCAAATGCAAGTGTACTCGATGGTGATGCGAACACGCGGCAGCCGATGAACTTTGTATGATTGCTTTGGCTGTTGCTATTGCTTGCGCCCGACCAGTTACCAATGTCGGCAATGAAACCTTTGTCGCAATTGGTCGCATAGCAATTAACGACCATCGTATTGAGTGCAAATCGCAAATGTAAGCCTGTGCCTAATCCATCGAATCGAACATTCTCATAATACGCTCCATAAGATGCTCCTAAGTCAATGCCTTTCTGATTCCAAGTACCAACGATTGTCAATTCTGAAATCTTGAAATGTGCATTGACTAATATGTTCAACGCTTCTGTGTTGTCGGTCGGCTGTTGGCGACCGAATATACTGAATGAGTTATTATTCGTTGTCGTGATTGTCGCATAATTGCCCATGATTATCATGTTGTAATTTGTCTTTGAAATGGCAATCATTCTGTTTACATAATATTTGCCGAACGCAAATATTGGTTTTCCGGTCGTTTCGGATTGCTTCACTGCCATCTGCCACGCAGCCCAATCAATCATGTCTGTTGTTACTGCTCCGATGCCCGGATAGTTAGCATCAACCCATTGCTGTGTCCTGCCTTGTTGTGCAAAGGTGACGTTGTTATGCACAGAACCAAATAAATCAGGTGACAAATACATTGCAACTTCTGTACCTGTGCCACCAGTGCCATTGCTACCATTCTGACCGGGTATTCCCTGAATACCTTGCTCACCTTTGTCGCCCTTGTCACCCTTATCGCCTTTGTCACCCTTCAATCCTTGTATGCCTTGTATGCCTTGCGCTCCGGTATCACCTTTATCACCTTTGTCGCCTTTCGTTCCTGCGCCTCCGTTACCTTCAATGAATAATTTCATCCATCGTTGGTTGTAATAATTTCCATGCTGCTTGTAAATAGAAAATTTGTTGTCGGCAGTATCAATATAAAGTGTCGTCTTTGCGTTAATTGCCGCCCGGCTGCTTGTCGTAATCTGTACCGGAGCACCTTTGCCCATGAAGATATACGAACCTGATAATTGCTGCGTTTGTGCAAATCCGAAGATGCACATCATGCTTAATAATAGCGTGAATAATAGTTTTACTTTTTTCATTGTATATAATTTATTTTGTTGTTATCAGAATTAAATTTTGGCAGATGATATTTCCTGTTTTACTTTTTTTAAATTCAGGTCTTATTCGCCAATCACAATTTTTTTTTTCACGAAAAAACAATGCACAATGATTCCGCAATGGGCATCCTATGCCGGTGCATGATTCTTTATGTCGTTGTGATTGTTTCATTCGTTTTATTTTAAAATGACCCGGCAGATTTATTCCACCGGGTCATTTATTTTAATCCACAATCTCGAAGCAATCAAAGATTCCTTCCGGTATGATGAAAGGTACTGGATTGTCACCTTGCGTGAATGTACATTCAACGTTGTATGCAATCTCCGCAGTGTGGTCGTCAGCGTGTGGGTCTTTGGCTACGTTGGTGCCTGGCTTATCAGCAATGTAAGCATACGTTTCTGTGCGCCATGCAATTCTCCAAGATGATGATTTCTTCAATCCATTATAACAAGCAGAATTGTCCTTGTTATAATTTACATCGTTGAAAGTTACTTTGAAATCAGACCCGAGATAACGTTGCGGTGCATCACCAATGCCTGGCCCATATTTAGGCGTGCCGCCATCATAGCTTCCTGATGTTTGCGGAATAACTATGATTTTGTTGGCTAAAATGCCGGCTGTCCATTCTGCAGGGTCTTCAATGTCCACGAATGTCATTGATTTATGCACGAATGCCGCACCGCGTACACGAGCATGCTCGGTCGTAGGGCATGGGTCGCAGCTATGACTTAGAATCTGGCTGTCACAACCTGCTTTGTATGAAATAGTACTCATTTGTTTATATTATTAATTATTACAACATAATATTTCGAGGCAACCATTATTATATGTTATCTCGACCATGTACCGAAGTTCAATGAGAATCAAACTCGGTTCGTTCAATATATTTTTCCCTGTATATTCCCTCTGCAATAATGCAGTGGTGTTGTAATTCGTGGAAACGTAAATCAAATTACAACCTCTAAGATTGAAGTCTATTAGTTTTTGATGCGGTAAACTGCTCTGCCATGCAGAGGCAATGAGCAAGTCTAAATCTTCTGCTGTTAATTTTATTCTGTCACGCTGTGCCGTAACAAATAGTGACATCGTATATTGACGAGAAATTAATTTGTCGTTAATGACTGCTTTTGTCCTGTCAATATTATTTTGTGACGAAATTGTCCGGTGATAAATTATCAGTGGCGCAATGTCATCATAGCCGCAATAAATAGCCTGTCCATAGTCATCAACAACGAAAGGCGACACTTCATTTTCAATAGAATATAGTGATGACAAGCCGAAGTATTTAGCACCTGAAAAACGAATGTCATTGAATGCATTTGTTTTCAACGTTTCATTTATTATCTCAATTATGTTTTGAATCATTTCAGATGCTCGTTAATTATTTCCGTTGCCAACTCCACCACCTTGTCTTTTTCTATCGGTGTCAAAGTCCATATTTTTTTATTGTATGTAGCTTCCACGTATTGCGATTTCTTGAAATTATTTTCTGCCTTGAATCCTAACCCATATTTATCGCCTTCAGCAATAACGCTGAAATCATTCTCCATTTCAGAAGTTAATGAGGCAATAACTTTTGTGTCGTTCGTTCGGTTATATTGTGGACGTGGTTGACCTTTCTTCTTTCCTTTGGTAAATACTCCTGTCGGTTTTGTCGCGCCTTTATTTTTACCTTTTTTAAACTTTTCATTCGTTGTAAATACCCCTGTCCTTACTTTCATATAGCCGGGTGAATACGTTCCAATTTGCGTGTTCTCCGCATCCAATCCTTCGATATGTATTCTGTCGCGGACAACAGGCAGCATATTTACAGCGACATGCCGCAATAACGTATCAGGCGAAATCGCAGAACGTAACTGCTCTGAAAAGTTTAAAAAAGTTTCACCTAAATTTGTTGTTATCGTTATCATGGCATCATATTTATTATTGAAATATTATTATCACATGCCAAACAAACATCTTTCATGTCGAGATTGATTCCATCAACCGCTTGTTGTATTGCTTCGTCTGCTCGCGCAGTAAATAATTCTACGAGCGATTCATTTTCTGTTTTATTAATCTTCCACCAGTTCATTCGTGAGCTGTATATACGCTCAATAACTAATTCTAATCCTAATAAATACCAATAGGCTGTTTTAAATACGTTTCTGTTTTCGCAAATTAAAGGCTCATAGCTGCATGTCAGTGAATAGATAGCCGACAACCCGAATGTGTCATCTCCTGTCGTGAAGGAACTCAAATCCGCGAGGTCTGGAAATTCAATTCCTTTAATTTCTCCTGTGCAACAATCACTTTCGCATAATTGCTGAATGCAACGACACCAATTATCATTAACATTTGTCTGCAATGGCAGTGAGATTGATTTACCTTCACCTACACTAAATAATAGATATATTTTATCAAAATTAAATGACTGCTCGATGGGTATTGTATTCCAACCTGCCGACATGGTTTTTGTTGTTGTATAAATAACTGTTTTTGTTGCCGCATCTACAATAGTTATTGTGACATTTCCTTCATCGCCATTATTATAATAAGAAAGTGATTGAACGTTGATACATTGTAAATTGCTTGACGTGCAGCAACTATCAATGTTCTGCGAAATAGAAATTCCTCTGCCACCATTGGCAAGAGGTGAAAATTCTGTTGTAACATCAATAACTCTTCCGATGTTGTTGGAATGATTGATTGATTTTATTTTGTAACGTTTTGAAAATCTCGATGTGACTTCTGAAAGTAATCTTTGCTCGGCTCGAATCTGAACATCATCCCATACACCAACGAAATTAACCTGCTCTGGATTTGCAATCATATCAATTGACATGAGCGGCATTCCGGGAAGTGAATTAACATACAAACCGCTTTCAGGAATTGGCATATTGCAACCTAATACACCTATGTAATTATCAAAGCATTTCATAATGATTTCTTTTTGAAAAGGGGGAGAACGTGCCTCCCCCTTTTAAGATGAAAAAAACACAAAACCAAACCAAATTAAGTATTGGTCGCAACGTATCTATATGTTCCGTTGTTCTGGAACAATGGGTCTGCTGCGCCATAAGCATCGTCAGGAATATTTACCTGTGCATAGCTCGACATGATGTCGAATACATAACCGCGACCAACTGATATAGGGTCACCATATCCGGGGTCAATAGTTGTCGGACAATCAATCTCACGAACCTGAACATCGAACTCAAATCCTGATGCCATAGGTTGACCTAATGAATCAATCAATGGCCATTCCATTGTAAACAGTTGTGAAGTGCCGATGCGACCTGCTTGTGGTGCGCGGAAACGGCAGATGTTGATTAACTGAACCGCATCTTTCGCAAATAAACCGAATTGATTAGTGCCCCATATTGAGGCTGCCGCAGGGTCGTAATAGAACGCTGGTAATCCATACGCAGCCGTGTTAACACCTGCTTGGTCAGCAGTCTTTACTTTCTGTTGTAAGATGTAATTGTTGATTAAACCAGAACCTACGATTGCAGCACCATCTAACATTGTTTCGTTGAACATCGCATCGTTGAGTAATCGCGTTACGCCTGAATCTAAAACGTTTGTGGCGGCATTCTGTGCAAAATTAATTGTACGTGCTGCATTACTACCGCTAACAGCGTTCACACCAAAAGCACTAACCTGAGCAGTCATCAGGTCTGAATTGATAGCACTAAGCAATCCGCCCATGTTGGAGCGGATAGTGTCCATCACTTCCATTATTACTGATGTAGCAGGCGTGCCTATGGTCTGCAATTTCAGTGCGTCTTCTGTGAATTGCTTAATCAAGTCAAATTCAAAAAAAACGCTTGTTCGGCTGAATGATGTAGAAGGTAATGTTTGCTCGAAGTAAGCCGGTAAAGCCTGAATTTCGCAATTATCCTCCGTTGAAATAGGTGCTTGATTTCGCTTTTTGAAACGAATCTTCGCATCTTTGATGTAGCCTGATTTGTCATCAAGCGTAGTGCTGATAAGATTTGGCTTAGATTGGTTTAGAAGATAGTTTAAATAACCTGTTGGTCGGAGTTTCATCTGCGGTGCCGCATCGCCTCCGAATACTGCACGTTGCGCTAAAAGCAAGGGCAGCCTTAATCCTGTATTCATTTATTTATGGTATTAATGAAGTGAGTTTATCACCATAATTAACCATTGGATGAAGCAGCGGTAATCTCTGAATTTAATGAGTTTAAGAATTTGCTATCCGCCACCGACATCTTTGGATTAATCGAGTGATTATTATTACTCTGCTTATGAGCAGGGTCAGTGGCTTTGAGAATTGTCGAGATGACACCCTCCGTATATGACTTCAAATCTTTTTCTATATTGTTTTTGTCGAAAAATTTCGACCCATCACCGGCAGTAAGCATCAGCTTACCATCCTTGCGGACTATTTTAGCTGAATCATTCGCCAACGCTTTTTCAAGCATCGTCTTTGCAGTGAGTAATTTAATATCTTTATCGATGTCACCAAGTCCGTAATTGTACCCGGATAACATTGAGTTTATTTCAATATTTGTTAAATTCGATTCGTTTTCAGCCATCACCTTTTCCATTTCTGTTTTATGCGATGTTGCAAGTGCTGACAAATCTGATTTTAGTTTATTAATTTCCTCAATATACTTCTGCGAATCCTTGCCGCTTGAATGTTGCTTTGACGTAAGTTCTGAAATTTTGTTTGAAATCGCAACGGCACGTTTGATTGAACTGTCGAATTTTTTTGAACTAAATTCAGACTTAACGGCATCATCCATACCGGCATCATCCATCATGCGGTCAAATTCAGCATCGAGGCCGTTATAAATTTCAGCTTTCAGCTTGTTCTTTATTTTGCTTTCCGCAGATTGCAATGAGTGAATGTTCTGCTCTAATGCGTTAACAAGCGTATCAGG
>WBZM01004274.1_pt1 | contig 10500 bp, 7 predicted proteins | sample 5204271 | NCBI WGS metagenome assembly WBZM01 (sample SAMN12344346, study PRJNA552823) | activated sludge metagenome | biome: Activated sludge suspended growth; feature: Nitrification reactor; material: Wastewater; isolation source: activated sludge from nitrification reactor of wastewater treatment... | reverse complement strand
GCAGCCCGGGCACGGGAGCTTCCTCTTTAACGGTTCCTGAGAGTCAGGTAGCTACCCTATGTGGGATGACGAGGCGCCAGAGAAGGGTGCGCCGACACCGCGGCTCGCCCCGCAAGGTCCTTGTGGCGGTGGGTGCCGTGATCGGCGCTTTGATGCTGACCGCGATTGCGGCCGGTGGCGGCTGGGTGCTTTCGGTGGCCTCTGATGCTCCTGATCCCGACAATCTCAAGGAAATAGACAAGGGTCAGAACTCGGTCATTTTCGCCGGAGATGGCAGCAAGCTGGGCCTGATCGACTCGACCGAAATTCGCACGCCGATTCCCCTTTCCGAGATTCCTCAATCCCTCCAGGATGCGACTGTCGCGATCGAGGACGAACGCTTCTATCAGCACGACGGAATCGATTATCAGGGCGGCTTGAGGGCCCTGTTCAAGAACCTCGAGGCCGGCGAGGTCAACGAGGGTGCCTCCACGATCACCATGCAGCTGATGCGGAATCTGTTCATCGCCAACCCACAGCGAGACTTCGAACGGAAGATCAGGGAAGCGAAGATGGCCCTCGATTACGAGGAGAACCACTCGAAGAAGCTGATCCTCACCAAGTACCTGAACACGGCCCCCTACGGGACCAACGGTGGCCGTACGGCGATCGGCGTCAATGCCGCCGCCAAGGTCTACTTCTCGCTCAAGCCCGAGAACCTGAACCTCCCACAGTCGGCGATGCTGGCCGGCCTGCCCCAGGCTCCTTCGGACTACAACCCGATCCAGAACCCGGCCGGAGCCAAGCAGCGACGCAACGAGGTCCTCGATGCGATGGCCAGCCAGAACATGATCACCGAGGAAAGGGCCCGGAAAGCAAAGCAGTCGGGCCTGCAACTCAATCCGGCCGACGACCTTTTCGATCGTGAAGACCCGTTCTTCTTTGACTACGTCCAGTCGGAACTCTTCAAGAAGTACGGCGTGAATACCGTCCGTCGCGGCGGCCTTAGGGTCTACACGACGGTCGAGCCCTACATGCAGCAGGCCGGCTTCGATGCCCTTAATTCGAATCTCTATGCCGGCGGCCCCTCGGGCGCGCTTGTTGCGGTCGACCCGCGAAACGGCGAGATCAAGGCGATGGTCTCATCGGCTTCCTATGACGACGACCAGTACAACCTCGCCGCCCAGGGCAAGCGTCAGCCCGGCTCGACTTTCAAGGTCTTCACCCTGGCAGCCGCCATTCACGAAGGCATCGATCCCTACTCGACCTTCTACGAGTCGAAACCGCTGAACATCAACGACCCCGTTTACGGACCGTGGGAAGTCCACACCTACGGTGACTCCTACAGCGGCACGATCGATGTCGCCCAGGCAACCCTCGCCTCTGACAACTCGGTGTTCGCCCAGCTGGCCCTCGACGTCGGTCCGGACAAGGTCGCCGAAATGGCCAAGAACCTCGGGATCAACACCCCGCTTGACGGTTACCCAGCCGAAACCCTCGGCGGTCTGACCATCGGCGTTTCGCCGCTGGAGATGGCCGGCGCCTACTCGACCATCGCCAGCGGGGGTGTTCGTCACGACCCGACCGCGATCGAGAGGGTCGTGTTCCCCAACGGGGACGTGGACCGGCCGAGCAAGTCCAAGGGCACCAGGGTCCTCTCCGAGGCCGAGGCTTACGAGATCACCAAGATCCTGCACGGAAACATCACCGGGGGTACCGGTACAGGTGCCTACACCGGCTGCGGCGGGCAGGCGGGCAAGACCGGAACCACCGACAACCAAGTCGATGCCTGGTTCGTCGGTTACCAGCCGAACCTGACCGCGGCGACCTGGATCGGCTACCCCGAGTCGAACGACATCAGCACCGGATCTGACGGCGGCGGCACTCCGGCCTCCATCTGGAACAGCTTCTTCAACAATGCCGCAGTGCCGTGTGAAGAAACCCCCATCCCGGACGAAACCATGGATTGGGGCGATTTCAGCGGCGGGTACACCGTTTCTCCCGGCACCGAGAGTGATTACGGCCCCGAGGCTGACGCGACCACGGGAACCGACACCGGGACGGACGCGACGACCGACACGGACACCGGAACGGTCGGCCCGGATGATGCCTACGCACCGGGTGTGGGTCAGGAGCCGGCCGGGGTCGGCGGCAGCACGGGCGGAAGCACCGGCGGCAGTACCGGTGGTTCGGCGACCGGCGGCGTCAGTCCCGGCTAGCGCCGGTCACTTCGACCGGTTCAGTCGCGCGGCCTCTTCGGCAGCTTCCTCTGCGAGTTCGATTTCGTCCTCGTCGCCTTCACGACGGGTCAGGGCGGTCACACCGCCCACGTAGATCAGCTCGACCACAGTCTGGGTTGCCCTGACCGCGATCGCGATTACGGCCCCGACCCCGAAACTGTCCGAAGGCAAGGCGGCCTTCACGGCCCAGGCAAATGCCGCATCCCTCACCCCAAGGCCAGCGGGGGTGACGGCTGAGACGACCGCGGCAAGGAACCCGATCATCTGCGAGGCCGCCACGATCGCCAGGTCATCAAGGTTGAGGTGGTGGACAGCCCTGGCGGCGAAGAAGACGCCGATGCCCATGATCGCCCAGACCACGACATAGGAGAAATAGATCGTGACGACGCCCCGGAAGGACATCAGCTGGGGCAGGGACTCCCGGCCCAGGGCGTGAAGCAAGCGCTTCGAGACCGGGCCGAAGATCCTCGGGTGGAGCAGAACCACCATTACCGGAAGCACCAGGAGCGGAAGCCACCTGGCGGGCTGGTCCTGGAGGTCCGGATGGTCGATCAGGAACCAGGTGGCGATCGTCAGGGCTCCCGCGATCGAGACGGCCTGTTCGTAGACGATCCCGGCGGTGGTGACCCGTCTCTGAACGCCGGCCTTCTCGGCCATCAGGATCCTCGCCAGCAGGAACAGAACCGTGCCCGGGATGTACCGGACCAGCAGCGGCTGGGCCCAGATCTTCTGGGTCTCCATGGCCGGGACGGGGCTGCCGAGAAAGCGCAGTATGAGGCCCCAGACTGCGGCACCCCCGACGTAGTAGAGCAGCATCATCAACATCGCCGGAATCAGCCAGACGAAATCGAACTCGACGCCCTTCTCCTTGAGCTCCGACCACTGGGAGACGACGGTGAAGACCAGAAAGGCAAAGATCAGGAAGGCGATCGATCCCTGCAGAATGATCTTCGTCGATTTCTTCTTCGGCCCGGTTTTTCCAACCGTGGCGGCGAGGTGCCCGAGCCTGTGAAGCAGACTGGGTCGTTCCGGTTCCCTCGGTTCCTCGCTCATCTGACGGGCAATAGTGTCAGAGGCATGGACCTTGGCGAGTTCGAACTGATCGAGGCGATTGCCGGAAGGACCGCCACCGGTGCGCGGTTCGAGATCGGCATCGGCGATGACGCTGCGGTGGTCAGGGGCCGCGACCGGATCGTCACCTCGGTCGATACCGCGGTTTCCGGAGTCCATTTTGCTGCCGACCGGCCCGCCGCCGAGAGCGCTCGAAAAGCAGTGGCCAGCGCGGTTTCGGATCTCGCGGCGATGGGTCTCGGTTCGGGGGACACAGAGATGCTGGTAGCCCTCGGAGCCCCGGCCGAAACCGCTGACAGCTACCTCCAGGGGCTGGTCGACGGTGTCGTCGATGCCGCCAGCGAGTTCGAAATCGAACTGGCCGGGGGTGATGTAGTCGCTTCGCCGGTGGTTTTCCTGAGCGTCACGGTGATCGCTCACATCGATGCTGAAACACCGGTGGTCGGCCGTTCCGGGGCCAGGCCTGGCGATATCGTTGCGGTGACCGGTCCGGTCGGCGGGGCAGCAGCCGGGCTTCGCCTCTCTGCCGGTCTCGAGGTGCCCGCGTTGAGTGACCTGAGCCGCCAGCTGTTGATCACCTGTCAGGTCCGCCCGGAGCCGCAGTTGACGGCGGCACCCGTTCTCGCGCAGGCGGGAGCGAGCTCGATGATCGATGTCAGCGACGGACTGGCAGCCGACCTCGGTCATGTCGCCCGGAACTCCGGCGTGACGATCCGGCTGCGGAGTGGCGAAATACCCGTGATGGCCGGGGTGGGCGAGGTGGCGGACGTGGTCGGTGACGATCCGGTTTCTTTCGCGATCTCCGGCGGTGAGGATTACGTGCTCGCGCTGACAATCCCCCAGGAACGGTTCGAGCAAGCCGACACAGCCCTGATCGAGGCGACCGGATTCGAACTGATTGCGATCGGTTCAGTCGAGTCGGCCGGTGAAGGGGACGGTGCCGTGATCCTCGAAAACGCAGACGGAAGCCAGGGCGACGCTCCCTCCGGCCACGACCACTTCGGGTAGCCGATGACTCGCTCCCGGTAGGCTCCGGCCCCCATGCCGAAGCGTCTCACAGCACTCGCGCTCATTGCCTTTCTCGGACTTGCCGTCCTTTCGGGCTGCGGTTCCGACTCCGACTCGGGGGGCAGCTCGTCTGGTGACGCGAACACGGCCGCCACGAGTTCACCTGTAAGCACGTCGGATGCCGAACCGGTGATCCTCGACGCCAACGGCTCCGAGTTCAATCCGTCGCAGGTCTACAAGGAGACGATCGACGGGGTCGTCTCGATCCGTTCGATCTTCGGTGACGCCGAGAACTCCCCGGCCACCGCTGCCGCCGCCGGCGGATCGGGCTTCGTGCTCACCGATAACGGCGAGATCGTCACCAACGCCCACGTGATCAGCGACGGCCAGGGGGAGAACCGCAAGGCAGCAGACAGCGTCTACGTCGAATTCTCGACCGGCGACGTGCTGGACGCCGAGATCGTCGGATTCGATCCGTTCGCTGACGTGGGCCTGCTGAAGGTCGACCCGGGCGAAGTCGAGATGAAGCCGCTCACTCTCGCCGACAGCGACAAGGTGACCGTGGGCCAGCCGATCGCCGTAATCGGCAGCCCGTTCGGCGAAGACCAGACCCTGACCACTGGCGTCGTTTCCCAGACCGGCAGGTCCGTCATGAGCCTCACCGACTTTCAGATCGAGAATGCGATCCAGACCGACGCTTCGATCAACCCGGGCAACTCCGGCGGCCCGATGCTGGATGGCAACGGAAACGTGATCGGGATCAGCCAGCAGATGAAGAGCGGTTCGGGATCGAGCGACGGGGTCGGTTTCGGTGTTCCCGCCAACTCGATCAAGAGGTCGGTGGAGATGCTTCAGGATGGCGGCGAACCCGTTTACGCCTACATCGGCGTGAGCACCCAGCCGCTGTACCCGCAGCTCGCCGAGAAGCTGGGGATCGAAGCCAGGCAGGGCGCGATCGTGGCCGAAGTTGTCGAGGGTGGCCCCGCAGCATCCGCGGGAATCAAGGGCAGCAGCGAGACGATCGTCTTCCAGGGCGCCCGCTATGACGTCGGTGGTGATGTGATCGTCGCGGTCAACGGCGTTCCGATCGAGAGGGCCGAGGATCTCGGACGCCTGATCGGGGATCTCAAGCCCGGTGACACGGCCGAGATCGAGGTCATCCGTGACGGCGAGAGCAGGACCATTGAAGTCGAGCTGGAGAACCGGCCGACAGCCATAACGCAGCCTTGAGCGGCCTTCCCCTGTCCGGCGACGCCCGGCCTTCTACACTCAAGTTGTGGATCGGGATGACCACCCACTGATAATCGTTTCCAATCGAGGCCCCGCCCAGTTCGACCGGGCCCCGGAGGGGGAACGCGTCCTGTCGCGCGGCGGCGGCGGTCTGGTTACGGCGCTGTCCGGCCTTGTCAAGGACAGGAACGCGCTCTGGATCGCATCGGCGATGACCCCGGAGGACGTCGCGGTCACCGAGGAAAACGACGGCCAGCCGATTGACGTGAACCTCAACGGTGTCGACTACCGGGTCCTGATGGTCGAGAGTGACCAGGCGGCCTACGACCGCTTCTACAACGTGATCGCCAATCCGGTTCTGTGGTTCATCCAGCACTACCTCTGGGATCTCTCGAACGCACCGGATATCCGCAAGGAGGAGATCGAAGCCTGGTACGAGGGCTACGAGGTGGTCAACGAGGACATCGCCAACTGCGTGATCACCCAGATCGAGGGTCGCGACGAGCCGCTGGTGATGCTTCACGACTACCACCTGTACACGGCGCCGGCCAAGATCCGCGCCGCCCGGCCCGACGTTCTGCTTCACCACTTCGTCCACATCCCGTGGACCCAGCCCGACGCCTGGAGGGTCCTTCCGACGGAGATCCGGGAGGCGATCTACCGGGGGCTGCTTGCCAACGACATCATTGGCTTCCACACTCACGCTTACTGCACCAACTTTCTCGCCTGCTGCCAGCGTCTGATGGGGTACGAGGTCGACTACGAGACACTGACCGTCAACCATCCGGGTGGCCGCACGATGGTGCGTGCCTACCCGCTCTCGATCGACGCTGACAGGCTCGAGCGGGCTGTCACCTCCGAACGGGTGGCCGAAATCGAGAAGGAGATCCTCGCGCGCCGTCGGGAGCACCTGATCCTCCGGGTGGACCGGGCCGACCTTTCTAAGAATGTGCTTCGGGGGTTCACGGCCTTCGACACCTTCCTGACCGATCATCCGGAGTTCCGGGAGAAGGTCACATTCGTCGCCCACCTGCAGCCGTCGCGTCAGGACGTGCCCGAGTACGCGGAATACCTCGAGCGAATCGAGGCGCTGGTCGCGGTGGTCAACCACCGGCATGGCACCACAGACTGGATGCCGATCGATCTGAGGATCTATGACGATTTCGACGAGGCCGTCGCCCGTTACAAGCACTGTGACCTGCTGATGGTGAATGCGATCTTTGACGGGATGAACCTGGTCGCCAAAGAGGCGCCGGTGATCAACGTGCGGGATGGCGTTCTTATGCTCTCGGAGAACACCGGTTCTCACGAGGAACTCAAGGAATACGCCCTGAGCGTCAATCCCTTTGACATTCAGGAGCAAGCCGACGTGATCTATCGGGCCTTGACGATGGCGCCGGAGGAACGAAGGGAAAGGGCCGAAGGACTGAAGCGAATAATCCATTCGCGGACGCCGGCCGACTGGATCAACGATCAGGTGGACGACATCGCGCTGGTTCGCAGGGACAGGGAGCAGGTCTGATGGTGAACGCCCGGAGCCTGCCGACCGCAGCCTTCATCGGGTTGATCGCGCTGTTTCTGCTCGCTGCTTCACCGGCCGACGCCCGGCCAAAGTTGAAGAAGTGCAACATCGGGGCCAACCGGCCGGTGCTCTGCGGTCACATCATGGTTCCCGCGGTGAGGGGCAAGCCTTCGGCTGGCCAGCAGAAGATCGGCTTCGCGATCAGGAGACGTGGCGATACCAGCCGCCCCTCGAGGGGGGCCATCGTCTTCATAGAGGGCGGCCCGGGGTTCGCCGCAACCAATGCCGACTCGTTCAAGCCGCTGGCGGCCGTCATGGCCCCCTTCCTTCGGCACCGCGAACTGATCGCGATCGACCAGCGGGGGACGGGACTGTCCAAGCCTGTCTTCTGCCGCGGTCTCCAGCGCGGAACGGTCAGCTATCAGCGCGGCCTCAGGCAATGCGCAGAGCAGCTCGGCGTAAAGCGGGAAGGGTTCACCACCGCCGAGTCGGCTGCCGATATCGAAGCGGTCCGCAAGGCCCTGGGACTGGAAAAGCGGAAGATGATCCTCTACGGAGATTCCTATGGCACCTATCTTGGCCAGTCCTACGCGGCCCGTTACGGACGGGGCATGAAGGGCCTGATTCTTTCCTCCGCATACCCGGGCAACGATCCGTTCTGGCGCACCCTTTATCCGGCCGCCGAGCGTGCCGTGAAGCGAGCCTGCAACCGCGCGCCGACCTGTTCCGGTGATGCCCTTTCCAGGCTCCATCGGATGCTCCGGAAAGCGGGGACCAAGTCGAATCTGTCCTCGAACGTGCTTAGTTACCTGATGGGTGACGCTGCGAGCTACGCACCCGGCGGCTTCAATCACCTGAACCGGGTGGTGCGGGAGTATCTGCAGGGCCGGGGAGGCGAACTGCGGGCACTGGTGAAACCGTACGGTCCGAATCAGGGTCCGGCCGATTACTTCTCGATGGGTATGTATGCGGCAGTCGTCTGCAACGACTATCCGGTCGCCTGGCAGCGATCCTCGCCGATCAGCCAGCGCCGTCAGGAGCTGAACCGCAGCATCGCTGCGTTCCGGCCATCCAACTGGTGGGCGCCGATCAGCAAACGGACATGGGCTTACGACTCGGCCAGCGACATCAGCGCATGTCTGTCCTGGCCGCGCCGATCGAAGAACTATGAGCCACCGATCCCGAAGGGCCGCAAGATGCCGGGCCGCCTCGACACCCTCGTGCTGGCGGGCGAATTCGATTCGATCACCTCGGTCCGCGAAGCACGGAAGGTCAAGTGGCGGTTCCCGCGTGGACGCCTCTACATCGTTCCGAACCGGGGCCACGCCTCCGAGCTCTACTTCCCGTTCACTTCGCCCGCCACACCTAGAATCCGACACTTCGTCCGCGCCCTCGACCGCTGAGCGCGGTGTCCCGTCGCCAGCTTCACGGCTGACGATGGGCGGTCAGCGGGGTGCGAACTCCTGGGACCCGTCCGCCGGATGACTCTGGACAGGGTCCTGCGCAGCAGGCGAGGGAGCCGGTGGTGCGGGTGAAGCCGGCTCGGGTGCCGGTACGGAGACTGCGACCGGGGATGGGGGGCTTGGGGCGGTTTCGGATGTGGCCGCCGCAGCTGTCCTCACGCGGTCCGGTTCCCCGGGTCGATCATTTCGATTGCTTCGTTTCTTCTCCCGGGCATCAGTCCCGGGCTTTCTCCGGTGTCTCGCCGAGACATCCCGATCGGATGCGGCCTTGTTCCCCTGTTTCGCTTCCGGGACCCGGCGGGAGTTGGACGGCTGCGGGATCTCCGCGATGCGGCCAAGCTCGCCCGGATGAAAGCCGACATCGGGAGGTACCGGGGGCGGTGCGGGTGACTCGAGCATTCCGGGCAGGACCGACACGCCCAGAAGAACAAGGCCGATCATGGCGATCATTCTGGTGGCCTGTTGACGGTCGATCCTCAGGCTTCGGAGGTCACGGCCCATGCCCTCATGAGACCCGGGAAGGGACTTCTCGCCCCCCCTCGCCGGGCGCACAATCGTGATGGCACCGCGAAACTCGACCGATGAAGGTATAGTCCCCCGTCGATTTTGACTGACTCAATCCGCCAATACGAACTTGTCCTGATGCTCGACCCCCAGGTCGAGGAAGCCGAACGCGAGAAGCTGGTCTCCGAGACCAAGTCGGCGATCGAAGCCAAGGGTTCGCTCAAGCATGAAGACAACTGGGGCATCCGCGAGATGGCCTACGAGATCGATCACAAGAGCGAAGCCGATTACCGCTGGTTCCGCTTCGACGCGGAGCGCGAGCTGCTCGGCACCCTCGATCACAACCTGAAGATCGCCGACGGCGTCATGCGGTTCCGCGTCTTCAAGGTTGATCCCGACGCTCCGGTCCTGCCCGCACCGCCGGCCACCGCCGTTGTCATGGCACCGACCGGTGATGACGACGAGCGACGCGGCCGCGGCCGTTACCGCGACGAGTAACAAAGCATCGAAGTCGTTTCGCTCACGAGAGCGAAATGATGCTTTCGCCGTACGACTTTGATGGTGTTGCCGTCAAGTAGATGACGGAATTTGCGGTCTTGGGGGGCGAGAATCCGCCCCCTTCGCCTTTATGCGTCCACTGGCATCGCTAGTTTCCTGATCCGACCTGTGGGTCCGAGCGGGATCCACGATGCACACACAAGCGCGATAGGAGCAAACACAGATGGCATCAAACATCAACAGGGTCACGATTACTGGCAACCTGACGGCAGACCCGGAATTGCGAAGCACGGGTGGTGGAACACCGGTCTGCTCTTTGCGAGTTGCTGTCAACAGCAGCCGCAAGGACCAGTCAGGTAACTGGGTGGACAAGCCCAACTACTTCAACGTGGTCGTCTGGGGTGCCAGGGGGGAGACCTGCGCCAGGTATCTCTCGAAGGGTCGCCCGGTCGCGGTCGACGGGCGCCTCGATTGGCAGGAATGGGAGGCCAAGGACGGGTCCGGCAAACGGTCGAAGGTTGAGATCGTTGCCGACAACGTCCAGTTCCTCGGTTCCCGCGACGGATCGGGCCCCGGAAACGGCGGATACAACGGTGACCAGGGCGGTCAGCAGGGCGGCGGCTTCACTCCCGCCTCGGACGTCCCCGCCGACACGGGGGACTTTGCTCCCACCGGCGGTGGCGGAGCAGCCGACGACGACATTCCCTTCTAGGACTCGACTGCAGTCGCGCCGGTCTTCGCCGGCGCTCCGGATGAAACTCGCCCCTCCCACCAGAAGCAAATGACGGTAGGGAGGGGCTCCGCCCGGGGCGGGGCGAAGCTCGCCGACTCCTTGTGGCTTTTCCGCTACGATTCCTTGTCCTGAATGCCCGGGCTTTCTCCCGGGCCGCAACTATGTAAGGCACCGGAAAGTAAGTGGCTAAGACACGAGAAGCATCATCGCGCCGCGGGCGCCGCTTCAGCGAGCGAGTACGCCCCCGCAAGT
>WBZM01004273.1_pt1 | contig 10502 bp, 6 predicted proteins | sample 5204271 | NCBI WGS metagenome assembly WBZM01 (sample SAMN12344346, study PRJNA552823) | activated sludge metagenome | biome: Activated sludge suspended growth; feature: Nitrification reactor; material: Wastewater; isolation source: activated sludge from nitrification reactor of wastewater treatment... | reverse complement strand
ACCCGATGGCGGCGTTCGTCATGCCGGTGGCGATGAGCCGCAGCACGTCGCGCTCACGATCGGTCAGCTCCGCCAGACCCGTGTGCGTGGCTGCGGAGGTGACAGGCGGACGGGGAAGGGGTCCGTTCCCGAGGCCCCGCTTCAGCTCGTCGGCGCGTCGAGCCGCCCGACGGTCGCCGACCGTCTCGATGATCGAGACCGCCTGTGCCAGCGACTCGGCCGCACGGTCGGTCCGACCTGCGGCGGACTCCATCTCGGCCAGCACCAGGTCGACCGGCCCCGCGCACCACCATCCGCTGGCGTCGATCGCGACGTGTCCCCGCCACGGTTCCAGCCGGGTCGTCAACTCGGTGATCAGGCGGTCGCTGCCCAGCGTCGCCGCGGCCCGGGCCAACAGGACCAGGCACAGCAGCAGACTGGACTCCTCGTCCACGTCGCGCAGAGCGGTCTCGGCGTAGCGAAGGGTTCGGTCGTCGTCGCCGAGCAGGGCCGACATGAACGCGACGCTGGAGCGGGCGATCGGGCTGTCGAGGATCGGTGAGTTGTCCGGCACCAGATAGCGACGCATCTCGCCGGCGTCGCCCGATCCCAGGGTCATCTCGGCGGCGAACAGGAGCTCGGCGGCCACCCACCCCGGCAGGTCGTGGGCGTCGCCGATGCGGTCCGCGTCGGTGCGGTGGCTCTCGGCTGCCTCCATGTCGTCGTCGAGGAGGGCCTCGCCGGCCGAGAGGGTGGCCGCCAACCACAGCAGACGGGGGTTCGCCTCGGTCGCCGCCGCCCAGCGCAGCGTGGCCAGCGCCCGGCCGTAACCGCTGCGGTCGCCGGTCTCCAGGCAGTCGACGGCCAGCAGGGAGCAGGCGTCGACCAGGCGTTCGTGGTCGAGCAGCCGTTGCGCCAGGTCGACCGCGGCGGCGGACGTCGCCCGCCGTCGGGCGAGCCAACGGGGGGCACGGTGCGTCGCCCTCCAGGAGATCAGGCTGAGCAGGCGGTCGATGTCGGCGCGGCCGTCGGTGATCGCCAGCGCCTCGTCGGCCAGGGGCTGGGCGACGCTGGCCCGGGTCACCCAGGCGACCTGCTGGTCGGGGTCGCTCGACGCGGGGATCCGCATCTCGACGAGCGCCCGACAGGCCAGGATGGCTCCGCGCCGGGCGCCGTCGTCGAGTCGTTCGGCCAGGTCGAGCAACGCCGCGCTGTGACGGTCACCGGCGCGCCAGTCGGCCGGGAACGTGGAGCGGATGGCGGCATCGACCAACAGGTCGACGTCGCCGGCGGTCTCCGCCAGGGTCACCACCTCGTCGAGCAGGGTCCGTGCGCCGACCAGGTCCCCGGATCCGGCCGTGGCCCGAGCCAGGTTCAGCAGCAGCCGGGCCCGTTCGACGCCGCGGTGCTCGGAGAGCTCGAGTGCGGCCTGCAGGAGGTGGCGAGCGACGTCGTGGTTCCCGGCGTTGACCGCGAACCGACCGGACGAGGCGGCCAGGCTCGCCAGCTCGGCGCGTCGCTCCGGGGTGGCGTGCCGTGCCGCGTCGAGCATGGCCGCCATGCGATCGGCGGTCGCGTCGTCGAGCAGAACTCGCCATTCCGGTTCGATCGGACGCCCCCCCGTTCCTGATCGGCGCACCGGCGCCGTCGTCTGCGTTCTAGCGTGACCCTAGGGGACGCCGGTCGTATACGCCCGCTGTCCGTTCGGACATGACCGGTGCGGGGGCGGATGGTCCCCGTAGTCTCGGCGCCCGGTACCCGGTGGGCCCCTCGGGCGTCACCGGAGACGATGGTGAACGGGGGGACCGTGATCGAGAACGTGGGGAAGTGGGGGCTGTGGTCGGTGCTCGCACTCGGCGTCGTGGCCGGCGTGCTCGCGGTCGCGGTCGACCCGGGGTGGTGGTGGGCGGAGCTCGTCCTGGTGCCGCTCGTCCTGCTCGGCGTCTGGGATCTGGTGCAGACCCGCCACAGCATCCTGCGGAACTTCCCGATCCTCGGGCACTTCCGGTTCCTGATCGAGGGCGTCGGATCCGAGATGCACCAGTACCTGGTCGAGAGCAACACCGACGGTCGGCCCTTCAACCGCGACACCCGGTCCCTCATCTACCAGCGGGCCAAGAAGGCGGCCGACAAGAAGCCGTTCGGTACCGAGCTCGACGTCTACGAGAACGGATACACCTGGCTGGCGCACTCGATCACGCCGCGCCCGATGCCGGAGGACCCGGTGGGTGACCTCCGGGTCGAGGTCGGGGGACTGCAGTGCGCTCGGCCCTACTCGCTGTCGGTGCTCAACGTGTCGGCCATGAGCTTCGGGGCCCTGAGCGCCAACGCGGTCCGGGCGCTGAACCGGGGGGCGCGGGCGGGGCGATTCGCCCACGACACCGGCGAGGGCGGCATCTCGCGCTACCACCGCGAGCACGGCGGCGACCTGATCTGGCAGATCGGCACCGGCTACTTCGGCTGCCGCGACGACCAGGGCGGGTTCGACGCCGACCTGTTCGCCGCCACCGCGGCGGACGAGCAGGTGAAGATGATCGAGCTCAAGCTCTCGCAGGGCGCCAAGCCCGGTCACGGCGGGATCCTGCCCGCCGCCAAGGTCAGCGCCGAGATCGCCGAGGCCCGCCGGGTGCCCGTCGGCGTCGACTGCCTGTCGCCCACCAGCCACCGCGCCTTCTCGACGCCCGGGGAGATGGTGTCGTTCCTCGATCGCCTGCGCGACCTGTCCGGCGGCAAGCCGGTGGGCTTCAAGATCTGCATCGGCGACCCGCGTGAGTTCTCCGCGATCGTCAAGGCGATGATCGAGGCGGACTCGTACCCGGACTTCGTCGTCGTCGACGGCGGGGAGGGCGGAACCGGCGCCGCTCCGCTCGAGTTCTCCAACTCGCTCGGCATGCCGCTGGTCGAGGGTCTGATGCTGGTCCAGAACGTGCTGACCGGCGCCGGGGTGCGGGACCGGATGCGGGTGGGGGCCAGCGGCAAGATGGTCACCGCGTCGGCCATCGCCCAGTCGATGGCGCTGGGCGCGGACTGGTGCAACACCGCTCGGGCGTTCATGATGGCGGTCGGGTGCATCCAGGCCCAGCAGTGCCACACCAACCGGTGCCCGGTCGGCGTCGCCACCCAGGACCCGAAGCTGCAGCGGGCGCTCGTGGTCGACGACAAGTGGGTGCGCGTCGAGCAGTTCCACCGCAACACGGTCCACGCCCTGGCCGAGATCGTCGCCGCCATGGGGCTCGACCACCCGGCGCAGCTCGAGCCGGACCACGTCGTGCGTCGGGTCAGCCAGTACGAGGTGCGGACCTTCGGCGAGATCCATCCGACGCTGCCGTCGGGGGCGTTGCTGGAGGGGGTCGCGCCGGAGCGCTTCCAGAGGATGTGGGACAGCGTCGGCACCGACGCCTTCCGCCCCTCGACCGGCCGCCTCATGGGCTGAGCCAGCCCGAACTTGTAGCTGGGGGTCGCTCGGGTGGCGTGGGGGCTACAAGTTCGGCGGCGGCTGGCGTTGTTGTAGCTGGTGGTCGCTGGGGCGACTTGTGGGCTACAAGTTCGGCGGGGTCGGGCCGGCCGGCGTCGCGTCGAAGGCGACGGGGGCGTCGAAGGCGGCGCGGCGCACCGATCGACGCAACGTCGTCAACACGATCGGTCCGAGCAGCACGACCGCGACGACGTTGGTGATCGCCCGACCGGTGTCCCAGCCGAGGGTCGAGGTCGCCAGGGTGAACAGCACGAACCGGTGCAGGTTCTCGACCACCGGGGCCCCGGCCACGAACGACAGCTCGGTCCCGGCACCGATGGCGAACGGCCAGAACCACATGTTCATCAGGAACCCGTACGCGTAGGCGGCGACGGCCCCGTAGAGCGCCAGGACCGCGATCTCGGTCCGACCGCGCAGCGCCCGACCGGCGATCGAGTCGGGCAGCAACCCGGCGCCGAGGCCGACCCAGCCCGAGGCCATCATCTGGAACGGGAGCCACGGCCCGATGCCGCCGGTCAGGATCGCCGAGGTGAACATGGTGGTGGTGCCGAGCACGAAGCCGAACCCGGCGCCGTAGACCCTCCCGGCGAGCACCAGCAGGAAGAACACGGTCTCCAGGCCGGCCACACCGGCGCCCATCGGGCGGAGCGCGGCGCCGATGGCGGTGAGCACGCCGAGCATGGCCAGCGCCTTGGTGTCGATGTCCCCGGAGTGCAGCTCGGACAGGACGACGGCGATGACGACCGGGAGGATGAGCGCGAACACGAACGGGGCGTCGGTCACGTGGCCGACCTCGTCGGGCGGCGACACGAGCAACGGCCACAGGAACATGACCAGACCGCCGACCGACGCCACCGCCAGCACGAGAGACGGTCGCCGCCCGACCTCCAACGCCCGGCTGCGCCCGGTCGGTGGTGCGGGCGTGGGACGGGCCGACGGGACGGTCGGCGATGGGCCCGGCGCGGCGTCTCGGTTCAGCACGGGGTCAGCTCCAGGGACCGGCGGACCTCGTCGACGGTGAGCCACGGCCGGGGGGCGAGGACCTTGGCGACCTGGGGGGCGAAGGCGGGGGAGGAGACGACGACCTCGGCGGTCGGACCGTCGGCGACGACCTCGCCCTGCGCCATGACCACCACCCGGTCCGCGACGGTGGCGACGAACTCGACGTCATGCGTCGACACCATGACCGCGTGGCCGGTGTCGGCCAGGTGTCGCAGCACCGCCGCCAGCGCGGCCTTGGCCGGGTAGTCGAGCCCGCGGGTCGGTTCGTCGAGCAGCACGACCTCGGGCGTCGCGGTGAGCTGGATCGCCAGCACCAGCGACAGGCGTTGCCCCTCGGACAGGTCGCGGGGGTGGGTGCGGCGGTCGATGCCGGGGACCAGCTGCTCGAGCAGCGCGTCGCAGGTCCCGGCGGGCCTGCCGGCGTCCGCGTCGGCCTGGGCGCACTCCTCGGCGACCGTCGCCAGGTACAGCAGGTCGCCCGCGGTCTGCGGGACGAGGCCGACCCGGCGACGGGCGTCGGCGGGGGCGAGATCGGCGGTGTCGACGGGGGCGGCTCCGGACCGCTCCGCGGGGACCCGGACGGCGCCCCGGCTGCGGAGGCCGGATCCCTGCAGGGCCCACAGCAGCGTCGACTTGCCGGACCCGTTTCGGCCCATCAGGGCGACCACCGCTCCGTGGTGCAGCTCCAGGTCGACCTCGCGCACCGCCACGGTGGACCCGTAGGCGACGCTGAGCGCACGGGCCGCCAGCGCCGCCGGGGTTGGCGGGGTCGGTGCTGACGGGGTCGGGGTCGACGGTCCCACCGCGGTCCGGAACGGCGGGGGGACGCGGCCCAGGTGCTCACGCAGGGCAGGGGCGAGTCGGCGGGCGTCGCGGATCGACAACGGCAGCGGCGACCACCCCGCGAGTCGACCGAGCTGCACGACCGGCGGCGCCACCGTCGAGGTCGCCAGGACCTGCTCGGGTGGACCGCTGAGCACCGTCCCGTCGCCGCGCAGCTCCACGACGCGGTCCGCGTGCTGCACCACCCGCTCCAGGCGGTGCTCGGCCATCACCACCGTCACGCCCAGGTCGTGCACCAGGCGGGTGACCGCGGCGAGCACGTCCTCGGCCGCGGTCGGATCCAGCGCCGAGGTCGGCTCGTCGAGGACGAGCACCCGGGGGTGCGCGGTCAGCACCGAACCGATCGCCACCCGTTGCTGCTGGCCGCCCGACAGCGTGCGCAGCGCCCGGTGGCGCAGCTCGGCGATGCTCATCAGGTCGAGGGTCTCCTCAACCCGTTTGCGCATGACGTCGGGAGCGACGCCCAGCTGCTCCATCCCGTAGGCGAGCTCCTCCTCGACGGTGTCGGTCACGAACCCGGCGAGCGGGTCCTGGCCGACCACGCCGACGACCTCTGCCAGCTCCCGGGGCGGGCTCGTCGCGGTGTCACGACCGGCGACGGTCACCCGGCCGTGCAGGGTGCCGCCGGTGAAGTGCGGGACCAGGCCGTTGATCGCTCCGAGCAGGGTGGATTTGCCGGTGCCGGTGCGGCCGACGACGACGCACAGCTCGCCCTCGTCGACGTGCAGGTCGACGCCGGCGATCGTGGGTCGGTCCGCGCCCGGATAGGTCACCCCGACCCGGTCGAACACGACGATCGGCGGCGTGGTCATCGAGGCACCCCGCCGCGCAGACGGCGGATCCGGGCGGTGTCGTCGGGGTCTCCGGCTGCCGCCTGGTTCGGCAGTGCTCTCGGTTCGAGGGTGCTCGGTTCGAGGGTGGCCGGTCCGAGGGGGACCGACGCGGGGGCGCCGGTGACGCGCACCGGCGGCGGCGCGATCACCGAGGGCAGCGCGCCGATCAGGACCGCGACGGTCGCTCCGATCGGCAGGGTCGGCCACACCAGCGGCTGAAGCGACGGGTTCAACGACCCCGGGTCGACCGTCGACGTGGCGTACAGGGCCGCGCCGACGCAGACGCCGACCGCGGTGACGCCCCACTCGGCGGACCGCCACGGGTCGGGGCGGTAGCGGGTGCGTCTGACCCGGCGACCGGATCGGGTGAAGCCGACGGTGGCCAGCGCCAACCCGACGACCAGGGTGGGTACGCCGAGGGCCCGGGGCGAGGTGCTGTCGAGCAGGCCGTAGGTGCCGATCGCCACTCCGACGAGCCCGCCGAGCACCAGGACCGCGGTCCAGCGCCGTCGGGCCGGCGGGTCGCCGGCGGTGCGTCCGTAGCCGCGGGAGTCCATGGCTGCGGCCAGCATCAACGAGCGGTCGAGGGCGTCGGTCATCACCGGCACGGCGACCTGGCGGAACCAGTGGGTGCGGCGGCCGACCTCGCCGCGCAACCGGCGGGCGCGGCCGACCCGCCGGCCGCTCTCGACCAGTTGCGGCGCCACCGACAGGGCGACGGTGATCGCGGATCCGACCTCGTAGAGGGCGTTGGGTGTGGACGCCAGCAGCCGCTTGGGGTTGGCGAGCGAGTTGGCCGCCCCCAGGCAGATGATCATGGTGGCCAGGCGGAGCCCGTCGTAGAACGCGGCGAGGATCCCCTCGACGGTGACCGGACCACCGATGCTGATCCCCGCCGCCGCGTCGGGCAGCGGCACCTCGGGCAGCGTGAACACGACGTGGCCGCCGGACCCCCCGTCGAGCACGATGCGGAACACGACCCGGATCGCGATGACGACCAGCCCGGCGACCAGGTAGGCGGAGAAGCCGCTGGCCCACGGGGCGTCGCTGCGTCGGGCCGACACGACCAGGGCGACCACGGCGATGAGCAGGCCGAGCACCAGCGGGTTGGTGGTGCGGCTGGCGGCGGTGGCCAGGCCGAGCGCCCAGATCCACCACGCCCCGGGGTGCAGGTCGCGCGCCGGCCGGTACCACCGGGCGCGTCTCACGGGTGCGGCAGCGGTCCTCTCGTCACGGACCCGATCGGTCGAAAGCCACCCGGCCGTCCCGGCTGTCCCGGTCGGGGCCACCGGATCGGCAGCCGTCCCGGCGTCGGCTCCGACGGCGGTGGTCACGACGGTGGCGCCGGCGCAGCGGGAGTGCGGTGGCGGCGCACCACGTAGGAGGTCGCGCTCAGCGCGGCGATGAGCACCACGGCGACCAGCACGCCCAGCGGAGACCCGGCGGTGCCCGATGAGGGGCCGGGGCCCCCGGCGTTGACCGCGATCTCCTCACCGTCGGCTCCGTCGGGGCGCCCGTCCGCGGTGCGGGTGCCCGCTCCCTCCTCCGAGGCCGTGCCGGTCGCTCCCGGCTCGGTGGCGGACGAAGGTGGCGGCCCGGTGGCCGCCGTCGGATCGGCGGGGTCCACGACGGTGGTCCCACCCGCGGCGTCGGTGGCGGCGGAGCCCGGGGGTGGGGGGCCGGCGGTCGGTGCGGGAGCGCCTGCGCCCGCCGCAGGTCCAGGGGCGGGTGCCGTGGCGGGCCCCGGTCCACCGCCGGTCGCAGCGCCGGTCGTGACCGGTGGCGACGAGGTCGGCGGTGGGGTGCTCGGCGTCGGGTTCGGGTTGCACGACGGGCCGGGCAGCGACGCGGGTGCTCCGGGAACGGCGGGCGGCGGCGCGATCCGAGGCGGCGGCGACGGAGAGCGGTTCAGCGAGAACGACCACCCCTCGACGGTCCCCTCGGGCGGGTTGCGGCTCGCCGCGCCGATGTTCGAGTAGCACCACGACCCGCCCCGGGGTGCGACCCAGTACGACCAGTACGCCGCGGTGGGCGACGGGTTGATGCAGGGGTCCCCGGCGGGGAGCTCGTCGATCCGGCACAGGAACCCGGGGGACCGCACCGCGGTGCGGTAGGGGATCCCGGCCCGTTCGAGCGCCTGGAACCCGGAGTCGGCGGATCCTTCGGTGCAGCGCAGCCACACCCCTCCGCCCAGGTCCTGGAAGTCGACGACCACGGTGACGCCCGCCGCCGTCGGACACGCTCCTTCGGTGCCGACGGTGGCGCCGCGTGTGGCCACCGGCGTAGGGACCGCCTCCGCCCGGTCGGCCCCGACGGCCCCCGCTCCGCTCGCCCCCGCTCCGCTCGCCGACGCTCCACTCGCCGACGCTCCACTCGTCAACGCGACCGCGGCGCCGCAGACGGCGACCGCCAGAGCGACGACGCGGGCCCGGGAGCCGGGTGTCACCCGCCCTCCCGCCGCTCCGCGGTCGCCAACGCGGCTCCCGCTCCGAGCAGCACCAGCGCGGCGGTCAGCAACCAGCGGCTGTCGGTCCCGGTGCGGGCCAGGGAGCTGCCCTGGACCGACGCCGATGTCGGGGAGGTGCCCGCGGCGGCCGCCTCGGCGTCGAGCTGTTCGCTCTGGACCGACACCGGGGCGGTCGCCTGGGTCGCCGGTCCCAGCTCCACGCCCGCGACGGTGCTGGACGGCGCGGTATCGGACGGTGTCGTGCTGGACGGCGTGGTGCTGGAGGGTGTCGTGCTCGACGGCGACGTGGTCGGAATCGTGGAGCTCGATCCCGGAGCGGAGGTGGTGGGGCCGGTCGGCGGTAGGGGTTCGACGGGCGGGCCGTAGGGCGCCAGCCCGAACGCCAACACCGCCTGGGTCGTCGTTCGCCGCCACTGGTCCGAGACGCCGGCACCGATCCCGTCGGCCAGGGCTGAGGTCCGCGCCGCCGGGTCGTAGCCGATCGCTCCGATGTGACCCGAGGCGGGCGTGCCCGTCGCGTTCTGGGCGCTGAGTTGGCAGCAGGCCGCGATCCAACCCGCGGCCCGGTCCGCGGCGGTCGTGTCACCCGCGGCACGCAGGAACTGGGCGATCATGCCCGTCGAGTTCGCGTTGGGCGCCGCGGTCGGTCCGGTCCCGCCGAAGGACCCCTCCGCGCCCTGTCGGGACCTGAGCCACGCCGTGCCACGCTCGAGCGCGGCGAGCACGTCGGGGCTGCGTTCGACGGCCAGCAGGGCCTGCAACGACACGGCGGTGGCGTCGGAGTCGGCTTCGGCGTCGGTGCCGCATCCAGCGGCGGTCCCGTAGTTGAGGCGGAATCCGCCGGCGGGGCACTGCTGGGCGAGCAGGAACCCGACCGCGGGCGCGGGGACGCCGCGGTCGGTGCGGGCCAGGGCGAGCATGGCCAACGACTGGCCGAAGCCGTTGGAGCCGTCCCATGTCGGGTCGGGGGCGCCGTCGGCGAACCGGCCGGTCTGCGGCCCGGAGCTGCGCATGAGTCCCCGCAGGGCGGCGTCGAGGTCGACCCCGCCGACGGTGGCGGACCGGCCGGTCGACAGCGCGACGAGCAGGACCTTGGCGGTCGGGCCGGCGACGCGGACGGTGACGCCGCCGCTGGTGTAGGTGGTGAAGTCGGCTGCGTGGGCCACGAGCTGATCGGTGGCCGCGACCGCGGCCGGGTCGGTCGAGCGGCCGGCGGAGGCGAAGGCGAGCACGGCGTCCGCGGTCAGGCCCCAGTCGGGAGTGCCGGCCACCGGGCCGGGAAGGGCCCCGCCGTGGGCGGTGATCTGGCCGGCGAGCCAGTCGAGGGCTGCTGTGGCCTCGGCGGTGGGGCGGGGCGACGTCGTCGCTGCGCCGCTGCGGACCGTGCCGAGGAGACCCAGCACGAGGCCGGTCCCGATCAGCAGAGCGGCCGCGGCTCCCGGTCGTCGCCGGCGGGTCGTGGCGTTGGTCATGGTCGTCCTCCCGGCCGATGGCCCTGGAGGTCCGCGACGCGCGGATCGACCCGGGCTCCGGCATCCGCAGTCCTCGACGGATTCCTCGAAGCTGGTCCGCCGGGGGGAGTGATCCGACTCGTCGAGCGCCCGCCGTCTCCGGCGGGAACGTCGACCCACGGCTGCGGGACAGTGCCGGGCTTCGACCGGCTTTCCTCTCTCGCGGCGGGTTGGCTGATGGTCGGCCCATCTGAGCACCGGCCGCTCCGACCCGCAAGCGCCCGTCGCTGTCGACCGGCCGCGGCCCTGTTCAGGACAGTGCCCGGTTCAGGACAGTGCCCGGTTCAGGACAGTGCCCGGTTCAGGACAGTGCCCGGTTCAGGACAGTGCCCGGTTCAGGACAGTGCCCGGTTCAGGACAGTGCCCGGTTCAGGACAGTGCCCGGTTCAGGA
>WBZM01004272.1_pt1 | contig 10504 bp, 11 predicted proteins | sample 5204271 | NCBI WGS metagenome assembly WBZM01 (sample SAMN12344346, study PRJNA552823) | activated sludge metagenome | biome: Activated sludge suspended growth; feature: Nitrification reactor; material: Wastewater; isolation source: activated sludge from nitrification reactor of wastewater... | reverse complement strand
GGATGTCGCCTGGGGCTCGCAGATCCGCTCCTACGTCCTTCAGCCCTACACGATGGTCAAGGACCACCGCACCGATTTCGAGGTCGGAGACGCCCAGCGCGTCCTCGACGGCGACATCGACGGCTTCATCCGCGAGTACCTGAACCGCACAGCAGGATAAGGGCGCGGATTGACAGAGTTGGCCAAGTTGGCTAACCTTGAATCCATGGGCAAGCCTGTAGCTATCGGCGAAGCAAAGACCAACCTCTCCAAACTGGTCGAGAAGGCGGAGCGGGGTGAAGAAGTCGTGATCCGTCGCGGCAGCAAACCGGTCGCGAAACTGATCCGCTACGAACGGCCTGATCGGGTTCTGTTCGGAGCCTTGAAGGGAAAGATCAAGATCGGCGAGGGCTTCGAAGATCCGCTCTCCGAATTCGACGAGTATCGCTAGGTGTCGACGGTACCGGGCATTCTGCTCGACACCCACGCCGCACTCTGGCTACTCGCCGGCGACCCCCGCACGCCCGATTGGTTGAGAGACACGAGCGAGGATCTCTATCTGAGCGATGCTTCGATCTGGGAAGTTGCCATCAAGCGATCGCTGGGGAAAATCGAGGTGGGCGACGACTTTCCCGACCAGGTTCGCAAACTGGGAATCCTCCGGCTCGGCATCGAAACCGAGCACACCTGGAAAGTGAAAGATCTGCCCTTCAACCACAACGACCCTTTCGACCGCTTGATCATTGCCCAGGCGATGATCGAGGACATCACGATCGCCACCAAGGACCCCGAATTCGAGGCCTACGATGTTCGGGTGAGATGGTGACGCCGCAGGTCTAGATAGCCAGACGGTGATCGGCCGATTCCAGGTCGAGCAGGCGCTGCTTGAGGGCAGTTCCGGCGGCGCCTCCGCCGTAGCCGCCGGTTGATCCATCGGCCTTGATGATCCGGTGGCAGGGGACGATCAGGGCGATCGGGTTCCGGGAAAGTGCGGTTCCCGCTGCCCGGGTGGCGCCGGGTGCTCCGGCGAGGGCCGCCACCTCGCCGTAGCTGGCCGTCTCTCCCCAGGGAATGGTGGTCGTGGCCTGGAGAACCTGGCGGTGAAAGCCGCCGATCAGCTGCCAATCGAGGTCGAGGTCGAACTCGCGGAGCTCACCCTCGAGGAATCCGATGACCTGATCGGCCGCCTCGTCCACCGCGTCCCCGCCCTCGGTCGGTGCCAGTCCCGTTCTGGTCATGACCTCATCGACCAGGGCATCGGGGTCGGAGCCCGGGAGGTTGCAGCGGACGATGCCGGCGTCGGTCGCGGCCAGTGCGACCGGTCCGAGCGGGGTGTCGAAGGCGGTGTGGGCGAACGTGGCCACCTCGGAGAGCATAGGCTCCCGGCATGAGCCACCTGCCGGAGGGGACATCGGAGTTGATCCGTCGCGCCCTCGAAGAGGACATCGGTGCCGGCGACGTGACCGCGATGGCCACGGTGCCGGAAAACCTGGCCGCGCAGGCCCACATCGTTCTCAAGGCACCGGGGGTGATCTTCGGCCTCGACGTGGTCGAAGAAGTCTTTAGGCAGGTCGGAGTGACCGAGATCGACCGCACGGTGGTGGAAGGCCACTGGCATGACTCGGTGCCGCGTGACCTGCTCCTGATCAATGGCGACGCCCGGGCGGTGCTGGCCGGTGAGAGGGTCGCCCTGAACTTCCTCGGGCACCTCTCCGGCATAGCGACCCTGACTGCGCGGTACGTGGACGCGGTCGGTGGTACCGGGACCAGGATCCTCGACACCCGCAAGACCCTGCCGGGGCTGAGGGCCCTCGAGAAGCAGGCGGTCTCGTGGGGAGGGGGGATCAACCACCGTTTCGGTCTCTTCGACGCGGTGCTGATCAAGGAGAACCACATCGTGCTCGCCGGCGGAATCAGGGAGGCGGTGGAGGCCTGCCGCCGCCAGTCGCCGGACCTTCACATCGAGGTCGAAGCCGAGAGCCTCGACGAGGTTGCCGAGGCGATCGAGGCGGGCGCAGACCGGATCCTGCTCGACAACATGGGAACCGAACAGCTCAAACGGGCGGTGGATCTGCGCGAGTCCGGCGGGCCGGGAACCGAACTCGAGGCGTCAGGCGGAATGAACCTGGCCAACGTCCGGGAAGTGGCTGAGACCGGGGTCGATTTCATCTCGATCGGGGCGCTGACCCATTCCGCCCCGCAACTCGACGTTTCCCTGCTGCTCGATCCCGTGATCCGGCCTGCGTAAAATTGATTCATGCCCACTGAACTTCCAGTCCTCCAGGCGTCGGATGTTCCACCGCCGCTCGATCCGGCCGAGATCACCGAACTCAGCGCCGAGATCCGCGCATTGGCAAAGGAACGCAATGCCGTAATCCTGGCCCACAACTACGAGCTGCCGGAAGTCCAGGACGTCGCCGATTACATCGGTGATTCGCTCGGCCTCTCGCGCCAGGCCGAGGCCGCCGACGCCGAGGTGGTCGAGTTCTGCGGGGTTCACTTCATGGCCGAGACCGCCTCGATCCTTTCGCCCGAGAAGAAGGTCCTGATTCCGGACCTGAAAGCGGGCTGCTCGCTCTCCGACTCGATCACCGCCGACCAGCTTCGTGAGTGGAAGGCGAAGTTTCCGGGGGCGCTGGTCGTCATGTACGTGAACACTTCGGCCGAGGTCAAGGCGGAGACCGACTACTGCTGCACCTCTTCGAATGCGGTCAAGGTGGTCGAACACATCTGGGCCGAGCATGGTGCCGACACCGAGATCCTTTTCGGACCCGACATGTGGCTCGGCGCCTTCGTCGAGCGTGAGACCGGTCTGACCGAGGATCCCGAAAGGCGCAGCCGCTTCCATGTCTGGGACGGCGAGTGCCACGTCCACGCCGGTATCCGGCCCGATGACATCGCTCGCACCCGGGCCGAGCACCCGAACGCGGAGTTCCTGATCCACCCCGAGTGCGGCTGCTCGACCCAGGCGATGGAGTACGTGGCAACCGGAGACATCGATCCGGAAGGCGTGCACATGCTCTCCACCTCGGGCATGATCGAACACGTCCGGGAGAACCCCGAAGGCGAGTACATCGTCGCGACCGAGAACGGAATGCTCTACCCGATGCGCCAGGCAGTCCCCGGAGCGAAGCTGATCGAGGCCAACCGCATGGCTTACTGCAAGTACATGAAGATGATCACCCTCCCCAAGCTCCGCGACTCCCTCCGCGACATGAAGTTCGAGGTAAAGGTCGACGAGGCCCTCGCCGAAAAGGCCCGCCTCCCGATCGAAAGAATGGTCAGCATCGGCTAGCCCGGCCGGCCCCGGGCAACGCACCCAGGACGCTCCTGCGGGCGCCGTGGCTTCGTCAACGCCGGGAAACGGCAGCTCATGTACGGAAGTACTATCGCGGCCATTTCCCGGCTTATTCCTCGCCAGCCACCCGCAGGAGCGCCCTGTGCACGACCCGCCGGGAGTTTTGTGGTGTTGGCTTTTCGTCGAGAGGCACTTTTCTGCCGTATACCGGCAGAAAAGTGCCTCTCGCTGATTTCCCGACCCCGCCCCGGGGTTGGTGGCTATGGATTGCATCTATATGGATGCAATCCATACCCACCGCCCGAAAGCCGGGCGTGAACCCGTTCCTGGAGGCGTCGCGGGACTTCGGGACACCCCGGATTCCCCCCTCGCCTGCCCGGTTCCACCGCAGTGGGTCGGATAACCGGTAGTCGGGCCGGAAATCCGACCCACGAGACACGCAAGCCGGGTTCGGGCCAATCGGTGGGTCGGATTTCCGTCGTAACGGCCGGAAATCCGACCCACTTGGTGTATCCACGGCAGCCGGTGGGGGGAATAGGGTTCGGGCGTGTTTGATCTGATCGCTGCGGCGGCTGATTTCAGCTTTGGCCCGGGGAATTCGTTTCCGACGGTGGATCAGGACTATCTGCTTGAGGCGAGGCAGATGCAGGCGATGTCGTTCGTCATGCACATCCCTCTGGTCTGTTTCGGGATCGCCTTTCCCAGCCTGGTGATCTTCATGGAGTGGCTGGGACTGAAGACCGGCAAGGCCCACTTCACCGCGATCGCCCGCCGCTGGTCGAAAGTGATGATCACCCTGTTCGCGGCCGGTGTGGTCACCGGCACTCTGCTCAGCTTCGAGCTCGGGGTGCTCTGGCCCGGATTCATGGCGGCCTTTGGCGACGTCTTCGGCCTCGCCTTCGGCCTGGAAGGCTTCTCCTTCTTCATCGAAGCGATCTTCATCTCGATTTACGTCTATAGCTGGGAGAAGATCTCGCCGAAGAAACACATCCTGACCGGCATCCCGGTGATCGCGACCGGCATCACCGGCTCGATGATGGTGATCGCGGTCAACGCCTGGATGAACAACCCTTCGGGCTTCTCGATCAACCAGGCCGGGGAAGTGGTCGATGTAAAGCCCTTCGAGGCTCTGTTCGCCAACGGTCACCTCTGGCCCCAGCTCACCCACATGTACCTGGCCGCCTACATCGTGGTCGGGTTCATCATCGCCGGCATCTACGCCTTCGCCTGGATGAAAGGGCGTCGCGGGGATTACTTCCGCACGGCGATGGTCGTGCCGCTGGCGGTTGCCTGCATCGCCGCCCCCGCCCAGCTGCTGATCGGCGACTGGGCGGCCCGCACCGTCGCCCATGACCAGCCGATCAAGCTCGCTTCATTCGAAGGCCTCTACAAGACCACAAAAGGCGCTCCCGAGACGATCCTCGGCTGGTACGAGCCCGACGGCACGATCGAGTACGGGATCGAGATCCCCAAGCTGCTCTCCCTGCTCGCCTATCACGACCCGAACGCGACGGTCCAGGGTCTCGACACCGTCCCCGAGGATGACCGGCCGCCGATCAACGTGGTCCGGATCGCCTTTCAGACGATGGTCGGGATCGGCACCGGTCTGGCGGCGCTGGCCGCCTGGTTCCTCTTCACCTGGTTCCGGCGAAGACGGCTGCCGGAAACGAAATGGTTCTACCGGGCCCTCATGCTGGCCGGGCCGGGAGCGGTGGTCGCGCTGATCGCCGGCTGGGTGACCACCGAGGTCGGTCGCCAGCCCTGGGTCGTCTACGGGGTGATGAGAACCGAGCAGGCCGTGACCGGGGCCGACGGCGTGCTGTTCGGATTCGGGGCGCTGATGGCGGTCTATGCGGTCCTGGTGGTGACCGTGTTCTGGGTGCTCAGACGGATCGCCCGGCAGCCGTTCCCGCCGGAGATCGCGGCCCTCGAACAAGCCGAAGCGGGCGGGGGAGGGGCGGAAGATGGAACTCGCTGACGTCCCCGCGATCCTGATCCTGTTCGGCGTGATGGCCTACGCGATCCTCGCCGGAGCCGATTTCGGTGCCCCGATCTGGGCGGTTACCGCGCGGGGCGAGGACTCGGAGCGGCTGAAGGAATCCGGCCACCGCTCGATGGCGCCGGTCTGGGAAGCCAACCACGTCTGGCTGATCTTCGTTCTGGTGATCTGCTGGACCGCCTACCCGGAGGTGTTCGGGTCGGTCTTTTCGACCCTCTGGATTCCACTGATCCTCGCCTGCCTGGGGATCATCATGCGGGCGGTCGGCTACGTCGCCGGCGGGGTGAGTATGAGCCGGACCTTCACCTGGCTTGCGGCTGGTGCCTCGCTGCTGGTTCCCTTCGCGCTCGGAACCGTGATTGGCGCGATCGTCGACGGCCGGGTGCCGCCCGGCAACGCGCAGGGAGACATCATCTCTTCCTGGCTTGCTCCCCTGCCAGTCACCATCGGCCTGCTGCTGGTCGTCACCTCGGCGTACCTGGCGGCGGTTTACCTGGCCGCCGACGCCGACCGGCGAAGCGAGCGGGAACTGGCTGAAGCGTTCCGAATCAGGGGACTGGTCAGCGGAGTGCTGACCGGGGCCATGGCCGTAGTCGGGTTGGTAGTCCTGCACGCGGAAGCCAGGTCCTTCTTCGACGCGATGCTCGCCCCCGGCACCGGCGAGAGCGAGCTTGGCCGGTTCTGCGTCTACGCATCCGCCATCGCGGGCACGGCAACCCTCTGGCTGCTGACCGTCAGGCGGTATGCCCCCTCGAGGTACGCCGCCGCGGCCGCGGTCGCCTGCGTGGTGGCGGGGTGGGGGATCGCCCAGCAGCCGGAACTACTGCCCGGACTGACGATCGATGAGGCCGCCGCCTCGAACGAGGTGATCATCGGTTTGCTGATCGCGGTCGGGATCGGGATGGTCCTGCTGATCCCGTCGCTCTATCTGCTCTACAGCCTGGTACTCGGGGGCAGGTTCGACCCGCTCGATGTGCCCCAGGTCGAATCGGCGGCGCCCGGGCAGCCGCTGGAGCAGGCCGGCCGGCCGGTGCTCGGGGCGGTGCTGGCCACGGCCGGAATCGGTGGCCTGATGCTCTTCCTCAGTGATTCCGGCGTGACGCTCTACCTGGGACTGGCCTTGTTCCTTGCCGGAGTGGTCGGCGGGGTCGTGTTGCTGGCCCGCAGCCTGGTCAGGGACTGACCGGCGTTCCCGAACCGCCGGGCTTCTCCGAAACGACGTCGTCCGGGGCGTTCTTGCTCTTGTCGCCGGCGCTCTCCGGAGCCTTCTTGTCCGGAGTGATCTCGGTGGTCGTGCCGCCGTCACTTCCGGAATCGTCAGAACCGCAAGCGGTCAGGCCGAAGACGAGGCTTCCGGCGGTGAGCAGCAGCACCAGCGAGCGGGTGAAGCGATTCCGTTCCATGACGCGGATTATTACCCGGTCAGGGCGCGACCCAGACCTTGATCCCGAACCCGGGCGGTGCCAGCCAGCCCCACATCCGGCTCGAACCGACGATTCGTCCGCGTGGCCCGACCGACCACGGATCGGTACGGACCCGGCCCAGCGAGCAGTTCGAGTTCTCAAGGCGCTGCCGGGCCCGGGCTGGCCTGAGGCCGAAGAGGTAAGGCACCTTGCACCACTCCCGTGCTGGTGACGCGACGCCGCCGCTGCCGACCACGTCGACGCCGGCCAGCTGGAGCGCGGTCCGGGCGACCCAGCCACGGATCGGATCACCGGAGACCCTGGTATCGACGGAAGGCACGGTGCCGCTGCAGACCCCGTCGCCGTAACTGGTCAGGCCGACCAGCCGGTAGCCGGCGCTGGTCTCCACGACCAGGGGGCCGCCGCTGTCACCGATGCAGGTCGAGGCATTGCCCCGCGGTCCGCCCATGCACACCATGCGGGAAGGCTGGAACGCGACCCCGTCGTCACGGCGGCAGAGACCGTTACCCATGATCACCTGGCGGGCCATCTGGAGCCGGGCCGGTACCCGGTTTGAGTAACCGCTGGTGTTTCCCCAGCCGGTGATCCAGCCGGTCTGGCCCGCGGTCCAGGCTGCGCTCTCGTCCGGTCCGGCGAGCCTGATCGGCTCGGCCAAAAGCGGCCGGTCGAGTTTGAGCAGGGCGACATCCCAGTCGGCGGCGCCGAAGATCGTGCGGTAGCGGCGCTTGCCGGACGAGTTCACCGGCATCCGCAGGTCGACGACCCTGGCAACCTGACCGGCACTCGAGTTGAGGCTGGTCCGGCCGGAAACGATCTCGACCGACCTGACCTGGCGTCGGGTCAGATCGGCGACGCAGTGGCCGGCCGTGATCACCAGGCGCGGAGCCAGAACCGAACCGCCGCAAAAGAACCTTCCGGCGGTGGAAACCCGGGGGGCGACGCTCCTGCCGACGGTCAGGGCGACCTGCCAGGGCCACTCCGAGATCGAAGTGTTGCGGCCATTGACGACCGAGGCACCGGCATCCGATCCGCGTGCCTGATCCCCGGACGCAGAAGAAAGCATCAGAAGCGAGGTGATCGCGAGGAGGGCCAATCCCGGGAGGGCGGCCCGTCGAGCCATTTGGGCTGCCCTGGACATTGCAGGAATCGTACCGGGTGAGCCCGGGAGGCAAGCCCTCGTATGAGTGATTGCTAACGTGCCGCTAACTTGAATTCAAGATTCCCGGCGAGAATTCCCCGGCCGCGTGGGCGATCCCCCTCAGGGGAAGGATTACCCCGACCCGGGGAGAATAGGGCGAACCAGATGGCATTCGGAAAGAAGAAAAAAGAGTCAGCGCAGGCGGAACTCGAAGCGGCCCGCGAGCGCAAGCAGGCCGAGCGGCCCCGCAAGGGCGGCGCCCCGATCATCGAGATGCGGGACGTCAGCAAGGTCTATTCCGGCGGCCACCTCGCCGTCGACCGGGTTTCCCTGGCGATCAACCGGGGTGAGTTCGTCTTCCTTGTCGGCCCCACCGGCTGCGGCAAGTCGACCCTGATCAAGATGCTGATCCGCGAGCTCGAGCCGACCGACGGATCGATCTCGATCGCCGGACGAGACATCAACCAGCTTCCGGAAAAGAAGATCCCCCAGCTTCGCCGCAACATCGGCACCGTCTTTCAGGACTTCAAGCTGCTGCCGAGCCGCACCGTCTATGACAACGTTGCCTACGCACTTCAGGTGATCGGGGCTTCGCGGGCCGAGATCCGGCAGAAGGTGCCCGAGACCCTCCGCCTGGTCGGTCTCTCGACCAAGCTTCACAACTACCCGGACGAGCTGTCCGGTGGTGAACAGCAGCGCGTGTCAGTTGCCCGCGCCTTCGTCAACCACCCGCCGCTGCTGCTGGCCGACGAACCGAGCGGAAACCTCGACCCGGTCACCTCGGTCGGCATCATGCAGCTGCTCTACCGGATCAACAAGACCGGCACCACGGTCGTGGTCGTGACTCACGACCGCGAGATGGTCGACCGCATGCGTCGCCGTGTGATCGAGCTTTACGAGGGCCGCGTCATCCGTGACGAGGTCGCCGGTGGCTACACCGAAGAGTCAACGACCGAGTTCGGAGTCCGCATGCGGGCCGAGATGGGGGTTGGCGTCGAAGGCCACACAAACGGTAATTCCAAGGGAGCGCACTGATGGGCAAGCTTTTCTTCTTCACCGGCGAAGCGATCCGCGCGATCAGGCGGAACGTCGCTCCGACCACGGCCGCCGTGGTCACCACGGTGCTGACCGCGCTCCTGCTCGGCGTTCTGATTCCCGTCTTTCAGACGGCCCAGAGCAAGGGCGAGGACGTCCGCGGACAGCTGGAGCTTCGCACCTTCATTTACGACGATGCGACTCCCGCCGAGACCCAGGCCCTTCAGCAGAAGCTCGAGAACCTGCCTCATGTCGAATCGGTCACCTTCCTGACCAAGGCCGATGCCAAGAAGGAATTCCTGGCCAGTGACTTCGGCAAGGAAAACCCGGACGCCCTGAGCCAGCTTGGTGGCAAGAACCCGCTGCCCGCGAACTTCATCGTCAAGCCGGATGACGCTGCCAACCTCGAGGGAATTCGCAACGCGATCCAGCCGGTTGGTGCCAACGGCAAGCCGCAGCCGATCTCCCCGATCATCGATCAGGTCGACGACCGCCAGCAGGACGCCCGCGACATCGAGCAGGTGACCGGAGCTCTGAAGCTGATCCTGACGGTCATCACCGTGCTCCTGATCTGTGCTTCCTTGCTCCTGATCGGCAACACGATCCGACTCTCCATCTACACTCGTCGCCGCGAGATCGAGGTCATGCGCCTGGTCGGTGCGACCCGCTGGTTCATCCGCTGGCCCTTCATGATTGAAGGGGTGGTGGTCGGCATCCTCGGTGGCGCGATTGCGATACTGGTGCTGTGGATCGGCAAGGTCACAGTTGTGGACCCGCTCTCGGACAAATGGGAGCTGATGGCGGCGCAGGGCTCAATGTCCTTCATCGCCCTGGTGGCCTGTCTGTTCCTGGCTGCGATCCTGGTCTCGGCGATCGGATCCGGTCTGACCATGCGTCGTTTCCTCAAGGTCTGAGCGGCCCCGGCCCGCTCGCCGGAGCGGGCCGGAAAGCAAGTTGAAAACCGCGACCCTCGCAGTTTGGGCGGTCATCGCCGGGATGGCGCTTGGCCTCTGGGCCGGTGGCCATCCCGACAACCTGCCTGACCCGCTGCGCGAGATCTTCGTCGCGGAGGAGATTCAGCAGCAGTCGGTTTCCGACCAGGCTGCCGAACTGATCCACGACAACTATTTCCGGGCGACCGATCCGGATCAGGTCCAGGACTCGTCGATCAACGGCATGGTCAGGCAGATCCGGCGCCAGTATCACGACCGCTTCTCCCACTACTTCACCCCGAAGCAGAACGAGCAGCTCAGCGAGTCGCTTCAGGGCAGCTTCAGCGGCGTCGGGATGACCGTCGGTGCCAATGCGAAAAAGGGGCTCGAAGTCGGTTACGTCTTCCGCAAGTCCCCGGCCGACGAGGCCGGCCTGAAAGCCGGTGATGTGATCGTGGAAGTCAACGGCGAGTCGATCCGGGGTGAAGACGTCGACCTGATCGTGGCGAAGATCAAGGGGCCGGAGGGGACCGACGTGACCCTCGGGGTCCGCAAGGCGGGCAAGGGCCCGGTCCGGGACTTCAAACTCACCCGCGAGGAAATCCGGGTACCGATCACCGCCAACCGGATCCGCAAGGTGGACGGGAAGTCCCTCGGCTACGTCCAGCTGACGACCTTCAGCCAGGGTGCCGGGCTGGC
>WBZM01004270.1_pt1 | contig 10508 bp, 8 predicted proteins | sample 5204271 | NCBI WGS metagenome assembly WBZM01 (sample SAMN12344346, study PRJNA552823) | activated sludge metagenome | biome: Activated sludge suspended growth; feature: Nitrification reactor; material: Wastewater; isolation source: activated sludge from nitrification reactor of wastewater treatment... | reverse complement strand
GATGATGTTTGTCGTCGACCTCGCCCTGCTGCGCTGCCCCGCGCCCGGCTGCGGCGCCCCCCTCGCCGACAAGGGCGACGACCTCGGCTGCGACGCCTGCGGCGCCCGCTGGGGCTCCCACGACGGCCTCCCCGCCCTCTACCGCCCCGACCTCGTCCGCGGCAACGACCGCCTCCTCCAGTTCTTCTACCAGAACTTCTCCGCCCTCCACGACCTGTCCGTCCGCGCGCTCATCCCGCTCTTCCAGACGGAGGGCTCCGAGCGCGCGCTCCGCGACGCGTACGTGCGCCGCATGGCCCTCGACGCGCTCACCCCCCACGCCGACGGCGCCCCCGTCCGCATCCTCGAGGTCGGCGCGGGCACCGGCGCCAACCTCGCCCTCGTCCGCGACGCGCTCCCCCCCGGCCTCCCCGTCGAGTACTGGGCGATGGACCTCTCCGCCTCCATGCTCGGCGAGCTCCGCGACCGCGTCGCGCGCGACCCCGCGGTGGTGCCCGGCGGCGGCCGCGTCCACCTGTGCCTCGCCGACGCGCACGCGCTCCCGTATGCGTCGCACAGCTTCGACCGGGTCTTCCAGATCGGCGCCGTCGGCAACTACCGCGACCCCGCGCGCGCCCTCGCGGAGATGGCCCGCGTGGCGAAGCCCGGCACCCCCATCGTGGTGGTCGACGAGCAGCTCGACCCCACGCGCAAGCACTCGCTCTACCACCGCCTCGCCTTCCGCGCGGTCACCTTCTACGACCGCGACCCCCACTGCCCGCGCGAGCACGTCCCCACCGGCGCCGTCGACGTGGTGGAGGAGGCCGCGAGCCGCTTCTTCTACTGCCTCTCCTTCCGCATGCCCGCATGAACGCCGCCTCGCGCACCCTCCAGCGCCTCGCCGCGCGCGCGACCGCGCTCCTCCCGGAGCCGCCCGCCCTCGCACGCCTCTCCGCCCTCCGCGCCGCCGTCCTCGACGAGCTCACCGCGGAGCACGCCGCCGCCCTCGACCGCGCGCAATACAGCACCCGCGAGGTGTTCGCGCCGCTCGCCGACGCGCTCGTCCGCGAGCACCGCCGACGCGTCGCCGAGCGCGCCGGAGGGCTCCTCGGCGTGGCCGCGCGGGTGGACGCGTGGCTCCCCACGGACGCGTCCGAGCACGTCGACGACCCCGCGCTCCCGGCCGCGCGCCGCCGCCGCGTCATCGAAGACGTCGACCGCTTCAACCGCCTCCTCGGGAGCTACGTCCGCTTCCTCGACCTCGTCACACCGCTGCTCCCGCGCGCCGGGGGCACGGTGCTCGACGTCGCCTCGGGGCACGGGTGCTTCCCGCTCGCGCTCGCCGCCCACGCGCGCGACCGCGGGCTGCGCCTGAAGGTGATCGCCACCGACCTCCGCGAGGAGTACCTCGCCGTCGGGCGGGCGAAGGGCGACCCCTCGGTGGAGTTCCGCGTGCTCGACGCGCTCGCGCTGCGGGGGGCGTATGCGCCGGGCGCGGTCGACGTGATCACCTGCACCCAGTCGCTCCACCACCTCGACGCGGGCACGGTGGCGGGCTTCCTCGCCGAAGCCCTCGCGACCGCGCCGGGGGTCCTCTTCGTCGACGCGGGGCGCGCGGCCTCCGCGGCGGCGGGCGCGGCGGCGCTGTCGTTGGTGGGCACGCGCGACCCGGTGTTCGTCCACGACGCGTGGGTGTCGGTGCGGCGGGCCTTCGTGCGCGAGGAGCTCGCCCTCATCGCGCGCTGCGTGCCCGGCGGCGAGCGCGTCGAGGCGTTGGACGTGCGACCGGGCTTCGTCGCGCTCCGCACGCGCGCCTGAACGAGGTGCGTCGGCCGGCGAAGGCGTTGACGGCGCCGGCCCCACCGGCGGTAGACTGCCCCCCAACGGAGGGACACATGGGTTCACATTCGACGGGGGTCTTGGGGGCGTTCGTGGCGGCGGCGATCGTCGCGGGGGCGTCGCCAGCGTCGGCGCAGGACGCGCCGGCCGGGGGGCAGATGGCGCTCTCGCTCGAGCGCGTCGCGGGCTTCGGGTTCACCTACGGGCGGGTCGACGAGGCGCGCGGCGGCGTCAACTTCATGGGCTTCAACGTCGCGGGGCCGCAGCTCAACCCGCTCGGCGCGCCGCGCGTCGGCTTCGACTACACCACCCCGGGCAACGTCGTCCTCGGGGGCTCGCTGGGCTTCTCCACCAACTCCCTCTCGATCCACTCGGAGAGCTCGACGGAGACCGTGCCCTCCCTCAGCCTCTGGACGCTGGTCGCGGGCGTGCGCGCTGGCTACCGCGTGCGCCTCGGGCGCGTGGTCGACATCATCCCCCGGGCGGGCGTCACCTTCTTCACGGGAACCCTCACCTTCCCGAGCAACCGCTCGTGCAGCTCGGGCTTCGACCCCGTCACGGGGATGTTCAGCCCCCCCGTGTGCGCCGAGGTCCCGGGCACGTCGGGCACCGTGTTCGGCGGGACGTTCTCGGTCGACGCGGTGGGGCGCGTCCGCCTGACGCCGGGATTCTTCCTCGACCTCGGGCTCGCGTACGACCACGTGATGTTCGCCACCTTCAGCGTCGACGAGCCGCGGGCCAGCGGCGCCGTCCGAACCACCGAGCCCGCCACCTCGGGCACGTACCTCAACCTCCAGGTGTGGGCCGGCCTCGGCGGCTACCTGTAGCGCCCCCACTGCTCCGCCGAGCGTGGGTGAAACTCCCGCGCGGCCGTGTCATCCTCCGCGCCCCTCCGGGCGCCCCCCATGACCTACGGCATCCGCCTCACCGGCACCGAACGCGACCTCGCCGCGCTCCACTCGCTCGCCGAGGAGAGCGCCGCGCTCGTCATGGCCCCGTGGACCGCCCTCTCCCCGTCGCCCCCCTCCCCCGCAAGCGTGATCACCTGCGAGGCCCTCGACGCGCCCCTCGCCCAGCGGCTCCGCGCGAAGGGCGTCGACGTCGTCCGCGTCACCCGCTCGGCGCGCGGCGCGTCGTTCGCCGGCGCGAAGGGCGCCCCCAACGAGCGCTACGAGCCCTGCGACGCGCGCGAGGCCCGCACGCTCGTCGAGGCCCTCCGCCCCGTCCGCGTCGCCGGTGATCCGCCCTGCGCCGAGGCCCTCTTCCTCGCCGACCTCGACGGCGACGGCGCCCAGCGCACGCTCGAACGCCTGCTCGCCCTCGGCCGCGACGACTTCACCGTCTCCGAGGTCACCTTCGCCGACGACGGCCGGCGCGCGCTCCTCGCCCGCGTCCCCTCGCCCCCGATGTACCTCCTCCTCCGCGCCCGCGAAGAGCCCGCCGAGGGCGTCACCGCCTTCGCCCGCGCCGGGGACGGTGACGTCTGGGTCGAGTGGCCCTGGGCCCAGCCCCTCGGCCACGTGGTCTCGCGCCTCGCCCGCGCCGCCGGGCAGACGGCCCTCGTCTCCCGCGACGGCCGCTGGCGCTTCGCGCCCAACGCGCTCCCGGTTCGAAGCGTGTACGACGCCGTCGCGCCGCGCTTCGACGCCGCCCGCCACGACCTCCTCCCCGCGCCCGGCGAGACACGCTTCACCATCCGCCTGCGCCTCGCGCCCGCCGCCCCCGCCGAGCCCGAGCTGTGGATGCTCGACCCGGAGCAGTTTCTCGCGCTCGAGGCGCTGGTGGAGTCGCTCTCGTCCGAGGAGCTGTCGCGCTTCACCGTGGCCCGCACCGCGAGCCCCGAAGGAACCCGCTACGTGCTTCAAGAGCACGTGCGCCCCGGGCAGACGCGCATCGGCACGCGCGTCTCCGACCTCGCCGCGTCGCCCGGCTTCGCCCGCGTCGCCGGCACCGACAACCTCTACCTCCCGCCCGGCCGCCAGCTCCTCCCGCGCATGCGCCGCGACGAGCTCCGCGGCCTGCTCGACCTCGACCGGGCCCACCTCGTCGTCGTCGCCGAAGACCTCGACGGCCCGCGCATCTTCACCGCCCGCACCCTCGACGAGGCCCCCCTCTCGCGCTGGGTCGACTACGCCGCCACCGACCGCCGCACCGAGCTCGAACGCCTCGAAGAGTCCGCAGTCTTCGACTGGCCCGAGCTCCAGGTGGAGAAGCCCCCGCGCCCCGTCGACGCCGCCGGCACCAACCCCCGCGACGACCGCCCGAAGCCCCCGCGCGTCCGCCGCGAGCCCGCGCCCGCCGCGACCGAAGAGGTCCCCGCGGCCGCCGCCGCGCCCGCCGAGGACGACGCCGCGCTCGTGGTGATCCGCGGCGAGATCCGCGCGCTCGAAGACGCGCTCGCCGAGGGAGGCGTCGACGACCCGGGGCCCTGGCGCGAGCTCGCATGGCGCAAGCAGCGCGTGGGCGAGTCCGACGACGCCGCGGCCTGCCTGGAGGCGCAGATCTTCTTCGAAGGCCCCACGCCCGCCTCGTGCGACGCGCTCGCGGCGCTGCGCGGACGTCACCTCGGGCTCACCGGCGGGCCCGACGAGCTGCTCGCGCTCGTCACGCGCGAGCGCCTCGCGCCCGGCGAGGCGGCGTGGCTCGCGGCCCGCGCCGTCGGGGGCGCGCTGCGCGGCGAGTCCGTGGTCGACGACGGCTTCTACCAGGAGGCCGCGCGCCGCTTCGCCGAGCCCGACACCCCCGTCTCGCGGCGCCTCGCGTGGGCCGTCTGCCGCGCGCTCCACGGCCGCACCGGCGACCGCCTCGGGCTCACCCGCGCCCGCGAGCGGATCCTCGGCGGCGTCAACGAGCGCGGCCTCTCCGACCAGCTCGACATCCCCCGCTTCGTCCGCTTCGCCCTCGCGCAGAAGGCCGACGGCGGCGCCGACGCGGCCCGCGCCCGGGTCGAGCAGATCGACGCCCTCGAGTCCCTGGTCGCCGCCTTCCCGCGCGCCGCCGAGCGCGGGCTCGACTCGCTCCCGTCGTACCTCGCGGCGATCTTCGCGGTCGGCTTCGCGCGCCTCGGCGCGGGCGCGCGCGGCCACGACCTCCTCAGCCCCGTCGAGGCCGAGCTCCCCGCCCACGACGCGCCCAACCGGGTGCTCCTCGGGCTCTACCGCGCGCGCTACGCCCACACCGCCACGCGGGCCGACGCCGAGGCGTGGAAGCCCGAGGTCGAGGCCGCCCTCGCGGCCATCAAGGAGCCGCGGGTGAAGGACAGGGTCGAGTGGCTCCGCAAGCGCTCCGAGTGGCTGCGCACCGGGGCCGTCGACGCGGTCGGCGCCGCCGCCAAGCAGACCGTGGAGCGCGCCCTCGCCGAGGCCGAGGCCCGCCCCGAGCGCGCCCTCGACGCGCTCACCTCGCTGATGGACGACCGCTCGCTCTTCGACTTCGAAGTGCGCATCGTCGGCCAGCGGATGCTCCGCGTCGGCGTGCGGAGCGGCAACGACGAGCTCCTCGCCTCGCTCCTGCGCGCGGCCCAGTTGCGCCTCGGGCGGCTCTCGCACCCGGGGCACCGGGCCGAGCTCATCGGCGAGTGCCTGCGCGCGGCGGCGGTCCTCCACGACGCGCCCGGGGTCGACGCGCTGCTCGACGCGGTGGTGGCGCTCGTCCGCGCGCCCGACGCGCCCGCCACGCGCGACCTGCTGACGGCGGTGACGCCGGGCCTCGCGGCGCTGCGACGTCTGGGCGCGGGCTCGGCGGCGCGGCGCTTCCTCGACGCGATGGTCCCGTCGGCCGAGCGGGGCAAGCGCGAGGGTGTGCGGCTGCGGGCGGCGCTGGCCGAGGGGTTCCTCCTGTTGCGCGAGACGGAGCGGGCCGACGCGCTGCTCGACGAGGCGCTCGACGACGCGCTCGGCGACGGCCTCGACCACGTCGGGCGCCACGAGGCGGGCGCGGCGGTGCTCGGGGCGCTGCGGCACTGGCCCGTGGCCGCGCGGGCGCCGCGGTGCCGGAAGGTGTTCGAAGCGCTCGGGCGCTTCACCGACTCGTTCACCGCGAGCACGCAGCGGGTGTACGAGACGCACAAGGTGTTGATCGCGGAGCGGGTGGTCGACGCCCTCGCCGACGAGGTGACGGTGGCCGACGACCGGGCGGGCGCCTGGCTCGCCGACGAGGAGCAGGCCACGCGGCGCAGGATCCTGGCCGACTGGAGGGACGCATGTGGACGCTGAAGGAGCTCGAGCGCGAGATCGACGACATCCGCGCTCGGATCAACCAGAACCGCCGTGAGCTGAAGGAGTACTTCGTCCGCCGCTCGGAGGAGGTCGACCTCGCGACGGTGTGCGCCTGCGCGCAGGAGCCGCTCCTGCTGGTGGGCCCGCCGGGCACGGCGAAGAGTGATCTCGTGGTGAAGTTCGTCGAGAGCCTCGGGCTCGGCGAGGGCGACTACTTCGAGTACATGCTGACGAAGTTCACCGAGCCGAGCGAGATCCTCGGGCCGATCGACATCGACCTGCTCAAGCAGGGCCGCTTCGTCCGGCGCACGCGGGCGAAGCTCCCCGAGGCGCGCGTCGCCTTCCTCGACGAGATCTTCAAGTCGAACAGCGCGATCCTCAACACGCTGCTCACGATCGTCAACGAGCGGAAGTACTACCAGGACGGCGAGCCGGTGCCGGTGGCGCTGCGGATGCTCTTCGCGGCGACCAACGACATCCCCGAGCAGTCCGAGCTCGACGCGCTCGCCGACCGCTTCGTGCTCAAGGTGGAGACGCGCCCGGTGAAGGACTCGCACTTCACCGAGCTCATCGACGCCGGCGTGATGAACGAGGTGTACCGCGCCACCGAGCGCCGCCCCTGGGCGCGCGGCACGGCCCACTTCGACGACTTCCTGAAGCTCAAGCGCTTCATGGACCTCACCTTCGGCGCGCAGGGCTCGGGCGGCGCCGACCGGGAGCAGTGGTTCCCGACGCCGGTGTTCGCGGAGTTCCGGCGCATCGTGCGGACGCTGGAGACCGAGGACAAGGTGCTCGTCAGCGACCGCAAGCTGGTGAAGCTCTACAAGGTGATCCGCACGCGCGCCTTCCTCTTCCACGGCGGCGCCGTGCAGACGCCCGACCTCGCGCTCCTCGCGTACGCGGGCAACCGCCGCCACGAGCTCCCCGCGGTGGCCGCGAAGGTGCGCGCGCTCCTCGGGCTCGACGCTGGCTGACGGCCCGCCCGCGCCCGCTCAAGCCTCGTCGTCGGCGATGACGAAGAGCTCGTCCCCCCGCTCCACGGTGAGCTCGGGCGGCGGGTTGAGGACGTAGCCCGACGCGCGGGCGAGGCCCACCGCGGTGCGGCGCGCCTCGAGCTGGGCGGCGGCGAGCTCGCGCCACGGGCGCCCGACGGCGGCCGGGTCGATCGGCGCGCGGAGGAGGCTCACGTGCCCCCGCGAGACGAGCAGGAGGTCCTCGATGAGAACCGGGACGCCCGCGTCCTTCACCCCGCGCACGAGCAGGGCGCTCGCGACGCTCACCGCGTCGATGATCGCGTCGCACCCCGCCCGCTCGAGGAACTCCCGGTTCTCCGGCGACACCAGCTCGGCGCTCACCCGCGCGTCCGGGGCCATCGCGCGCACGGCGGTGACGGCCATGGCGGTCTCGTAGTCGCTGCGCGGGTCGTTCACGTCGCGGGCGAGCACGATGGCCGCGGCCGCGTCGGCGGCGCCCGCGCGCTCGAGCGCCTCGCGCCGGCAGGGGTTGCCGCGCACGAAGGCCACGCGCTCGCGCTCCATCGGGTTGTGGTCGCACTCGGCGACGATCACCACGTCGTCGTCGCTGCGCGGGTCGTGGTGCACCTCCAGGATGGCGGCGCGGGCCTTCTCGTTCCACCCGAGGACGATGACGTGTCGCTTCATGCGGTAGCTCCCGAGGCCGTTGGCGCCGCGCGCCTGGAGGTCGATGAGGATGCTCGTCCACATGCCGGCGAAGGTGCCGAGCAGGCCGACGCCGAAGGCCATGGTGAGCCCGGCCACCACGCGCCCGCCGACGGTGACGGGGTAGAGGTCGCCGTAGCCCACGGTGCTCAGCGTGACGATGCCCCACCACAGCGCGTCCTTCACCGTGCGCACCGCCGGGTTGTGCCCGTGCTCGAAGGCGTGGAACGCCATCGCCACCCCCACCCACGTCCCCACCAGCGCGAGCGCGACGTAGGTGAGCGACAGGCTCAACGGCGGCAGGTGCAGCCTTCGGGTCACGCGCCGCACGAGCACCCCGACGCGCAGCACCCGCAGGAGCGCCGCGAGCCCCTCCGCGTGGAGCCCGTGGAGCGGCCCCGCCAGCGGCACCGACGCGATGAGCTCCACCCAGTGCGCCCGGAGGAAGCGCGCCCGGTCCTGCGAGCGCGCCGCGCGGGCCGCCCAGTCGACCAGGAGCATGAAGCACAGCGCGCCGTCGGCGGCGTAGAAGCGCGGCCCCTCGGCCCACGCCCCCACCTCGCCCGCGTGCAGGAGCAGCAGCACGAGCGACGCCGCCATCACGGCGAACGCCGCGGCGTCCCACCAGCGCGGCATGCGCGGGTCGATGACCGGGCGCGCGCGGCGCAGCGCGACGCGGGCGGGGGCGCGGACAACAGCCACGGGCGGAGGCTACGACGGCGGCGGGCGCGCCGGGCAGGGGATTCTTCGGGCGGGCGCAGCACCCGGCGCGAGGTGGCCCGCGGCGCCCGTCCCCGCGTCCAACCGCCCCCCGCCAGGCCCTTTCGCATGCGACATTCCCCGTCCGCCGCGGCGTTGCGCGACCGAACGCATCGGGGTACGCCGCCGCGTCATGCCCGGCTCCGCCCACGAGACGCTCGTGTCTCTCTTGCAGCAGCGCCCCGAGTACCTCGACGCGCTCCTCGTCGCGCGGGGCCACCGCGCCGTCGCCGCGTCGCTCACCGCGAAGGACTCCGCGCTCCGCGTCGCCAACCCGCTGGAGGTGCGCCCCGACGTGGTGCTCCTCGCCGACGGCGAGCGCGGCGCGTGGGTCGTCGTCGAGGTGCAGCGCGGGCGCGACGACGACAAGCAGCGCAAGTGGCTCGCCGCCGCCGGCCTCCTGCTCGATGCGCGCCGCGTGATGGGTGACGTCATCGTCATCACCCACGACGCCAGCGTGGCGCGCTGGGCGGAAGGGCTCTGCGCCGTAGAGGGCCCCGGCGGCACGCGGCTGTGGCTGGAGCCCGTCGTGATCCAGTTGACGCTCGCCGAGGTCGACGCCCTCCTCGCGCCCGGCCGCGCCGAGCTCGCGCTCTTCGCCGCGTGGGCCGTCCACGACCAGTCCGGCGCACGCGCGAGGGCGGCGGTCGAGCGCGCCGCCGAGACCATCCTCGCCGTCGAGGACCCGACGTTGCGCGACGAACTCATCCGCGCGATGCTCACCATGCTCGGCGACCCGCTCCGTCGCATCGTCCAGGAGATCCTCTCGATGAAGCCCCTCGTCCTCCCCGAAGACCCCCTCGTCACCGAGTTCATCAACACCTTCGAAGCCCGCGGTGAGGCCCGTGGGAAGGCCGAGGGCAAGGCCGACGCGCTGCTTCGGCTGCTCACGGCGCGCGGCGTGGCGGTCGACGACGAGGCCCGCGCGCGCATCCTCGCCTGCCGCGACCTCCCCACGCTCGACCGCTGGTTCGACCGCGCCGTCACCGCGACGAGCACCGCCGCCGTCCTCGCCGACAACTGACGTCGCGCGCGCCGGGTGCGATCCTTCCGAAGCCGAACCTTCACCCCGCCGCGAGGCTCACGCGCGAGACCGCCACACGCCGGGGTCGCGCCTCACGTGCAGCACCGCGATGACGGTGACCTCCCCCGGCCGCACCACGAAGAACACCGCGAACGGGAACCGGCCGACGAGCGCGCGCCGCACCTCCCGGTGCACGACCGCGAACACCTTCGGGTTGGTCGTGACCCCCTCCACGCAACGCTCGACGGCGTCGAGGAGCGCATCACCGAGTCCTGGCTTCTGCCCCTCGTACCAGTCCCAGGCCGCGGCGAGGTCGTCCGCGACCTCGGGGCGAAACCGCGTCGCTGTCACACGCGCCGTGCCCGCGCCCGAACCTCGTCCCAGGTGAGGCTGCCCTCGGGCGAGCGCGACGCGGCGTCGAGCCGGCGATCGAGCTCCGCGCGCTGCGCGTCGGTGAGCGCGGGCGGGTCGTTGTCGGCGACGATGCCGTCCCAGATCGCCTCGGCGAGCTCGATCTGCTCGTCGCGCGGCAGCGCCGCGATCTCCTTCAACAGGGCCCTGTTCATGGCGAGAGATGGTACGCGAAACCGCGCCACGCCGCGAGCACGGACGCCGTGCGAGGCGCTCCCTCCGTCGCCGCACCCGACGCACTCGAGGCGAGGCCCTCCGACCCGAGCGGCACGTAGGCTCCTGGCGCCCGCGCGCGCACCGTTCCCCCTCCCCCGTAGCCCTTTCGCGCGCGACATTCACCGTCCTCCGCCGCGTTGCGCGGCCGACCGCATCGGGGTACGCCGCCGCGTCATGCCCGGCTCCGCCCACGAGACGCTCGTGTCTCTCTTGCAACAGCGCCCCGAGTACCTCGACGCGCTCCTCGTCGCGCGGGGCCGCCGCGCCGTCGCCACGTCGCTCACCGCGAAGGACTCCGCGCTGCGCGTCGCCAACCCGCTGGAGGTGCGCCCCGACGTGGTGCTCCTCGCCGACGGCGAGCGCGGTGCGTGGGTCGTCGTCGAG
>WBZM01004268.1_pt1 | contig 10508 bp, 12 predicted proteins | sample 5204271 | NCBI WGS metagenome assembly WBZM01 (sample SAMN12344346, study PRJNA552823) | activated sludge metagenome | biome: Activated sludge suspended growth; feature: Nitrification reactor; material: Wastewater; isolation source: activated sludge from nitrification reactor of wastewater... | reverse complement strand
CGCGATCTCGTCGAAGAGGCTCTCGGGGTCTTCGTAGCGGGTCCACAGACCCTCAAGGTTGAGCACGCCGAGCCCGCCGTACTTGCCAAAGGCGATCGCGGTCTGCGGAGACATCACCGAATCCATAGGTGCAGCCACGATCGGCACTTCGAAGCGATAGGCATCGATCTGCCATGCAGTAGAGACCGAGTCGATGCCGCGCGTACGACGACTTGGGACGACTGCGATGTCGTCGAAGGAATAGGCACGCCGGGAGCGCTTGGCCCGCCCGAGCTCAAAATCGTTCACCGGCCTACCTTAGCGAGTCGGGACGACGCGACTGACGCTCAGCGCCAGGAGTAGTTGGGAGCCTCGCTGGTCATTTGCACGTCATGGGGGTGGCTCTCCTTGAGCCCGGCCGCAGTGATCCGCACAAACTGGCCCTTCTCCTTCAGCTCGGTCACCGTGCGCGCACCGACGTAGAACATCGACTGGTGGAGTCCGCCAATGAGTTGGTGGGTGACTGCCGAGAGCGGGCCGCGATAGGCGACCTGGCCCTCGATGCCTTCGGGCACGATCTTGTCGTCGCTGTCGACGTCGGCTTGGAAGTAGCGGTCCTTGGAGTATGACTTCTTGCCGCGACTGCTCATCGCCCCGAGTGAGCCCATCCCGCGATAGGACTTGTATTGCTTGCCGTTGACGAAGACCAGTTCGCCGGGGCTCTCCTCACAACCAGCCAGCAGCGAGCCAAACATCACCGAGTCGGCGCCAGCCACAAGAGCCTTGGCGATGTCACCGGAATACTGGATGCCGCCATCGGCGATCAGCGGCACACCCGCTGGCTCGCAGGCCAAGGATGCGCTGTGGATCGCGGTCACTTGGGGTACGCCGACGCCCGCGACGACTCTCGTCGTACAGATCGAGCCGGGGCCGACCCCGACCTTGACCGCGTCGACACCCGCGTCGATCAGAGCCTGGGCTCCACCCTTCGTGGCGACATTGCCCCCAATGATCTCGACGTGCTTTGTGGCTGGATCAGCCTTCAATTTGGCGATGATGTCCAGCAGCAGCCGCGCGTGACCATGCGCAGTGTCGACCACGAGTACGTCGACTCCGGCCTCGATCAATGTGGTGGCTCGCTGCCAAGCCTCACCGAAGTAGCCGACCGCAGCACCCACCATCAGCCGGCCGTCAGGGTCATTGGATGAGTTGGGGAATTGCTCCGACTTAACGAAGTCCTTGACCGTGATCAGGCCAGTCAGTCGCCCCTCGTCATCGACAATCGGCAGGCGCTCACGCTTGTGCTGGCGCAGCAACCTGGTGGCGTCCTCACGGCTGATCCCAACCGGCGCGGTGATCAGCGGCATCGGCGTCATCACTTCATCCACCTTGGTGGTCGCCCACTCAGCGACCGGGGTGAAACGCAGGTCACGGTTGGTGATGATGCCGAGCAGCTTCATCTCAGGGTCGACCACCGGCAGACCGGAGACACGATATTCACCGCAGAGTTCGTCGAGATCCTCCAGCGTCTTGTCGGGGCCAATCACAACCGGGTTGGAGATCATGCCGGTCTGGGTGCGCTTGACCAGATCGACCTGGTAGGCCTGATCCTCGATCGACAGGTTGCGATGCAGGATGCCGATGCCACCCTGGCGGGCCATTGCGATCGCCATCCGGGCCTCGGTAACGGTGTCCATGGCGCTGGAGATGAGCGGCGTACGCAAGGTGATCTTGCGGGTCAGTTGAGTAGTGGTGTCGACATCGCTGGGGATCACATCGGTCTCACCGGGCAGCAGCAGCACATCGTCGTAGGTCAGGCCGAGCGTGGCGAACTTAGCGGGTACGTCGTGGAGGTCGCCGGAAGTCATGCTGCAGTCTAACGAGTCGGGCTCGAGCCGGCATCCAGGGCGCTGTACACATCGGTCCGGCCACATCGGTCAGGCCACATCGGTCCGGCCACATCGGTCTGGGTCCACCTGTACGGAAGTAGTTCTAGGGCTTCTTGAAGACATCATGGTTGCCGACGCGTCGCCACCTCACCAGGAGCTCACCATCAAGGGTGACCAACTCAAAGGTCGCGCGCCCGTCCGGGCTCGCGAAAGACCAGGTCATTTCAAGCACGCCCGAGGCTCCACGCACTGCCTTGACCCGTAGCGAGCTGGGCCAAGTGCTTGCAGGATCCGTTGCCAGTGCATCACAGGCGGGAATGAACTTCTCGCGGACGACCTTCGTGAACTCAGCCGCATGCTCGGGCTTGAGTCGGCGATAGTCGCTATCGAATGCGGGAGTTGTCAGGAACTTCACCGGCCCACTCGGACTTCACCGGCCAACTCGTTGACGTCAGCGTTGAGCATCGAGGTCATCCAGATGCCTCAAGAAATCTTCACCGCTGTCGTGCACCTCAACTTTTCCTTCACCGAAGTATTGGTCAACGAGGCGTTCGCGTTGTTGCCATTCTTCGGTCCAAAACCATGCTTGATCGGCCGGCACCGGTAGGGATGGACGCAACTCAATGACACCGTCAGCGCGCTCAGTTATCTCCACCTGGGCACCGGGCTCATCGAGATGCAGGCGCTGGCGAAGCGACGCAGGCAGGGCGATCACGCCTCTGCGCTGTACGCCGACATACCCGTGGTAGCCGTCGTGGTCTCCATCAGGTTGAGCAGTCATGCTCCCAGCCTACCCAATTTCAACCGCAAAACTGCAAAGCGGCTAACAATCGGCCACCGCTCCGTCTGCATGGATTCGCACAAAAACAGCGGCCCCAGGCATTGAAGCCCGGGGCCGCTGTTTGTTGTTGATTAGGGTCAGTGACCGTGACCGTGCCCGTGGCCAGCGGCCTCGGGCTCTTCTTCTTCAGGCTTGTCGACCACGAGGGTTTCGGTGGTCAACAGCATGCCAGCGATCGACACGGCGTTGGTGAGCGCAGACTTGGTCACCTTGACCGGGTCGAGGATGCCCTGGGCGATCAGGTCGCCGTACTCACCGGTGGCGGCGTTGAATCCGTTGCCCTCACCAGCTTCACGGACCTTGGCGACCACGACATAGCCCTGGTCGCCACCGTTTTCGGCGATCCAGCGCAGTGGCTCGTCCATTGCGGAGCGTACGACGCGTACGCCGGTGGCCTCGTCGTCGGTCAAGCCGAGGTCGCCATCAAGCACCGAAACAGCGTGGATCAGCGCGGAACCACCGCCGGGGACGATGCCCTCTTCGATAGCGGCGCGGGTCGCGGAGACGGCATCTTCGATGCGGTGCTTCTTCTCCTTGAGCTCCACCTCGGTGGCAGCGCCGACCTTGACGACGCACACGCCGCCAGCCAGCTTGGCCAAGCGCTCCTGGAGCTTTTCGCGATCCCAGTCGGAGTCGGTGTTCTCGATCTCGGCCTTGATCTGGTTGACCCGACCGGTGACGTCCTCGTGAGAGCCGCCGCCCTCGACGATGGTGGTGTTGTCCTTGGTGACCACGACGCGACGAGCAGTGCCGAGCACGTCAAGACCGACCTGGTCGAGCTTGAGGCCGACCTCTGGGGCGATCACCTGACCGCCGGTCAAGATTGCGATGTCTTGCATCATCGCCTTGCGACGATCACCAAAGGCCGGGCTCTTCACGGCCACCGCGTTGAAGGTGCCGCGGATCTTGTTGACCACGAGGGTGGACAGCGCCTCACCCTCGATGTCTTCGGCCAAGATGAACAGCGGCTTGCCGGCCTGCATGACCTTCTCAAGCACCGGAAGCAGCTCAGCGATCGCGGAGATCTTGCCCTGGTGCAGCAGGATGTAGGGGTCGTCGAGCACGGCTTCCATCGACTCGGGGTCGGTGACGAAGTACGGCGACAAGTAGCCCTTGTCGAACTGCATGCCCTCGGTGAAGTCAAGCTCGGTGCCCATGGTGCTGGACTCCTCGACGGTGATCACACCATCCTTGCCGACCTTGTCGAAGGCCTCGGCGAGGAGTTCACCGATCCGCTCGTCGCGACTGGACACGGTGGCCACGGCGGCCATGTCGTTCTTGTCGTCGACATCGCGGGCAGCCTTTGACAGCGCCTCGGTGACGGCGGCAGCGGCTTGGTCCATGCCGCGCTTGAGACCCATTGGGTTGGCTCCCGCAGCGACCGCGCGCAGGCCTTGGTGCACCATCGCCTGGGCGAGCACGGTCGCGGTGGTGGTGCCGTCGCCAGCGATGTCATTGGTCTTGGTGGCAACTTCCTTGGTCAGTTGCGCACCGAGGTTTTCGAACGGGTCATCAAGCTCGACCTCACGGGCGACGGTCACACCGTCGTTGGTGATCGTGGGGGCACCCCACTTCTTGTCGAGTACGACGTAGCGACCCTTGGGCCCCAGGGTCACCTTGACTGCATTGGCGAGCGCGTCGACACCGCGCTCAAGAGAGCGACGAGCTTCTTCGTCGAATTCCAAAATCTTGGGCATGTTTGCTCCTCAAAGAGTTACAGGTTGGGTGCTGTGGTCGCCGAAGCCACCGCAGCACCCAACCCGCAGAAGTTGAATGATCAGGAGATGACCGCGAGCACGTCGCGAGCCGAGAGGATGAGGTACTCCGCACCGGCGTACTTGACCTCGGTGCCGCCGTACTTGCTGTAGATGACCTTGTCGCCGACGGCGACGTCGATCGGGACGCGCTGGCCGTTGTCGTCGACGCGACCGGGGCCCACTGCCAAAACCTCGCCCTCCTGGGGCTTTTCCTTGGCGGTGTCGGGGATGACCAGGCCAGATGCCGTGGTCTGCTCGGCGTCGAGCGGCTGTACGACGATCCGGTCCTCGAGGGGCTTGATGTTGACCGACACTAGTGATCGACCTTCCTGGAGATCTGGTTGCTGATTGATTGGCACACTCGAAGGGAGAGTGCCAATGGCAAAACTAGCACTCACCGCAAGCGAGTGCCAGTCGGGGTGGCTCTAGTCTTGCCTGCGTGGACTTGGAAACCTTCAGGTGGCTCCTCACCGAGAGCGGTCAGCAACTTCTGGCCGAGGCAGGCCAGACCAGTGACCCCGAAGGTCGCCAACTGCGTCGCACGTACACCGGAGAGCAAGTCGCCGCAGCGTTGACCCAGGCCGAGCTACGCACCAAGGCGCAGGGGAAGTTTGGAGACTTCGCCACGGGGATGTACTTCACCCACGACGCCTTGGAGCAGGCCACCCGCCTCAGCGTGAGTCGCCATCGAGCAGCCCGGGTGCAGGCCGCTGGACTGGAGACCGTCATCGATCTGGGTTGCGGCATCGGCGGTGACTTGATCGCATTTGCGTTGGCAGGCCTCACAGCAGCGGGCATCGACCTCGACCCACTCCGCGTCGAGATGGCGCAGGCCAATCTCGCGGCCGCAGGGGTCGGTGGCGCCACCATGGTCGCCGATGCGACCACCATCAACCTCGACCCCTTTGATGTCGCCTTCGCCGACCCTGCTCGTCGTACGGCGCGGGGACGCGCGTTTACCCCAGACGACTGGCAACCATCTTGGGACTTCATCACCAAACTGTTCGCGCGCGATGCAGTCGTCAAGACCGCTCCGGGCATCGACCACGGGCTGATCCCCGAGGGCGTGGAGGCCGAGTGGGTCAGCGAGGGCGGCGAAGTCAAAGAGGCAGCCCTGTGGTCGGGTCGGTTGGCGAGCGTACGCCGCCGCGCCACCGTGATCGGCGACTCCGGGCTAGCCACGCTCACCGATGAAGACGAGCACACCGAAGAAGTCCGTGACCTCGGACGCTGCCTCTACGAACCCGATGGCGCAGTGATCAGAGCCGGGCTGGTCGGTGCCGTTGCTGCCGGAGTCGGTGGTGGGCTCGTTGATGCGAAGATCGCCTATGTCACCTCTGATGAATCATTCCGGACGCCCTTCGCGAAGTCCTATCTGATCAAAGAAGAAGTGCCCTACCGCGAGAAGCAACTCCGAGCAGCCCTCCGTGTGCGAGGGATCGGCCGCCTGACCATCAAGAAGCGCGGCATCGCGATCACACCAGAGGAGCTTCGCAAACGACTCGACCTCAAGGGCGACAACGAAGCCACCCTCGTGCTCACCAGAGTGCAAGGGCAAGGCACGGCCTTGCTGGTCGCTCCGTTCTGACGAGCCCATCCCCCGGGCTCAACCCGCCAACCACTGATCAGTTGTTGATCTCAATTCACCCTGGTCAGGGTTTGCTCGTGGGTGACTTCCTTCACCAGGGGTGGGCCAACGCCCGCCAAGACGGCCTCTCTCGTCGCGCCCTCCATCCCACACACAGAGACTGCGCGGTCAAAACTCTTGGCCCGGGTCATTTTACCGAAATCCCATCGGTAGCTCACGGTCCCATTCATCGATGTGATTCGCCCTTGCGCGTCAAGCTCCGGGGTGAGCTCATTCTGAAAGTCCGGGCCGGACTCCATCACCACCTCCCACATCGGGATGATCTCCTTATCAACTGTGGTGCATTGCCAAACCGTGTCCGGACTGCTCGCACCCGCATGAGTGTCGTAGGTCAAGACGACCCGTTTGCCGTCCCAAGCGTAGTTGGCAACCAACTCACCGTCTCGCTTAACCGTGCCCTTGCATGGCTCGCCCTCACAGGCGTTGTACACAACACGGGCACGATCCTTGTCTCCCACTTTGACCCCTTCAAAGAAGCTGCTCTTACCTGTGGGGTCGGTAAATGACTTCACGATCGATATTCGTTTCCAATTGCCCTCTGGGCCGGTTTGGGTCAATGGCAGGGCCGACTCCGAACTAGTAGGTGACTCTGATTTCGACTCTTTGTCAGCACTCGACCCACACCCACTGATTGCGATGGCGGCAAGAGTCCCAAACGTGATGGCAATCATTCTCGTAATGGTTTTCATGATGCCTCCCCAAAGGCCACGGGCATGAACCTATTGAGTCTCGACGCTACTCCCGCTCCTAGGGCACGTAAACCCCTAGATCAGACCATTGCCCCGCCTCTGCATCACCGGTTAATTTGACTGCCATCACTTCAGCACGAGATGAGGCACAACTCATGAAACGCTGCACCGCCATACTGACCTCACTATTGATGAGCGCCCTGGGGATGGCCATCCTCACAATCGGGCCAGCAACAGCAACCCCGAACCAACCCGCAGGCACCACCGTGTCAGCCACCCCCACCCACACCACCGGCACCACCGTCCAAGACCGAGCAGACAAGAAAAAGAAAAGGAAAAAGAAAGCCAAGAAGAACAAGAAGGCGCACAAGTATGGCGACCGGCCTCTTGGGAAACCGCAGTAGATATGACCCGTCGCACCGGGTCCACCGTCGAACAGGGTGTTTCTGGAGAAGTCGCAGACGAGATCGGGTGCGTAGAAGCAGCCGACTCCCGGCGCATGGTCGGCGTGTGTAAGACCCGCAAGGTCGCCTGACCGACGGCAAACTGTTGCCCTTCAACCAAAGGGGTTGAACCTTGGGCCACGGAATCTTGACCCTACGTAGTTGAGCGTGGTCGTGGGATGTGTCCTAACACGGGGTGGCTAGTGGCCTCGCGGTGAATGGTGTTGCGAAGCATCCAACCCATAAGGCACGAGCCTTGAACGAGGCTCCGTGTTCGCCGACGTGCGCCCACTACTGAAGCGCACCAAGGTCAGCATCAAGAAGCTCGTCCGGTCCCGCTCCCCTGCAGGACATCACCATCCCCCTGGTCGGCCGGACCATCAACGCCCGCCCACAGACCCCACCGACGCCCAAGAGCTCAACGGCCGCGTAACCCACAAAATCCGCGCCACTCAGGGCATTGACCACGGGCTGATCCCCGAGGGGTTGGAAGCCGAGTGGGTCAGCAAGGGCGACGAAGTCAAAGAAGCGGCCCTGTGGTCAGGTCGGTTGGCGAGCGTACGCCGCCGCGCCACCGCGATCGCACACAGCGGCCTAGTCACGATCACCGATGAGGACGAAAGCAACGAGGAAGTCGTCGATCTGGGCAAATACCTCTACGAACCCGATGGAGCAGTGATCAGAGCAGGCCTGGTCGGCGCGGTGGCTGCCGGAGTGGGTGGTGGGCTCGTTGACGCGAAGAGATCGCCTATGTCACCTCTGACGGATCATTCCGGACCCCATTCGCGAAGTCCTATCTGTTCAACGAGCAGGTGCCCTACCGCGAGAAACAACTCCGGGCAGCCCTCCCGCGTGCGCGGGCAAGGCGCAGCCCTCCTCGTAACGCCCTTTTGAGCCGATTGATCTAGCTGCGCATACCCACGAAAGAGCTAGTGCGACGCCCCGTTGTCGGACGATGAACCGTGACCAATCCGGTCAATAAGCGCCAAGGCCACAGCTGACACCACGAAGGTCAAATGGATCAGGGTTTGCCACATGATTACCTTGGGCTCCAGCGATCTCGCCTCAATGAAGGTCTTGAGAAGATGGATTGACGAGATTCCGATTATCGACATAGCGAGCTTTACCTTGAGGATATTCGGATTTACGCTACTCAGCCATTCGGGTTCATCAGGATGACCACGCATATTGATGCGTGACACAAAGGTCTCATAGCCCCCAATGATGACCATGATCAAGAGATTCGCAATCATGACGACATCAACCAGCACGAGGACGACAAGCATGATGTCTTCTTCGGTCAAATGGCCGAAGTCCGTGATCAGGTGCACCAATTCTTTCCAGAAGAGGATGACATAGACCGCCTGCGCCAAGATCAAGCCGAGATACAAGGGCGCCTGCAACCACCGACTCACGAAGATGGTTGTCCCGGTCACCCGAGTGAGGGCGTTTCGACTTGATGCAAATGGCTCGGTCGTTGACATGACGGATGACTATATCTGGGGACCCATAGAGGCTCACCCATGCACTTCAAGCGTCACAGCAATGAACTGCACCCATAGTTCACGTCGATCGCACGCCACCGTCGCTTTGAGCAATCACAAAGAAGCCACGCTCGCGCTCACCAAGGCGCCCGGGCAAGGCACAGCCTTCCTCGTGACGCCCTTCTAGCTCAAATGATCCGCCTGACAAACTCAGCACGAACCACGCCGGGACAGCAACAGTTTGGGTCTGCATGTAGCCAGGGCAGGCCTGCCATACGGGTCCTCACCAGTGCGCTGAGCGCGCCCGCTCGGCGCCAATCGAGGTGTCCTCACCATGCCCGGTGTGTACGACGGTCTCGTCCGGCAGCGCGAACAACGCCGTACGGATTGACTCCTTGATCAGCCCTTCATCGGAAAATGAACGGCCGGTCGCGCCGGGCCCGCCGTTGAAGAGGGTGTCTCCGGAGAAGACACAACCCAGATCGGCGGCGTAGAAGCAGCAGGCTCCCGGGGCATGCCCGGGAGTGTGCAGCACTTGGAGGCTGACGCCACCGACGATGATCTCCTGACCATCTGCGAGGTCGTGATCCCAAGACGCCGTGGGGTGGGTGAGCTCCCAGACCGGCCGATCATCAGGATGAAGATGGATTGGGGCCCCAGTGAGCTCGCGCAACTCGGGCGCGACTCGCACGTGATCATCGTGGGCATGAGTGCACAAGATCGCCTTGAGCCGCCGGTCACCGACCACGGCCATGATGTCGGCGACATTGTGCGGCGCGTCGATCACCACGCATTCGTGGTCGTCTCCGATCACCCAGATGTTGTTGTCGACTTCGAAGGTCTCACCATCGAGGCTGAAGGTGCCAGCGCTCACGGCGTGGTCGATCTTGGTGGTCATTGCTCTACTCCTGGTCGTAGGGACAGCTGATCTCCCACCCGGATCTGCCCCGGAGTGGCCACTTCGGCGTACACAGCGATCATCGCATCACGCTTGTCTCCCAGAGGCTTGAGCCAGCGGGTTGGTGAGCCAGCTCCGTTTTGGTCGAGGTCAATCACTCGGCAGCGGCGGTTGCGTCTGATCACATCGAGTACGACGCCACCGACGCAGATCTGACCACCAAGCCAGGTCTCCTCCACAAAGGGCTCCTCGGTCTCCACCACGAGGTTGACCCGGAGTCGCTGCGGGATCGCATCAGCGCGCAACTCGCGTGCACACCACGCCAATGAAGCGGTGCCGATGATCGAGACCGGCATCGCATCATGATGCGGGGCCAGCCCTTCAGGTCTGACCTGCACGGGCGTGCCGGTGGCTTCGCTGAGGGTGACGTCAAGCTCGGGCTGACCAGGGCTCCACTGCCCACCGCGGCCGGTGACGCAAACTGCTCCTTCGGGGTCGGTGCGGGCAGCGAAGTCGAAGACCTCATCGTGTTGACTGAAGCGCTTGCCGTTCTTGCCACACGCCAAGCGTCCATCAGCGGTGTGGATCGCAAACCAGCGATCCCCCACCAGCCCCCTGCCGTTGACCTCCACCGCCTCCAGTTGCTCCCCCGCAAGAGCCTTGACGGGATAGCGCCATATCTGACTGACCTGGGTCACAAGACGACGACCGAGCGAAGCACATCACCGTGATGCATCTTTTCGAAGGCCGCCTCAACGTCATCCAGGGTGATCTCTTCACTGACGAAGGCATCCAGATCGAGGCGGCCTTGTTGATAGAGATCGACCAGCATCGGGAAGTCACGCTCAGGCAGGCAATCGCCGTACCAACTCGACTTCAG
>WBZM01003855.1_pt1 | contig 10508 bp, 7 predicted proteins | sample 5204271 | NCBI WGS metagenome assembly WBZM01 (sample SAMN12344346, study PRJNA552823) | activated sludge metagenome | biome: Activated sludge suspended growth; feature: Nitrification reactor; material: Wastewater; isolation source: activated sludge from nitrification reactor of wastewater treatment... | reverse complement strand
CTCCGGCCGACTTCAGCGAAGGCTTGCAGCCGTTCGGCGCACGTAGGACAGACCCCGCAGGCCGCCGCGCCGCCCTCGTAGCACGACCAGGTAAGGGCGTAGTCCACGCCCAATTCGAAGCCCAGCCGCAGAATATCAGCCTTGGAGAGGTGGACGAAAGGGGTTTGCACGCGCACAGCCCTCTTGCGGTTGAGCGCCAGCAGGCTGTTGATCTGTTCGACGAACTGCGGCGTCGTGTCCCAATAGCCGTACAGGTCATGGCGCTGCGCGCCGTAGTAGACCTCGCCCGCGTCGCGGGCCTCGGCCAGGGCTGCCGCAATGGCCAGAAAGATCATGTTGCGGTTGGGCACGTAGGTAGGCGGCTGCGGATCGCCCTGCACCGCAGCCATGTCGGGGATGGCCAGCGCCGGCGACACCAGCGCCGAGCTGGCGAAGGCCGGCGTCAACGGCGACAGGTCGAGTAACAAGTGCTCAGCGCAGCCCAGCAGCTCGGCCTGGCGGCGGGCGAACACAACCTCTTTGCTGTGCTTCTGGCCATAGGTGAAGGTCAGCACGGCCGGCGTGCGGCCCAGCCGGCGCACCAGGTAGTGCAGCAGCGTTACGCTGTCCATGCCGCCGCTGACGATGGCAACTGAGTCGATCATGAACGCCTCCGGCGGGGTTTAGCTGGCAGCCTGCGCCGGCAGAGCCACCAGTTGCAACGGCTGTTCCCTGACCGTGTAGATCAGCGGCAGGGAGACCAGGGTGATGGCGGCCTTGAGCACGATCTGGCCGGCGATGATAGGCGGCAGCGCGGCCAGGGGCAGGCCCTGGGAGCCGAACAGGGGCGGCAGCAGCACAAAGGCCAGCGAGGCAAACAGGATGCTGTCGATGGGAAGAGCCACTGCGTTGCTGGCCAGCACGCGCGTCCATTGCGGCCGGTGGGCGTAGCGGTTGCGCCACCAGTGATAGACCTCGGTGTCGACCAGCTCGGCCACCAGCTCGGCCGCGATGCTGGCCAGCACGATAGCCGGCACAAAGGCGAAGATGGCCGACCAGGCATCGGCGAAAGGATAGAAATCCGGCGCGGGCAGGGCAGCCACCGCCCACAGGTAGAGCGCCATGGCCAGGTTGAAGGCTGCCGCCATCCAGATAACCGCCTGCGCCCACTCCTTGCCCAGGCGCTTGTGGATCACATCGCGCAGGGTGAAGGTGACGGCGAAGATCATGGTGCCGGCTGGCACAGCAAAGGGGCCGACCAGGATCAGCTTGGTCGCCGCCACATCGGCCACGACCTGGGCGAAGATGTAGCCGCCGGTGAGAATGATGATAGTCCAGATCAGACGTTTGTCCATAGCAGTGGAAGCGGTTCCTTTGCGTCACATGCGTTGAGAAGCAGCGGCCATTCTACCCGATGAGGCGCCGGACGGGGAAATTGGCCTTCGGGTTTGCCAGCCTTCCGAAGGTTGGCAAACTTCCCGCAGCGGAATGGACGCGCAGTTGGGTAGGACACAATCTTCCTGTGGACCGTCCACTTCCCCCGCCTCAGCCGTTTAAATCGCTTGTGGGTTTTGGCGCTTTTCCGTGAACGGGTGTTAAATGGGCCGCATGCCTGCTCCTCCCCCCGGGCGCTTTGCCGCCCTGCGCCACCGCGACTACCGCCTGATCTGGGCCGGTAACTTCATCTCGATCATCGGCTCGCAGATGCAGTTCGTGGCCATCAACTGGCACGTCTACACACTGCTGCAGGGCACGCAACTGAGCCTCAACCTGTTCGGCCGGGAGATCGCGCTCAACAGCGAGGCCCTGGGCCTGGGCGGCGTGGGGCTGGCCCGCATCGTGCCGATCATGATCTTCGCCCTGGTGGGCGGGACGCTGGCCGACATCGTCAACCGGCGCAAGCTGCTGCTGATCACCAACACCGCCTCGGCCGGCTTTGCTGCGCTGCTGGCCGCGCTCAGCTTTGCGCAGCGTGACACGGTCTGGGCGGTGTACCTGCTGACTGCGGCCGGCGCGGCCACCACGGCCTTCTCCGGGCCGGCTTTCCAGTCCATTGTGCCCAACCTGGTGCCCAAGGAGGACCTGACCAACGCCATCAGCCTCAACTCGCTGGTGCGCCAGATAGCGACTATCCTGGGGCCAGCCGCGGCCGGCGTGATCCTGGCGGCCGCCAACGTCGGCTGGGTCTACGCGCTCAACGCGGCCTCGTTCGTCGCCATCGTCGCTGCGCTGGCGCTGATCCGCTACCGCAGCGGCCCGGCCGCCAGGGACACCGGTCTGGGTTGGGCGGCCATCGTCGAGGGCTGGCGCTTTGTGCGCGGGGCCCGCATCATTTGGGGCACCATGATGTTGGACTTCTTCGCCACGCTCTTCAGCTCCGCGCGCACACTGCTGCCGCTGGTGGCCGACCAGGTGCTGGGCATGGGCGCGCAGGGTTATGGCCTGCTCTCCTCGGCCGACGCCATCGGCTCGCTGCTGGCCGGGACGGTGATCTCCCTGCGCAAGGATATCTACCGCCAGGGGGCGGTGCTGCTGGGCAGCGTCGCCGTCTACGGCCTGGCCACAGCGCTGTTCGGCGTCTCCACCAGCTTTGTGCTCAGCTTCCTGTTCTTCGCGGTGGTCGGCGCCAGCGACACCATCTCCACCATCATCCGCCAGACCGTCCGCCAGATGATGACCCCTGACCGGCTGCGCGGCCGCATGACCGGCATCAATCAGATCTTCTTCATGGGCGGGCCGCAGTTGGGTGAGATGGAGGCCGGCGCAGTGGCTGCGGCCTTCGGCGTGCCTTTTGCCATTGTCAGCGGCGGCCTGGCCACCGTAGCCATGACCGGCTACATCGCCTGGCGCTATCCCCGTCTGCGCCAGTACACCAGCGCGACCATGGCCGAAGATCAGGCGCGGTTGGCGCAAGCGGGCGCGTAGAGCGAGGAAGGATGAATGATGAACGATGAACGGACCGTCGCGCACAAAAGACTGGCAGATGGGCGGTTACGGCGCGGAGGCTGTTTGACGCGGCGAAGCAGCTTTTTGAACGCATGCGCCCACCTGTCAGTCCTGGCGTTGGTCGTCACCCTGACCGCGTGCAGCGCGCCGGCCGCAAAGACCCCTGCGCCGGTTGCGCCCACAGCCACGGCGCTGCCCGCGCCGGCTGCGCCGCTGGCTGGTCTGCCGGCCGCGGCCCTGAAAACCCAGTTTCCGCCCATCGTTCCTCCCCCTGACAACCCGACTACTCCAGAGAAGGTCGAGCTGGGCCGGCAGTTGTTCTACGATCCGTTGCTGTCGGCCAGCAACGCCATGGCCTGCGCCACCTGCCACCACCCCGACCTGGGCTTTTCCAACGCGGCGGCCATCAGCCCGCCGCGTGCGGGCGCGCCGGGGCGCAATGTGCCGACCGTATGGAACGCAGCGTTCAACCGCCACCTGCTGTGGGATGGCCGCGTCGAGTCGCTGGAGGCGCAGGCGGTCGATCCGCTGACCATGGCCAATGAGATGGCTGCGGCGCCGGCCGAGATCGAGGCCGAGCTGCGGGCGATTCCGGCCTACGTCGAGCTGTTCGACGCGGCCTTCGGCGGCCGGGAGCAGGCTGTGACCTTCGACAACGTGACCCGCGCCCTGGCTGCCTTCGAGCGCACGCTGCTCAGCCGCAACAGCCCCTTCGACCGTTACGTGGCTGGCGACGCCAGTGCGCTCTCGCCGCAGGAGCAGCGCGGGCTGGCGCTGTTCTTTTCCCCGCAAATGCACTGCGCCGAGTGCCACCAGCCGCCCACCTTCGCGCACGAGACTTTTCGCGTGGTCGGCGTGCCCAGCGAGGACCCCGGCCGGGCGGGAGTCAGCCCTGCGGGCGTGCGCGGCGCGTTCCGGGTGCCCACCCTGCGCAACGTGGCCCGCACTGCGCCCTACATGCACAACGGCTCGCTGGCGACGCTGGAGGAAGTTGTCCGCTTTTATGCCGACGGCGCTGGCCGGGCCAACGGCTTTCCCTCGGTCGATCCGCTGCTCAAAGGCTTCGAGCTCAGCCCACAAGACCTGACCGATCTGGTGGCTTTTCTCCACGCGCTGACCGACGAAAGCGGGCTGCCGCCCGTGCCGCAGCAGGCGTTGTCCGGCCTGCCTGTCGCGCCGCGCATCGCCAGTCCCGCACGCTGAAGCCCTCGCATTTGTCAGTTGGGCATGGTTCAAACTGTATCACTCAAGCTTCACCCTCATTAGTGGAGTGAGCACCCTCATCGCGCAGTGAGCACCCTTATTGCGGAGTGAGCACCCCCAGGTGCGGATTGTCGGCGCAAAACCCGCACGTGGGGGTGCTCAACTCCACAAAGGTTGTCCAGTGAGACCGAACCATGAATTGCTGCATCTGTTTTCGGGGCAAAGAAAACCCGGCGGATCGTGAATCCGCCGGGAGCCATGTGATCAGCCTGTCCGGCTGGTAGTCGGACCTACGTTTTGGGAGATCAGGGGCGGTAACAGGACTGGCCCAGGACGCAGCCCCAATGGCTGGCGCCCATCAGCACGTCGCGGATGTCGATGTCCTGATCGGCGTCCAGATCGTACTGGGCGGCGTAGCACGCGCTGGGATCGCCGTCCACACAGTTCCAGCGCGTGGCCAGGGCCGTGATGTCCGTGCTGTCGATGTTGAAGCTGCAATTGAAGTCCAGCGGCGAACAGGCTTCGGCCGTGTTGGGCGTGAACATGGGGCCGGAGTAGCACGGCCAATACTGGCTGGCGCTGTCGGTCCAGCAGTACTGCTGCCGGCCAAAGCCGTTGTTCACGGCCCAGGTGGTGATGGTCTCGCTGGCCGGCACGTACCACAGCACCAGGTTCTTGTTGCGCACGTTTTCGTCGTTGACAAAGTTGTGCGGCCCTTGCTGGTAGTTGGTGTTGCAGCAGGTGCCCAGCGCGCCGGTGTCTGCGTCGCCCTCGCTGGCGCGGTGCAGGGTCAGGTAGGTGTAGGCGTTGTCGCCCGTGCCGAAATCGTTGAACTGGCCCTGGCCGGGCTCCATGTAGTAGCCGAAGCCGGAATTCTCGTGCGTGATCTTGTACAGATAGCCTTCGGCGGTGTAAGGCGCGCCTTGCAGCCACCACCCTTCGGTGTTGCGGATCACCCACTGGCTGCCATCCCAGGTCGAGAAGGTGTTGCCTGCATCCTCGAACACGGCCAGGTCCATGCGCACCACTGGCCGGTAAGTGGCCTCGCTGAGCTGGTTGTTGCCGCAGCCGCGGCCATAGGCGGCCGTCTTGACGCGGAAGCGGCCGTCGGTGTAGAACTCGAAGTGCTGCTCGTAGCGGTAGTTGCAGTCCGCCGTCCAGTTGCTCATGCGAAAGTCCTGCACCACGGCGAAGCCAATGTACTCGTCAGCCTGGTCGTACAGGTCGCGCACCTGCGTGTTACCGAAGTTGTAGATGGGGAAGCCGCCGCCGGCGCCGCCGCCGCAGCCGGTGTAGTCGACGTAGCCGCTGCCGGTGGGGTAGCGAGCGTGCCACTCCATCAGCTTCATGCGCGTGGCCACAGGGCGATCCACGCCGCCCAGGTTGCGGGTGACGTTGGTGATCTCCAGCCCGTCGCTGCCGCTGGTGCGATAATCCAGGTTCCAGCCGTCGCGGGCCAGGTGAATGGTGGTGTTGCAGTCCTCAGGCGCAACCTCGGGCTTCGGGTCGATCTGGTTGCTGCGCATGTCATAGGGCTTCTCCTCCCACCACAGCCGCTCGATGCGCTCCTCGTGCAGGTCGACGATCACCCAAACTGCGCCGCTGTCGGTCATGAACGTGGCGCCGGCGCACAAACGGCCGCCCGTGCAGATGGTGTCGGCGTTGCTGGGATCCATCAGGCGGGTCTGCTCGGCCGTGGGCCGGTAGCCCAACGCGGCCTGGACGTCGGGGTCGTTCTGGATGATCTCGACCGCGCGCTGGTAAAGGGCGGGGGGAATCAGCGGATGGGAGCCGGGCGCCAGCCAGGCGTCCAGCACCCGGTCGCCGGCCGTGTCGACGATGGCGGTGATGGTGGCTGCCTGGTCGAAGTCGAAGATATCCACCTGGTAGCACGCGCCGTCGCTGCACGCCTCGTAGCCGGGCGCAAAAGGATCGCGGAAGGGCAGGATGGCGAAGACCTCAGCGCGGGCCCCCTCGACGTAGCGCTGCACCGGGGCTGAGGCCAGCGCCAGTTGCTGCGCCCGCTGCTGCTGCGGAGTCAGCGGCTTTTCGACCTGCTCCAGCGGCTGGATTGGGCCATTTTGGGCGGCTGCCGGCGGGCTGGCCAGCAGCATGAAGGTCACAAACATCAACGCCAAGACGAGGCCAGCCGCGATGGCTGCCCGAAACCGGTTTTTCTGATCCGCCATGTTTTGTCTCTCCTTGCCTGGCCGCGCCAGGCGGGCTTGCCGGGGCTTACTCCACTGCATCGCAAGGGCTCAAAACCCAGATTTCGCAAGTTGCAACGCGTGCGCCTTAGGCGATGGCGACCTGCGACTTCCGAAATCTATCGACCTGCGGCGGGCGAGAGTGTAAACCAAATGGCGGGCGCTGTCAAATCACTGTACAAGCAGCGATTAATTACTTCGCGACTTTCTGAACAAGTACGCTACACCTCCGGCGCCAGCATAGAGCAAGCCGGCGATGACCAGGGCGAATTTGACGATGGCGCACCCGCGCGCGAGCAGCGGCCAGGCGGCCAGCGTCGAGCCTTGCAGCACCTGCCACAGCGCGCTGTTTTCCGCGGCGGCAGGGCGCGCTTCTGCGTGGCGGGCGGAAGTCGCAGAAACGGATGGCCGACTGGCATGATCGATTACCGGCCATCACACTGCCAGGGCCGGCGCAGGCTGTTTGCGCCGGCCGCGCAGCAGGCTGACCACTACCAGCGCCAGCACGTAGCCGGTGGCGGCCCAGGCGGCCGTAGCCACGGGCGTCACCGCAGAGTGCTTGACGCCGATGCCGGCGAAGGCCCAGGCCAGCACCAGCAGATAAGCCACATCGCCGCGGGTCAGCGCCATCAGCGTGGCCACCACCAGCGCCACGGCCAATACGATGATCAGCCAGGTCTCTTCGCTGACGCCGAAGCCGTTCCAGCCCCAGTAGTTCAGCAGCGCGGTGACGTTGGCAATGGTGGCAACGGTGATCCAGCCCAGGTAGATGCTGAAGGGCAGGTTCACCACCCAGCGCTCGACCGGCGGCGGACTGCTGACGCCGATGCGCAGCCGCAGGTAGATGGCGATCAGCGTGCCCAGGAGCACCAGCATGGCGATCAGGGTCAGCGGGAAGAGCAGGTAGTGCCACAACAGGATCCAGGCGATGTTGGCTACTGAGCCTGCCAGAAAGAGTGCGCCGATGCTGCGCAGCCGCGGGTTTTGCCGTTGAGCAGGCAGCGCCTGATAGATGGCATAGGCCAGCAGCCCCAGGTAAATCAGGCCCCAGATGGCGAACACATAGCCGGCCGGGGTGAAGTAGACCGGGAAGCTGTCGGAGATCGCGCCGGTCTCCAGGCCGTTGATGGGCAGCGCGTTGGCCAGGCCGTTGATGGCGATGGTTGCCAGCACGGCCACGACGATCAGGATCTGACGAGAGATGTCTTTGTTCATGAGGTACCTTCCTTGACAAGGCTGATCTGTTAGCTTAGCGACTCTCTTTTGCCTGAGCATAGGCCGCCAGCGTTCGCTCGCGCGCGAAGGCGTGGTCGATGATCGGCGCGGGGTAGTCGCTGCCGATGACGCAGCCGGCCCGGCGCTGCTCGCTGGCCGGCATGGTCCACGGCTGGTGGATGAATTTGACCGGCACGCGCGCCAGCTCCGGCAGCCAATGGCGCACGTAGTCGCCGTTGGGGTCGAACTTCTCCCCTTGCGCAGTGGGATTGAAGACGCGGAAGTACGGCGCAGCATCCGTGCCCACGCCGGCTGTCCACTGCCAGCCGCCATTGTTGTTGGCCGGGTCGCCGTCCAGCAGATGCTGCATGAAGAAGCGCTCGCCCCAGCGCCAATCGATGAGCAGGTCTTTGACCAGGAAGGACGCCACGATCATGCGGGCGCGGTTGTGCATCCAGCCTGTCTGCACCAGTTGGCGCATGGCCGCATCGACGACGGGGTAGCCGGTGCGCCCCTCGCACCAGGCGGTGAAGTCCTGCTCGTCGTTGGCCCAGGGGATGTGGTCGTAGTGGCGCTGAAAGCTGCCGCTGCGCACATGGGGGAAGTGGTAGAGAATGGCCACGTAGAACTCACGCCAGATCAGTTCGCTCAGCCAGGTGTCGCTGCCGTAACAGGCGTCGGATGTGCGGGCGGCCAGCCGGGCAGCGCGGGACGCAACCACCGCCTGCCGCGCCGAGATCATGCCGAAGCGCAGGTAGGGCGACAGCCGTGAGGTGCCCTCCAGGTCGGGGCGGTTGCGGTCCTCGCGGTAGCGGGTGATGGCTGCCTGGTCGCCTTCGACGAACGCGGCCAGGCGGCGCTGAGCTTCGGCCTCGCCGGCCGGAAAGGGTACGCCGGCCGGCCGGGCCGGCGCATGGGGAAGCGGCAGGCTGTCCAGGCCGGCGGGCGTGGCGATGCGCTCAGGCGCGGGCAACAGATCGGCCGGCGCGGGCAGAGGTAAAGACAGCCAGCGCTTGCTGAAGGGGGTGAAGACGGTGTAAGGACTGCCGTCGTCCTTGACCACTGCACTGGGGCGCTGCGCAGTCAGGCCGCGCGCCAGGCGCAGCGGCAACTGCGCCGCCATGCGTTCGTCCCGGCGGCGGGCGTAGGGAGTGACGTCCGCCTCGGCGAAGATGGCCTCCGCGCCTGTTTCATCCCGCAGCCGGGCCAGCTCATCAACCGGGTCGCCCTGGCGCAGCACCAGCCGGCTGCCGCGCTGGCGCAGGTCCGCGTCCAGGCTGCGCAAGCCGTCGAAGAGAAAGGCCAGGCGCTTGTCGCCGGTGTACGGCGAGGCCAGCAGGGCAGGGTCGAGCACGAAGACGGGGACGACTTGCCCGGCTGCGGCCAGCGCAGCCGCCAGGGCCTGGTTGTCGCCCAGCCGCAGGTCACGGCGTATCCACCACAGGGCGGTCGACATGGGATCTCCTTACACCGGCTTCGGATTGCGTTACATGAAACTGATTACGGCAGCGACGCGCTACCGGCCAAACGCGCGTTTGACGTGAGGCCGGAAGAGATAGATCAGGATGCCTGCCGGGATGATCAGGCCAAACAGGCCACAGCAGAAGGTCCAGAGGCCGCCGCTGAACATGCCCAGCACGCCGTTGACCACGTTCAGCCCGACGGCGATGATAGCCAGGAGCCAGGCCCAGGGCCGCAGCTTCCACAGGCCAAAGGCCACGATCAACTCGACGACGGCAGTGATGATGCCCAGCACGCCGCCGACGACATTGTTCATGCCGCCTGATGCAATGGCATCGGCGCCAAACAGCGCGCCGAAGGTGGCCGTGATGCCGCCAAAGCCGAACACGAACAGGCTCCACAGCAGCGACAGACCTGCCAACAGGATGTAGATAAGAGCGAGAACGGTGATACCGGTGGGACGTTGTTGCATGGGATGCTCCCTGTGCGAAAGGTATTGGAAGGGTACGGGTGAAGAAGTTCGACTTCTCTGAGAAGTCGAACTTCTGGGCCAGCCAAGGGCCAGGCGCTTACACCACCTGGCCGCGCTTGATCACGGTTTCAACCAGGTTCACGCCGAAGCGATAGCCCAGGTGGCGGAAATCGGGGATGTCCAGCACCAACACATCAGCCTGCTTGTCCGGCTGCAGGCTGCCTACGTACTGGCCCAGGTTCAGTGCGTGCGCAGCGTTGATGGTGGCGGCGTTGATGGCTTCGGCCGGCGTCAGCTTGAGGTAGCGGCAGGCCAGGGCGATGATGAACTGCATCGACTCGCACCAACAGGTGCCGGGGTTGAGGTCGCTGGCCAGCGCCAGCGCGCCGCCCAGCTCCAGGAAGCGCCGGGCGCGCGTGTAGTCGTGGTGGCCCAGGCCAAAGGGGGTGCCGGGCAGGCTGACGGCGATGGCGCTGGACGCGGCCAGCGCGGCCAGTTGTTCGTCGGTGGTGCGCACCAGGTGATCGGCGCTGGTCGCGCCCAACTCCACGGCTAAGGTCGCGCCGCCGATAGGCTCGAACTCGTCGGCGTGCAGCTTCAGTCCCATGCCCAGATCGCGCGCCGCCTCCAGGATGCGCCGGGTCTGCGCCAGGTCGAAGACGCCCGCTTCGCAGAAGACGTCGCAGAAATCGGCCGCGCGCACGTAGTACTCGCCATCGGGCGTCTCCACGGTGTAGCGCAGATCGGCGATAGCCGGCAGCATCTCGTCCACGATCAAATCGACGTATTCGTCGGTGCGTCCCTGGTATTCGGCCGGCACGGCATGCGCGCCCATGAACGTTGGAACCAGATCCATGGGATGTTCCTCGTCCAGCAGGCGGATGGCATCCAGCATCTTGATTTCGGCGTCCAGATCCAGGCCGTAGCCGGTCTTGACCTCGGCGGTGGTGGTGCCGTGCGCCATCATCGTGTCCAGGCGGGGCAGGGTCTGTACAAGGAGATCGTCCATTCGCGCCCCGCGAGGC
>WBZM01004267.1_pt1 | contig 10511 bp, 8 predicted proteins | sample 5204271 | NCBI WGS metagenome assembly WBZM01 (sample SAMN12344346, study PRJNA552823) | activated sludge metagenome | biome: Activated sludge suspended growth; feature: Nitrification reactor; material: Wastewater; isolation source: activated sludge from nitrification reactor of wastewater treatment... | reverse complement strand
CCGGCCAGTTGCGAGGCGTGCTGAAGCGGCTGTTTGACTACGCGATGACAGCGGGGCTCGTCGCCGCGAATCCGGTGCTTGCCCTGCCGATGCGACATGTACACAAGGCCAAGGCGCGCGACCGTGCTCTGTCACCCGAGGAGATCCGCGTCTTCCTCCGAGCGGCGATCGAATCGAACATCCGGCGGCAATTCAAGCTTGCTCTGCAACTGATCCTGCTGACGATGGTGCGGAAGTCCGAATTGCAGCTCGCGCGCTGGGAGCATGTGGATCTCGAGAGGGCCGAGTGGCAGATCCCAGCCGAGCACTCCAAGACCGGCAAGTCGCATCTCGTGTTCCTCTCACGCCAGGCCGTAGAGCTGTTCAAGGAACTTCACAGGCTGGCCGGCGACAGTGCGCTGGTGCTTCCCGGGCGGGGTACGTTGACAAAGCCTTTCGCCCACAACGCGATCAACGACGCGCTCAAGGTGGCGCTCACTGGTCAGACGATCCCAGCCTTTACCGTTCACGACCTGCGCCGCACGGCATCGACGCTGCTCCACGAGAACGGTTGGCCGTCTGACGTGGTCGAGAAGACTCTGAACCATACGATCGGCGGCGTGCGCGGGGTCTACAACCGTGCGGAGTACGAGCCGCAGCGGCGTGAAATGCTGCAGTTCTGGGCAGACTACGTCGATGCGCTGCTGCTTGGCGGGCAGGTTGTCCTTGGCCGGTTCAAGCGGGCGGCTTAAGCCCGCTTGAGGGCGCGAGCAACCTCGGCTTGAAGCGGTGCCAAGTCCACAACGAACGCAAAGGCCATCTGCCCATCTACAAGCCTTTCGATGGACTGACCAGGACGGCAGAGCACCAGGTGCTTGCCGTCGGTGGCAATGTGGCTTGCAGGCAGCGAGGTCAGCGTGATATTCGGATGGTGCTTCCGCAGACCTTTGAGCGCGGCACGTAGCCGAGTGGGCGAGACGCCAGCACTCGAAAGACGGCTCACCAAGCGCAGGGCAACGACGTCACCGAAAGAGTAGTGCCGCTTGGTGCCATGTCCGCGGCGGCACGCGCAACTCGGTTCGACGAGGCCCTCTCGGCAGAGGTAGTTGACCATCGCCATGGACAAGCCGGAGAGGCGCGCTGCCGTAGCCGCGGTATGCCACTCCGTGGGATCGTGAGGGTTCCTTGACGCGGCCATATATATAGTATGGAGCTAAACTGTATTTTGGCGGCGTTCGAGACCATGCCATACGCCGCGGAACCGTACCGCACTTGCTACGACTAATCGACCGAGGTTGCAGATGACGTCAGCGATTCCAGGTCAGGAAACAGCGTTTGAGCAAGATGTGCAGGCGTACCTAAACGCCTTGCCCGAGCTTCTCGCGAACGCTGAGGGCAGCTACGCACTCATTGGCCAAGGGACGTTAGCCAGAGTTTTTGCCAGCAAAGTCGATGCGATGGCAGAGGGCTACTCACGGTTTGGGTCTGGCGGCTTCTTGGTCCAGCAGGTAAGTCGCCACGATCTTGAAATGGGGACCCACTGGCATCGTCGATAGATGCCGACGTTCACCTTCAACCGATCGCAGCTAGGTGCGATCCTCACGGTTGAAGTAGGCCCGAGTCAGGCTGCGGCACGGCTCGGCGCGCCATCGTCAGCCGCTGCGAGCCCGCTTCGCGTTCAAATGCTCGTGGACACCGGCGCTCAAGAAACAGTCCTTGATGAAGACTTGGTGACCGGATGGGGGCTGGTCTACACCAGCGCCGGGTGGGCGGCAACCATTAACGGAACCAAGCCCATCAGGTCCTATGAAGTACGCCTGACGCTCGGCCAACTTGGCACTGCTCAAGTATTGACGATTGATCCGTTGACAGTCGGCGCTCGACCCGCGCCCTTCACTGGCGCACCCTATCGGGGCCTCCTTGGCCGAGATGTCCTGGATCAATGCCACTTCGCATACGACGGACCAGGCCACAAGTTCATGGTGACCTTCTAGGGGCAGTCCAGCTTCCCAGCAAACACAGCAACCGCGGCTCAATGAGTCACGATGCCGGTAGGCTGCGTCGTCGTGTTGTGCGTATAAACAAACTGCCAAACTGCCTCGACCTTTCCGTCCCACAGCTCCTGCGGATATGGCTCCTCCGGCAGGTCATTGAGCACGACTCGAATCTCAGACTGCACCGCCGCCCGCGTCTGCCAGTTCTGCCGCCAGTGCTCCACGCGCAGCGCCTCGAGCTTCTCGAGGAGCTGCCGCGCTACCTTCTTTACCTCGGCTTCCTGAGCCTTCGTCAGCTTCGGCTCTGGCCGGGTCAGCAGATCGAAGACGGCCAGCTCCTCCTCGGTCAGGCCCTCGCGCGCCGCGCGGCGCTCCTCGTCCTCCATCTGCTCGATCAGCTTCTTCAGCGCAGCGAAGAAGGCCTCTGCGTCCAGCGTGCCGAGGTTGTATTCCTCCACTAGGGCTTCCAGCTTCTCCACCAGATGCACGCGGGTCGGGTTGTCCTGCACGAGCTTCTGGGCCTTGGCCTGCGCCTTGGTCCGCATCTGCTCGTTAGCGATGCGCGGCTTGGCCAGAAAAAGCTTGGCCAGCTTCTCAAAGTCGATGTCGGTCAAGTCCACGCGGCCGCCGCGCTCGTCGCCGTCGACGATAGGCGCGGTGATCGTCACGCCCTCCACCCGCGCGTCGAGTAGAGCCTCGATGCGCTCGACGATCGCCGAGATGTCTACCGGCCCCAGCTTGCCGCGGATCGCCTCGGCGACGATGTGCAGCACGGCCACCGGCTTCAGGAACGGCGTGGCCCGTTCGTCGGGCAGCAGAGCCTTGTAGGCCCGGGCGGTGGCGCTGGCCTTGCGCAGGAACTCCCGTCGCCGCTCATCGGGCGCAATCAGCAGTTCCACCGCGTCGCCGATAAGCTTCAGCCGCTCGAGCTTCTGCACGGCCGCGATCGCGTCCACGTCCACACCGAAGCCCTTACACCAGGCCTGCGCGTCGGTGAGTGCCGCGTTCAGCTCCTCCACCAGCCCGTCCTTGCTTTGGATTGGCTTGTCGCCCGGCTTGCCCGCTGCCGTGGCCGCGTAGATGGCCAGTGCCTTCTGCAGGTTCTGGAACACGCCGACGTAGTCCACCACCACGCCCGCCGCCTTGCCCGGCGCACGCCGGTTGGCCCGGGCGATGGTCTGCATCAGCGTGTGGTTCTTCATCGGCTTGTCGAGGTAGACCGTGCTGCAGGTCGGCACGTCGAAGCCGGTGATCCACATCGCGCACACGAACACCAGCCGCAGCGGGTCGGTCGGGTTCTTGAACTTCGTCTCCAGGTCCTCGGCCTGCATCCGCTGGCGGTGCGGCAGGATGTCCAGGCCCTTGGCCTTCAGCTCGGCGATCTCGTTCTGGCTCTGGCTCACGACCACGGCCGTGTCCACCGCGCGCATCCACGCCACGCGTTCTGCCAGCGAGTCGCGCAGCTCGGGCTGCGTCACCGCCAGCCGCTGCTCCTGCTCGGCCAGCAGAGCCGCCCAGTGCACGCGGAACTTGTCGTGCATACGCACCGCGGTGGCCTTGTCGATGGCCACGAACATGGCCTTGCCGAGGTAGCCCCGCGCCGCGAAATGCCGCGCCAGGTCGGCCGCGATCTGTTCCAGCCGGTCGTCGCGCGTGATCAAGTGATACTGCCGCGCGAACTCGCGCTGTAGCTTCTTCTCCTGCTCGTCGTCCAGCATCGCGGCGTCGAGCAGTTCGTCCAGCTCGTCGCGCAGTGCCTCGGCGTTGGACAGTTGCAGCTCGGGCTTGCGCGCCTCGTAGTACAGCGGCACCGTGGCGCCGTCGGCCACCGACTGCGCGAAGTTGTAGATCGACACGTAGTCGCCGAACACCTCGCGGGTGCGCTCCTCCTGTCCGGCAATCAGCGGCGTACCGGTAAAGCCGATGAAGGCCGCGTTCGGCAGCGCCTGCCGCATGTTGGCGGCGAGCTGGTCGTACTGGCTGCGGTGCGCCTCGTCGGTGATGACGATGATGTCGCGTCGTTCGCTCAGCACCGGCATCGCCTCGCCGCGCTCGGTGCCGAACTTGTGGATCAGCGTGAAGACGTAGCGTTCCTGCCCGGCCAGCAGCTCGCGCAGGTGGGCGCGGCTCTGTGCCTGGGCGTCCTTGATGTCCTTCGCCAGCGCCCCGGTGGCCGCGAAGGTGCCGGCGATCTGGTCGTCCAGCTCCTGCCGGTCGGTCACGACCACGAAGGTCCAGTGCCCGCCCAGGCGGCGGAGCACCTTCTCGGCGAACATCACCATCGACAGGCTCTTGCCGCTGCCCTGCGTGTGCCAGAACACGCCCAGCCGGCCGCGGTTGTCAGCGATCTGCTGCACGGCCGCGATAGCCCGGTTCACGCCCAGCACCTGGTGGTACTTGCCCAGCACCTTGCGTATGCCGCCCCGCGCTTCCTCGAACAGCGTGAAGTTCTCGATCAGGTCAAGAAAGCGCGCCGGCTCGCAGGTGGCGCGGAGCATCGTGGCCAGCTCCACGCTCTCGGGGCCGTCTTCCTCCAGCCGCTTCCACGGTGCGTAGGCCTCGAAAGGCGCGTGGCTGGCGCCCATCAGCGCCTGCAGCCCGTTCGACAGCAGCACGAAGCCGTTCGCGTCGAACAGCCGCGGCACGGTGTCGCGATAGTCGTTCAGGTTGCCGTCGTAGGCTTCCTGCACGCCCTGCGACGGCGCCTTCCACTCGCACAGCAGCAGCGGCAGGCCGTTGACGAAGCCGACCGCGTCGGGCCGGCGCTTGTACAGCTCGCTGGCCACCCAGGCCTGCGAGGCGACGAAGAAGTCGTTGACCAGCGGCTCGGTCCAGTGGATCACGCGCACCCGATCGGGCTTCAGCGTGCCGTCGGGCTGGCGAAGCTCCACCGGCACCCCGTCGCGCAGCAGCCGCCACAGCTCGCGGTTGGCGGCCACCGGCAGCATCGCCGAGCGGTCCTCGGTCAGCCGCGCCTCGGCCTGCTGCAGCGCGTCCGCGGGCAGAGTCGGGTTCAGCCTGGCCAGCGCGGCACGCAGCCGTGCCGGCAGCACCGTCTCGCGCCACGACAGCCTGCCGGTCGGGTTCTGCGGCCCCGGCGCCTCCTGCATCAGGTTGCCGTGCGTCCAGCCCAGCGACTCCAGCAGCTCGATCGCTGGCACCTCCACCAGGGCCAGCTCGCCGTAGCCTTGAGAGGGTTCCTTCGCGCTCAGCGGGGGGGCCATCGATGCCTCCGGCCATCGTGAGCGTCCGCGTCGAGCACATGCTCCAGGGCTGGCAGCGGCCGCCCAACACGCCGGAGGACTTTGTCGGCGCGCTGGAGCGCACCGGCCTGCCCGAAGCCGCCGCGGCACTGAGGGAGCTGTTCGCGGCGGGGTGAGGGCATCAGGCGACGGGCTCCAGTTCGCGTTCGGCTGTGGTGACGGTCCGGTCACCTGAGATAAGCCGGGGCAGCAACAGGTCGCGGGACTCGGCAAGGCGACTGTTCTGCCGCTCCAAGTTGTACGCCGTGACCAGCGTAGTCATTGCGTGCTGCTCGAATTGCGCGATGAGTTCCGGTGGCGCACACGGTACCTTGAGCGCATGTACGTGGTTGCGATTTAGGGTTGGTACGGCGGCACCGCCGCCATGCGCGCCAAGCTTCAGGTGCCGCAACAGATGCAGCGCGTAGGCTGGGGATGCCCTGCGGAACTCACGAACGTACAGAGTCGTGTTGAGTGGCCAGAAGTCCTGGTGGACCAGATTCACAGTACCCAAGGTGCCCGATCGTCCGGTCACGACCCCCGGCCCCCTTACCCGGAACTCCGAATGCGTGCCGTGAACCCCGCTTGCGGCGATCACTGGATGGGCCCCTGCACCTCTTGCCGCGGAGGGCAGGTCAAACCCGCGCTGGAGCACGAGCATTTGTTCGAGTGGGACGAGCGACCAACCCGAAGGCAACTCGCCGTCCGTTAGACCAGCGCCGCACCCCGGAAACCGGAAGTGGACGAACCACTCCTCGAACAGCCGCCGCGCCATCTCCTCCAGCACCGCGATCCGGCGCCGGTTCACCTCGATCAGGTCGTCGTAGGCGCCGAGGATGGAGGCGATGCGGCGTTGAGTAGACAGTGGCGGAAGCGAAATAGGCACGCGTCGCAGGTCAGCGAGATTGATCACCTGCTGAACCGACCCCTTCGTGCGCGCCGTTAGCGCATTCTTGCCATCTGGCGCCATGAGTGAATACATGACGTAGCGCGCCTCCGCAAACGGCTGCAGCGCAATAAGCCCGACCTGGCGCGCCAGATTCGATCCGGCCAAGTCCGGCGGCACCACGGCGACGGCGCCTGGGTTGCCGACCAAGGACATGACGAGCTCCCCACCGCGGAGCAGCGTGCGCCTGTATTGGTCAGAGACATCGGGCGCAATGGTCCGTAGTTCGCGATTGATGCGGCCGTTTAAGACGTCGCCACCGCGAATCAGTCGTACACCCTCGGGCGGTTGTTCGTCGCCGGGCTTCACGACGCCGTATGTAATGGGCCGTTGGGGGTCGACGAGGTCCTCCAGAAGCCGCTTGGGCCACAGGCTGTTCACGCTAGCAACTCCGCCACGTTCTCCGCAATCCGCGCCTGCAACACGGCCGCCTCGGCATTGAGCCCTTCCAGCTCCTCCTGCAGTGCCTCCAGCTTGCTGCGGAACTCCTCGTCCTCCACCACCTGCCCCGGTGCCACGCCGACATAGCGTCCCGGATTGAGGCTGCCGTCTTGCGCCGCGATCTCGGCGCGCGTAGCCACCTTGCACAGCCCCGGCACGTCGCGATAGCGGCCGCCGGGAAAGGCCTCGGCCAGCCGCGCGCCGCTGCCGGCCTCGGTCTCGACCTTCTCGCCACGCCACAGCCGCACGATGTTGGCGATGAACTCGACGTGCTCCGGGTCGTACACCCGCAGCGCCCGCGTCACCTGGCGGTACAGATGCCGGGCGTCGATGAACAGCACCTGGTCGGCACGCGGGCCCTTGCCTTTGCCGCGGTCCAGGAACCACAGCGTCACCGGAAGGACGACGGTGAAGAACATGTTCGGCCCCACGGCCACGATCACGTCCACGGCGCCGGTGTCGACGAGCTTGCGGCGCAGTTCGCGCTCGCTGCCGCCGGCGTCGCTGGCGCTGTTGGCCATCACGAAGCCGGCGCGGCCGGTGGGCTTGAGCGCGGCGTAGAAAAGGCCGATCCACAGGTAGTTGGCGTTGTTCACCGTCGGTACGCCGAAGGGAAAACGCGCGTCCACCTGGCCCGCCTCGTTCACCAGCCGGGCACGGTCGACCTCGCTCTGATTGAACGGCGGGTTCGCCATCACGAAGTCGAAGCGGCCCACCAGCCGGTGCGGGTCGTCGTAGTAGGTGTTGGCTTCGCGGATGTCGCCCGACAGGCCGTGCACCGCCAGGTTCAGCCGGCACAGCCGCAGCGTGTCGGCCATCTTCTCGACGCCGTGCACGCTGATCTCGCGCTCGGGCGCATGGTGGTGGCGGCGCACGAACTCCGCCGAGTGCACGAACATGCCGCCCGAGCCGCAGGCGGGGTCGAGGATGGCGCCGTGGTAGGGCTCGATCACCTCGACGATCAGCTTCACGATCGACGCCGGGGTGAAGTACTCGCCGCCCTTCTGCATGAAGCTGGCGGCGAACTGGCCCATGAAGTACTCGAAGATCAGGCCGTAGGCGTCGCCCTCGATATGAAGCGGCGCCAGGATGCGCAGCAGTTCCTGCAGCACGTCGTTGGGCAACGCGCCGTAGCCCTGCGGCAACGCGCCGGCCAAGTCGGGGTTGGCGTCGGCGATCGCCTTCATCGCCGCGTTCAGCTCGGCGCCCAGGTCTGCCGTGCCGGGCAGCGCGAGCAGGCGCGAGAAGCGGGCCACCTCGGGCAGGTACACCGCGCCGCGGGCTTGGTAGTCGGCCGGGTTGGGCTTCAGACGGCCCTTGAAGGTGGGCGCGAGCTGCGCGTGCACGGCCTCGAAGCGGGCCTCCATCTGGCGCAGGGCGATGAGCGCCAGAACCGGCTGCGCGTACTGGTCGGGGCGTAGCGCAGTGTTCGTCCAGAGCTGGTTGGCGGCGGCGAACAGCCGGCGGGAGAGGTCTTGGAGGTCGACAGGCATTGCGGCTTTGCGGGGGTGTCGTCAGGAGAGCGAGGATGAGCGCAAGAAGTGACTGGTCGCACGAAACGAGACCACCATGCCGGCCGTGATCTGACGTTAGGTGCAGATTTGTACATTAAGGTCCAACGAGGTCCAAGTCAGACTGACGCCAGTAGCCCTCGGGAAAGAAGATCTGCGTGGGAAAGCTGTTCAAGCTCAGGGAGTGGTTGACCGTCGAGGAGGCGGCGCGCCATCTCACCAGCGTGCTGGAAGAGGAGGTCGTTGCCGCCGATGTCCTTCGCCTAGGCCTCGAGGGCCACCTGACTCTGTCGGCGAACTTCGTGAACAAGGCCAAGGCTCGCTTGGGGCGGGTGGTTCCGTTCAAGGACGTTCCGATCAGTGAGATGCCGAACCCGCGTCCTGGTGCGGAGAAGGGCGAATTGCTGCGCTATCCGAGGGGCCTCCTTCTCGAGAAGGTCGACGAGATCACGGAGGAGACCAGCTTCCTTGTCTTTGATGAAGCAGTCGTGAGCATCGCGGACGTTTGGGATCTGGCCATGTTGGGCAGCGAGCGACTCGACATCGAGCATGAGTTCCAGTCTCTGACCGGCGGTCCTGCCGTCGAGTTGGTCTGCCTGGAAGGGACGTTCGTATCGCGGCCTGATGGGCAATGGGCGCAATTGCAGGATCAGCTACCTGACAAAGAGGTGCAAGCGACCGATGGCCGGAAGCAGAAAGTGCGCGGCAGTTATTACCCTGCGGGGGCCCTGCCGCACGACGCGCCCATCGTCGTCAGGACTGGCGCACTGGCTGAGTTTCAGGCCAGGCTGCTGTCACCGCAGCTTCAGCCCGGCGCAAGTGGGGAGTCCGTCGGTACCCGGGAGCGCGACACGCTGCTGAAGCTCGTCATCGGCATGGCCATCGGGGGATACGGATACGAACCTGAGGCGGCCCGTAGCAAGACCCCTGGTGAAATCGTCGCGGACTTGGCCAAGCGCGGGATCGCTGTCAGCGACGACACGGTTCGGAAGTACCTGAAGGAGGCAGCCGCAACGGTGTTGCCCAGGCCGGCCAAGTCCTGAGAACGCCGAATTCGGTCAGACGCTAACCGAGTTCGGCCTCCGCCGTGCAAGTGACGGATGCAATGAAAGCCACGATCCCGGGATGGCCTGGGACGACCAGCAGAGGTTCTCATGGCTACTCATCTCGCGTCCGCACTCACTCTTCTCCGTCGCAAGCAGGTGGAAGCTCTGACGGGTTACTCCCGCTCGACGATCTACTTGCGCATCTCGCAGGGACTGTTCATCCGGCCCGTATCTCTGGGCGCGCGGGCTGTCGGGTTTCCTGCTGCCGAGGTGACGGCGCTCAACGCGGCCCGGATTGCGGGGCGGTCCGACGAGCAGATCCGCGAGCTCGTTCGGTCGTTGGAGGCCGCCCGTCTGTCGGTCGAGGCCGGCACCGTTGCAGAGGCCTAGAAGGTGGCGGCGCCCAGGCCGAACCCTCGGCTGGCCAAGTTGCACCGAACGTATTCCGTTGACGAGATCGCCAAGCTGTACGGCATCCATCGGAATACGGTTCGCGCATGGATCCGCGCCGGGCTCCCGACCACCGACCAGCGGCGTCCGTTGCTGGTTCTGGGTCGGGAGCTGGCCGAGTTCCTCCGCGAACGGCGAGCGGCAGCCCGGCGCCCTTGCGGCCCAGGCGAGATCTTCTGCGTGCGATGTCGCGAGCCGCGGCGGCCGGCCGGCGCGGCGGTGTGCTATCGCCCCCTGACCGGCGAGCAGGGCATGTTGGTCGGGCGCTGCGGCTGCTGCAATGCGGGACTCAATCGGCGCGTGAGTCTGACCAGACTGGCCGAGACCCTGTCCCAAATGAACGTGACGCTAACGCAGGGCGAGGAACACATAAACGAGAGCGCGATGCCCTCCCTGAACTGTGACTTCGCAGAGGACCTCCAGAACCATGCCGACGCATCATCCTGACAACGAGCGCATCAAGCGGCAGTACTTCGTCTTCCTGAAGGAGGCCAAGCGGCAGAGCGAAGCATCCGTGGACGCGGTAGCGCAGGCAATCGCTCGATTCGAGGTCGATACCCGTTACCGCGACTTCCGCAGCTTCCGCAGCGAGCAGGCGGTAGCCTTCAAGCGCCGGCTGGCTGAACGGACCAGCGAGGCAACCGGCGAAGTGCTGAGCGCGGCGACCCAGTATGCGACCCTTGCCCACCTAAAGCGCTTCTTCCAATGGCTCGCCCTGCAGCCGCGCTACCGGTCGAAGCTTGACTACTCCGATGCCGAGTACTTCAACCTCTCGGAGAAAGATTCCCGGATCGCGACGGCGAGGCGTCCCCGGCCCGTGCCGACGCTCGAGCAGGTCAAGCATGTCATCCAGCGGATGCCGGCGAACACCGATATCGAGCGCCGGAATCGCGCCCTCGTTG
>WBZM01000971.1_pt2 | contig 10512 bp, 24 predicted proteins | sample 5204271 | NCBI WGS metagenome assembly WBZM01 (sample SAMN12344346, study PRJNA552823) | activated sludge metagenome | biome: Activated sludge suspended growth; feature: Nitrification reactor; material: Wastewater; isolation source: activated sludge from nitrification reactor of wastewater... | reverse complement strand
GGCGGGCATTTGCTTCACCCGGGAGTGCTCGGACTGAGTAAGGGAAAACTTCCTTCGCTGAAAAAATCCTCTGATGGTTTGGAACATGGCTTTAAAACTCCTTCGCTTTGGACGTGGTTAGGGCGCTGGCGGTTCGTGCGGATCGCATCGTTTACGGCATCCCGGGCCTCGGCCAGGAAGATGGCGGCGTCCGTTTCGGGGTCGAGCAGGTGCTCCAGGGCGTAGAGCTGTAGCTTCACGTCCTGGAGCAGCTTCTCGCGGATATGGCTAAATTCGCGGGGTGGTAAAGGCATCGAGCACCATGCGCCAAACGAGCTCCGCGGCGTCCTGCGCGTTGGTCGTATCGGAGTAGATGATCTTGTCCCAATCCCCGCGGCCGTCGAGTGCGGTCTCGGAAGGGTGGGCCGTATCCGGCCGCCACTTCTCGGCCCGCACCTGGCGCACGTGCTCGGGGGCCTCGAGCCGGATCTTCATGAGCTGCGTGCCGAGCTCGCCCTTGGGCGGCTCGAGCGCGGTGAGCTCGTTCGGAAACCTGGCGTCGTCGATCAGGAAGAGGGTCGGGAAGCCCTTGGCCGCGAAGTGCGCGCCCCGGCGCATCTCGGCCGCCACCCGGTTCTGCATGATCTTTACCCAGAACTCCGGGTCTTTCTTCCGGCCCCACTCCGTGCCGATCACCTGCATGAGCGGGCCGTCGGGCGTCTGGATCTCCGTGTGGAACTCCTCGAGCAGGGTGGTCTTGATCGCGTTCTGGATCGCGTAGATCGGGTCCGCGAACTTCATATACTGAAAATTGATCGGCGTGGCGTGCCCGAGCACGCGCTTGCTGATCTCTTTCGCCAGGGTGGTCTTGCCCGAGCCTTGTTTGCCCGATAGCAGGAGAATGAGGGTTTCGGTGATCATCGAATCAATCCCGCCGCACGCGCGCGGGCCTCCAGGGTCTTGCAGAGGGAGGCAAACGCCATCCGAAACTGCTTCTCGGTTACGGGTACGTGTTTTGCGTCGAGCTGGACCGCGAATTGGCCGATCTCGTTTTCCTTCTCCCCGATCATGGCGATGTTGTCCTTGTTCGGCATGATGGTCACGGCGGCGTGGATCTGCACGTCGCGCGTGGTGGTCTTGAGTCTGTTGGCCATTAGCTCTCCCAGGTGTCAGACTCGAGATCCGAGTCCGAGCGCACGGCCGTGAAGGGCTTGAAGCCGACGAGCTCGCCGCCTTCCCAGAGCTCCCATTGCGAGCTTTGGAAGTTCAGGAAGATGCCCGACTTGCTGGCCTTCTTCGTGTAGCGGCCATCGGTGTGGGGGAAATCGTTCTTCCGCTGCCACTCGTAGGTATTGGGCCGGTTGTCCTTTACCTCGATCGCCATTAGGCACCTTCCTTGTTGCAGGGCTCTTTTTCCCAGAGATCCAGGAGGCGCTGGTAGGCGTTCTTCGGGGTATACATCCCGAGCTCCCACTCGCTGATCGTCTGCTGGCGGCACCCGAGGGCCTCGGCAAACTGCGCTTGCGTGAGTCCGCGAGCTTTGCGGGCCGCGCGGATAGTTTCACTGTTCCATTTCGGTTGTACCTGATCCATCAGTTCCAATCACCCTTCGTTAGGGGGTGCTCCATTCCTTTGAAGTAGCCGGAGAAAGCGGCCCCGACCGTGCCGTAGCGGGCGCGAACCCGCTTAAACCAAAACTTGTTTATGCGCCGGCTGATGCTCGAGCGCTCAGCCACGACGCTGTTGTAGCAGTAGTTGCGCATGCAGGCGTCGCTCGCGAGCGTGAAGCAGCTCACGAACTGCGCGGCCCAGATCCCGAGCCAGTTGAGCCGAGTCGGGGCTTCGCCTCCGCAAATCTTCGCAAAGCCCACGAAGCCCGGGGAGCGAGCGAACCAGTATTTCAGGGTCCACTTCTCGGGCTCCTGGACGTTCACGCACCACCCGAAGCGCTTGCAGTGCCCGAGGAAGGCCACGGGGTAGGGAAGCGAGAGGTGGAAACAAGAGGCGAGCACGCCGTAGTAGTCGTCCCAATCCTGGTTGTCGTCGGGGTTTCGCTTCCACGGCGATCGGAAGAGCACGCAGAAGGGCTGACGCATGCAGCGGGAGAGCATCGCTTCCCACCGCCACTTATCGCTGAGCAGGTCGGCCTTGATGCCGGTGCCTTGGTTCTTGGCCCGGATCACCAGGGCGAGGCCCGTTTGCAGCAGGCCATTGCCTTCCCCCGGCCTGGCGGGCGCGCAGTGGTCCACGCACACGAAGCCGTCTTCATTGGCCCAGCCGTTTTCATAGAGAGATTGAAGACCGAGATTGATCACGGTGCCGCTCCTTAGCTTCGGACCCGCCCGCGGGCTCTGCATGAGCTCGCTCTTTGTCGGCGGTCGAATTAGTCGTTTCAAAAACGGTAAGGGGTAGTGGAGAAAAGTGCAACAGGTAAGAATTTTTGGCGCGCGGACATATAATGAAAAGCCCCGGGCGGTGAACCCGGGGCGAAGGAGAAGCGCGAACAGCCCAAGAAAAACTGTTTGCCTTACCTTCTAAAGATACCTTACGCTTCTTCTCACATCAACAAGCGAAGGACCGCTCATGATTCAGCTTCTTGGCCTCCGCTCCTTTACCAAAGAGGGTAAGGAGCAGAAGTACGACACGTTTTTTGAAAAGAATTGGCGCGCGCAATCGGTCTCCGACATTCTGGAGAACTTCGAGCAGTACGTCGCGCTCATCCCCGAAAACGAACGCTTTAACATCTACTTCACCGCCAACAATTGCACGGCGAAGAAGCGGGAGTTCCTGCGCGCCGAAACGATCTTCTTCGATATCGACAAGATCGACGTAACCCGCGCCGAGGAATACGTGACGGCCTTCTGTTCCGCGCTCCAGATCAAGCGCGACGAGACCGGCATCGTGCTCTCGGGCCACGGCCTCCACTTCTACGTCGGCCTCATGACGCCGATCGTGGACAAGAACTTCTACACGAATTTCCGCGACCACTATAAAGCGATCCTGAATTCGGTGGCCAAGACCTTCAACGCCCAGGGCCTGCCCCACGAGCTCGACCCCAGCGTTTTCGACGCTCGCCGCCTGATGCGCATGCCGGGCACCTTGAACCGAAAGCCCGGCCGCGAAGAAGTTATGGCCCGCGTGCTGCAGGCCAAGATCATCCCCATCAACTTCGATATCACCCTGGCGTCGGGCATTCCGCTCGTGAAGAAGGAAGACCAGATCGACCCGAAGAGCATGGCCAAGTTCGCCCGCACGGACAACAAGGCGATCCTCGAAGGCTGCGGCTTCTTTAAAGACGCCCTGGCGAACCCGGCGAGCGTGAACGAGCCTCAATGGTACGCGCTCCTTTCGATCGCGGCACGCATGGAGAACGGGAACACCGTCTGCCACACGCTCAGCAAGGGCCATCCCAGCTACTCGCCCCAGGAAACGGAGCTCAAGATCCAGCAGGCGCTCAGCGCCTCCGGGCCCCGCACCTGCGCGAGCATCAACCAAATTTGGGGCAAATGCGCCGCCTGCCCGAACTTCCAGAAGGTCACGAGCCCGATCCTCCTCCGCGGCAAGGACACGATCCCGACCGAGCACACAGGCTTTCACAATATCAGCGTGAAGGACGGCATCATCAAGATCGGCGAGCCCAACTACAAAGACCTCCGCACCTTCTTCGAGCGGAAGAACAAGTTCGTGAGCCACAACAAATTCTGCTGGGTCTGGACCGGCACGCACTGGACCGAGATGCCGGGCGAGCGGCTCGAGAACTTCGCCCAGGAGCACTTCGACCCCTTCGCCAAAAGCCACATGACGGAAGAGTTCAAGCGGCTCGTGCTCCGCTCGAACCTGATCGACCCGCGCAAGTGGAGCGATAAGTGCGCCCAGAAAGTGAATTTCCGTAACGGCGTGCTCGATTTAAAAACCATGGTTCTTGGTCCCCACGATCCCGAGCTCGGCTTCAAGCAGGTGCTCCCCTACGACTACGACCCGGACGCGCAGGCTCCGATCACGAGCAAGTTCCTCATGGACGTGATGGGCGGGAAGCAGGAGCTCGTGCTCACGCTCCTCGAGTTCATCGGCTACGCGCTCTCGGGTGACGATTGCCGCTTCCAAAAGGCCCTGGTGCTGGAAGGCGACGGCCAGAACGGGAAATCCACGTTCATCGAAATCTTCAAGGCCGTGGCCGGTGAGGGCAGTTACCAGGCTCTTGGCTTCCAGGAGCTCAACCAGATCGACCGCCGCAGTACCTTGGACGGCGCGCTCTTCAACATCACCGAAGAGACCCCGAGCAAGATGATGGACACGACCACCTTCAAGAACCTCGTGAGCGGCGGCGAGCTCTCGGGCCGCAAGCTCTACAAAGACAGCTACGTGTTCCGCAACCGCGCCAAGCTCGTGTTCTCCTGCAACGCGCTCCCCGTGACCGGCGACACCTCCCACGGCTTCTTCCGCCGCTTCCTCATCGCCAAATTCAGCCAGGTGTTCAGCTTCGAGAAAGGGAACGTGGACGTAGATATCCAGAAGAAGATGATGGGCGAGCTCCCGGGCATCTTCAACCTCGCGATGATGGCCTACAAAGAGCTCGTCAAGCGCGGGGCCTTCACCAAGCAAACGAGCAAGGACGAGGATATCGCCGAATACACGCGCATCACCGACAGCCTGGCCGATTGGTTCCACAATAACGTGCAGCTCGAGGACGCGGCGACCAGCAAGCGCTTCGTGCTGATCGACGACCTTTACGCCGACTACAAGGCGTTCTGCGAGAAGACCGGCATCGAGCCGCGCGAGACGCTGCGCCAGAGCCTGGTGGAGAAGCGCCTGCGCTCCCTGATCCCCGACTACGAGGCGCGGATCTCGCGCAAGATGATCGAAGGCGTCCGCAAACGCACCTACGCGGGCATCGTCCTGGAGGAGAGCCGTGTATAACCTCACTGGGATCAGCGCGGGCCGCTCGCGCAAGCACCACGGCTTTGAGCTCCCGATCCACGCCTTCGGGCAATCGGTGGGCTCGCTCTGCGGCCGAATGACCTACGTGGCATCGCCAGGGGTGGACTTCCTACACGAGAAGGAGCAGCCGCGGGGCGGGCGGGTCTGCAAGGATTGCCTCCGAACCTACCGCAACCGCAAGCCCCAGGGCGGGCAGCTCCTGGGGGACGTGGATGGCGCTTAATTTCCCAGAGAAGGACGACACCGCGCTCGTGATCGTATGTCAGGGCAAGCCCTGGTGTGAGCTCGACGGCGAGCAGGCCGTGCGCAACCAGGAAAATGGCTGCACCTTGTGCAAACGCATCGAAATTGATTTAATAACGGACGAAGAGACGATCATCGACCCGCTACAGCAACCCAATTAGGAGGGGAAGCACGTGGTAACAGCAAGACTCCCGGGCCGCGCCGCGGTCCACATCCTGGAAACCTACCGGCCCCGCCCCGTGACTTTCGAGGGGCGGACGATGGAGGGCTTTGAGGGCCGCACGCTCTGCGGGAAGAAAGCCGACTTCATCACCTACAAGCTCGAGAAGGGCCTGCCGTGCGGACGCTGCGGCCAACTTCAGAAGTTCAAGGAGGCCCGCCTTGCTGCAGAGTAAGCATTTCATTAGGGCGGCCATCGGCTGCGTGGCGTGGTGGCTCTTGCTCGCCTACCTCTTGAGGCACGCATGAACGCGCCTAAGCAGTTCCACGTTGGCATTCACGACGATATCCTCACGCGCCAGCTCCTGATCTTCGTGGACGTGATCGAGGGCGACAAGCTCTTCAACCTCACGAGCGCGGGCCTCGAGCCGATGTCCGACGGCGAGCGCCGCACCCCGCTGGTAGCGGTCACGCGCCGGGCGGGCAAGGATCTCCTTCACGCCCTGGCCGCCGAGCTCGAGATCGTGCTCCATGGGAAGCGGCCGGTGGACGAAGTGCAGGCGCTCAAGGCGCACCTTGAAGACATGCGCAAGATCGTGTTCGATCGGAAACCGGGGGAGCGATGAAGTTCTACAAGTTCACGGGCGTCGCCGCCTTCTGCTTCTTCCAAGCGGCCAATTACCTCGGCACGCACTGCGATCTCGCGGGTAAGCTCGCGCTCACGGGCGTTAGCCTGGCATTCATCACGTTCTTCAGCTCCATGGGGGACTGGACATGAGCGTTCTCTTCGTGGTCGGTGATCGCGTTCGTATCACGGCACCTGATTGCCCGCTGCTCCAGTACGAGCACCTGGCGCTCGGCCGCCCCATGGGCACGGTGAAGCGCTGGCGGAACGGGAAGGTGCGCGTAGAAGTGGATGGCACGAGCTCGCAAGATACCGAAGGCCATAACTGCTGGGCCGACTACCGCCCCGACCAGCTCGAGCTCATCACGCCCGCGGCCGTGGAACGAATGAGCGACGCCCTGCTCGAGGAAGTGAAGCGCACCAAGCGCCCGGCGAACGATGCGCTCAGGGAGGCCACGGCCCGGCTCACGAACATGGGGCCGGTCTACGTGTTCCCCGCCTCCTGGAAGGGCACGAGCTGCGAGCTCGACCAGATGGTGCGCGAAGGGCGCGCCGTCTACGATCAGCCCCTACCCCAGGAATCTCGGTTCTTGGTCCGCTTTTTGAAGAGGCTTTTCCGATGAGCAAGCGCCAGTACCTCACCGACAAGCAGGAAGCCGTTTACAGGGCGATCGAGCGCGGGGCCTCCCTCTGGTTCCCCGCCTACGAGATCGCGGCCTCATACCCCGAGCTCGGGCTCGACACGGGCGGGTTACGCAAGGTTCTGCAGGCCCTGGCGGGCCACGGCCTCCTGGTGGAGAAGAAGCTCACGCGCGAGGAAGCTGCCCACCACCTCCACTATGGGACCAAGCCGCTCGACCTCTACCGCCTGGCTACTGACGCAGAGCTCCATGCCAAGCCCCCGAGCCGCTGGCCCCACCCTCGATAAAAAGGGTTGACGCCTACCTGCAGCACGGTACGATTTCCGAAACCAACCTCGGAGATCAATCCCATGCCTAGCCCGAAAACCGTCAAACCCATTGCTTCGCATTTGCACAACTGGACCCTCGCCAAAGGCGGCCGGTCCTTCGACGCCGGGCCCTTTCGCGTTCGCAGCGAGGCCGCGGGCCCCGTGGAGCACCAGCTCCAGGTGCTCAAGCTCGCGAGCTGCGCGCCTCGGCTCTTGGTCCAGCTCAAGGCATGCGTCCTCGAGCTCGAGGCCGTCATGGACGAAGACGACGCTGCTGAGAGTGAAATCTTGGATTTCTCGCGCGAGCTGATCGCCGAGCTCAAGGAAGCGGGGATCAAATGAGCTGCCCCAATCACCCGCCCGCCAAGGTGACGATCGTAAAGACCCACGACGACAAGCTCGTGTTCCGCGTGGATCTTGGTCCGAAGCTCACGGTTGAAGAAGCGAAGGCCATCAAGCCCCTGATCGAATACGGGGTCCATCAGGCCGCGTCCTTGGGCGCGCTCTTCGGCGATCTTTACAAGCGCATGATGGGGAAATCATGAACGGCAACCTCAAACATTTTCTATTGTGGACGATCGGCGGCCTGGCCGCTGTTCTGCTCGCTCAGTGGGCGCTCAAGGCGCTGATGCTCACTGTTTTCAACTAGCGCCAAGGAGAAGCAATGCCTAGACCGTTGAACAAGACCGAAGAACAAACCCTCGAATTCGTCCGCGGCACCACCGCGGAAATAACCCCTGGGGTCGTGGCCTACGCGCTCACGATCGAACGCCACGTCGCCCTGGCCGCGCTCGAGCTCCTGGCCGCCAGGGGTGAGATCCGCACCGTGCAGCGTAAAGGGATCTTGGGCCGCCCCGTGGGCTTCTACTGCTCGGAGGCTTACTACCGGGAGTGGAAGCGCCAGGGTGAGCTCGCGGCCCAGCTCGCGCGCCAGAACAAAGCCCCGATCCGCCGCGTGGCCTCTGCCCTGGGGCGCGTATGACCTGGAGAGCTAACGCCCTGGTGCTCGCGCTCGTGCTTGCGGGCTGCGCAGCCAAGCCCACCGCTCCGCCCACCCACATGGTGATCGAGACCGCCCCAGGGGTCTACTTCATCCGCGAGGGCCAGGTGGACCCGGCTACCGGCTGCGTTCACTACCCCAAGGTGGACGGCCGCGACAACTTCCCGGAAGGGAAGGCGCAAACGCTCTGCCCCGGAGGTGCCCAATGAAGTACCTACCCGCCGCTGAGTTCGAGCGCGTGATCGCCCGGGCCGCCGCGCTCGCCAACGAGGGGTTCGATATCCCCGAAGTGGCCGAGCTCCTGGCGGCCGAGGGCTTCAAGAAAGGCGACGGCCTGGCCGTGGACTACCGCTACACCTACGCGCTCCTCCACACCTGGAAGGGGCGGGGGCTGCACCTGCGCGATGGCATCCGCACCCAGACCGGGGCCTATGCCTTTCGCGTGACCAGGAAGCGGAGCAAGTTCCGTGAGCCCGTGCCGGTGGAGATCGAGACCAAGAAGCGATTCAGCTTCCTCGAGCTCTTCGCCCTCGGCATCGGGGCCTGCGTGTTCGTGTTCTGCCTCTGGGCCATGACCTACGCGCCGGGGGTCGGATGAAAACGACACTCGAGATCCGCCAAGAAGCCGCGCGCCGGGGCATCAGCTCTGGTGCCGTGCGCTTCGAGGAGCAGTATGGCTACCCGCTCGCCGACTACTACCGCCTGAAGGCCCTCTACCCGGGCCACAGTGCATTCCACCTGAAACGCGTCTACGAAAAACAACAAGGAGATACCATGCCCACGCCCCACACGACCGAGAACCAAGAACCTGCGCGCCCCCAATCGGCTGCCGAGAAGGCGCTCATCCAGGAGGCCAGCCGCGAGATACACCAGGAACAGCGCGAGCGCTTCAAGGCCCGCGCAAAGCAGATGCTCGAGAAGATCCGCCTGGCCAAGCTCACCGTGCGTAACGCGCGCCGCGACCTGGCCAAGCTCGAGCGTGAGCTCAAGAACCTACGGGTGGACGGATGAAAGTGCTCAGCATCAAGGAGTGCAACGAGCGCTCGCACATCTACCTCGAGCGCATTTGGCGTGCGCTCGAGGCGTACCGGCACAGTGCGCACCTGGACCAAGAGCCCGTAGTGGAGATCGCTCCGCTGCGCGAGCCCAAGATCATTGTCGTGTCCCGCGACGTGGAGCACACGATGCTTCGCTCGTGGGGCACGCAACGCAACCCATACGCCAATCCCCGCATGTCCTACGACGCCACGAGTGGCTGCCTGCGTGCCTACGGCGTGCGGATCGCGGTTCTTGGTGCCGACAAAGGCGAGAGCATTGAGGTGTACGGATGAGCGCGCCACACTTTGCCGAGCGTTGCCGACGCTGCGGGAGAAAGATGAAAGACCCCGAGCAACAGCTCATCGGCTACGGAAAGACCTGCGCCATGCGCCTGGGCCTCGTCCGCGTGCCGGTGCAGAAGATGAGCGGCAAGTATTACCGCTGGGAGCAGCGGGCCCGCATCACGTCCGAAACGCTGGCAGATATCCTCGGCCTGGTGGACGTGCTCGTGACCGCGGCCGAGATCGACGGCTGGACGGATCTGGAGCGTGTGGACGCACAGGTATGGGCCACCGCCGTTCACCTGCGCGCAAGCGATAACGTCTTGCACGTACCACCCAAACCCGCGTTCCTCCAGGGCTTCCCCTCTGTGAGCGCGGAAATGATGAAGAGCGGGGGAATCGTATGAGCAAGATGATCCATATACCGAAGCAGGCGAAAGCCGCCGACGTGGTGAAGGCCCGTATCAAGGCCGCCATCATCGGAGCTTGCGCCAAGATGGAACAGGAGGGGCTTCTCGAGGCTCCTGCAACGGTTCTTGGTCCCGACGAGCTCGCGCGCTTCGACTACGCAAAGCTCGAGGAGCGCTGTCTCGCGCACCCCGAGTTCATCAAGATGACCGAACAATATCTCGCCCCGGCATTTCGCCGGAGCATAACCGAAGGAAAGACCATGCACACCAACGACCAATGCGCCCAGACTGAAGCCTCCCTCCCCTCTGACAAAGCCGCCTGCATCCGCGAAGGCTCACCCGAGCAGGAGCGCTTCGTGACCCTGCAAACCGATCGCTACCTCCTGGTGCGCGCGGCCGAGAAGATCGAACACCTCAGCAAGCGCGTGAGCCAGCTCGCCCGCGAGGTTTCGATCTACGACAACATGACCAGGATGGCAGAGGGCGGTCGCCCTGGAGCCACCCGCTCCAACCCGCTCGACGGAGCTCACGACGGCCTCGCCTATGAGATCCGCAACCGCGCCGGGCAGCTCGAGAAGGAGCACGAGATCCTCATGCGCCAGATCAGCGCCAAGGCGGACGAGAGCTTCCGCATCACCGCCACCTGCGGGCACAACGGCAAAGCGCCGAAGGTGCGCGTAACTGGCAAGAAAGCTGCAAGGAAGAAGTAGCCGAGGGTACAACATACTCGGTTCTTGGTCCCCAGGGGTTCGTGTGCCCCTGGGGATTTTTCTTTGTCGCCGGCCGACGCACCGCGATATCATGGAGCATGAGCAAGGCCCAAATTGCAGCCGCACTTATAACGCTCCAGCAAGCCCTGGGGATGGTCTGTGACACCTGGTGCAGGGGTG
>WBZM01004266.1_pt1 | contig 10516 bp, 11 predicted proteins | sample 5204271 | NCBI WGS metagenome assembly WBZM01 (sample SAMN12344346, study PRJNA552823) | activated sludge metagenome | biome: Activated sludge suspended growth; feature: Nitrification reactor; material: Wastewater; isolation source: activated sludge from nitrification reactor of wastewater... | reverse complement strand
CCCGCCGCGGGGTTCGAGTTCAACTGGATGGAGGTCTGCGAGGCCTCCGAGACGCACCAGCTGCGCTTCGTGCTCATCCGGCCGCCCGAGGCCGGCGGCGGCATCCTCTGGGAGAAGCTCCTCGAGGGTGACTTCCGCGACCCGTCGCTCAACGTCGGCGTGAATAAGGCCGTCGAGTCGAGCGTGACCTTCCACGGCCGCGCGGTCGTCTGATGGCCGGCTTCGAAGACAGGCGCTCCCCGCTCGCGAAGGCGCTCGGGGAGCGGGTGCCCGCCAAGGTGATCGCCGTCGAGCGCGGGCGCCTCGTCGGCATCCCCCTGGCGCTGCTCGCGCTCTCGATGGACGAGACGCAGGACGCCACGGTGAAGGCGCACCAGCACCTCACCGTGACCAAGAAGTGGGCCGAGGAGAACCTCTTCACCGAGGACGGCACTGCGGCGCTCAACATGGAGGTCGCGACCCACATCCTCTCCCGCGCGCTGGTGACCCCGCCGGGCAAGGAGGAGGTGAACCCGGCCGAGGTGCAGCGGGTCGTGGGGAGCCCCGACGAGCTGCGCAAGCTCCTCCAGCCGGACGAGATCCAGCTCCTCTGGGGGATGTATCTCGACCACCTGCAGGAGCGGTCCCCCCTGTCCCGCGCACGGTCGTGGGAGGAAGTGGAGGGAACGCTTGAAGCGCTGGGAAAAGGTCAGGTCTCGACCTTCGCGTTGAGTGGCTTCGATGTCGCTACGCTGCGCTTCATCGTGAACGAACAGGCGGTGCGTCTGTTCTCGACGCCGACGAGCTCACTCTCCTCGGATACGTCGCCATCGAACGGGAGGGACGACGGTTCGAGGCCGACTTCGGACTCGGCGACGGAGAGCCCGACGCAGCCGACCTTGACCGTGGAGTAGCCCTCCTCACGCGGACCGTCACCGCGACGCTCGCCCAGATCATGCCCCGGCGACGCTGACAGCATCGCTCCCCCCGCCGCGAGAGCCACCGAGACCGCCCTTGTCCGCCGCCATCCTCACCATCCTCGGAGACGCCTCGGGCGTGAAGCGCGCCTTCGGCGAGACCGTGGCCGACGCCCGACGTGCGTCCGCCGCGATCTCCGCCGAGAGCCGCCGCGCGTCCGCGAAGGAGCGCCAGGAGGCGGCGAGCGAGGCCGCGATGAAGCGGCAGCTCCAGCGCCAGGAGTACCAGGACAAGGTCCGCAGCATTCGCGACAAGCAGCGCGTGGAGGAGGCCGCGCGCAAGGCCCGCGAGAAGGCCGCCGCCCAGGAGGTCGCGGGCGCGAAGAAGGCGGAGAGCGAGAAGACCAAGGCCGCGGCGCGCGAGTCGAGCCTGCGACAAAAGCTCGCCGACAAGGAGGCGAAGGCCTCCGAGCGGGACGAGCGGGCGAAGACCAGGGCGGCCGAGACCGAGGAGAGGAACCGCACGCGGCTGGCCGAGGCCGAGGCGAAGCAGCGGCAGCGCACGGCCAATCGCATCCGCCAGCAGGAGGAGCGCGAGGAGATCGCGTCGAACCGGCGACAGCTCCGCGCGCAGGTCCAGGCCCGCCGGCGCGCCGATCGCGAGACCGTGCAGCGCGGCCGCACGGCCCGGCGCGAGACCAACCGGTTCTTCTCGGGGGCGCCCGCCGCTGCGGCCGGCGCGCCCCTGCTGGTCGGCGCGCAGTTCGCCGACTACGGCGACGACCTGCGCGGAAGGCGGCGCGCTCGCGAGAACGTGACGACCCGCGCCCAGCAGATCGCCAGCGGCGACATCGGCGACGTCCGGGCGGCCCCCGAGATCCTCCGGGCGACGGAGAACGTCTCGCGCCTCACGGGCCTCGACCCCCAGGGCGTGGTCGAGGCGATCGGCGACGCGCAGGCGAACTTCTCCAACCTCGCCGACGCGGCCAGCCGCGGCAGCTACCTCGGGACGGTGCTGCCCATGCTGGGCCGCGCGGCCGTGGCCACCAACTCCTCGCTCGAGGACATGGTGAGCGCGGCGGGCGAGTTCCAGCGGCAGTTGCACATCTCGAACGCCGACCTGCCCGCGGCCATCTCGCGCGCCATCGCCGAGGGCCGCCTCGGGAGCATCGGCTTCCGGGACTACGCCGCGCACGCCGGCACGCTCGCCGGCGCCGCCTCGCGCTCGTTCTCCCCTGCGGAGGCTGACGCGCCGAGGACCCAGGCGCTCGTGGGCGGCCTCTTTCAGTTCGCCGGCCGGGCGGGTGGCGGCGGGGGCGAGGCCGCGACCCGCGCGCAGGCCTTCTTCAACAACCTGTCGAGCGACCGCGGCCAGCGCGCGCTGCGCGAGGGCCTCGGGTACAACCCCTTCGACGCGATGGGGCAGATCGCGACGCGCCAGGGCGAGACGCAGGTCGACGCCTTCCAGAGGATCGTGCAGGACGCCTACCGGCGATCCGGCGGCAACGCGGGGCGCTTCCTCGACACGGTCGCCGGGCGCCGCGACGAGTCCCGGTCGCTCGGCGACCAGCTCTTCCGCGACCTCTCCGAGCACGGGGGCCGGCTCGCCGGGTTCCGCTCCAACATCGACCAGGCGCTCGGAGCGACCACAGAAAGCGCCGTCGACGCTCCCTTCAACGCAATCTCACGGTCGCCTGCGATCGACCGAGCGCGCCGCGAGGTGGGGGACTTCTGGCGCCAGTCGGGCGCCGCGTCGGACTTCGCGGGCGACACCGAGCGCCAGCGGGAGGAGTTCGCGCGCCAGCACCCGTTCATCGCGCGCCTGCAGGACCAACCCGTGTCGCGCGCCGCCTTCGACGTCACGAACTTCGCGTACAACGCCCCCGCGGCCGCCCCGGAGCTCGCGCCCGGAGCGAGCCGACGGGCGCGGCAGTTGGCGCTCGCGCGCGACATCGCGACGCAGGACGTCCGCAACGACATCGGCCCCGAGCGCATCGGCACGGTCTCGCCCGCCACGCTCGCCCCGATCATCGAGGAGCGCACGCGGCACGAGTTCGCCCGGCTCCAGCTCGCCGACCAGGCGCGCGCCGCCGGTCAGAGCCCGATGAACATCTCCGAGGAGTCGATCAACCGCCTCGCGGCCGCCCTGCGCGGGGCGCCCCTCGTGGCCACCATCGCGCCCCACGACGCTGCCCTCGCGAGCGCCGGGCCCAGCTCCGCGGCGATGCCGCCCACCCCATGAGCGACCTCCTCACCCGCACCCTCCAGGCCGCCGGCATCGACGGGATCCGCTTCCCCGTCACCGAGATGGAGGTCGACGGGGAGAACGCCTTCACCGAGTTCGAGCAGTTCGGCCGTGACGGCGCCGAGCTGGTCGACGCGGGGCGCAAGGCCGAGCGGGGCACCTTCACCGCGGTGATGCTCAACGGCCTCTCGGGCTGGCCGGACCTCTTCCCGGGGCGCTTCCACGAGCTCTACCGGCGACTGCGCCGCGGCGGGGACCTGAGCCTCGCACACCCGCTGCTCGGCACCTTCACGGTGAAGGTGAAGACCCGCAAGCCGCGCATCGTCTCGGGCGTGCGCAACGGCGGGTACATCGACTTCGCCTGGGTGGAGCAGCGCGCCTCCAGCGTCGGCGTGGTCGCCCTCGACCTGCCCCCGACGGACGTGGTCGCCGACATGGTGTTCACGGCCGAGGAGGCCGACGCGGCCCTCGGGGCGGCGGGCGTCCCGAGCTCGCTCGGCGCTCTCGCAGCCACCGCGCGCACCAGCCTCGACGCCGACCTCGCGCCCGTGGGCGAGATTCAGGGCGCGCTCGGCTCGCTCGACCGAGGCATCGCCACGGCCCTGCGCCGACTGTCCCTCGTCACCCTCACTTCCACGACGCGCCCTCTCGTGCACGCCGCGCGCGCCGCGGCCTACCGTGCCAGGGGCTCGCTCGCGCGGGTGAAGACGCAGGTCTCCGACCCCATGGGCTTCGGCCGTCGCATCACGACCGAGCGGGCGATGACCTGCGCCGAGCTCTCCGCGCGGGTGTACGGGACGCCCTTCAAGGCCTCGGTGCTGCGCGCGGCCAACGGCTTCGCTTCCGACACGGTGCCTGCGGGCACCGCGGTGACGGTCCCATGAGCGCCCCCGAGCGCAGCACCGTCGAGCTCTTCGTCGGTCCCGAGGCGATCCAGGTCGACGTCTGGGACCGGTACACCTACCGGCTCTCGATGCTCGAGGTGGGAGTCGCCTGGACCTTCAGCTTCCCGTTCTCGGAGGCCTCGCGGGGCGCCTGGGACGTGCTGCTCGACCCGGCGCGGGGGATCAAGTGCGGCCACCGCGTCACCCTGGCCGTCGACGGCGACGCGGTGCTCTCGGGCATCGTCGAGACCGTCGCGGCGGGCGACGACGACCCGAGCAAGAGCCCGCCCGTGCTGACCATCAGCGGCCGGGACGCGCTCGGCCCCGCGGTGAGCTGGGACGCCGACCCGTCGCTCACGCTGCGCGGGCGGACCCTCGGCGACGCCGTCCAGGCGGTGTACCAGGGCGTCGGCGTCGCCGCCGACATCGGCGCCTCGGTGGACCCCGGCTCGACCGTGGGGCGCCTCCGGGCGGGGAGGGCGCGCAGCGGCCGGATGCACGCGAGCGCCGCCCGCAGCGAGGCCGTCCGCGCGTCGCACCCGCGGATCGGCGAGCGCGTGCAGCAGGTGGTCGAGCGCATGGCGCGCGCGCTCGGCTACAGGGTGTGGACCACGCCCGTCGAGGGCAGCGGGATGACGGGTGTCGTGGTCGACCGGCCGCGCACCGGCGCCCCGACGCTCTCGCTCGTGCGCGAGCGGGTGAACGGGAAGATCACCGACGCCTCCAACGTCTGGGCGGGCAAGCGCACGACCAGTATCGCGGGCGTCCCGACCTCGGTCACCGTGTTCGGCGACCAGCAGCGGGGCGACAACGCCGCGGAGAAGATCACGCGCGAGGTCACCAACGGGTTCCTGCTCACCGACGACGCGGCCCGGGAGGTGGACTACGAGGCGCTCACGCAGCCCCGCTACGTCCAGTCCCGCAGCGCGAGCACCGAGGCGGGCGCGCAGAACGAGGCCGCGCGCCTCTGCGCCGAGGCGAACGAGGGCTTCCGGCGGTACGAGTGCACCGTGATCGGCCACCGCCTCGGCGGCCGGCTGCTGGTGCCGAACCTCCTCGCGAGCGTCCGCGACGACATCGCCAAGGTCACAGGCGCCTGGCTGGTCGTGTCCGTCGAAGGGTCCGGCTCGCGCGAGGGCGCGCAGACCACGAAGCTCTCCCTGGTGCCCGACGGCGCCCTGTCCGTGATCCCGGAGGCAGAGCCCGTATGATCTCGATGGCCACCGTGCACCTCGCCTCCTGGGCGAGCCGCGTCCGCACGCTGCTCGTGCAGCTCCGCGGCCCAGGCGGGCAGCCCGAGGACGCGGCCGAGGCCTGGCAGCCCATGGGCCTGCGCGCGCGCCCCGTCGTGCGGGCGACGACCGAGGCGATGGTGCTCGAGCTGCCCAACGGCGGGCGCATCGCGTTCGTGATCGACAAGGCGCGCGACACGGGCGCCATCGAGCCCGAGGCGGGCGGCGTCGTCCTGACCGGCCTCGCGGCCCCCTCGGCGACCGTCTACATCCGCGCGAACGGGGACGTCGAGGTCACCCCGGCCACCGGGCGCAACGTGATCCTGGCGGGTGGCACCCTCGACGCCGCGCGCAAGACCGACGCGGTGAGCGTCACCCTGTCCGCCGAGCAGATCGGTCAAATCAGCGCGCCGAACGGCCCCTGCACGGGCGGCCCCATCACCCTCACCGGCACCGTCACCGGCGGCAACCCGCGCGTGAAGGCGTAGGTCATGGACACCCTCACCCCCTCGATCGACCCGGCCTCGGGGGACCTCGCGCTCGACGACGGCTCGCTCGCCTGGGCGGACTCCGCCCCCATCGGCCTCGTCGTCTGGACGCTGCGCACGCCCCTCGGGAGCTGTGCGGCGGACACGACGCTCGGCACCGACTGGCGGGCGGCCCGCACCGACACCGCCGACGCCCCGCAGGCTCTCGCCGCCGAGCTCGAGCGCGCGCTCCAGTGGATCGTCACGGGCGGGTGGATCACCGACCTCGCGGTCACCGCCGAGCGCATGGCGCCCCGCGGCATCAGCTACACGATCGCGTTCCACGACGGGACGCGCCCCCGCACGATTCGAGGCACGACGTGACCGACCCCCGCGACGCCGAGACCATCCGCGACAGCCTGTTGCTCACGATCCGCGGTGAGCACGAGGCCATCAGCGAGCGCGTCGTCACCGCCCCCAGGACGCCGTACTTCATCCTCGCCACGGGCCTCGCCCTGGAGCTGGAGGGCGCGGAGTTCGAGGCCGACGCCGCGAGGAAGGAAGCCTTCCCCGACACCGCGAGCGAGGCGGGGGTGCTCAAGCACGCGGAGTTCTCCGGGATCACCCGTGTGGCCGCCTCGCGCGCCTCCATCCGCGCGAAGATCACCGGCACCCCGAGCACGTCGGGGCCGATCGCCAGCGGCAAGACCGTCACCGGCGAGACCGGGCTCGTCTATACCGTCGCCGAGTCCTCCTGGGCGCTCGACGGCGGGGGCGACGGCCACGTCACGCTCACGGCCCGCGACGCTGGGGCCGACGCCAACGTCTCGCTCGGCGACACCTTCACCTGGCAGAACGGCGCCCCTGCGGGCCTCGACGCGACGCTCACGGCCGACCCCGACACCGGCGACGACTCGCATATGCTGGTCGTCGGCGCCGACACGGAGACCATCGAGGAGCTGCGCGCCCGGTGCGAGGTGTTCCGTAAGGAGCCCAAGCAGGGCGGCACGCGCGCCGAGTGGGTGCTCAACGCGCTCGCCGTCGAGGGCGTGGGCGCCGCGTTCATCTGGCCGCGCACCTGGTACTACGGCGGCCTGTGGCGGGTGAACACCCCCGGCACCCTGGTCGTGCAGGTGCTCGGCGCGATGCCCGGAGCGGACACCTACGTGCAGGACGACGGCTCCGGGGCGATCGGCCTCGGGCTCGACCCGACCTTCACCCGCAACCCGACGACGGCGCTGCTCAACCGCGTGCGGGGCTACATCGAGGGCACCAACGACGCCCAGGGCGTGGCGCTCCCGGAGGCCCTCCAGGCGCCGCTCCGTCCCGCCGGGATGGCCGCGGGCAACTACCTCGTGATCGCGCCGGTCACGTCCACGGCGGTCGATGTCACGGTAGCAGTCGTGGTCGACCCGGCCATCGCGCCCTGGCCGTGGGGGGTGTCCCTCGGGCATCCCGCGTACCGGACCATCACCGCGCGCACATCCACCACGCTCACGCTCGACGACGTCTACGAGATCACCGACGGCTCGCGCCTCGCGGTCTACCTCGGGACCAGCGTCGTGCGCGGCGGGTGGTGGCTCGCGACGGTCCAGGGCGCGCCCGTCGGCCTCGTGGTGACGCTCTCTGAGGCGCTCCCGGCGCTCCCGGCGGTGAGCGCGCTCGTGCGCCCCGACTGCGGGCTCTGGAGTGACATCCGGGCGCTGGTGCTCACCTACCTCGACGGCCTCGGGTCAGGCGACGAGGTGACCAGTGTCCCGTCGCAGCGCTTCCCACGCCCGAACGACTCAGGAGCAGACCGATTCTTCAGCAGCCGGGTGACCGACGCGGTGCAGGAGCTTGCCGGGGTGTCTGGGGTGACGGTGACGCTGCCGGCCGCGGCATCAGTCGTCCCGACCGTCGGCACTCGGCTGGTGCCGGGAGTGGTCACGGTCCAGATCCAGCCGTAGTTAGTTGCAGGTCGGGTTCGATGTGTTGCCGCAGGTCCCGTTCCGCGCGCAGCACCAGATCGAGTTGAATGCCCCGGGGATGCACCGCGCGCAGTCAGCGTGCGAGCTGCACGCAATGTCCGGCGCACCCGGCACGGCGCAGTTGATCCGCGCGTCGGCCGGCACGTCGCTCCCGACGTCGCCGACGGCAACGACGTCCGCTCCCGCGTCCGCAACCCCTGCATCGACCGCATCCACCGCGGGTGCATCAGCGACGGCAACGTCCGCCCCGGTGTCAGGGGCCCCGGTGTCCGCACCCTGGTCGTGTGGCACCGTCGGGACGTCGAGCACGTCGACACCGTTGCCGATGTCCACCTGCACCGGCCCGGTGTCGGCGGGGCCAGAGTCAACGGGCGGGGTGGGGTCGGAGCTGCAGGCGGCGAGGGTGAGGCACAGCGGGAGGATGAAGCGCATGGCTGTGGAACGTAGCTCAGACAGGACCCACCCATGAACATCCTCTCGACCGCCCCCACGCGCGCCGGCGCCGCCGGTGACGTCGCCCGGCGCCTCGCCTACTGGATGGGTCCCGCGATCCGCGCGGCCGACGACTCCCTCGGCGCCGCGCTCTACCTCGCCCTCGGGACCACGATCGCGACCACGCGGGCGTACACCTCGCGCTCGCTCGCCGAGGTCTTCGGACACCTGGCGGTCGACGAGCTCGCGCACTGGGAGCGCTCGATCGGGATGCTCTCCGGCGAGGGCGCCGCGGCCGCGACCCGCCAGTCCGCGGTGCGCGCACGGTGGATCGCCCTCCATGCAGGCCCCTCGCTCCCGGCGATCACCCGGGCTCTGCGGGCGCTCACCCCCGCTGTGACCGTGGTGGAGATCCTCGCGTCGGAGGTGTCCACGACGGACCCGCTGGCCGTCTATCGCCTCGCGGTGCTGCTGCCCGAGGCGCAGGAGGCCGACGCACAGCTCCGCGCCCGCATCGACGCCACGCTCGCGCCCCAGGCGCAGGCGCAGGTGTCGTGGGCGATCGGCCGCGGCGACGGCCCCGACATCGACCCCTTCCTCTGCGACAGGCCCGACCGCGGCGCCGTCGAAATCGACCTCCTCGCCTCGTAGCCCGCCTCCCTCCGCCCCGTCACAGCCCCGGAGTCCGCCATGGGAACCGTCCGCCCGATCGGGTCCGCGCCGAGCGTGCACTTGTCGCGCATCGGCCGTATCCATACCTTCGAGGTTATGGAGAACGAGCTCGACACCCTCGACCGCATCGTGAGCGAGGAGAGTCAGTCGCTCGCCTTCGCCAGCGGCGCGACGACGACCTTCATCGCGCTCCTGGCGACGGTGGTCACGATGAGCGGCGTCTCCCCGATGCGCGCCGCGGTGATGGCCTCGCTCCTCGCGGTGTCGGGGCTCGCCTCGCTCTGACGCCCTCCCGCCACCCCTGACCGATCCCCCGAACGCGCACTCGCGCCGCGGGGGACACGTTCCCGCTCTCCTACCCGCACCCGGAGCCCCACGATGCCCGCCACCGAAACGCCCCTCCCCAGGGTCGGCGCGACCGACCCCGCGTTGCCCAACGGCAGCCCGATGAACCTCGCCGCCTGGCGCGAGCTGCTCAACTGCCGCCGGTACCTGCGCGGGAGCGGGTGGGGCACCTTCGAGGGAGAGGACCGCGTTGTCGTCGGAGGGGACGCGGCAACACCCACGCTCGCCGTCGGGCAGGTGGAGGCCGCGACCGTGCGCGACTCGGACGGCCAGTGGTGGCCCGCCTTCGCGGTCGCTCAGACAGTGTCCCCCGGGGCGCTCGCGGCCTCGACGATCCACTACCTCTACCTGCGCGCGGCGACCGACGGGACGATCACCTACGTCGTCTCGACCACGGCGCCGACGGGCTGCTACCGGGCCACCGGGGACGAGCTGCAGCGCCACGTCGCGACCTTCGCCACGGGCCTGCTCGGCTTCCCCCTCCCGGCCGTCGTGCGCCAGGGCTCCGGGCGGTACATCACCAGCTCGGGCCGCGGGGAGCTCGTGGCGCTCGCCCCGGGCGCCGTGTTCGGCGGGACCGGCGGCATCGGCCGCAAGACGACCTGGACGAGCGTGAGCCTGACGGCGCTCGTGCCGCCCTCGGCGACCACGGCCTGGGTGATGGCAAAGGCGAAGCGCGCCGCCGCGGACCCGGCCGTCGAGCTCTGGGTGCGCCGCTCGAGCGCAGACGGCGGGCACCTCGTCGCGGCGAGGGCGGGCGTCTCGGGCGGCGGCGTGGGCGAGACCGTGGACACCTCCGGCGAGGGCCTCGTGCAGGTGCCGCTCCTTTCGCAGGCCTTCGAGTACGAGCTCACCGCGGACGTGACGGACGACCCGGCCTACGGCGCGACGTTCACCGTCGTGGGGTGGGAGTAGCCATGGGTCGGCGCCGCATCACCAACTTCTCGCGCGGGTCGTCCGTCCCCGCCACGACCCTCAACGCCATGCAGGACGAGGCCTCGGGCCTCATCGCCGCCGGCGGCACCGCCCCCGGCAGCCTCGCCCTCACGGGCCGCGACGGCCGCTACTGGTCGTCCCCTGACGCCGGGGTGGCAGACGGCACAATCGCCGTCGTCGACGCCACGCGCGACTGGAAGAGCCACCACCTCGAGGTGACCTTCGTCCGCCTCGGCGCCGCGGCCGATCGCCTCCACGGCGCCGACGTCTGGAAGCGCAACGACCCCGCGCAAACCTTTTCCGTCCGCACGATCGCCGACGCCTGGACGGGCGTGAACACCGCGGCCATCGTCGCCGGCGTCGCCCCGGTGATCGGCGCTGGCGTCTTCGCGATCATCCTCGACGAGCTCAGCGCCGGCGCCGACCGGATCTTCCTC
>WBZM01004265.1_pt1 | contig 10518 bp, 12 predicted proteins | sample 5204271 | NCBI WGS metagenome assembly WBZM01 (sample SAMN12344346, study PRJNA552823) | activated sludge metagenome | biome: Activated sludge suspended growth; feature: Nitrification reactor; material: Wastewater; isolation source: activated sludge from nitrification reactor of wastewater... | reverse complement strand
GGCGAGGTTCTCAGCCGCCCTGCATCTGCCGCCATTGGGGAACCTCCGGTCGAGCTCCACGCCTCGTCAGTCCGCCTCGCGGTCTCCTCATCTCAGTTCGTTGCCGGTTGGCTCGCCCGCGGTACACCCGGTCATGGTGCCGTCCTGCTTCTGCACGGTGTGCGGTCCAACCGCACTCAGATGCTCGGCCGCGCTCGATTCCTGTTGGTCCAGGGGTATTCCGTGCTGCTCGTCGATCTACCCGCGCACGGTGAGAGTTCTGGCGAGCGCATCACATTCGGCGCAAACGAGGCCGAAGGGGTCAGCAGTGCTCTCGCGTTCTTGCGCAGTGAGCTTGCGGGTGAGCGCATTGGCGTCATAGGAGTATCTCTTGGGGCCGCCTCGCTCGTGCTGTCGCGGCCGAATGAGGCACCGAATGCCGTGGTACTGGAGTCAATGTATCCCACGATCGCCGAGGCGGTTGCCGATCGGCTCGCCATCCAGTTCGGTCCACTTGGTGCGTACTTGTCACCAGTTCTCCTGTGGCAGCTTCCGCTGCGAGCGGGGGTAACCGAGCAGCAGCTAAGACCGATCGTTGCGCTGCCTGCGCTGCAGGCTCCGCTGCTCATTGTCTCTGGAACCAGCGACCAGCACACAACGTGGGAGGAGACGCAGCGCATCTTTGCTGCGGCGAACCAACCGAAGGAGCTGTGGGCGGTGGAGGGTGCAGCGCATGTTGATCTCCACTCCTACGCACCGAGCGCGTACGAAGCGAGAATCCTGAAGTTCTTGGCCAGGTATCTCAGGAATGAGGCGTAACCCTTCGCTGCGCCCGAAGTGCCACGGCCGGCTTCAGAATCGACTTTTTCGACAGCGTCGATAACCATCGGAGGTGGAGGTTGGCCGCTTGTCTTTGCCATGCACCCGATAATGTCGCAACCGCTCTGCTGCCGACGCGGCGCTCGACTGACTGGAGCTGACGGCGGTCCAATGGCACGATCGAGCGCGCTGCAGCGAAAGGAGGATCCAGAATGAAGCGAATGGGCTGGTTGGTGATCGTTTGCACAATAGCGGCACTTGGCCAGCCGGCTCGGGCGGAGGTCGTCTATCTCAAGCGATCTGAACTGACGGCGTTCGCTCTCGGACAGCAGGCTGGGACCGCGGTGGGTGAGGTGCTTGGCGCACGCCAGTACACCGCCCACAGACAAGGCAGCTACGCCGCGCTTGACGCTCTACGTGCGCAGCAGATCAGTTGCGGGAATTGTGCCGATCGTGATCGCCTGGCCACAGAAGTCAATGAGCGGCAGGCCGCCTTGCTGCGCGAGGACCGCATCTTGTGCGGTGCCATCAACTCCCTTGGCTTTGGCGACGCAGCGGTTGATGCGGCGATGAAGCTGACCGGCCACGCCAGACTGTGTGAAGCCTTCAGCAAGGAGGCAGGTATTGCCGAAGCGGAGCGGAAGAACCGTGAGAACAAGGAGGAATTCGCTCGTCGCGTGAAGGCCGGCGACCTCGATGCGTACGTTTGGATGGGACGCCGGACCATGGTGGCAGATCGCAGCTTGCCCATCGCCGACCGGATCAATCTGGCGTGCCCTTACTTCTACGCGGGCTCGCGCAAGGGGATCGCCGCAGCAACCGTGATGTTTGCCGAAGAGTGCCTGTTCGCGACATTGGCCGAAGTGGACATGCAGGACGCTTTCGATGAACTGCGCGCCTGTTCGACACGTGAGAAGGGTATGTGCACATCGACACTGGCCAGCTACTACGAGACCACCCGCCGCAGCGATGCACCTTGGCCAGTCAAGGCTGATGATCGCGAAGCACTCAGGCTTTACGAAGAACTGGTGCAACACTACGAAAAGACCGGCGCCGCAGCGCAAAGGATCGAAGCCACACGACAACGCGCCGCCGTCGTCCGTGCGAGGCTTTCCGTGCCAGCCTCGCCAGCGACGACTGCGCCGCAGCAAGACGTGCCGGCGACAGCACCAGCATTGCCGCAAGCCAAGGCTCACGAGCCAGAGGGCTCTCGCGTACAACCCGATGAGCAGGTTCGCCAATCGCGACGCGATCGAACCGCGCGCCGGTGCGAAGCACTCCAACGTGCCGTTGAGCGCGCGCTTGAAGGTGCCGCGCGCGATCCGCGCCGCTACGAGCCCCGCGTAGCAGCCGCCAGAGCCAACCATGAGCGAGAGTGCGCGAAATAGCAGATGGCCTCGGCCTCCCGACGTGATCGTCGAGCAATGAACGAATCCATTCGCATCCCTACGGAGGTCTTCTGCATTGGATATCCCACGGATCTTCAACATCACCGAAAGTGCTCACCGCATCCATAACCCGTTCACACCAGAAAAGCTCGCCACCCTCGGCGCGGCGCTTCGTCTGGAAGCGGGAACCCGAGTGCTCGACCTCGGCAGCGGTTCGGGTGAGATGCTGCGAAGTCCGAAGTCTTCTGGGAGCACCTTGAGACTGTGATGGTCCATGTGCCTGTGCCACTTGCCGAGGTCACCGCCAGGGAGCCTTCCACTGGCGAAGGCGCAGCAAGCCAGCTTCGCCTGCGGCATTTGAGCCCTGAGCCAAGTGCAAGCGTGCCGCTTGGGCCTTCTGCCCCCCGCAGAGCTGACGCCTGGCCCTTCGCTCGAGTGGACTGCCACCGGCATGGTCCATCAACCGCTTCGCGGGCCATGCGCCACACCGGCGTTAGCTTCTCAGCTCAAACGTTGAATCCATCATTTCAGGAAAGGGAGGTAGGACAATGAAACTGCTGTCGGTCGTAACTTGCATGGTCTTTGGATCGATCGTTCTGTCAGGGTGCGAGTCCACCGGAGGCATTATTGGAGGGCTCATTCCTGCTCCGAAGTTTACGAAGGGTAGTCTCGACGCCGGTGTGTATACATCCAAGGACCGGAAGTTTGCGGTTGCCTCACCCTTCGAACCGGGGTCAAACGAGTACACATACATGGAGATAAAGGAGAGTTACTTGGAAGGCGAAGCTCATATCATGTTCCTCTCCTCGGTGCGTCCCGCAGAGGTTTATCGAGTTGATGTCTTGTGCGAAATCGCTCAAAGGCCAGGACCCAAGACTTCGGATGAGCTCGGTACGGTTGTCCGAGCCCGATACTTCGAGATGTTTTCAAGTGAGTACGGCACGCCGTTAGTTCCTGAGCAAGTTATGGATCCTCTGCCTGGAGAGTTGAACTACGTTCAGGCGATTCCGCAGCGGAAGTCCGGACGGCAGGAATTGAAAGCGTTCACTGCTCATCACGCTAGCTATTCCGCGCAAGGTGACGACTGTGTTGGGAATATCTGGGTCAACTATCCGGAGTTCGAAAAAAGAAGCACCAATGACGCAGAGAAAAGAAAGAGCGGGTTTCTGCGGTCACTGAGATTCTTGTGAGAGGTTGAGGAATCCAGCTGAGTACTATGGTATGCGGGTACGGGCGTTCGCGTCCTCGGCCCAGCTCTGCGCTCAAGGGGACAGCCTACGGCGGGCTTTGCCTGCCTCCGGCTGCCCCTTAGCCCCACGTTACCCGTCATCGGGAGTCCGCCTTTGCGTCCGAGAGTATGGTTTGCAGTGCTATCGGCGGCCGGGGCCGTCCTGCACTTGTTTCTGCTTCGCAGTCCGGCGCGCAGCCCTCTGCCACTTCTCGCATACGGTGGCTGGCTACTCGTTAGCGCGGTGGTCGTCGTAGCAATCGCACGCAGTAGCGCTCGAGGCGATACGACCGTCTCACCGCGACAACCTCCACTGCGCCCTCGACCCATGGTAGATAGCTCGATCGAAGGCTTGCTTTGGTTCGCCTCCACCGCAGCTGGAGGTCTTCTGATCCACCTCCTGTCCCTGTTCACGCCGTCCACGCAGCGGTCGGTGCAGCGCGGGATGTGGCTGATCTTCTTTCTGTTCGCCATCGGCAGCTACATGCAGATGCGGGGCGCGACCGGAGACAAGTCGGCCCCTGTTCCGGACCACTCTCCCGTCGCAAAGGCAGCGAGTCGTCTTCGCAAGGCGATTGGATGGATCCTGGGTGGTATTGGAGCGCTGATACTGCTCAGAGGGTTGTCGTTCTTCAGCGGCGGCAACGCCCGCGGCGCCGACTTCATCGAAGTCCTGTTCCTTGCTGGCGGGGCCCTGCTCTTGCTCGTCGGGGTCGCTGTGCTGCGCGTTCCCAGCCGCGAAGACGCCTAGTCCCTCGGTCAACTCCAGGCCGCCCGGTCGAGAAGCGGGCCGCGGCGCGTTTCCCGGCTCAGTGCACGGCTATGATTGGCGAACACCAGCATCTGCCGCACGGCATGCCCGACCCGAGGGTCGCCGTGCAACGCCACCACACAACCGGAGGGCTCGAATGAAAGCCGCACAACTCATCGCCATCGGTCCCGCGGAGAAGTCCGTCCACTGCATCGACGTGCCAGATCCCGGCGCGCCGGGCCCCGGTGAAGTGCTGGTCGACGTCGTCGCCTGCTCCATCAATCCGGCGGACATCCTGTCCATCGAAGGCAACTACGCATCGAAGCCGGTACCGCCGTGTCCGCTGGGCATCGAGGGCGCGGGCACGGTCGCGGCGGTGGGGGAGGGCGTGACCCACCTGAAGGTCGGCGACAAGGTCATGAGCCTGGTACGCACCAACTGGGTCCAGCGCATCCGCGACAAGCCGCAGGCGTTCGTGCGGCTGCCACCGGAGGTGGATCTCGCACAGGCCGCGATGTTGAAGGTGAACGTCGCCACGGCGTACATGATGCTGACGAGCTACGTGGACCTGAAGCCGGGTGATTGGGTGATCCAGAACGCCGCCAACTCCGGCGTCGGAGTGGATCTGATCCGGCTGGCAAAGGTCAGCCGCGTGCGCACGGTGAACGTCGTGCGCAGAGCCGCACTCATCGATGAGTTGAAGCAGATGGGCGCAGACGTGGTGGTCGTCGACGGCCCCGATCTCGCGCAGCGTGTCGCCGAGGCCACGGGCGGTGCGGAGATCAGGCTCGGCATCGATGCCGTCGCCGGCGCCGCGGCGGGACGTCTCGCGCAATGCGTGGCCGAGGGCGGCACGGTCGTCAACTACGGTCTGATGTCCGGCGAGCCCATCCAGGTCGACGCGTTCCAGTTCGTGTTCCGCGACCTCCATCTGGTCGGATTCTGGCTGGCCAAGGTGATGCGGACCATGGCATTCGAGGAGGTCCAGGCCATGTACGCGAGGCTCGCGGAGCGGCTCGTCGACGGTACCCTCCATGTGGCGGTCGAGGCCAGCTATCCGCTGACGCAAGTGGCCGAAGCTCTGGCCCACGCGAAACGCGAGTCGCGCGGGGGTAAGGTGCAGTTGCGACCCAACGCTTAGACCACTCTGGGCCGGGGCCTCAGCCCGCTCGATTCCTCGGAGCAAATGCGATGTGCCGAAACATCAAGACTCTCTTCAATTTCGAGCCGCCTGCGACAGAGCTCGAGATACGTGATGCCTCTCTGCAGTTCGTGCGCAAGCTGAGCGGCTTCAACGTTCCATCCAAGGCGAACCAGGCCGCGTTCGAGCACGCGGTCGATCAAGTGGCCGCGACCGCCAGGGATCTCATCGCCGCCCTGGTCACCCATGCCCCGCCCAAGAACCGTGAGGCAGAGGCAGCGCGTGCCAAAGAGCGTTCTGCCAGTCGCTTCGGTGCAGCCAAGTAGCCGCGTGTCCCCAGCAGTCGTCTCGAGTCCGGCGGTGTAGCCGCTCCCTTAGAAAGGTATCCGCTCATGCGCCTCCCAGCCATCTACATCTCCCACGGTGGTGGTCCGTGGCCCTTTGTCGAGGTTCCGTTCATCCCGCGCGGCGCCTTGGAGCCACTGCGTTCGTACCTGGCGAGCCTGGTCACGTCATTGCCCTTGCGTCCCCGAGCCGCTCTCGTCGTCTCGGCTCACTGGGAGGCGCCAGTCGCGACGATCATGACGCATCCGCATCCGCCCATGCTGTACGACTACACCGGCTTCGCGCCCGAGGCTTACACGTTGCAATGGCCAGCCCCCGGTGCCCCATTCCTGGTCGGCCGAGTCCAGGAACTGCTGGTTGGCGCAGGATTCCCGACGGCCGAGGACCCGGACAGAGGCTTCGATCACGGCACCTTCATTCCCCTGATGGTCGCGCTGCCCCAGGCAGACTTGCCGATCCTTCAGCTCTCTCTGTTGGGTTCGCTGGATGCGGCTGAACACCTGGCGATCGGCCGGGCGCTGGCGCCACTGCGTGACGAGGGCATCCTGCTGTTGGGGAGCGGAAGCAGCTATCACAACATGCCGGGCTTCGGTCATGGGTCGTCCACGGAGCCCAGCCACGTCTTCGACGAATGGCTCGCGCATGCCGTGACTCGCGAACCGAGTGAACGCAACCGGCTTCTGGAGGCGTGGGAGCAAGCTCCGGCAGCGCGTCAGTGTCACCCTCGCGAGGAGCACTTGCTTCCATTGCATGTCATGGCGGGCGCTGCACAGGACGACGCTGCCACGCTCCCGATCCGGATGAAGGCACTCGATGTCCACGTCAGCGGCGTTCAGTTCGGCCAATTGCGCAGCCGCCGCCGTTGCGGTCGGACCCGCTGCCGCCGACTCCGCCCGCCGCGTGGTCACTGAACCGAGACCCCGCGCTCGGCCACCTGCCGCAAGTCGTCAATCGCTGGAACTTGGCATCCAAGGCCATGGCTGACTCACACGCGTTCGAAATCACCGTTCACGTCGATGCCCTGCCTGGCCTCGCGCAGTCCGTCAACGCGCACCTGGCACCTGAGCCGGGCCCCATCGCTGCGCTCGACCTGCTTGCTCTGTCCCAGGACACGGGCCGTGCCGAACTGCTTCTCACCTTTGTTTTCCCGACAGACCAGGCGCTGTCTGTCCTGGCGGAAGAGCATCCCGAGCTTCGAGCGTCGCCCACCTCCGTTGCCCTTGGATATGTTGTCGTCAGCGCAAGAGCGCACGAAGACTCGGTGGATGTCAGCTTCTTCTCCACGAGTCACGCGCTCGCCGCCGCCATGCGCGAGTCGGATCACGTGCGGGCCTTCTTCCGTTCGCTGGCCAGGCACGCCGCCACCGCCGAGGTGCGCGAAGTGAACGAATGGAACGAAAGCAGGCCGCTCTAGGAGGGCGGAGAGGGCGGCCTGCCCTTCGCAGGCCGGGTTCCTTCGCGTGGGCAGATGCGTTCGACCGTCAGGCCGTTTGCGCTACCCCTTCGCTGACGTCGTTCAGGACTCGGGGTCGAACATGATCTCGCGGACCTCCTGTGCGCACCGGCAGCTTTCAGCGAAGTGGGCAGCCCACCGGAGAGCCTCTTCGCGCGAAGGCACTTCTATCACCGCGAATCCACCTACAACGGCCTTCGTCTCAGGGATGGGACCTCCTGAGACCGTCCCGTCGGGCGCGACGATGGCGGCCTGCTGGCGAACCACGCCGCCGCCGAAGATCCAGACTCCGGCTTCCTTTGCATCACGGACGACCGCGTGCGCGGCCTCGCTGACCTCCGGCAACTCGGCCTCGGAAATGTGGTCCATGGATCCGTCGTCGAACGAGATCAGAAACCGGCGCATCGCATATCTCCTTGGGTCAGGTTTCGCAGTTGGCGCAGGAACGCCGCCATTGCGGCAAACGCCGCTCCCCGGCTCGATGGCGTCGACATCGGTCCTGCGATCACCCATGCAGCGTAGCCCAACCTCGCGTACATCTGCATTGCCGCGGACAGCTGATGGGCCCGTGCTCCCGCCAATTCCATCATCCGCCGTCCGGGCCAGCCGGCCTCACCCTGCGGAGCGTCGTGGTTCCATCGTTATGCGCCCACCCATGGACTGCCGCACATGAAAGTTCCGAAACTCGAAGCGTTGGGCTGGGATGCCTGGTTCGAAGAGCAGGCACGGCTGCATTGCGGTCCCGCAGGCGTTGTTGCGCGTGTCGCCGCCGTGGACCGGGACCAACTGCTGCTGCTCAACGAATCCGGGGCGTTCCGGGGCAAGCTCTCGGGAAAATACCTGTACCAGTCGGCGTCATCGGCCGAATGGCCATGCGTGGGCGATTGGGTGTGTGTCGACAAGGCCACGGCGGACCAGTTCGGAATGGTGCAAGGCGTTCTGGCACGCAAGACCAGCCTGCGGCGCAAGGCTGCGGGCGAATCGGTGGAATTCCAGATGATCGCGGCAAACGTCGATGTCGTGATCGTCGTGCAGTCCTGCCACTACGATTTCAACCTCAAGCGACTCGAGCGCTACCTGGTGATGGCAAGGGACGGTGGCGCCACACCTCGTGTTCTCCTCACCAAGACCGATCTGGTGGAGTCCGCGGAGGTGGCCGCCCTCATCGCGCAGATACGGACTGCCGGAATCGATGTGCCGGTGCTGACGCTCAGCAACGTCACGCGGGAAGGGATGGCCGAACTGCGGGATGCCCTCGAATCCGGAAAGACCTACTGCTTCGTGGGCTCCTCGGGCGTGGGCAAGAGCACGCTCATCAATGGCCTGGTCGGCCGGGAGTCACAACAAACGGGAGGGGTCAGCGGGACGGGTGAAGGGCGGCATACGACGGTGCGCCGAGAGCTCGTCGTGCTGGAGAACGGAGCGATGGTCATCGACAACCCCGGCATGCGCGAATTCGGAGTACTGGGTGCCGAGGGCGGAATCGAGGCGAGCTACGCCGATATCATTTCGCGCGCCGGGCACTGCCGCTTCCGGGATTGCACGCATGTCAACGAGCCGGGTTGCGCAGTCTTGCAGGCCTTGGAGTCGGGCGAGATCGGCACGGAGCACTACGAGAACTTTCTCAAGCTGAGGCGGGAGTCCGGGTATCACCAGCTGTCGCAGGTCGAGAAGCGGAAGAAGGAGAAGGATTTTGGACGGTTCGTCCACTCGGTCAAGAAGCATCTCCGGGACAAGTAGTGCCTCGCCCGGTTCGTTGACGGAGATCCCACGTAATCCGAAGCGACATGAGGAGGCCGGAACTTGCACGCAGTGCGGGATGTGAGCACCACGCATCCCCACCTCGAGGAGCACGAATGCTGAGAATTTACCGGAGGAGCTGTCACTGGGGACGGTGAAGTTCGAAGCCGACCTCGATCCGAAGCATTCGGACCAGCCCATCACTGATGAGCGCACCGCGAGCGTGACCGACGGGAGCCCAAGAGGAGTGTGCCGCGCATGAGGATGCAGCCCCTGGTCAGGCAACTTCTCGTGGCGACCGCATCGACTCTGCTGTTAGTCGTGTCCGGTGTGGCCTGGTACGCGCTTTCCTCACCGCCCGTGGAGAACCTGCCTCTCGCGGAGGAACTCGTGGACATCGCCTCGCCCGAAGGCCAGCGGCTGCTTGCCTCGTCGGCAAGCAGGGTCGACCATGCGCAACTCGCACCCTATCTGGTGGCCCAGGAACGCAGGGCCTTCTGCGGACCGGCCACGGTCGCCACGGTGATCAATGCGGCCCTGCGACCGAGACCTCCCGTGACTCAAACGTCTGTCTTCAACGAGACAGCCATCTCGGTCAAGAGCGAGTTCGCGCTGACGCTTGCCGGACTCACGCTCGAGGAACTGGCGGGGTTCTTCCGTGCGCATCGTCTTAACGTTCGGGTCGTGCACGCCGACCGATCGGACATCTCCTCATTCCGCAATGCCGCGGCCGTCGCTCTGGCGGAGTCCCGTACGTTTCTGGTCGTCAACTACGATCGGCGCGTGCTCAAGCAGTCGGGGGCCGGCCACATATCGCCGGTCGGTGCCTTCGACTCGGCGACAGATCGTGTTCTGATTCTCGATGTTGCGACCCAGAAGTACCCCTATACGTGGGTTCCCCTTTCTACGCTGTGGACCGCAATGAACACCGTGGACTCCGACTCCCGCCAGGCGCGCGGTTACCTCCTGGTGAGTGCTGGAATCCTGTCGCGGGATGACGCTCATCGCTGACAGACAGCGAACCCCGACCCATCGATGTAGCAACTGGGGAAGGCACTTGGCCGGAGAGACGCCCGCTGTCATCATCCGCCTCGTGAGTTGAACGCCACGCCGGCGCCCCTCTCTTCGCTCAGTCGTCAGACCACATGAAGAATCCGCTGCTGATTGCGTTTCGCGCAGGCACGACCATCATGACCATGGTCTTCCTGCTGAACTGGCTGGTCGCGCCAGGAGAACTGACACTCGAAAACGCGCGTGAATGGGATGCCGACGCGCATCTGTTCATCGAAAAGGCCGGCCGGGTCTTCCTGCTGTTGAGCAATGCCTCCGGCCGGCGCGTAAAGGTCAACTGTGAGCACTATGCAGGTCTGTGCGCGCACGTCAGGACAGCGGGAACGAAGCAGCTCCGGGTCTGGACGGACGAGCTTGGTTACTTTTCGAGCACGTCGCTGATACAGGCTCGCGTGGGGGACTCGGACATCGTTTCCCTGCAGTCCCAGCAAGCCGGCTACGAGGCCGGGGCGACGCAACGAAACGCCCCTCTCGTCGTATTCTTCGCTCTGATGATTGTCGCCTGGCGGTGGCCGAAGATTGCGAAGCGCTTTCGGAACAGGGGGACCACCTGAATCCATTTCTAGTCGCACATATCGGCCATCTTTCAGAAAATGCTGGCAC
>WBZM01004096.1_pt1 | contig 10518 bp, 8 predicted proteins | sample 5204271 | NCBI WGS metagenome assembly WBZM01 (sample SAMN12344346, study PRJNA552823) | activated sludge metagenome | biome: Activated sludge suspended growth; feature: Nitrification reactor; material: Wastewater; isolation source: activated sludge from nitrification reactor of wastewater treatment... | reverse complement strand
GTGCGACTTTACGACGTTGACCCCGCCGCGACCGACAAGTGCCGCCGCAACCTTGCCGGCAGCGGCTTGCGCGTCGTGCCCTGCCGCAGCCCCGAGGAGGCGATCCTCGGCGCGCAGATCGTCACCACCGTCACCGCCGACAAGCAGTATGCCACGATCCTGACCGACAACATGGTGGGGGCAGGCGCGCACATCAACGCGGTCGGCGGCGACTGCCCCGGCAAGACGGAACTGCACAAGGACATCCTTCTGCGCTCGGACATCTTCGTCGAATACCCGCCGCAGACACGGATCGAGGGCGAAATCCAGCAGCTTGACCCCGACCATCCGGTCACCGAGCTCTGGCAGGTGATGACCGGCCAGGCGCAGGGCCGCCGCGACGGCCGCGCCATCACGCTGTTTGACAGCGTCGGTTTCGCCATCGAGGATTTCAGCGCCCTGCGCTACGTCCATGACAAGCTGCGCACCCTGCCCTATTTCGAGCGGCTTGACATGATCGCCGACCCCGACGATCCACGCGACCTTTACGGGATGCTCCTGCGCGCCAAGAAGGCCGCCGCCTGACCCTTTTGCGGCCCGGCGGCACACCCGCCTGCCGGGCCCGACGACCCATCCGCCATTGCGGCCACGGGCTGTGGCGGATATAGTGCGCCCCAACTAAATCTGGCCTCTGGCCCGCGCAGAACAAAGGGCAATTCCCCCCGTGAGCGATACCCCGGATACCCCCGAGACCGAAGGTCAGGAACCCGTCCGCATGGCCCATGCCGGGCCGCAGATCTCGATCGCGGACGAGATGAAGACGGCCTATCTCGACTACGCGATGAGCGTGATCGTCAGCCGCGCCATCCCCGACCTGCGCGACGGCCTGAAGCCCGTCCACCGCCGCATCCTTTACGCGATGCACGAGACCGGAAACACCCACGACAAGTCCTATCGCAAGTCGGCGCGCCCCGTGGGCGACGTGATGGGGAAATACCACCCGCACGGCGACGCGGCGATCTACGACGCGCTTGTCAGGATGGCGCAGGACTTTTCCATGTCGCTGCCGCTTCTGGACGGCCAGGGCAACTTCGGCTCGATGGACGGCGACAGCGCGGCGGCCATGCGCTACACCGAGGTGCGGATGGAAAAGGCCGCGTCCTTCCTTCTGGCCGACATCGAGAAGGAAACGGTCGACTTCCAGCTGAACTATGACGGCAAGGACCGCGAACCCACCGTCCTGCCGGCGCGGTTTCCGAACATGCTGGTCAACGGCGCGGGCGGCATCGCCGTCGGCATGGCCACGAACATCCCGCCCCACAACCTGGGCGAGGTGATCGATGCCACGCTGGCGCTGATCGCCAACCCGGACCTGTCGTCCGAAGAGATCATGGAGATCATCCCCGGCCCCGATTTCCCGACGGGCGGCGTGATCCTTGGCCGCTCGGGCGCGCGCAAGGCCTACCTGGAGGGGCGCGGCAGCGTCATCATCCGCGCCAAGACCCGCATCGAGGATCTGCGCAAGGACCGCCAGGCCATCGTCGTCGACGAGATTCCCTATCAGGTGAACAAGGCGACGATGATCGAGAAGATCGCCGAGCTTGTGCGCGACAAGCGGCTGGAAGGCATCGCCCATATCCAGGACGAATCCGACCGCACCGGCGTGCGCGTGGTGATCGAGCTCAAGCGCGACGCGACGGCCGAGGTGGTGCTCAACCAGTTGTTCCGCTTCACCGCGCTTCAGACGTCGTTCGGCTGCAACATGCTGGCGCTGAACGGCGGCCGGCCCGAACAGCTGACACTCAGGGCCTTCCTGACGAACTTCATCACCTTCCGCGAAGAAGTCGTCGCCCGCCGCACCGCATACGAACTGCGCAAGGCGCGCGAACGCAGCCACATCCTGTGCGGTCTGGCCGTCGCCGTGTCGAACGTCGACGAGGTGGTGGCCACCATCCGCGCCTCGGCCGACCCGGCGGAAGCGCGCGAACGGCTGATGACGCGGCGCTGGCCGGCGCACGAAATCGCCGAATACATCCGGCTGATCGACGACCCGACCCACAAGATCAACGACGACGGCACCTACAACCTGTCGGAAATCCAGGCCCGCGCCATTCTTGACCTGCGGCTCCAGCGCCTGACGGCGATGGGCGTCAAGGAAGTGACCGACGAATTGCAGGATCTCGCCGCGAAGATCCGCGACTACCTTGCGATCCTGTCGTCGCGCGACCGGATCATGGCGATCATCTCGGACGAGCTGCGCGAGGTGAAGGAAGCCTTCGCCGTGCCGCGCCGGACCGAGATCATCGACTGGGCGGGCGATCTTGACGACGAAGACCTGATCGAACGCGAGGACATGGTCGTCACCATCACCTCGGGCGGCTACATCAAGCGCACGCCCCTGGCAGAATTCCGCGCCCAGCGACGCGGCGGCAAGGGGCTGGCCAGCATGGCCACCAAGGAAGACGACGTGGTCACCACGCTGTTCGTGGCCAACACGCATACCCAGCTTCTGTTCTTCACCACCGACGGCATGGTCTACAGCCTGAAATGCTGGCGGCTGCCGCTGGCGGGGCGCACGGCCAAGGGCAAGGCCATGGTCAATATCCTGCCGATCGACACGGGCGTCAGCATTGCTGCGCTGATGCCGGTGGATGTGCCGGAATCCGAATGGGACGACCTGCAGATCTTCTTCGCGACGTCGGAAGGCGACGTGCGTCGCAACGCGCTGTCCGACTTCGCCAATGTCATGCGCAACGGCAAGATCGCGATGAAGCTGCCCGAGGGCGTTTCCCTTGTGAACGCCCGCATCTGCGATGAAAACGACGACGTGATGCTCGTGACCGAGATGGGCCGTGCCATCCGCTTCCCGACGACCGAGGTGCGCGTCTTCAAGGGCCGCGATTCGACCGGGGTGCGGGGTATCCGGCTTGCGGCGGGCGACAGTGTCGTGTCGATGTCGATCATCCGCCACTTCGAGGCCGACCCGGCCGAACGTGCCGCCTACCTCAAGCAACGCCGCCTGATGGCCGGCGCGCCCGAGGACGAGACAGAGGCCGACGAGGATGAGGAAGCCGTGGCCGAGGGCCAGCTTTCCCCCGAACGCTATGCCGAGATGTCGGCGGCCGAGGATCTGATCCTGACCGTCACCGCCAGCGGCCTCGGCAAGCTGTCCTCGTCGCATGACTATCCGGTGCGCGGACGCGGCGGCCAGGGCGTCAAGGCGATTTCGAGCGGATCGCGCGGCGGCCGGCTGATTGCCTGCTTCCCGGTCGAACCCGACGATCAGGTGATGCTGGCGACCTCGACCGGCCAGTCGATCCGCTGCCCGGTGGACGGAATCTCGTTCCGCTCGCGCTCGGCCGGCGGCGTCAGGGTCTTCGACACCGGCGAGGGCGAAGAGGTCGTCTCGGTCGCGCGCATCGCCGAACAGGGCGACGAGGAATAACCGGGGCCAGAGCAGGTTCAGCCTGAACCGGACACCGAAGGGGCCGCCGCGCAATCGCACGGCCGCCCTTTTGCTGCCGCCGGCAAACTGTTTCCAAAACCAGACGGATTGTTTTCGCGCTGCTTCAGAAACGCCACAATCCCTTCCCAACCGGGCCATGCGGATCGTCCATCGCTAACCTGTCGGTAAGTTCCATCCGGTACGACCGGCACAAGCGATGCACCGAAGAAGGGAATGCACATGGCCGCGATCGACAATATCCCCGCCTACGGCACGCCGTCCGCAGCCGCGCCCTCCCTTTCGCTCCGCCGCCTCTTCGGCTGGCTCGGCTTCCGCCGTACCGAATACACCGATGCCACCCCCGCGCCCGAAGCCAGGAAGCGCCCGGCGCACGAGGCGAACTACCTGGCCGACATCGGGATGGAAGTCGGGTTCTGAAAGGCCCCCTTTCGCGCAGTTCCCCTTTCCAAGCCCAGGATCATGCCCTACATCGCCGGGCATGACCGAACCGCTTCACATCATCGGGGCCGGCATGGCCGGGTCCGAGGCCGCATGGCAGGCCGCCGAGGCCGGCGTTTCCGTGGTGCTTCACGAAATGCGGCCCCAGACCGGCACCTTTGCCCACCGCACCGGCGACTTCGCGGAAATGGTGTGCTCGAACTCCTTCCGCTCGGACGACGACGAACGCAACGCCGTGGGGCTCCTTCACTGGGAAATGCGCGCGGCGGGCGGGCTGATCATGGACATGGCCACCCGCCACCGCCTGCCTGCGGGCGGCGCCCTGGCGGTCGACCGCGACCCCTTCGCCCGCGCCGTCACCGAACGGCTGCGCAGCCACCCGCGCATCGCGGTGGCCGAGGGCGAAATCACCGAACTGCCGCAGGACGGGCACTGGATCATCGCCACCGGCCCGCTCACCTCGGGCCGGCTTGCCGAAAGCATCCGCGCCGCGACCGGCGCCGAAAGCCTGGCCTTCTTCGACGCCATTGCCCCCATCGTCTATGCCGAGACGGTGGACATGTCGGTCGCCTGGATGCAGTCGCGCTATGACAAGGGCGAGACGGCCGAAGAACAGACCGCCTACATGAACTGCCCGATGGACAAGAGCCAGTACGAGGCCTTCATCGACGCGCTGCTGGCCGCCGACAAGACGCAGTTCCACGAAGGCGAAACGGCCGGATATTTCGACGGCTGCCTGCCGATCGAGGTCATGGCCGAACGCGGCCGCGAAACGCTGCGGTTCGGGCCGATGAAACCCGTGGGCCTGACCAACCCCCACCGCCCCGAAAAGCCCTACGCCGTCGTGCAACTGCGCCGCGACAATGCGCTGGGTACGCTCTACAACATCGTCGGCTTCCAGACCAAGATGAAGTATGGCGCGCAAACCGATGTTTTCAGGATGATTCCTGGGCTGGAAAACGCCAGCTTCGCCCGCCTTGGCGGCATCCACCGCAACACCTTCATCAACGCGCCCACGCTGCTTGACGACCGGATGCGGCTGCGCTCGCGCCCGACCGTCCGCTTCGCCGGCCAGATCACCGGCGTCGAGGGCTATGTCGAAAGCGCGGCGATGGGGCTGCTCGCCGGCCGCATGGTGGCGGCCGAAATCATGGGGCGCGACCTGCCGCCACCGCCGCCCCAGACCGCCATGGGCAGCCTGATCCACCACATCACCGGCGGCGCCGACGCCAGGACGTTCCAGCCGATGAACGTCAACTTCGGTCTTTTTCCGCCCATCGACGCCAGGGGCGGACGCCGCGGCCGCAAGGACCGCTACAAGGCCTATACCGACCGCGCGAAAGAGGCTTTCGCCCTGTGGCTGGCTTCGTAACCCGCTTCGCCCCCTCGCCCACCGGCCCCCTGCATCTGGGGCATGCCTATTCGGCGCTGCTGGCCCATGACATGGCGCGCGCCAACAATGGCCTCTTCCTGCTCAGGATCGAGGACATCGACAGAGCCCGCTGTCGTGAGGAATGGGAGCGCGCAATCTATGAGGACCTGCACTGGCTTGGCCTGTCTTGGGATGGTCCCGTGATGCGACAGTCGGACAGGTTGTCAGCCTACCATGACGCGCTGCAGTCACTTTGGGATCAGAGCCTCCTCTACCCCTGCACCTGTCGGCGGTACGACATAAAGATGGCGCTCAGCGCGCCGCAGGAAGGTGCGCCGGCGATAGGTCCAGACGGCTTCATCTATCCGGGAACCTGTCGCTGGCGTCTCAGAGGCAGCAAGCTTCGTTTGGGGGATGCACTCAGATTGGATGTCGCGAAGGCATTTGAAGGCCTCCCGCCGACTCGCTTTAAAGAAACCGGATGCGCGCCGGGATGTCACTACCTTGAAGCAGAGGCCTTTAGTCACCAGGTCGGCGATTTCGCGATCGCCCGCCGCGAACTTGAAACGTCCTACCACCTGTCCGTTGTCGTGGACGACGCCGCGCAGGGCATCACCCATGTGATACGCGGCGAGGACCTGTTCGAGGCGACCCGCATCCACGTCCTCCTCCAGCGCCTGCTCGGCCTGCCGACGCCGGTCTACCACCACCACCGGCTGATCCGCGACGATGCGGGCAAGCGGCTGGCCAAGCGCGATGACGCCCGCGCACTGGCGAAATACCGCGCCGAAGGTGCCACGCCCGACGACATCCGCCGTCTGGTCGGGCTTCAGGCCATCGGCGCCATCAGTTCCACTTCGGCCCCGTCGCGCACCGCCGTGTAGAAGCAGCTGCGCCGGTTGGTGTGGCAGGCTGGCCCCTGCTGTTCCACCAGCACCAGAAGGCAGTCGCGATCGCAGTCCAGCCGCAAATCGACCAGTTTCTGCACATGGCCCGAGGATTCGCCCTTGACCCAGAACGCCTGACGCGAGCGCGACCAGTAGGTTACCCGCCCGGTCGCCAGCGTGCGCGCCACCGCCTCGGCGTTCATCCAGGCCAGCATCAGCACCTCGCCCGAAGCGTGGTCCTGCGCGATGGCCGGAATCAGGCCGCGGTCGTCAAAACGCAAGGCGGCGGGGTCGAAGGGCATCGTGTCACCTGTTCATTGGCGGGGCGGTGCCCTATCTAAGGCACGACCGCCCCGTGCGAAAGCCCGCGCGAAAGCCCGCAACATGAGCGACACCGATCTCATCAAGCTTTACTCCCAGCGCCTTCTGGCGCTTGCCGCCGACATTCCGCACCTCGGCCGGCTCGACAATCCGACCGGCACGGCGCGCCGCCGCTCGCCGCTGTGCGGCTCGACCGTGACCGCCGATGTCGTCGTCCGGGACGGGCGGATCGCCGACTTCGCGCAGGATGTGAAGGCCTGCGCGCTGGGTCAGGCCTCGGCTGCGATCAGCGGCGAGGTGATGATCGGGCGCAGCGGCGATGAGATTCGCCGGGCCCGCGACGAACTGCGCGCCATGCTGACGGCAGGCGGTCCGGTGCCCTCGGCCCCCTTCGACGGATACGAGGCGCTGATGGCGGCGCGCGACTACAAGAACCGCCACGCCTCGATCATGCTGGCGTTGGAAGCCGCCTGCGAGGCGTTCGAGGCCAGCCCCCAGAGCACGACCGGCGGCGCATGAAAAAAACCGCCGCGCGTCGGATGACGGCGGCGGTCAGGTGCGAGGTTTCCGAGGACCGGCGGGCCTGGGGGACACGTCCGGGACGGATCAAAGCGCAGGACAGACTGGGGAAATCTGCGCGCCCGCCGGGCGGAAGACCGCGAGGCAGAACAGATCAGACAAGCGCGGGCAGGTTCAGCCCGACCATCAGCAACACAATCAGCGACACCGCCCCCATGGCATCCTGCCACAGCGTGGACGATGAGCGCGTCAGAACGGATTTGAGATCGGTCTTCATCGGGCTTCTCCCATGCCGAAAGTTGTTGCCTTTTTGTTCTCACGATTCCCCCGATTCGTAAAGAACTAAATAAGAACATTGGTAAGCGTGGGGTAAACGCCCGGCGCCCGAACGGCTCTGCCTAGCCGACCGAAATCAGGCGGATGGCCTTGTCCTGCTCCATCAGCCACAGAAGCGTGCGCGCCGCCTGGCCGCGCGCACCCGTCAGGTCGGGGTCATCGTGCAGCAGCTTGCGCGCGTCCGTCTGCGCGACGGCCATCAGGTCGGCCTGCCGCTCCAGATCGGCCACCCGGAAGCGCGGCAGCCCCGACTGCGCCGTTCCGATCAGGTCGCCCGCCCCCCGCATCGCCAGATCTTCCTCGGCGATGCGGAAGCCGTCTTCGGTATCGCGCAAGACCTGCAACCGCCTCTCGGCGCTGTCCGACAGCGGTGCCTGATACAGCAGCAGGCAGGTCGATTCCGCCGTGCCGCGCCCGACCCGTCCCCGCAGCTGGTGCAACTGCGCCAGCCCGAATATCTCGGCCCGCTCGATCACCATGATCGAGGCGTTGGGCACGTTCACCCCCACCTCGATCACCGTGGTCGCCACCAGAACGCGCGACCGCCCCGCGACGAAATCGGCCATCGCGGCGTCTTTCTCGGCGGGCGGCATCTGGCCGTGGACCAGCCCCACCACGCCTTCGCCCAGCGCCGCACGCAGCGCGCGGAAGCGGTCGCCCGCCGCCGTCAGATCGACGACCTCACTTTCCTCGACCAGCGGGCAGACCCAATAGGCCTGCCGGCCCTCGGCCACGGCCTTCCGCAGATGCGCAACCACCTCGTCCATCCGCGCCGTCGAGACGAGCGCGGTCTTCACCGGCTTCCGCCCCGCCGGCTTTTCGTCCAGCACCGACACGTCCATGTCCCCGAACTGGGCCAGCGCCAGAGACCGCGGGATGGGCGTCGCCGTCATCACCAGTACATCGGCCGCCGTGCCCTTGGCGCCCAGCTCCATCCGCTGCTCGACGCCGAAACGGTGCTGTTCGTCCACCACCGCCAGCCGCAGGTCGTGGAACGCGACATCCTTCTGGAACACGGCATGGGTACCGACCAGAACCTGAATGTCGCCCCGCGCCAGCGCGGCCAGCTTGGCTGCCCGCTCGCCCCCCTTGTCGCGGCCCGTCAGGATTTCCAGCACCACGCCCGCGCTTTCGGCCAGCGGCCGCAGGCTTTCCAGATGCTGGCGGGCGAGGATCTCGGTCGGCGCCATCATCACGCCCTGCCCGCCCGCTTCCACGGCGATCAGCAGCGCAAGGAAGGCGACCAGCGTCTTGCCCGCCCCCACGTCGCCCTGCAAAAGCCGGTTCATCCGCCGCCCGTCCGCCATGTCGTCGGCGATCTCGGCCATGGCGCGGGTCTGCGCCCCGGTCGGCGCATAGGGCAGCGCCGCCAGAACCCGCCGCTGCAGGGCGCCGGTCCCCACGCTGGCCCGCCCCTTGCCGCGCCGGATCGTGCGGCGCGCCAGCGCCAGCGTCAGCTGATGGGCGAACAGCTCGTCATAGGCCAGCCGCCGCCGCGCCGGGGCGAACTGCGCCACGTCGTCGGCCCCCTGCGGCGCATGGGCCACCCGCACTGCCGCCGCCCAGCCGGGCCAGCCCTCGCGCGCGACCAGGGCCGGGTCTGCCCATTCCGGCAGGTCCGGCACCCGCGCCAGCGTCGCCGCCACCGCCTTCGCCACCACGCGCTGGGTAATCCCTGCGGTCAGCGGATAGACGGGTTCCCACGCCGGCAGGTCGCGCGCTTCCTCGGGACGCAGGATGTGATCGGGGTGGACCATCTGGGCGATGCCGTCGAACAGCTCGACCTTGCCGGACACCACCCGCCGCTGGCCGGTCGGAAGCTGCTTTTGCAGCTGGTCGGCGCGGGCGTGGAAGAACACGAGCTGGAACTCGGTCCCGGCATCGCGGACGAACACCCGCGCCGGCCCGCCCTTGCGGCGGGGTGGCACATGGGCGCCCACCGTCACCTCGACCGTGACGGTCGCCGGCGGCACCGCGTCGCGGATCGACTGCCGCAGGCGCCGGTCGATTCCCGCGTAGGGCAGTGTGAACAGCAGGTCGCGCGGCCGTTCGACCCCCATCTGGGCGAAATGCTTCGCCGTCCGCTCGCCCACGCCAGGCAGGGTTTCCAGGCCCGCGAACAGCGGGAACAGCACCGGGGGGCGGCTCATCCGATCAGCGCCAGCCAGGCGTCCTCGTCGATGATCTTCACCCCCAGCCGCTCGGCCTCCTTCGCCTTCGACCCCGCCCCGGGCCCCGCCACCACCAGATCGGTCTTCGCCGAAACCGACCCTGCGACCCTGGCCCCCAGCGCCTCGGCCCGTGCCTTGGCCTCGGCCCGGGTCATCTTCTCCAGCGTCCCGGTGAAGACCACGGTCAGGCCCGTTATCGGGCTGCCTTCGGTCACCCGCCGCACCATCGGCTGGACATCCAGCATCGCCACAAGCCGGTCGATCGAGGCGCGCTCCGCCGCCTGATGGAAAGCGCCCACGACCGAGGTTGCCAGCACATCGCCCACCCCGTCGATGGCCGTCAACTCCTCCCACTCCGGCCCCTCTCCGACCCGCGCCGCGGTCATCGCCGCTTCGAACGCTGCCCAGGTGCCATAATGGTTGGCCAGCAGCGAAGCGGCGCTGTCCCCGACATGACGGATGCCCAGCGCGAATATCAGGCGATTGAGCGCGATGCGCCGCCTGTCTTCGATGGCGCGGAAAAGATTGCCCGCGGATTTTTCGCCGAAACCCTCGCGGTTCTTCAGCTTCTGCAAAGGGTTGGCGGCATCGCGGGCGGCCAGCGTGAAGATGTCGGCCGGTTCGCGCACCGGCAGGATGGTGTCGTTGAAGAACATCTCGATCTGCTTCGCCCCCAGCCCTTCGATGTCGAAGGCGGCGCGGCTCACGAAATGCCTGAGCTTCTCGACCGCCTGCGCGGGGCAGATCATGCCCCCCGTGCAACGGCGCACGGCATCGCCCGGCTCGCGCACCGCGTCCGATCCGCATTCGGGGCAGACGGTCGGAAATTCGTAGGGCTGCGCGTCACGGGGCCGCTGCGACAGGTCCACATCGGCCACCTTCGGGATCACGTCGCCGGCACGATAGACCTGCACCCAGTCGCCGATGCGGATGTCCTTGCCGTCGCGGATCACCTCGCCCGAGGCCGAGCGCCCGGCAATGTAGTCTTCGTTGTGCAGCGTGGCGTTCGACACGACCACGCCGCCCACC
>WBZM01004262.1_pt1 | contig 10522 bp, 12 predicted proteins | sample 5204271 | NCBI WGS metagenome assembly WBZM01 (sample SAMN12344346, study PRJNA552823) | activated sludge metagenome | biome: Activated sludge suspended growth; feature: Nitrification reactor; material: Wastewater; isolation source: activated sludge from nitrification reactor of wastewater... | reverse complement strand
CGTCGTGGTTGACGCCGGTCCAGCGGACCGCCTCGATCTCGACTGGCTTCTTGCAGTACCGGCCCAGGTCAGCCATCGGAGCCTCCGAGAGCGTCGAGGAGGGCGTCGATCGTGGCTTGCTGAGCAGCGACCTGCTGAGCAAGGACCGGCAACATCTCCGGGGCCATCGCCTCGTAGGCCGCTTCGTCGCTCGGATGCCACTCCCACCCTTGGACCGGGAACGTGAAGTCGTCCTTCGTGTTCTCGGTGAGGATCGTCCCGTCAGGGAACTGCACGGTCGGTCCTGCCAGCAACAGGCGGGTTGTCGTGTCAACGGTGTAGAACATGCGCCCTCCTCAACTCCCCACCACGGTCCAGCCCTTGGCTGTGGCGATCGACGGGGTGTCTGATGCGGTGCCGTAGTTGCCGGTGACCGTGATCGTCTTCGATGCGGTGGCGAGATTGGCATAGATAGCGTCGAGTGCGGGGCCGGACAGCGAGCAGTTCGCGACGGAGATGTCGGCGGCGATGTTCGTGCATCCGATCGACTGCAACGAAGAACAGTTCGTGAACATGCTGCTGAAGTTCGTGCCGTTCGCCGTGTTCAATGCCGGGACCGACTGAAGCGAAGGACAGTTCTGGAACATGCCGCTGAAGTTCGTGCCGTTCGCCGTGTTCAATGCCGGGACCGACTGCAACGAATAACAGTTCTGGAACATGCCCTGAAACGAAGTCATATTAGACGTGTCCCCGACAGAAACTGACGCCAGACGAGAGCATTCACGAAATGCGTAAGTGGCGGGCGTAAACGTCCCGACACTAGCGAAGTGTTCCAAGTTCCGATGCCAACAGCTCGGTGAATCACCGACAATCCTCAGATTGGTGGCGAGCGGAAGCGCCATCCGCATGTCCAGCCACCCTGTCGAGTAGGCAACTGTCGATGACGGATGCTTGATCGCAAGTTGAACACTCGTAAGGTCGTTCCCAGGCTGTGGCTCGATCGTGATGATCGCCTGACGAAACCCCTCCGACGTGTCAGTACCCGCATAGTCGGACCAATCCAGAATCTTGCTTGCAGTGGCGCCCGACGTGTAGTTCTGCCACCCGGCTCCATCACCAAAGTCGACACGGAACGCACCGGATATCACGCAAGCAAACCAGTTCAACTCTGAGTTGATCCGATAGAGGCCGACGATCCTCTGATCCGTTGGCGACGGGTCGGTCAACGGCAACCAGTCCGCAGGACGTACCCACGGCGAAGGATCTGCTTGCCCGACGTAGCGCGTGCCCGTCAGCCGTGACGGAGTCATCCGACGAGATGCCAGCCCCTGGGTCACGATGCCTCCTCACCGAACAGCGAGAAGGACACGTCAGCGGTCGAGGCCCGCACAGTGACCACGTCGGTCGCCGCCAACGTCAACCCCACCGTCCCGATGTAGGTGTCCTGCGGAGGGACTGCCACGTTGTAGAGGATGTACTGCTGATTCGCGAGTGCTGCGCCCGCCACCCGCACCGCCACCCGCACCAACGCTGTGACCTCCCCCCGATTGGCAACGACGAGCGAACTGCACACGGTCGACGTGGCCGCTGGGACCGTGTAGAGCGTTGTGTCGGTGGTCGCTGATGGTGCCACCTGACCGAGAACTTTGCGTGTCGTTGCCATCACATGCCTCCAAGCAGGAACGACTGCGAGTACCCATCGGAGCCGCCCGTAGGCGCAGCCCACGTCCCATCGCCGCGCAGGAACGTCGTCGCGTTCGCTGTCCCCGACCCGAGCCGTGCCGTCGCGACCGTCCCCGACGTGATGTCAGCCCCGGAATGGACATGCAGCGATGCCGCCGCCCCCACATCGGCCGCTGTCGGCAGGTCGTGGACATGGTCAGCACGCGACGCCTCGGTCGACACACCCGGCGCAGCGGTACCGAGGTCGGCCGGGGTGGCGTTCGACAAGCCCGGCGCCCCCAACGCTGTCAGCGTCGCCGGGGTCCACGTGACCCCGTCCCACGCCAGGACATCATCGGCATCAGGCGGATCGGTCGTGGTGTCGACATCGGTCAGGTCGTCCAGGTCGAGTGACACGGTGCCGGTCTGGCCGTTGACGGAGTCGACGTTGCCCGCTGCGGCGAGAGCAGCCGACAGGCCGGTGATCGAGCTGATCGGATGCGTGTCGGCGTCGGAGCGGCCGGTCAGGTCGTTGTGGACCGTGACGCCACCGCCGGTCATCGTGACCTGACGAACCACCGTCTCGTCCCCACCGAACTCGATGGACCACACAACCTGCGGAAACTCGATCGCCAACGCCATCAGCTACGCACCGCCGTCTGCGGAGCGACCACCAATGGGCCACCCACCACCGTCCGCGCCATGTCCAACGAGTCCGGCGGGATGATCTCCATCTCCCAATCACCTACCTGCGGCGACACGCTGTCAGTGTCGTCACGATCAGCATGCAGAGCGTGGTACCCATCCCATCGACCTCCCGTCACCGGCGATATCGACACCGGCACCATCACCGTCGCACCCGATGAACGAGCGACCCTGATCTGCGCCACCACCTGACACGTCGCAGTCACATCGACGTCGGACTCATCCAGCACACGGAACGGCCGAAACCAGTCGTCGCCTTGGGTCACGAACCACCGCACCTCGGCCCGCTGATCGTTCAACTCGTCGGCCACGTGCTCCTCCTCATGTCCCGAGCGGTGCCACACCAGCGGTGACCCGACTCAGCGCCGCATAGATCGTCACACCCGGATGCCCGCCATCGGACACAGGCGTCGCCGTATACGTCATCGTCGGCGACCACCCGATCCCCGCCGCCACCGACGTCCGAGTCGCAGCCGCACCCAAGGTCAAGGTGAACGACGACGAACCCACCGTCACCGTCGCCTGCGTCGACCCGCTCCCGGTGCCGTCCGACTCCATCACGAACTCAGTCACCCACCCCACCGACAACGGACGACCAACCTTCGCTTCCGTGCCGATCGTCGCCCCCGCCGGAGCCGACACCAACACATCGAGACCGCCCACCGAGGACATCGACTCCGCCGGACCAACCACGGGAGCGGATGCGAACGCAGCCATGCCACCCAAAGCGCCGGACGCCGAACCGCGACGCATCGCCCGCTCCAGCATCGTGCGCCGATCCTCCACCAGCGACCCGACAGCGATCGTCACCACAGCCTCACCATCGTCATCAGCAGTGACCGTGACCGCCGACACCGGCATCGCCGTCGTTGTGTCGATGTCCGTGAGCGGGACATCCATCACGTCATGCGGCACCGGAACGGGCGACGGATCCAACACAGCGAACGTCGCAGACCTCTCATCGGCAAGCGCCAGCAACCCATCAGCGATGGACTGCGCGGTGCCGAGATCGGTGATGTGGCCGATATCGAGCGTCCCCCAGCGGGACCCGGACCCACGGGTGAACCTGCCACGAGCCCACCGCACGACCAACGCATCGAAGTCGGGGCGAGGGATGTCCCACTCCAAGTCCGTGACGTTCACCGAATCCGGATCCGCCAGACCTGCCGTCGAGTACCCGGCGACGAGCTCCAACGTCGACGCCACCCCCGCCGTGCCCTTCACGAACGGACGCAGCGTCCGACCTTCGGCGTCGACCACCACGTCGATGAACTGCTCGCACAACTGCGACACGACATCCCACGGCGAGTCCGACCCCAGCCGATACACCATCGGACCCGTCGCCGGGAACGTCGCACCAGAATCGTCGGTCGTCTCGGTGCCAGTCACGGTCCAGCCGTCCAGCAGGTCGTTGCCGATCATCACCTGGCGGATCTGACGTCCGATCGGCACCTGCGGATCCGACGACGGATACTCGAGGATCTCCGTGTCGTCGTCGCTGCGAGCGACGACGGTCCCGTTCGCGGCGCGCAGCGACCACAGGAGCCCGGTCGGGTTCCCGCCGGGGTCGCCGTCGTCCGCAGCGTTCACCAGCTCGAACGCGAACAGGATCCAGCCCGAAGCAGTCACCTCGAACTCGTAGCGTTGCGTCCGCTGCCAGATGCCGGAACCGACCTTCACACCGTTGACGTACGCGGTCACAGTGTTGTCCCCGGCGTAATCGAGGATGTGACCGCCCACACCAATCGGCACCCACCGACGAAACAGATTCCGGCCCGACGGCGCATTGTCGTCGTCGCCGGTCGACGGACCGATCCACAACGCCGCAGGGTCTGCCCACTCGGCGGGGAGGCCGGTGTAGAACGCGGAGCCCCAGCCCTGCACCGCGATGATGTTCGCCGCTGTCCAGCCGTCGCCCGTCGGGTCGTAGTCCGGTCCCTGCCACGCCATCACCCGGTCGTCGAGCACCGGCACCGTCTGCGCCATGTTCGACAGCGTCGGCGTCTCGTGCAGTCGACCATCAGCCCACTCGCCAGCCAGGCCACGACCAGACCACTTCACCGCCTCGACCAGCTCGTCGCCGACCGACACCATCTGAACCTCGGCCCGTTCCGCGATCCACGCCATCCGTGCGGTCCCATCGAGACGACCGAGGATCACGTCGCCCATCGACACCTCACCGCTGTCGTCGTTGAGCTCCAAGAGTGATCCGACGCCAATGCCGTTGCGTTGCTCCTGCCAGGACACGCCGAACGCGCCTGCGATCTCTGCGCCCGACGTGTTCGCCGCGTTGCGCAAGTCCGCAGTGACCTCAGCCGCCAACTACCCGCTCCCAGCCGTGATCGCCAGCTCACCGCGAAGGATGCACAGACTGAACGTCACGACCTGCGCCCCGATCCCCGGGTCTGCTCGCAGATCATCGACCTGCACTGGGCCGTCGTGAGTGGTGCCGGCGACAGCAGTCGTGACCGAACACGTCACGCATCCCTCGGCGTCGCCTGGGTCGTCGAGGATCGCAGTACGCAGGAACAGGATGTGTGACTGCACGGCCGCAACCGTCGCCAGGTGGACGGCCGTGTTCACGGGGTCGCCGTCGGCGTCCCAGCGGCCATCGAGGAAGACCTCCAGGGTCACGTCCCGCGGATCCTTGAACCCGCGGGAACCCTTCTGCCCGTCGACACCGGGACGCGTGCGATTCTTGCGGCGGCGCTTCGCTCCATCGGTCAGCACCCAGCTGTTCAACGTGAGCCGACCGGGAGCGTCCAACTCGACGCCGTTCAGGGTGACGAGCCCCCACTCAGGCTGAGGCAGGCCGCTCACGGTCGACCACCTGAGCGCATCGCCCGGTCACGTTCACGTGCCGTGATCGCCACCCCCGAGGTCGCCGTCACGTCGATCACCGGCGGCTGCTGCGGACGTGTCGCCACCGCCGCCATCGCATCGGCGAGAGCGGCGAACTCGGACCGCAGCGCCACCAACTGCGCCAGCACCGGATCCAAGGTGAGCGACGTCGGCGGCTGATCGAGGATCTTGCGCGACGACGCAGCGTCGGCGACGTATCCGTCCCCGCCGAAGGTGACGATCTCGGGCCCGTTCTCACCGACCAGGTACGGCATCCCCGCAGTGACCGGACCACCCATCGCGCGCTTCCCACCGAAGGCGGCGTTGGCGAACGCAGCGCCGAACCAGTTCTCGACCATCTGCCGCTGACGGACCGTCACCTCGACCGTCGCCTGACGATCCCGCGCCACCTGGTTCAACGCACGTTCCGCCTCGGCGTAGCGGCCCTGGTCGATCAGCGTCTGCACCAGCGTCCGCACCGGCTCCGACATCTGGTCCTTCATGGCGTCGAACTGCGCCTGCAGGTCCGTCAGGTTGTTCTTCGCGTCAGTCGTCTGAGCGATGACCGTCGTTTCGATCTGGTCCGGGGTGAGCCCGTACAACTCGAGGAGCTTCCCGTACTCCTCGGCGGTCAACTGACCTTGATCGCGCATGCTGGCGAGCACCGCGACGATCCCGTTCAGCGTCGCCGTGGACGTCTTGCCGGTGACGTCCATCTTGGCTTGCGCCTCGGCGAGCGCCTGACCCTGCTCGATCATCTTCTGCAGCGCATCGGCGTTGCGGCGACCCGCCTCGGTGTTGGCGTCGATACCAGCGCCGTTCTTGGCGATGGACTCGATGACGGACTGCTGCGAGTCGAGGTAGCGGCGCTGAGCCTCGTCGACATCCTTGGCGGATCCGGCGATCTCACCGAACTCGTTCGCCAAGTTGCGCAGCTCGCCGATGGCACGGGCCGTCTGGTCGGCGAGGTTGCCGTTGGCGTCGGCCACCGTGCCGACGGCGACGCCCGCAGCGGCTGCCACCTCGGGGAACTGGGCGGCGAGACGGGCGAGGGCGTCACGCTGAGCGTCGAGCCCTGCGGTCGTGTCGCTGGCCGTCGCGATGTCCCTCATGACGTCGGCGGTGCGCTGAGCAGCAGGGATCCCCTTCTCCATCTGCTCGGCGTTGAACGCGATGGAGTCAGCCGTGCCCTGCGCCTCGATGTCGAGGTCGGTCATGGCGTCGATGATGGCGTCGAACTCGCCGGCGGTGATGACCCCGGCGTCGTTCAAGTCCAACATGTTCTTGATGACCGGACGCACCGAAGCGGGGACCTTGTCGAGGCTGTCGCGGAACCGGTCCAGCGACTCCTGATTGGAGCCTCCCCATGTGAACTCGTGCATGACCTGGCGGGCCTTGTCCATGTCGCCGACCGCAGCGTTCACCACCTGCGACACGCCCTCGATCGTCATGCCCGACTTCGAGAACGCATCGTCGAAGCCCTTGCGGGTCTCCAAGATGTTGCGCAGAGCGTTCGCCAGCGTCGGGCCGACAGCCTTGCCCTGCTCGACGATCGACTCCGTCAGCTGCTTCGTCTCGTCATCGACTCGCTGCACGTTGCGCGACCACGCCTCATAGATCCCGACTCCCGCCGTGATTGCTGCGGTGGCGCCGATCATGGCGATGTTGAACCCGCCCAGACCGGACACGAGCCCGCGCAACTCGCCGCCGCTCGACCTCGCCACGCCCCGAAGCGCCTCGAACTGCGACACGCCCTGCGTGGCGGCGATCCCAGCGATGGCCTCGCGGAACTCGCCGACACCCCGAACGGCTGCACCGATGCCGTCAGCGAACCCCCTGATGGAGTCGCCGAAGCGGACAGCTACGAAGGCGCCGATGGCAGGAACGGCGAGCCACAGGTTGTCGGCCAGCAGGCCGACGGCATCAGCGGCGATCCCGATCCCAGTGCCGAGCACATCGAAGATGGGTGGCAGGACCCCACCGGCGATGTCGGCCAACTTCGGCAGCACCGCCTCTACCAGTTCACCGAGCGCCTCGAGGAGTTCCCCGATCGGTGGGCCGAGGTCGTCCATTGCCTCGCCCAACACCGGACCGAGCGTGTCAGCAGCATCGATCACCGCGGAGCCGACATCTTCCAGCGCCGAGGCGAGCCCGCGGGACAGGTTGTCGGTCAAGCGGGATGCCGCCGCCAGGAGTTGCGATCCTGTGCCGGTGGCGAACTTCGCCGCCTCACGACCAAGGTTCACCAACGCCTCGCGACCCTCGTCGGAACCGAGGACCAGGCCGCCGAGTACGCCGGTGATCGGCGAGATGACCGGGACGATCCCGCCGAGCGGGCCGAGGACCGATCGGGCACCGAGCCCGGCGATCGACAGCCCCACACCCGCGATCACGCCCTGCAGACCGCTCGCCGCATCCGAGATCGTCTCGAACGCCGCCGACACACGGCCGAACACCCGGTCAACATCCGCCGGCTGAATGCTGTCGAGGATCGCCGACAACTGGTCCGCCACGCCACCGAGCCCTCCGCCGAGCCCATCGGTCAGCTTGCTGACGTTGCGGCCGATCGCGTCCCATGCCGGGGTCGAGGCGAAGTCGTTGAACACGTTGACGACATCAGTCCCGGCCTGCACCAGCGACCGCAGCGACGAATCGCCGAGGTCGCCGAGGTTGATGAGGGACGTCTCGACCGACCCCTTGAACGCTTCAACGTCACCCTTGAGGTTGTCGGTCTGCGCCGATGCCATCCGCTGAGCGGCACCCATGTCGTTGACCGCGGCTGTGTACTCATCGACCGCTGCAGCGCCACCCTCCATGAGGATCGACGCCGCACGCACAGCATCGGAGCCGAACAGCGTTGTCAGCGCCTGCTGGCGCTGCGCATCGCTCAGCCCGCCGAGACTCGTCTGCAGTTGGCGGGCCACCTCGGCGATGCCGACGAACTGCCCCTGCGCGTCGAAGAAGTCGAGGCCCAGCCGCGCCATCGCATCAGCGGCCTCGTCGGACTGCGGCACCAGATGCTGCAGCATCGTCTTGAGCGAAGTCCCCGCGTCGGAGCCGACCAGGGCGCTGTCGGCGAACATCGACAGGACGCCGACCGTCTCCTCCATCGACAACCCGGTCTGCTTGGCGACCAGGCCACCCTGGCGGAGAGCGTCACCGAGCTGGCCGACATCAGCGGCCGACTTGTTCGCACCCGCGGCCAACACGTCGGCGATGTGTGCCACCTGATCGCCGCCGAGACCGAACACGTTCATCGCCTGCGCCGAGATCGTCGCAGCATCGGCCAGGTCGAGCTGGCCGGCGGCGGCAAGGCTGAGCGATCCGGTGAGAGCACCGCCGAGCACATCGGAGACGGAGACGCCCGCCTTGACGAGCTCGGCCTGGGCGTCAGCGGCCTGCGACGCCGAATAGACGGTGTCAGCACCCGCCTTCAACGCTGCGTTACGCAGCGACTCCATCTCTGCAGCCGAGGCGTTCGCCACCGCCCCGACGCCGGACATCGCAGCGTTGAAGTCGCTCGACGTCTTGACCGCCGCGATGCCGACGACGCCGAGCGCTGTGGCAGCCACGGCCGACGAGCGGGCGATGTCGCCCATCACCGTCTTCACGCCCGATGCCGCCACCCCGGCCATACCGGCCGACGCCTTCTTTGCACCCTCGGCGACATCGGTGGCGAACTGCGACATGTCGCCCCGAACATCGACCCACACGGTCCCGGCCTGCGCCATCAGTCACCCCTTCCCGAAGAACGACAAGCGCTCCTCCGGTGTGCTGTTGCGGAGCGACTCGGGCTCCGACGCTGACGGGACTGCCGACGCCGCGAACGGTGTCGGCATGGACTCGGCGAAGGTCAAGAACGCGGCCAACATGGCCGGCTCACGATCACCGAGTGCGACCAGACCGTGCAGCGGCTGCCCGGTGCGGACAGCCGCTGCGATCAGTCGGTGGGTTGCTGATCCGGGGCCGACGAAGGGTCCACGTCGTCACGCCCCACCTGGAGGTCGTCGATCGACTCCAGCCACTTGTCGAGGGACCTGCCCTCGTCGCGGCGCAGCTGCATGTAGCGCCACGCCCCATAGAACGCCCACTCGGAGCTGAGCGTGACGATCTCCGACCACGGCTTGCCGTGCTCCTGTTCCTGCTCGCGGATCACGGTCGGCAGGAGAGGGACGTCCTCGACGTCCCCTCCTGCCGTCGTGAAGCGGATGCGGATGCTCACGCGCTCATCCCGACCCAGTTGGTCAGCGCGTACCAGTTGCGGACACCGCCGCCGGCGACCAGGCAGTCGAGGGTGATGGGCAGGTCCGCCGATCCGGTGCGGATGAAGTTCGACTCCGGGCTGTTGGACACCATCGCCCGACGCAGCACGAACCGCCAGATCTGGTCGCCGTCGAACAGGTCGAGCACCGCCGAGAACTCGTTGATGTCCTCCGGTGCCGGCGGCTCGTACTTCCACACTCCCGACGCCGGCGACGTGATGGTGCCGCCACCGAACGAGGTGGTGACCGTCTTCCGGTTCCACTCACGCAGGTTGAACGTCGCCTGCGCGAGCTCATCGGTGACCAGGGTGCGCACGTTGCCACGCTCCTGGTGCACCTGGATGCCCTCGGTGGTCCGAGTCGTCGTGAACTTCGACCCGTCCGGCGACGTGTAGCCGAGGTCCTTGAACGCCGCGTCGAGGTTCAGCGTCGACGGATCCGTCGGAAGGGCGGTCGGCAGGGTGGTGCCGAGGGGTGCCGTCGAGATCCGGAGGTTTCCGGCGACGAGGATGTTACTGGGGTCCTGTGCCATGACGGCACCTCCTTGCGCCTGATGGCGCGACAAGGACCCGCGCTACGGCGGGTCGAGGTTGGGTTTCGTCCCGCGTGGCGGGCCGACAGGTTCGGTCAGATGTGCGTCGTGAGACGCAGCGATGACCGATGGCGAGCGACGGTCTCGGCGGTGTCGTCCCATCCCTCATGGATCGGGCCGACCACCGCACTGGTGACGGTCACAGTCGCCGTGTTCACGGTGTGGGTCCCGACGAGTCGAGCCGCCACGACCGCAGCCAGGGTCGACATGACCCGCTCAGCGGTCGCCTCGTCGTCGGCGAACACATCGAGCTGGAACAGGGGATCGTGCAGGTACCCGCCGGTCTCCTCGATGGGACCGCCGGCCGTTCTCGCGACCCGCACTGCCGGCCACACCTTCGCCGCTGGGAGCTTGCTGTAGACACGGGTCGATACGAGCGCCGCCAACTCCGGCTGCGCTCGCAACCATCCACACAGCCACGCCTTCCAGTTCGAGGCGGTGAGCACCGGCAGCGTCATCTCTCCTCGAACCTCCCCGCGGC
>WBZM01004261.1_pt1 | contig 10525 bp, 8 predicted proteins | sample 5204271 | NCBI WGS metagenome assembly WBZM01 (sample SAMN12344346, study PRJNA552823) | activated sludge metagenome | biome: Activated sludge suspended growth; feature: Nitrification reactor; material: Wastewater; isolation source: activated sludge from nitrification reactor of wastewater treatment... | reverse complement strand
CCGCCCTCCGCGACTGTCCAGCGCCCCGTTGGAAAGTGGTTTGCCGCACCGCGCGGCAAAATCCCAGCGCCGCAGCGCCCCGCCCCTCTCGCAATGGTGCCGAACTCTGCACCCCTCGACGCACGCGGGGAGTGACTCCCCCGAATCGGGGGAGTCATTCGGTGCGCTCCGCGCCGTGCCGAACTCTGCCGGTTATTGCCGGTCCCCGCGCCCGAACGTGTCGGAACTTGTCGGGGGAATGTGGCCGGACTTGTCACCCTCGAAACGCTCCCCGCGAGGGCGCTACGCGTCGTCCGGCGGACCATCGCGCTCCGCGCCCGCGGCGACGTCGCGTCGCGCCCTCGGCGCGGTGCGCGAGCTCGCTCCCGCGGACACCGGGCGCAGCAACCGCGCGGGCCCCGCCTCGACGCGTGAGGGGGCCTCGTGCGGCGTGTCGAGGGCGCGCGCGATGCGCGCCGCGGCCGCAGCTGCTCCGGGGTGCGCGGGCTCCGGCGCGGGCGCTGCCTCGACGGGGCGCGCGAGCTCGCGGGGGGTGAGGGGGCGCGGGAAGCGAAGGCCTCGCGCCAGGTCCTCCGCCGAGGTCCACGCGCGGCGCTGCTCCCCCGTCGCGGGGTCGCGCACGAGGACAGGGACCACCGCGGCGCGCACGGGGCCGGGCGCAGCGCGTTCCCCCGTCGCGACGGGGTGCATGTTCGCAGGGGGTTTCCCCGGCGGGGGATGCACCGGGGGGAGGATGCGCGCCAGGGCGGGGAGCAGCTGCGCCAGGGCCGCGAGGACCTCCGCGCGCAGGCTCGCGCCGCGAGTCCCCTCGACCCACCGCGCGAAGCTCCGCGCGTCGAGTGTCACCCCCACCCCGCGGAGCAGCTTGCGCGCTTCACCCTCGACGCGGCGGAGTCCGCGGCCCTCCAACATGGCGCGAAACCATGCGCGCACGCGGCCCTCACCCTCACCGCCGAGGGCGTCGAGTGCCGCGATCCGCGCGAGCGTCAACCGCGTGCGAGCGTGTCCGGTGCGCGATGCGCGACCTTCCCACCACGCGACGACGGTGCGGGTTTCCTCCCCCATCGCGTGCGCTATCTGCGTCGGAGTCCAGCCCTCCGCCGCGCGGGCGCGCAGCTGCTCCGGGGCCCTCTCGTGCGGGGCCGCGAGGGCGAAGTGTTCGGAGGGGACGGGGGCCGCGGGGCCCTCGGCGCGAGCTACGTTCGGCAACGCGGCCGCGCGCGAGAGCACCGACGCGGCGACGACGCGCACCGCGCCGGGTTCGCGCTGGTACCAATCGAGAGGGGCGATGGCGCCCACATGCACGAGGACAATGCGACTTCCGCGACGCTGCGTCGCGCGCGCGCGACCGTGGCACTGTGCGAGCTCCGCGGACGCTGCGCGGCACGCGTGCGACTCCGCCGCGGGCGCGATGGCGCGGAGGTCCTCGGCGCACAGGTCCAGCGTGACGGGTTCCCCCGCGTCGAGGGCCGCGGCGTAGCTCCGCGCGTAGAGCTCGCGCACTCGCATCGCGTCCGCCGAGGGCCGCGGGTCGCCAATGGTGACGACCGCTCGCGCGTGGCTCCACGCATTCGACCCGCGCCCGTCCACCCCTTGAAAGTGTCGGAACCTCCACCCCTCCGCCGCGAGCTCGCGCACGAGGTCCCGCACCGTCGCGGGGATGCTCTCGGCGCGCGCCAGGTCCTCCGCGCCCTCGGCGCCCTCGGCGCCGGGTAGCGCCTCGACGCGCACGAGGGCGCGCAGGGCCGTGGCGATGGGTTGGAAGGTGAACGCGACGACGGGGGCCGCGTCGGGGTCCGGGGGAACTGTCACTCCGCGCTGGCGCAGCGCCGCGCGCGCGGCCGCGAGCCAATCGCGCACGAGGTCCCAACGCACGCGCCCTCCGGGGCACAGCGCGGCGCGCGATCCCTTGCCCGTGTGCAGGAGCACGCGCGAGACGTCCGCCGCGTCCGGGGTCGCGATGGGATGATGGTCCACGGGCCCGCGCACTGCGCGCTCCGTCGTCGCAGGGTCGCCGGTCGCGTCGAGGCAGACCACAACCCCGCGCGTCCCGCTCCCCTCTCGCGGGGTGAGAAGGTCGGCGCACGCGTCCGCCGAGGGGGAGCGCAACGCGAGGATGGTTCCGACGGGAGCGAGCTCCGCCAGGTCCTCCCCGCGGGTGGCGCCTCGCGGGTACATCGGGAGCGCGAACGTCGCGCCGGTAGTCCAGCGATGGAACGCGGCGAAGGACTCGACGCCGCGCAGGGGGGAGGGGGCGCGCTGGAACGACGCGCGGGAGAACTCGTCGCGAACCACGCGCCGGTCACGCCGCGCACGGTACCCCTCCCACCGCTCCCACCACGCGAACGCGTACCCCGCGAGCTCGCGCGCCGTCGCCGCGTTCCCCTGCGCGGCGCCGTGAGGGTGCAGGGGAGCGAGCGCCGCGCGCCGCCGCGTCCCGCGCCGCGCGAGGGCGCGGGCGAGCGCGTCGAGGCACCACGCGCGCGCGTCCGGGATCCGGTACAGCGCGGCGTGTCCGTGCTCTCGCGCGTGCGCGTCGAGGGCGTCGAGGAACACCCCCGCGAGCACGCGCGGTGCGTCGGTGTACGCCTTCGCGTCGGGGCCCTCGCCCCCTACTCGCGCCTCGCGTAGCCCTCGCGACCATGCGCGCGCGTCGCCCAACGTGGAGCCGTCCCCCGCGTGCGCGTCCCCCTGCGGCACCTCGGCGCGCGCTGTCACCACGCACGACACCTCCGCCAACGCGGGATCGCTTTCGTCGACGAACAGCACCGCGCCGACGCGGAGCACAGCGCGCAGCACAGCGGCCGTCGCGTGCGTCGCCACCGCGACGAACGGCTCCCCCTCGTTGCGCGCCGCGAGGTCCGGGACCACCGCCGCGCCCCGCGGCGCGGTGTACCCCTCGACGCCCTCGCGCACGACGGGGAGACGGCGGTGTGTGTCCTCCGCCAGACGGTGCGGGACGAACGGGTTGACGCGCGCGGGACACTCCGCGAACCACTCGCACCGCTCGCCCCGCTCGCTCCCGTACCCCGCCGCGTCTGCGTCCGGGGGGATGTCGTTGCAGAGCACAGCGCGCGCGCTCGCCCCGCGTTCGTAGATGTCCCGCGCGCGTTCGGTGTAGCGACACCCCGCGGGGTGCGTGTGAACGGGCATCGCGAGGGCCGCGCGCACGCCTGCGCGCGCGAGGTTCGCGACCATCTCCTCCGCGTCCTTGCGCGTGCGAACGAGCACCCCGGCGGATGCGCGCCGCGTGTGCTTGTCCTCCGCCGCAGGGGTCGCGAGGTACCCCGCGCGGAGCAGCTGCGCGCAGACCCAGGCAATCGCGGTGCTCTTCCCCGCGCCGACGGTAGGGGTGAACAGCACCGCGCGGCCGTCGCGCCGTTGGAGCGCCTGGCGCACCACGTCTAGGAGCTCGTCGCGGAGCGCGATGGTTTCGACGGTGCGCCGGTCGCGTTCCCCGAACGGTGCGTGTTGCAGCTGCTCCCGCACGGCCGCGAGTGCCCCGGTGTCGTCGCGCATCTCACGGAGCCGCGTGAGTAGCTCCGCGGCTTCGCCCTCGCGCCCCTCGGCGCGCAGATCCTCCGCGGCCCACTGCACCACGCGCGCGAGGTTCGCGGGCCCCTGCTCCCCTTCGGGCGCGGCGGAGTGATCGTGCGAGCACAGCGCCCACCCCGCACCCTCGCAGACCACGGCCGACGAACCGCCGCGGGCGCCTCGGCGCGGGGATGACCCGTGCCAGTGCGCGCGGGGACAGTGGAGCTCGCGCAACCCCCGCGACAGCGCGGCGCCGACGATCCCCAACGCGTCGAGGGCCGCGAGCACGGGCGCTGCGTCGCGCGGGCGCACGATCCCCTCGCGCTCCGTCGCGGTGTCCCGCGCGACGTCCGCGGCCGTGCGCCACCCCGCGAGCATCGCGTGCTTGTCGAGGGTGGCGAGGTCCAGCGCGGCGCCGTCGAGGCACAGCGCGTGATGCTCCGGGCGCGGGCCCCGCTCCGGGCGCGGCGCAACGAAGCACGCTGACTCCGGGCGCAGCGGCGACGCGTCCACGCGACACCCCAGGGCGCGGAGCAGCGCGTCTAGGGCGCGGACGTGCCGCGTGAACTCGCGCCGGTCGCACCCCTCCGCGACGGGCACGAGGGCGCGCCAATGGAGCGCGTCGAGTGGATCGCCCCCCGCGGGGACCTCCGCCGAGGGCGAGGGGTACGCCACCGCGGCGACGCCCGCGTCGCGGAGCAGGTACCAGACGTCGCGGAGGGGCCCTCCGCGCGCGTCGGAGTCCAGCACCACGAACACCGCGCGGCGCGTGTCCTCGCGCGCGAGCCGCGGGCGCGGCGCCTCGTGCGCGGGGCCCTCCCACGCCGCGGCGCCAGGGGGGAGCAGCGCGTGCGCTTCGGACTCGCACGGGTAGAGCACGCGGGCGCCGCGCTCCCCCTTCGGCCACGGGCGCGAGAGCAGCGCGCCGAGGTCCGCGCGCAGCTGCTCCAACGCGTGCGAGCCGTCGCGGCCCTCGACGCGGTAGACCTCGACCTCCGCGGCGCCGGTGTTCCCGTCGCGCCAGACCACGGGGAAGGCGTGCGGGAGGGGCGCGTGCGCCGCGACGAGGGCGCGCAGCGCCAGGGCGCGGGGCGACACCTCCGCGCCAGGATCGAGGGCGCCGAGGTCCGCGCGCAGCTGCTCCCCCTCGACACGCGGGCGCGCGGTTACACCGGGCACGGGGGGCGCGTCGAGGGGGTACCCCGCGCCGGCGGAAAGTGTCCCCTCCCCCGTGGGCCCCTCCGCGGCCCCGTTCCCTCGCGCGCTCGCGGGGTTCTGCGACGCGGGGGCCTCCGCGGGCGCAAGGACACCCCCTGTCCCGTCTGGAACAGACGGCGCGTGCGGGGGTAGCTTCGGGGAGTCTCGTCGCGTCACACGGGGATGCGCCGGGGCGGAGTCCCTCTCGATCCCCTCTCGTCGCGCGACGGACCTTGGTCGGGAAGTGCGCGCGGCGAGTGAATCGAGGGGGACGGGTCTATCCGCCGCCCGCGGCCCTTTCTGGCGGGGAGTCCGCCGAGGGGTCCCGCGCGGTGGCGGGGAGTGCCCGGAGCAGCGCGGAGCGCACGAGGCGCGTCACCGCGGCGCCGTTCGCTGCGCGGTGAACCGTCGTCGCGGGGACACCGGACACCGCCTCAAACGCGCGCAGCGAACCCGCTCGCGCGATGGCGCGCGCGAGGCTGATTCGCTCTGCGTCCGTGAGGGGCGCCGCGCGCAGCGAACCCGCGCCGGAGGGCGCGTGCGATGCGTGCGGGGTGTGTGCGTGAGGGCCCACGGTGGCACGTTCGCACGGGGTCAAGATTGCCGCGAGTTCGGAGCGCGCGTCAGCCCGTGCGAACGTGCGCGCGGGACGCGGAACGCCCTGGATATCCAGGGCAGGCGCGATGTCACCGCGCGCATCGGAGGGGCTCCGATCGCGGACATTCCTCGACGCGGCGGGGCGCGAGGATGCGCGTACCCGTGCGCGGCGCGCTGGGATCACAGCGTGTTCCGCGGGGTCCTCGCGCGCTCCGCGCTGGATATCCAGGGCGGAGCGCGCGCCGTCGCGGGTGTCAGCGCCCACCGCGCCCCCCTCCCTCGCGCGGATCCGACTGCGGCACAGGGCGCCGCGGCTCTCCCTCGGCGCCGTCGTTGCGCGCGGCGTCGCACGCGTCGAGTAGCGCGGCCGCGACGCGCGCGAGCTCCGCCACCCGCACCGCAACGCCCTTGCCCTTCACCGGCCACCCGTCGCGGTTCCACACCCGCACGTCAACGAACAGCGCGCCAGGCGCTCCGTGCTGCTCCGGCGCGCGGCGCAGGCACACCCGCAGGCGGTCACCTTCGGAGCCGCGGGGGAGCTCCGCCAGGATGCGCCCGGGGTCCGGCGGTTGCGGCCGCGAGCCCGCTCCGCGCGTGCTCCCCGCCTCGACGCGCGCAGCGGCCGCGGCCCTGGCGCGGAGGGCGTCGAGGTCCTCCCCCTGGCGCTGCTCCGGCGCGGGCGCTCCCCCTCCATGGAACAACGCGAGGGGGTGATCCGGGGGAAACGCGCGCATCACCCCTCCCCCGTCGCGTCACCCTTCGGGGCGTGGCGCGCGATGAACTCCCGTAGCGCCTGCAACACGGTCGCGTTCCGGGACGTGGTGCCCCCCTGCGCCGCGAGGACCGCGCGGCGTCGCTCCGTGATCGCGTCGAGGGCCGCGACCTCCGCGGCGGATAGCCCCTTCACGACGAGGGTAGGGGCGGGGGGAGGGGACTTCGCGCGCTTCGCGGTAGCCATAGGGGAGCGAGGCTACTCCGCCGAGGTAGCTCCGCACAAGCGCGGCGCACGCGGTGGCGCGGGCGAGCGCGTCGAGGTCCTTGTTGACTAGCGTGGTGCTAGCTGATAGCTCCCATGATGCCCCGCACGGACGCGAGGGCCCCGGCGCACGCCGCGCCGACGCACCGAACACGGAGAACCCATGACGCACGAGAGCACCGACCCCAGCACGCAAACGGGAGCGAAGGGCGTTGCAGCGCCCGACGCTCCCCCGGTCTGCGCCGCGCCCTGCGAGGACACCGCTTCAACCGCCCGCGAGGGTAGCACCGCGCGGGGGCCCGCGGCCCTGGCGGACGTCACGCTCGCGGCGTGGACCGTCGCCGCGTCGCTGACGCTCGCCACCGCCGCCGCCCGCGCGTGCGACGCCGTGCGCTACGGGAGCGAGCTCGCGCCCGCGCCGCACCTCGACGCCTCGACGCGAGAGGGGGCGGAGCGTGCGGCGCGCGTGGCGGAGCAGCTGCGCGCGAGGGCCCGGCGCGGGGCCGCGGGGGAGGACCTCGTGCGCGAACTCGCGGCCCTCGCGGGGACGATCGCGGGAGGGGTTGCGACCCTCGGCGCGTGCGACGACGCGGGGGAGGACCTCGGCGCGGTGTTCGGCGCCCTCACCCTCGCGGCGCACGCGGTAGCGCGGGCGAGCGCGTCGAGGTCCCCCCGCGGTGCGGCCCTGGCGCTGCTCCGCGCACACGGCGCCCTCGGCGCCACCCTCGGCGCGAACGGACTCCCCGCGGCCGTGGTGCGCGAGCTCCGGCGCGCGGTCGGTGCGGTGCAGGATGATCCCGCGGGCGCAGCGCACTGCGCGGGCCTCGACGCCCTCGACGCGTTGGAGCGCCCGCGGCCCTGGCGCGCGTGCGGGTGCGTGCGGGAGGTCCTCGGCGCGGTGCGGGGCGCCGACCGCCGCGAGCTCGCGGCGGACCTCTCGCGCATCGCGGCGCACATGCACGCCGCGGCTGCGGCCCTCGACACCCTCGACGCGTGCGGGGAGGTCCGCGAAGCCCTGCACCCCCTCGCGGCGTGCGTGGCGTACGCCCTCGCGGCGTGCGACCCCGCGGCGGAGGTGTCCGCCGAGGGCGCCGCGGCGGAGGTGTCCGCCCTCGCGGCGGCGCTGTCCGGCGCGTTGCACGCGTGTCTCACCTACGCGGCGGACACGCGGGGCACGGGGAAGGACACCTCCGCGCTTGTGGCGGCGGCGCACGGGTTCGCGACGGTCGCCCCTCGCATCGTCCAGCGCACGCGGGGCGCGAAGTGAGCGCGGGGTTCTCCCCCTGGCGGGGATGGGCCGCGCTCGCTCGCAAGCACTCCGCCGAGGACCTCCGCGACGCGGCGCGGTTGACCGCTGCGAAGGGGGACCCCGACACCGCCGCGAAGGTCTGCCACGCGGTCACGCGCCGCGAGCGCCAGGTGCGCGAGCTCCGCGCGGCGTGGGTCCTCGCGTGCGCGGTGCATGGGTCCGCGCGCAGGGACCTCCCGGGGCTCGCGGCCCTCGTGCGGGACCTCGCCCGCGGGGAGCGCGAAACCCTCGCGGCCGCGTTCGGGATGCGCCCGCGGGACCTCGTGCGGGAGCTCGCGCGCGGCGCGGTGGGACACTGCGCGGCAACGCGCGCCCTCGCGGCCGTGCGCGCGGCCCTGCGCCCGACGGCGGAGGACCTCGTGCGCGGGCCCGCGGGTGCGGCCCTCGCGGCGATGGGGCACGAGGGGTGGCGCACCGCGGCGGAGGAACCGGCGCGGACAGGTAATGCCCGTGCCAGGAAGCGCGGCGGGGGCGAGTGACGCAGAGCAGCGCGGGGACCTCGTGCGCGGGGTCCCTCGCGAGGCGTCGGAGCAGCTGCGCGGGCGCGCGTCGGCGCAGCTGCTCCGGGACCTCGACGCGATGGACGCGGCGACACCGGACGACGGAGCGAACATGGAAGAGAGCAGCATCAAGGGCGCGCCCCTCGCGGCGCAGGGGTGGACCCCGAAGGGCGCGGAGGTCCCCGGGGAGTTCATGCACGACGGGGAACCCTCTAGCGTGCTCGCGGCGCGCGCCGCCCTGGCGTGGTCGGCGCACAACGCACCGCGGCTCCTGCAACACTGGCAGGCGGCGGAGGGGCACCCCGACGACCCGTCGGAGCCCGGGGACCTCGACGCGCGGGAGAAGCTCTCCGGGGCCCTGGCGAAGCACGCCGCGAGCGAGCTCCGCGCCGCGGGGGACGACGCGTCGAGGGCCGTGCGACTCGCCGCGGAGGGGGACAAGGGCGTCGGGGGAGACTTCACCGCGCAGGAGTTCGCGCGGCGCCTGGCTTGCGCGGAGCGCGCGTTCTACTTCGCGCGGTGGCTCGCGGCCGCGGTGGCGTGGGAGCACGCGGCGGACGCGGCAGAGGCGGCGGACCTCCCGCAGGCGCCCGGCGCGCTGCGCGGGACCGCCGAGGGGGACCGCGCGTGAACCTCGACCCCCTCGACCCCCTCGACCCCCTCGACCCCCTCGACCCCCTCGCGGCCCTGCGCGCCGGCGCGGGGCGGTTGCGCGCGGCTGGTGTCCCCGCGGCCCTCTGCGCGGACATCGTGCGCGAGGGCGCGGACGTGCGCGAAGCGGGAGCCGCGGAGCGGGACGTCGTGCGAAGCATCGCCGGGGGGTGCGTCGAGGGGGAGCGCGTTGCGCTTCCCGCCCCGCGGGAGCCGTCGTCACGCCGCTACCTCGGCGCCGTCGTTGCGCGGGAGATCGCGGCCCTCGACGCCCTCGGCGCCGTCGAAGCGTCCGCGGCGCTGCGCGCGGCCGTCGAGGCGCTCCCTCCCGCGCCGGAGGACATCGCCCCCCACTGGCGAGCGGTTGCGATGCTCGCGGGGCTCCCCGCGGTTGTCCGTGCGCTGGAGCAGCTGCGCGCGCGCATCCTCGCGCGCATGCCTGCGGCCCCTCCGGCGGAGCGCCAGGCGCCACCCCGCCCCTGACGCGTTCCACCCCTAACGCCCCCCCTCTCACCCCTAACGCCGCGCGCCCTGGCGCCGTTCTGCGCCCGTTACTCCCCCTCGACGCCCTCGCACCCGTCCCCGCGCCCTGGCGCCCTCCGTGGGGCGCGCAGCGCCAGGGCGCGGGGTCCTCGGCGCCGTCCCCTCCGACGCACCGGGCGCGCGCCGTTGTGCGGCCGCGGGCGGTGGGGGGCGCGGGGAGGGGTCCAAGCGAGCGGGACGCGTTGCGCTGCAACGGTTCCGGCGACAACTGGGGGGGGGCTCTGCGCGGAGGGATAAGGGGGGTCTTTATCCCCCCGCGCGCAGCCCCCCCCCACTTGTCACGGAACGCGTTGCGCCGCAGCGCGATACGCACGCTTCTACCCCCCTGCGGGGACCTCCGCCGAGGGCACGCGAACCCCAGCCCCGCGCACCCCCGCGCCAGACGCGCCGTGACGCGCCCTGACGCCCTCGGCGCCGTGTCGCTTTGTGACGACCCCCCCGGCTCTGTCCCGCTCTGTCCCGTCGAGGCACGCGCGTCCCGCGGGGCCTGGCGCTCCGGGGTCCTCCGCGCGCGAGGGCCCGTCTAGGTCACGGAAAGGGGCGTTTCCGTGAGGTACGCGCGGCGTCAGGCGCCTGTGAGTCAGGCTCGCGCCGTGGTCGGTTCTGGCCGGTTTCGGTCGGTTCGCGCCCCCCTCGCACGAGAACGCCTCCCCATCCCGCACCGGACCTCGCGCGCGAGGACGTCAACCCCCTATGCGTCAACCCTCGCGCCGGGGGGTGCTCTGCGCGGAGGGGTGTTCGGCAGACTGAACGCCCCCCACCGTGCCAGCGCCCTGTCACGCGTACACACGCGGGACGGTCTGTGTACACCCCGCGCGTGACAGGGTGCTGACACGCCGCGCGGACACCGTGCTAGCGCCCTATCACACCCCGCCGAGGCCCCTCGGCGCCGAGGACCACCCCGCGGGGTTCCCTCCAACGCGCCCAACGCCGGTACCAACGGCCGTTGACCACCGCGCCGAGGCCCCGTTGGGCGGAACCCGTCCCCTCGCCCCTCGACGCCCTCGCGCCCGTCGGTGACATCTCGCCCGCGTTCGTTCTCCTCGCGGGGGGTACGGCGTCCGTGATCGCCGGCGCGCTGCCCTCGGATCCCCTGCGGGACGGATGGTTCATCCCCTGCGACCGTCGCCGCGCCCTCCCTGCGTTCCCTGCGACGACCGCGCGCGACGCGGCCGGATACGCGCCGCACGCGTCGCGGCTCCTCGTTCGCGCGGGCGG
>WBZM01004259.1_pt1 | contig 10529 bp, 7 predicted proteins | sample 5204271 | NCBI WGS metagenome assembly WBZM01 (sample SAMN12344346, study PRJNA552823) | activated sludge metagenome | biome: Activated sludge suspended growth; feature: Nitrification reactor; material: Wastewater; isolation source: activated sludge from nitrification reactor of wastewater treatment... | reverse complement strand
TTTGGCGGCGGCTGGCGGAGCCAGCCGCCGCCAAAGGGATTTTTCAGGGGGAAACTAAAATTTTGCTTCGCAAAATTTTAGTTTCCCCCTTTCCTGAGAGCTGTGGCACTTCATGGGCTGAAACAAAGATGAAAACCATCCTCCTCCATACCGCCTTCTGGCTGCTCTACCTCGTCTCGGAGTACTTCGCCAACCTGTACCACCTCCAGCGGTCGAATGGGCAGTGGTTTTGGTATTCCACGGTGGCCTACCTGCCTGCGCTACTCTTGGCGACGTACTTCCTGGCGCTTTGGGCGGTGCCAAGGTACTTGAAGGCGAAGCAGTGGCCGCTGTTCCTGCTTTGCGTGGCGGCGGCGGGTATTTTCCTTTTTTACGCAAGGATAAAATGGGAGGAACTGGTCATCTACCTCGTGAACGGCGAGCAGTTCGACATGCCTGCGGCAAAATTGATGAAGAACATCATCCGGGACTACTCAGTGGTGGCGCTCGGCGTCTGCGTTTATATCATCGGCGACTACCGCCGGAGCCAGCAACTGAACGAACAGCTCATCCGGGCCAAGGCCGAGGCGGAAATCAAGCTGCTGAAGGGGCAGCTCCACCCGCATTTCCTCTTCAATTCATTGAACAATATCTACAGCCTCGCCCTGATGAAGTCCGACCTCACCGCCGACAGCATCCTTCGCCTGACCGAGCTGCTCGACTACCTTGTTTACCGAGCAAACCAAGACAAAGTGCAACTCTCGAAAGAAGTGCAACTCCTCGAAAACTACGTGGATTTGGAAAAACTCCGTCACGGCGACAAGCTCCGGGTCGAAATGGATATCGCCCTGTTGAACGATGGCATACAGGTGGCCCCGCTCATCCTGCTGCCCTTCGCTGAGAACTGCTTCAAGCATGGCGGCCCCGGTACGGACGGGGTTTTTAGGATAAATATCGCATTGCGCAGCGATGCCGAAAAATTGGAATTCCGCATTGCGAACAGCAAAAGGCAAAAGAAAACCGAAACGCCCCCCGGAGGCGTCGGCTTGGAGAATATCCGGCAGCGCCTTACCTTGCTCTACCCCAACCGCCACCAACTGGAGATTGTGGACGGGGCGGAGCGGTATGAGGTTTCTTTGGTTTTGAGTTTTGAGGCACGAGCTTCGAGTGAGGCTAACCTTGCTCGCAACTCGTAACTCACAGCTCGCAGCTACCACGATGAAGTACAAATGCTACATCCTCGACGACGAGCCGTTGGCGCTCAACGTCATAGAGCAGCACCTGAGCCGCTTCGGGGAGTTCGAGGTGTGCGGCAAAAGCACCGAGCCGCTGGAGGCGCTGGCGCAAATCAAGCGCTTGCAGCCCGACCTCCTCTTCCTCGACATCCAGATGCCGGAACTGACAGGGCTGGAGTTGATTCAATCCATCCAGCACCGGCCCGCCATCGTGCTCACCACGGCCTACCGGGAGTTCGCCGTGGAAGGCTTCGAACTGAACGTGCTCGACTACCTCGTGAAGCCCATCCCGTTCCAGCGGTTCGTGAAAGCGATTGACAAGTTCTTGGAGCAACGGCTGGGGCAGGCGCCCGCCGCCGTGCCAGTCGTTGCGGAGCAACAAACGAGCGACGCCATTTTCGTAAAGGCCGACCGCAAGACCCTGCGCATCCCGTTCGACGACATCCTTTTCGTGGAGGGCGTGAAGGACTATGTGAAAATCGTGCTGCCCACGCAGCGCATCCTCACCAAAGTGAGCATTGGGAATTTCCTCCAAGAACTGCCCGCTGGGCGCTTCGTGCAGGTACACAAATCGTTCATCGTGGCCAAGGCCAAGGTGACGGCCTACACGGCGCACGACATCGAAATCGGGGAGATGGTGGTGCCGATTGGAAGGCAGTACAAGGAGGCGTTTTTGCGGGAGATGGGTAGGTCTTGAATAAAATAGCATCCAATTAATGAGGAGGCTGTATCATAAGTCAGGTTCTCGCCTACGGCGAGAAATATAATTCAACGCTGAGACACAGAGGCGCAGAGATTAGAATAATCCTCTGCGCCTTGGCGTCTCTGCGTTCATTAATTTTTTGCGCCTACGGCGCAACCTACTTATAATACAGCCTCCTTTGAGAGACGATTAACCATAAATCCTACAAATACCCCGCAGTGCTGCTGCTCATCCGCCACTTGGGTCAAATATTTATCCCTCCAGACACCTCAATCCGTTGCCCGTTCACCCACTTGGCGTCGTCGGAGCAGAGGAAGGCAACCACGCCGCCAACATCATCGGCATTGCCCACCCGACCGAGCGGGCTGAGGCCAGCCAGCCGTTCTTTCAGCATCGGGTTGTTGCGGATGGCGGCATTGTTGAAGTCGGTCTCGATGGGGCCGGGCGCAACCACGTTCGCCCGGATGCCACGGCTGCCGTACTCCTTGGCGATGTAGCGGGTCAGCACCTCGATGGCACCTTTCATGGAGGCATAGAGCGAGTAGCCGGGGTTCACGAAGCGGGTCGTGCCCGTCGAGATGTTGACGATGCCGCCGCCGTCGTTCATCAGTGGCAGCAGTTTTTGGGTGAGGAAATAGACGCCCTTGAAATGCACGTTGAGGAACTCGTCGAACTGCTCCTCGGTGGCCGTGGCCATTGGGATATTGCCGCCCATGCCAGCGTTGTTCACGAGGAAGTCGGGCTTCCGGCCCTCAAACTTCGTTGCCAACAACTCGGACAGCGCCGCCACAAAAGCGTCTATTCCGCTGATGTTCAATAAGTTAATCGGCAGTGCAGCGGCTTTCTGCCCCATTGCTTCGATTTCCGACACCACCTCCTGCGCCGCATCGGGCAAGGTATTGTAGGTAATGATGATGTCGAGGCCCTTGCGGGCGGTGGCGAGTGCCATGTCCTTGCCGAGGCCCCGGCTTCCGCCGGTGATGATTGCGATTTTTGACATAATTTTTTGTTGATAATGGTTGATAAAAGTTCCTGTCTGTTCGGCAGACAGGGATAACGGTTGATAGGAATGTGTGGCAGGGATTACTAAGCCCGAGGCACGAGGGATTGGTAAGCCCGGTCATCTACCACCTGCAACTAAACCCAGTCATCTACTGCTCGCTTCGGGCTTAGCAATCCCTCCTAAGTTGGGCTTACCAATCCCTGCGCTACACGAGTGCCGCTGTCCGGTTTTCAATCAAAAACTGCTTGGGCGTGATGCCGTAGCGTTTGTGAAATTCCTTGATGAAATGCGGTATGTTTTCGTAGCCCGATTCCCAGGCCACGTCGGTGATGCTATTGATATGGTTCTTGATGAGCAATTGCCGGGCCTTCTCCAGCCGCTGCTCTATGAGCCACTGCTTGGGGGCAATGCCATCAAACTTCGACTTGAAATCACGGGTGAAGGTGGAAATGCTGCGCCCGGTCAGGTAGGCGTAGTCCTCGATACTCAGTGCTTTGTGAAAATTGGCCAGCATGAACTCCCGCAGACTTTTTTTCTCCTTATTGTTCAAGGTCGAGAGCGCCATTGCGAAGTAATTTTTATCCTCGAAGGAATGGTGAACGAGGTGCAAAAATTCGAACAGTTTCATCTTGGTCAGTTGGCGGTTCGGGTGCTCTATATCGGTGTAAAGTTGCAGCAGCGACTCGGCAAAAAAGCGGGTCTGCTCATTGCCCTCAATGAGGATGTTCGTGATGCTTTTTTCCTTGCTGAAAGTGTAGCTGAGCGACTCCAAAAACTGCTGGACGACCTCCGGTTCGATGAAGAACATCATGGCATCAAAATGCCCACCTTTCGGGATGATGTCGGAGATGGTGTAGAGGCCCTTGGGCATGAAAACCATCTTGCCGGGCGTCACTTCCACGTGCAGGCCCTCGTTGTTTTCGACCCGCAACACGCCCTGCCGCACATAAGTGATGACGTGCGTGGAAACGAAGCCCTCCTTGCCATACGTTGGCTCATCCAGCCGCTTGTGGATGATGCAGGAGTGGCCGTCAACGAAGATTTTTCGGATGTCAGGGTTCTCGTAAAATTGCTGCGGTACGATTCTAATCATCTGCGGGTGGTTGTTTTTTCTGGGGCAAAAATGCGCCCATGCGACAAAGCAAACTTTCGGGAACGGCGAAAAGTTGTGTTTTTCGGTCAAAAGCTGATTCAAGGCTTATCCCTCCCCACGAACCTTTCTTTTTCCAGCAAAAACCCGATGGCCCTCGCCACGTTGCGCTCCACGCTCTCCTCCGATTTCAGGTGGGCGATGTAGCGGACAATCTCCAACCGACGGGAAGCTGTCAGGCTGTAGAACTTGGCCTTTGCATCTGGGTTTTCGTCCAACGCCGCCGCCAGCTTTGGGTGCATGGCGATGCTCCGGTCTTCGGGGTCGTATTCAACGCCAACCTCGACCTCCTCCCCCACCCGCTTGGGCGAATCCTTGAGCATGGCCATGTTGATGTAGAGCCGCCAGGCCCCGGCGTATTTCACAAGGGTTTGGCGGTAGGGCTTCCCGTTTATAGTTCCTTTGATGGGCACTTTCCCTTTGTGCTGGCCCGCTTCGGCCAATAGCGCCGCCAGCACCTCCTCCGGCAAGAAGACAAAGGGGTTGACGCCAATGATGTCTATGGTTGCTCGAAAATTCATCATAACTTACACTTCCTTTTATCCTCGCCAACCCGCCAAAGGCGGACAAGCTGCCAACTACAAAACAGGTTCCCTCAAAATCGCCTTCAACCGCTCCGGTTCCGTGTTGCGAAAATCGGATAAATAGGTTTCATGGTGAAGGCCATTTTTACCAAAACCATTGGCTTGAATGAAATCGAGCATTTTGGCTAACGTCTCCGGCTCGGTGGTGAACGGGTTGACTACATCGCCCGGCAACATGAGCACCATCGCAAAAACACGTTCCAAGAAGAGTACCGGGCATTTTTGAAAAAATATGGGGTGGAATACGACGAACGGTATGTCTGGGATTGAATCCTCAGGCAGATTACATCAAAAACTGAGATTCAGCAATGATGCTTCTGAATTCCCCTCACCCCCTTCTCAAATACGCTCAAACCTCCCCACAAAATCCCCGTGCTCCGTTTTCCAGACCATGAAATAACTACCGCTGGGTAACCTTGAAACATCCACCAGGCAGCCGTTGAAGGGGTGGGTCTGCCTGAGGACGGCTTTGCCGCTGGCATCAAATACCTGAAGCGCTCCGAACGCTTTTTCATGGACTATTTCCGAAGGAAGGGAAATGCGGAGGATACCACTTGTCGGATTGGGCGACAGCAGTAGGACGCCTTGGGGCCGCCGCTCCTGCACGGACACTTCTACCTCTACGACAAGGGTACGGGCTGTATTGGTGGTGATGGGCGCATTGAAATCGAAAACGATATGGGCCGTATTGTCAACCACGTCGTTGATTTGCAGATTCGATTTGGCTTTTATTGAGTATTTGACAAAGCCGTGGCTGCCCGGCTCGTTGGAGGTGGAATCGGGCAGGTTGATGTCGTTGAAATGGAACTCGACGATGCCACTGTCCCGCAGCGTCCAACTGACCGGATGGCTGGCCGACAGCAATTGGAAACTGGCGATGTCAAGGTTGGCAGAAAGCGTGTCGTGGATGGTGACAAAGCTGGCCAAGAACGTGCCCGTGTTCTGGAAATGGATGGTATAAATGAGTGGCTCCCCATCCTGCAATTGCTGCAAATCCAGTTCCGAAGGATCCACCTCTTTGATGTTCGGGTCGTAGGAACCCACCACCACAGCGACGAGTGTATCGCTGTTGTTTTCGGGCGTTTCGTCCATATTGGCCGATGCTGCGTGGGCAGATAGTTGTACGGTCGTGCCATTGACCACAGCGACGGGCGTATGCAACATCAGGTCAACGCTCCGCCGCTCGAAGGCCTGCAATGCGGGCATATCCCAATAAAGGGTGTCCGCAGTGGTGGAACTTGGGCTTGGCTGGGCCTCCACGTACTCAATTGAGGGGTCGAGCACAATGCGCAGCGTGGCATCCTGTGCCGTAGTGCCGATGTTGAGGGCCTCTGCCCGCACGATGTTGTCGAAGCCGTGGCGGAACGGCCCGTTCTGTGTGATGACCACTGTCAGGTCGTTGGCGTTGGGCTGGAAGTGTACCGCAAAGTCGTACCCACTACCGGGGACGCTCGATGTGTAACTGCCTGGAAAAACGGTCGCATAGGGCGTGGGCAAGGCCAACGAAAGGGTGTCGTTGGGGAACTCGCCAAAGAAACCATAATGGCCAAGGCTGTCAGTGGAGGTAAAAAGGTTATCGCCCAATTGCACGATGGTATTGGGCAGGCCCTGCTCCCCGTTGTCTTGCACTTGGTTGTTATTGGCATCGTCGAAGACCAAGCCGGTGATGGCGGAGGGTGGGTTGATGGACGAAAAGGGCCTCCGCAGCATGATGATGGTATCGGTGAAAGTAAGGAAAAAAGCCTCGTCGGTGGCATTCGCAAAATAGGGCGAAACCGGGAAGTTTACCCCCTCCATGAAGAACCCCCAAGTGTTGCCAAAATCGGGCGAGAAATAGATAAAGTCGTCGAAGCCACAAGCGACGATGCCCGGTGCGCCAATGGTAATGATGAGGCCGGGGAAGCTGTCTTGGTTTGTCAGTGTTTCAAGGGCGGCACTGACCTTCGTCCAGGACTGGCCGTGGTCGGCGCTCTTGAAAATGCCTATATCGTCCTTTACCCATAGGTATCCGTCGAAATCGTAGAGCCGGGCCGTGGAGGCGACGATAGGCAGGCCCACATTAGGCGCTGAGGTCCAGTTGGCGCCAAGGTCAAGCGTGTAGGCCACTTGGTTGGCGGCCGAAACAGCAAATAGGGTGTCCTCGTGCAGCATCATACGGGAGCCATTGGAGATGGCGGTGCCCGTTTGCACGACCGTCTGGCCCATGTCATACGAGGCGTAGATTTTATTGTTGGTGCCGTAAAATGCCATCGTATCTCCCAAAAAGAAAATGCGGTCGAGGTAGTTGCTTAAATTTCCATTATAAAGTTGATGCCATTGCTTGGCGTCCGTGGAGGTATAGATTCCCCACAATGGATTGTTTTCGTCTTTGGCAAGGCCATAATAGACGCCATCCTTTTCAACCACCCGTTTTATTCCCAAAGGCTGAATGATGGAAAAATTGGAGTTGTCCAATAAGACAGTATGCCAATCATCGCCTTGGTCGTCCGACACCAATGTCCCCGAATTTAAAATATAGACAAGGGCATGGTTGTCAAAGGTCTCCACGGGGTAACTGAAAGTAAAGATACCGGAAGTAATCCCCGTGTTTTCGACCACCCAGGTAACGCCGTTGTCCAATGAGCGCATGAATCCAGCATCGTTCCCCGCCATCAAGATGCCGTTGTGGACAACCAAAGAATTGAATCCGCTCATCTTATTGGACAAAAGCGTCCATGTTCCGCCATTGTCTTCGCTCACGTACAGGTTTTCGTTGGTGAAGGCATAGACCTTGTCGCCTTCCTTGTATAATGTGTTGTAAACGTACATAAATTGGATGTCCATCACCGGGTTCCAGGAGTCTCCATTGTCCACCGAGCGATATATCCTATTGTAATAGTCATCCAGCATAAGCAGTGTATCACCCACGGCCAACATGCTAATGGCATAGGTAGTATCGCCAAAGACGGTCTCCCAAGTTTGCCCCTCATCGTCCGAACGTTTCACCCCATCAAAGCCACTTATCCAAAGGCTGCCATTGAGCGTAAATATCGTAAAATAATCCTTGGTGAAAATCGTATCAACATGTCCGTCCAACAGGGACATCTTCTTCAAGTCCCCATCGCCACTTGTCCAGTAAAGCCAATCATTGAAGACTTGGACAGCAAAATTCGCATCGCCAGTCTCATTTACTTCAATGGGTTCCCAGGTGGTGCCCAAATCCGTTGTCCGATAGATGTACCCATTGTCGCCAGTGGCATATATAGCGCCGCCCGTGCCATAAAAACCGTAAATATTTTCGGGCAATTCCAATACGAGTTCCCACGTCAGTCCTTCATCCGCCGAGCGGAATATGCGCTTACTGGAATGTGTAAGCATGTAGCCGTCCTTTTCAATCAGCGCATCCACATTCACTGGAAAATAAGGCGTGATTTCCTCCCATTGGCAATGGGCACGGTTGGGCAGCAAGAAAAGCAGGAAGCCTATTGCAAGGCTGGCAAGAGCAAAGCTGGTGTTTTTCATTTTTGGAATGTTTAGCGACAAATATGGTGAAATAAACCCAATTTGAATATTTATAAACAAAAAAATGCCGGACAAATACCCTTTGCCCGGCACGCCCAAATATATATATGGAAAAAATCTCTACTTAAATGACCGCCCCCTCCTGCACCCCGTTCGTCGCTTTGGACTTGTCCAGCAGCTCCGACACGGCATTGCTCAGCGAGGTGGTGGCAGATGGGGCCTGCACGATGCGCTCCTCGGCGGGCACCACTGGGGCAGGCTCCAAAATCACGTTCACCCGGCGGTTGACGCCCGGTTCCAGCACCACCATTTTTTCGATGGGACTGACGGCCTCGCCCGAGAAGCGCAGCGTGAAGCTGCCGCCGGACAATTGTATCTTGTAGCGGCCCAGCTTGTCGGTGATGGCCGATTTGCCCTCCTCGCCCAGCACCTCCACCAGCAGGCCAGCGATGGGCTTGCCGCCTTTGGGGTCTGCGGCATCGAACCAATTGGTGCGGCCCGAAACCTTGGCAGGGTGGCCGTTGCGCACTTGTGCCACGAGGTACTCCTGCGTGAAAAGCTTCAAATTATCAGGCTCCAGTTCGTAAATATCCTTGCCCGTGTCCTGCATCAGCTTCAGGTCTTTTTGGATGGCGATGATGCCATCCGCCACGGCCTTTGTGCCGTCCTTGCCCGATTGGCGCTTGGCCGTCAGTGCCTCCTTGGCGGCGTTGAAGGCCGTGCCAATCGTCTCGAAATCTTTGCTGAAATTGGCGGTGAGGGCGCCCGCCGACACAAACTGCTCGCCGTTCGAGGCTAAGTACGTGTTCGCCGCAATGATGAAAGTGGAAACCGCAGGCAGGTCGGTCTTCTTGGCCGCCTGAAAATCGGTCAGGCCCGCCTCCTTCAGTTCCACGGGCACCAGCGAAGGCTGTTCCCGGAAGAAGAACTCGATGGCACTGGCCAACACCTTGGCCTCCTTCGCCACCGCCTGGCGCTCAGCCTCCGCCGTCAGCAGCGCCTTGGTGTTCTTCGAGCTGCGGGCACTGTTGTTGGGCAACTGCCTGATTTCATTGATATAGGCCAATTTCCCGTCAATAAACTCCACCGTGTAAAAGGGGTGGCGGGCAGCAAATTTGGCTAAATGCTCCTTGCAATAGCCCCACGACAGGATGGTGTAGTCCCAGAAAAAATCGAGGGCGCAGGGCAGGGAAGGCAATTCGTTTTTCTTTGTTTCGGGCGTCTTGGTGGCTTCTGAGGAAGCAGTAGCGGAAGCGGATTTTTTGGCCATGGAAATTAGTTTTGAGTCTTGAGTGGTAAGTTTTGAGTTTTGGGTGAATAGATGACCCATCGTTTATCACTCATAACTCATCACATAAGAGGGACGTACGCCGATGAAATAACAAGGTTTCGTCAAATTTGATATTATTTTATATTTTATAAAAATAAGTCTAAAATCCCCCGGATTTGTTGCCTTCAAGGTCCGCCGATACGCTCTAACAGCCCACCAAACTGAAAATGGAGCGCCCGAAACTTCCGCCTCGGAAAAAGAAATACCATCGCCACCGCCCGGACATGAAGTGATGAAGGAAATTGCTCACCCTGCCTTGGAAATTGCTCAAGTTGCCTTGGCCGTTCCTCATCCGAAGTCGCCCGGACATCTTCTTTCATCGCCCGGAGATGAAGCGATGAAAGGAATTGCTTACCGTGCCTTGGAAATTGCTCAAGTTGCCTTGGCCGTTGCTTATTCGTAGTGGTTCGGATGTCTTCTTTCGTTGGGCGGAGATGATGGGGGTTGGGGCGGAAGGGATGGGGGGTGGGGGGTTGCTTGCGCAATGGAGGGGAGGGCAGGTCTGAAGGGGTAGGAATAACCAAAAAACTGCATACCTGTTTGGAGGTGTGTAACATTTCTTTATCTTCACGGCCTTACAAAAAAATAATCATTTCAATATTAAACATTCAAATACGCCATGACCGACCTCGCAAAACAACTCATCGCTGAAAACAAGCGCACCAAAGACAAAACCCTCGACCTCGGCAACTGCGGCCTGACGGAATGGCCTGACCTTGCTGAGATGGATTGGGTGGAGAATTTGATTTTGAGCAATATTTGGTGGGAATTTGATGATGAAAAAAAGGAGTGGGTTAGGTTCAATAGCCAAAACAAGGGCGTGCGAAACAGGTTTGAAAAAAACCCGCCCACCCACCCCAATTTGCCGCAGTTAAAAAAGCTGGTAGCCCGTGGTTTGAGCATCAGCGACGCAAGCTTCCTCCAAGGACTGAAGGGGCTCACATCACTCTACATCAGCGGAAACCAAATCAGCGACGCAAGCTTCCTCCAAGGACTGAAGGGGCTCACATCACTCTACATCAGCGGAAACCAAATCAGCGACGC
>WBZM01004256.1_pt1 | contig 10534 bp, 4 predicted proteins | sample 5204271 | NCBI WGS metagenome assembly WBZM01 (sample SAMN12344346, study PRJNA552823) | activated sludge metagenome | biome: Activated sludge suspended growth; feature: Nitrification reactor; material: Wastewater; isolation source: activated sludge from nitrification reactor of wastewater treatment... | reverse complement strand
GGACGGCGCCCTCGGGGAATCAGGGTGGGAAGGTGTTCAAGGCGATCGCCGACGCGCTCGACGAGCTCGCGGACATCAACGGCAACGCCACGGTTGACTCGATCGAGACGACGCTGGTGTCGACGGCTCGCAACTGGGCGGTGGCCGAGATCAACGCTGCGATCGCCAGAGGCGCCTCAGCATCAAAGATCGCGCAGGCACAGAACCTCCTCGCCGGCGGCGACACGGCCACCAACCCCGAAGCCAAGGTCGACGCCTACGGCAAAGCCTGGGACAAAGCAGTGAAGGCTTAGGCGCACACGAAGTGCGGGGCCCCGCGTGTTCAGCGCAGCTCCCCCGCACTCCGTCCGTCACCGGTAGCCCGGTGACGTCACCCGGCGTCGTCTGGCCGATCGATTCGTACGTTTCAGAGTGGAGCAAGAGATGACTTCCATGAACCCAGTCCGGCGGCGGCATGTGGGTCCGATCGCATGGTTGAGCGCATTGGGGATGGCGACGTCCCTCGTGGCCCTTCCCTTCCAGGCGCCAGTTGTTTCAGCGGCCGGCGAAGGCGTCGACGTCATCCTTGGCGATTCGTACATCTCCGGTGAGGGCCTCGGAAACGACGGTGGCTACTTCGCCTCGGACGATCTGTCGAACATCGGAGAGACCGCCGATGAGGGATACCTGGCCTGGAACTGTCATCGGCACCCGAGCGCGGCTGCCTTGAGGGCTCTGCTGCCAGTGAACTCCGGAACGTCGCCCGACTATTCGACCGTGCGGTTCTTTGCGTGTTCCGGTGATGAGATCAATCAGATGCGCTCTCGAACGACGGAGTCGAAGGATGCCCACCCGATCGTCGATGTCAACGGCGACGGCATCGATGACGCTTCTCAATTCGAACGCTTGCGGAATCTGACCCGTGACGGATTTTCGGTCGACCGCATCATCTTCTCGGGTGGTGGCAACGACCTCGGGTTCGAACAGGCGCTGAGAGCCTGCGTATTCAACGCGTTCCGGGTCATCGGAGCGACCGATTATGTGTTCGGCTCGAATGGTTCGATATCGCCTGACTGCCTGACGTCGCTCGACTTCGCGAAGTCACAATTGACCCCTGGGGCGAACCCGCTCGTGGCTTCGTCGTTCGAGGAGCGGCTGGTCAGCGTCTACACCGAGTTGCTCGAGGCGGCTCCGCAGGCGTCGTTGACCGTCCAGAACTATCCGAAGCTCTTTCCGGAGACCGATCAGGCTGGGACCGCAGTGGTCAGAGATGCGGGCGCCAATCAGTACCAGGTCTGCGTGGTTGCCGACTTCACGGTCGCTGGTGGGGGCTTTCGCAAGGTGATCTCGAAGGATGCGGTGCAGCGCATCAACCAGCTCCAGTTCGCCACGAACCGAGCGGTCGCTGCCGCTGTTGCGCGCACAGCCGTTGCGTTTCCGGGACGCATTCAACTGGTCGATTTGTTCACTCCCAGCGCAGCTCACCCCGTATCGTGTGGCGCAAGCGGGCGGCCTACACCGTGGATGAATGCCGGTCGGGTTGGTGTAACTGGTGAGCTGAGCGCCGATGCCCAGATCGCGGACTCGTCGTTCCACCCCAACGCTGACGGGGCTGCGGCGTACGAGGTGCTCATCCGTGAGGCGTTGAATCGGCCGACTCCCTTCGCCGAGGCGTTGCCGCCCACGGTGTTCCGACGACCGGGCCTCGTCTTCGCACTCGGCGGGAACGAGGCCGTGTACGTCGACGCGACGGGACGCACGCGGCCCGTCCACGACGTGAATCTCGCGAGAGCATGTGAGGAGCTGGCGAACCGGCGAGTCGGGTCGCCGTACGCGGTCACCTCGGACGACGAGCGTGTCTCGTTCTCGGCCATCGGGTTCGTTCCGGGGAGGGTCGACCCGTGTCCGCCGAGCGGCGCGCCGCTGCCCGGGGCGCCGGCGACGGGCGTGGACCCGCTCGCAGGGTTCGACCTCGATGACTCGGGCCAACCGTGGTGGACTCAGAGCTCGGGCGCGACTGTCCGGCGGATCGCCGATACGTGGGTACCGCTCCCGGGCGACCGGGTCGCAGATTGGTCGCGCGTCGCTGACAACGATGTTCCTTTCGGCCTTCGGACGCAGGACATCGTCGGTCCGCTGCGTATCGACTGGGCGCACGACTCGCAGGCTCCAGCGCCGGTCGGGCAGTGGGCGCGAGCGCTTCACATCAGGGGCGCGTCGTACGTCGGAAATCAGTTCGCCGGCCCGGGCTCCATCTGGTGGCACATCAACAGCAATGTCGGTAACGGGCTGGAGGGATCGTGGGTGATCCCCAACCCGCTCTGGGTGATCGGCGTGGCGATCGGCGAGTTCGATCCCGTGGGCCGTCCCGGCATCTCGAGCATGCGACTCATCAAGTACTCGACTCGTGATCGCACCGCCCAGGTGCTCGTGGACAACTTCTCGGGGCTCGTCCTCCAGTCGACGCGGCCACTGCCGCTCGATGCGTCGTGGAACGGGAGGTACGTGGTCGCTGGCCAGCCCGGGGGTGGGGCAACGGTGAATCCGTTCCCTGGTACGCCGGTGGCGGGGCCGGTGATCATCGACTCCGTCTCGGGCTTCAGGACGACAGCCGATCGGTTGCTCGGTCCTACGGGGCTCAGTCGCTTCTCGGGTCGTACCGTGAGCTTCGTGGACGTGTCGCGTACCGGGGATCGCGTCCGCTTCTTCGCCTCTGCTGGGAACGGGGAGCTCGCTGGAACCTATGAACTGACGCCCGGCGACGATGGAGATGTCGACGGCTTCGGCGACTCGGTCGACAACTGCCCGACGGTGTCCAATGCCGACCAGCTCGATACCGACTTCGATGGTGTCGGCGACGCATGCGAGGCACCGTTGGACACCGAGGCCCCGGTCGTGACGGCGACGCTGGCACCTGCCCCGAACGAGGCGGGCTGGTCGAACGCCCAGCCCGTGACCGTCACCTGGTCGGTGGTCGACGCAGCTTCGGCCGGCGGCGTGCTCCCTGCGCCGCCGCCGGTCGAGGTAGCGGCCGAAGGCGAGTCGGTGATCGAGTCAGCTGAAGTCTGCGACGCTGCGGGAAACTGTGCTCGGGGCAGCGTGACCGTCAACATCGATGTGACGCCACCCGAGATCGATCTGCCGGCGACGATCGTGCTTCAGTCGACCGGCTCGAGCGGTGTCGTCTTCGCAGGGCTCTCGGGCTTCTCGTCGGACGCCGTCTCGGGCGTGCTGACGGAGACGTGTTCGATTCCGGTCGGCACGCGACTGGGGCACGGCTACCACGACATCACCTGCAGAAGTGTCGACCTCGCCGGCAACCAGATGGAACGCAACAGGCGATTGCTCGTCGTGGGTCCTGATCCCGGCGCGTCTGGCCTCGGGCCGGTCGAGCAGTCCCCGGTCCCGTTCGGTGACCGAGTCGGCATCGTCACGTCCGACGGTGCCAGCCTGTATCACCCGGCCCCGCTCACGGGCTTGGGGCTTCACGAGCTCGCCACCGATGAGCGAACGCCGGTCAGCATCTCGGACGAAGGTGTCGAGCGTCCAGGCACGATGCCTGAGTCGGTGCGTCCGATCTCCACCAATGGTCGCTTCGTCATCTTCGAGAGCGGCTTCACCGGGATGGACGATGACCGGCCGACGATCGGTGAGTTCTACATCCGGGACACCCTCAGCGGCGACACCATCGCCCTGCCCATCGCCGCGAGCGAGGTCGTGGGCGTGTCGAACGACGGCCAGAGGGTGCTCTTCTGGTCGGACGCTGTCGGCGTCGTGCCGAACCCGTTGGGGGTGGCGAGTGGAACTCGGTATCGATCGGTGTACATCTGGGACAGAACGACCAATCACACGACCGAGTTGAATCCGGGGAGAGCCGGTATCTGGTCGAACGGCGATGCCTCGGGCATGTTGAGTCGCGGCATCGCCGGCGCTGACCTCGACCGAGTGGTGGTGCAGTTCGGCAACTCGTTGCCGAGAGTGATCGAGGTGTCCACTGGCCGTAGCGCAGACCTTCCACTCGACAGCGGCGCCTACGACGCTGTCCGCCTGAGTGCGAACGGACGCTGGGCAGCGGTGGTCACCAGCGCCAGTCTCGTGCCGAGTGACGTCGGGCCGGTCCCCGATGCATATCGCCTCGATGTCGATGATCTGCTGTCAGGCGGTGACGGGAACCCCGTTCTGGCATCGGATCGCACGGAGCCGGTGTTCCCGGACAACATCGGCAACTGTCTCATCGGCGACGTCCTTCAGGTCTGCCATGGAGTGTCGAGCGGCTACACAGCGGAGGTCAGCGACGACGGCAACACCGTGGCGTTCACTTCTGCGATCAGCCACGACGCCGCCCGGGACTTCATGCCTTCGCTGTCCGCTGACGTCTATGTGCGCGACATCGCCAACGGCGTGACGACACTCGTCTCGCACGATCCTGCGGGCGGCCTCTACGGAAACACCGGTACCGAATTGGTCGGTATGGCTCGAGACGGCTCGCGTCTCGTGATGCGAGCGGGCAGCAGGTACGTCATGCGGAGCCTCACGCCTGCGGACGTGACGGCGCCGGCGGTGTCGGGGGTGGTGTCTCCGGTGGTGAATGGTGCTGGTTGGCATCGGTCGGCGGTGGTGGTGTCGTGGTTGGTGGATGATCCGTCGGCGAGTGTGCCGGCGCCGGTGATGGTGTCGGCTGAGGGTGCGGGTCAGGTGGTGGTGTCGGAGCCGTCGTGTGATCTGGCGGGGAATTGTGCGACGGGGTCGGTGACGTTGTCGATCGACGTGACGTCTCCGACGGCTGTTGCGGCGCCGAGTCCGGTGGCGAATGCTGCGAATTGGAACAACACGCCGGTGACGGTGTGGTGGTCGTGTGGGGACAATCTGTCGGGTGTCGTGGTGTGTCCCGAGCCGACGACGTTGGGTGAGGGTGCGGGGCAGGATGTCTCGCATGTGATCTCCGATGTTGCGGGGAACTCGATCACTTCGACGTATAGCCAGGTGAACATCGATCTGACTGCGCCGACGCTCACGGGTGTGCCGGTCCAGTCTCCGAATGCTGCGGGTTGGTTCTCGGATGACGTGACGGTCGCGTGGTCGTGTGCTGATGCGCTGTCCGGGATCGATGGCGGGTGTCCGGCTGATGGGGTGATCGGTGGTGAGGGTGTTGGTTTGACGGTGTCGGCGTCGGTGTCGGATGTGGCTGGCAACTCGACGTCGTCGGTGTCGGCCGGGGTCGATATCGATCGCACGGCGCCGGTGACGACGGCTGATGTGATGCCGGGTTGGAGCGCGTCGGATGTGTTCGTGTCGTTGGTGGCGGGTGACAACTTGTCGGGTGTTGCCGAGACGTGGTTCGAGCTCGATGGTGGCGCGGCTCGGCAGGGGACGCAGGTTGCGATCTTCGGGTCGGGTGTGCACACGTTGCGGTTCTGGAGTGTGGATGTCGCTGGGAACGTGGAGGCGGCGTCGACCGTGACGGTGTTGATCGATGCGGCGGCGCCGACGATCACTGGTGAGGTGAGTCCGGCTGCGAATGCGGCCGGTTGGCATCGGGAAGATGTGACGGTGTCGTTCACGTGTTCGGCTGGTGTGTCGGGTGTTGCGTCGTGCACGTCGCCGGTGGTGGTGTCGGCTGAGGGTGAGGCGCAGCCGGTGAACGGCACCGTGGTCTCGAATGCCGGGCTGAGTGCGTCGACCACAGTGGAGGTGTCGATCGACAAGACCGTGCCGGTGGTGTCGGCGGCGACCGCGGCAGCTGCGAACGCGGCGGGCTGGTATCGCGAGGATGTCACGGTCAGCTTCACGTGTGTGGACTCGCTGTCGGGTGTGGCCTCGTGTCCGTCGGATGTGACGTTGTCCGGTGACGGGGTCGATCGATCGGTGTCGGGTGTGGCAGTGGATGCTGCGGGCAATGAGGCGTCGGCGTCGTTGGCTGGTATCGACATCGATCAGACCGCCCCGTCGATCTCCGGTTCGACGAACGGAGCGCCGAATGCTGCGGGTTGGTATCGGGGCCCGGTGACGGTGTCGTTCGTCTGTGCCGATGCGTTGTCAGGTGTTGCGTCGTGCCCCGCGCCGACGACGTTGACCGGAGACGGACTGGGTCAGTCGGTCGCCGGCGAAGCCACCGATGCGGCCGGAAGCACAGCCGGGGCGACGGTGTCGGGGATCAACATCGATGCGACGCCGCCGGTGGTGGCGTTGTCGGTGGTGGCCGGCGCGGTCTCGTGCACGGCGACCGATGCGGTGTCGGGTGTGGCCGGTGGCTGCGTGTTGGGTGCGCCGGTCCAGCTCGGTGGTGGTCAGGTCCAGGTGACGGCGACTGCGGTCGATGTCGCCGGCAACGTGGGAACGGGGTCGATCACGTACACGGTGCTGGGTGATCGCCAGTTGATCCTGTCGTGGGCCGCTCAGCTCCAGGCTCTCACCTTGACCGGCGACGCCGACGATGCCCGCGACGACGCGGTCGACGAGTTGCTGGAAGCGGCCACTGCTGGATGGTGGAACGCTGCCGGGACGGCGCCCTCGGGGAATCAGGGTGGGAAGGTGTTCAAGGCGATCGCCGACGCGCTCGACGAGCTCGCGGACATCAACGGCAACGCCACGGTCGACTCGATCGAGACGACGTTGGTGTCGACGGCTCGCAACTGGGCGGTGGCCGAGATCAACGCTGCGATCGCCCGTGGGGCGTCAGCATCAAAGATCGCGCAGGCACAGAACCCCCTCGCCGGCGGCGACACGGCCACCAACCCCGAAGCCAAGGTCGACGCCTACGGCAAAGCCTGGGACCGCGCCGTCAAAGCCTGACCCCGAACGCGGGAGTGAACCGCCCTGGGATCCCTGGAGGCTCTCGTGTGCCCTGGGTTCCGCGCGGTCAGCTTGCTTGGCTGCGGGCGGGTTGGTGGTGGCGCAGGTGGCGACGCTGACTGCTCTTGCCAACGCACTCTGACCGAAGCCGAGACACGAGGCCGGCCGCCCAGCTCACCCCCGGCGGCCGGCCCCGCCAAGCGGTCGTGGTGGCCGACGTACGATCTGTTCATGACGGATCTCGCCATCGATGGATACCTCGGAGGTGATCGTCTCTACGGCGACGACTTCTCGTCGGACGAAATCGCTCGATGGTATGCCGAGGAGGCCGAGGCGTACACCGACCTCGTTGATGGGAGCGTCCTTGACGAGTTCGAGTACGGACAGTGGTCCCAACGCTTCGGATTTCGGCATCTTGGCGCCTCGGGCAACCTCGGTCACGTGGTCGGCTTCGGATCGGGGTTCGGGCACGAACTCGAACCGCTCGATGCTCGGGCAGAGCGGTTCACCATCATCGAGTCCAGTTCGACATACCAACGCGAGGGATGCCGACTTCGAACGCCTGTGGAGTTCGTCCGCTCCGAGCCATCCGGCCGTGTGAGCCTGGCAGACGCCTCCGCGGACCTGATCGTTTGTTTCGGCGTGCTGCACCACATCCCGAACGTGAGCTTCGTGATCTCTGAGTTCCGGCGAGTGCTGAAGGACGAGGGATACCTCGTCCTGCGCGAACCGATCGTCTCGATGGGCGACTGGCGCCAGCCGAGACCCGGCTTGACGAAGAACGAGCGGGGGATTCCACTTCCGCTGTTGGTTTCCATGCTCGAGCAGTCAGGATTTCTGATCGAGCGCTCGGCGTTGCTCGGCTTCCCAGTCGTTCCGCGACTCGCGTCCTCGGTGCGCGTCCGCGATCCGTACAACCGGACCGTCTGGACACTGACGGATCAGATCCTCTGCAGACTCTTCGCTCGTAACTACTCGTATCACTCAACTGGCTTCTTTGGTCGGCTCCGGCCGACATCTGTGTCGTTGGTCAATCAAGCCCGCCTCCCGTGCGATCGGTAGGCCGCCCGGTCGTGCCGAGGCATGTTGGGCTGTGCAGCGGGACCAAATAGCGGGTGTGCCGCCGCCTCGTGATCAAGCTGCCCGAGATCCTGAGTAGAACGAAGGAGCTTCCGATCAAGGCGATGGTCGAAGCAATGATCGGGCCGCTGGCGCCGAAGATTGACGCCAACAGGATCGAGAGTGCCAGGTTCAACACCGCGCTGGTCAACAGCACCATCGTTTGCACGCGCTCCGCACCGAGCCCATTCAAGAGGTAGACGATCGGAACGTACATCCCGTTTGCCACCGCGTAGGCGGCTCCTGACCCGATCGTTCGTGGCTCGATCGCAGGGAGGTCCGTCAGCCAAAGGCTGAGCAATTGCCGGGCGAATGGAATCAGAGCCGCCGCCACCAGCAACTGCACGGCGATGCTTGCGACGAGCACCTGGCGAAATCGACGCCGCACCCACTGGTAGTCGCCGACGGCCATGGCATTGGCAACCGCCGCCCAGAGCCCGCCGAGCGCAAGATAGCCAAGTGACGGGGCGAGTGTGAACAGTCGGTACACCGCTGAGTACTCGACCACCGAGGTGCTGTCTCGGACGGTCGTCAGAACGAGGGCGTCACTGCCGAACGACAGGGATGAACCGAGTGACATGAGGAAGAAGTAGCGACCGCGTCCGAAGAGCAACGCGGCCGTCGCACCCCTGAACCGTCGTAGCCGAGGTCGGACCCTTCGGCGCAGCGAGAGATCAATGATGCAGAGGCATCCCGATACGACAGGTGCGCAGGTTGACGCAGCGGCTAGTCGTGTCGCCGATTGGTCGCCGCTCCACCACCAAAGGGCCACGAGCCCCAGCGAGCAGAGCGATCCGACACCGCTGAGCAGGTTCGCCGTAGCTCCGGCCTGCATCCCCTGTAGCGCTCGCGAAGCGAAGGCCGTAGCAACCGAAGCACCGACGATCATTGAGACAACGATCAACGCGTCAGGGTCGATCCCGAGGCGAACCAGCTGGGAATTCGCGGCGACGGCGACACAGATCGACATGGTGCTGACGAATGCTCCAATTGCGGCCAGCAGAACGGCTGCGGAACTGACGATCTCTTCGATGCGCTGAGTCTGCTGAGGTGGCGTCTCTGCGATCGATGAGGTCACACCAGAGCCAAGCCCGAGATCGGAGAACGCGAGCAGCGTAACGATCGACACGACCGTCACCCAGCCTGCCAAGGCATCGGACTCCAGGCGGCGGGTCGCAAATGCGAAGGTCGCGAAACCCTGGAGCAGCGCAACGACTCTGAGCGGCACCGCCGCTACGGCCGTCCAAGCAAGGCGGCGTGTTCGGCCGTCGAGGCGGCCCGCCTCAGTCACGGCGCTCCTGCTGGCGCTCGCCCGGGCTGTAGCGTTCGGTTTGATGGGTCATGGGATCTCGTATCGATGGTAGCCACCGGTGTCTTGCGTAGAGCCCGTGCCGTCGACAGGTTGCTCCGTGCGGCGGGCATAGATCTGCGCAAGTTGGTTCGAGCGCCACAAGACGCCGTTCGGTTGTACAGCTCGTGGCGGCTGTTCTCGCAGGACTACGCAGGGGAGCTCGAGTTCTGGCCGATTCTCGGGGATTGGAGGGCTTCCGCCGGCACGGCGTCAGGGCACTACTTCCATCAGGATCTCTGGGCCGCCCGACGTGTACTGATGGCGAACCCGTCTCTACACGTGGACGTCGGTTCACGAGTCGATGGCTTCGTCGCCCATCTTCTCTGTGCGATGCCTGTCACTGTCGTCGATATCCGCCCGCTGTCCTCGTCCGTGGAGGGACTCACCTTCGTCAGGGATGACATGACCGTGCTGAGCAGTTTCGCGACGGGCTCGGTGGAATCGCTGTCGTGCCTCCACGCTCTTGAGCACGTGGGCCTTGGGCGCTATGGGGACCCGGTCTCGGTTCGAGCACTCGCCGATTCCGCGTTGGCATTGTCCCGTGTGCTCTCGCCCGGTGGACGGCTCTACCTCGGCGTGCCCATCGGTAAGGAGAGGGTCGCCTTCAACGCGAACCGGATACTTTCCCCGCAGGCGGCGGAAGGTCTCTTTCCGGAACTCGAGTTAGTGAGCTTCGCGGCCGTCGATGACCAGGGCGCCTTTCATGTTGACGCGAAGCCAGACATGTTCGCTGACTCGTACTTCAGCTTGGGCTTGTATGAGTTCATCAAGCCGACTCTCGGGTGACTTGACGGTCCGACCGACGATGAGTCCCCTCCCGCTCGTACGTGCCCGGCTTCAGCGAGGAGGCCTCGCCAACCGCTTGTTCCCCTGGGCACGTGCCGTGGCGTACAGCGAGATGCACGGGTACCCGATGTCGCGGGTCCGTTGGACTCAACTGAAGGTCGGACCGCTCCTTCGCAGAGAAACCGATCTCCGTTTGTATCGCTCGCTGTTTCGGCCGACTGACGCGGAGAGCTCGCTCGCCCGGGTGCGGCGTGCTCGTTGGCCGGTGGTAGTCGAACCTCGCGACCTGTCGCAGCCTTCGGCCGAGAGAACGATCGTCGACTTCACGGGTTTGGATGACTACTTCGAGCGCCTGCGCCTACACGGGCCGCTGATCCGCCGGCGCCTTGCTGCATCCACTCGCATCGAGCGGTTCCCAACCACACACCAGCTCGCACCGATCGCAGTTCACGTGCGTCTCGGTGACTTCCGAGGCCTGAACCTGGCGACGTCGATCGATTGGTTGGC
>WBZM01004255.1_pt1 | contig 10534 bp, 21 predicted proteins | sample 5204271 | NCBI WGS metagenome assembly WBZM01 (sample SAMN12344346, study PRJNA552823) | activated sludge metagenome | biome: Activated sludge suspended growth; feature: Nitrification reactor; material: Wastewater; isolation source: activated sludge from nitrification reactor of wastewater... | reverse complement strand
AGTATTTCTCCATGTGATAATTCCGTCGGGTTGAATATTAATACCTTCGGTTGCTCCACCGTTCGTTATAGAAGAGTCTCCTACATATAAAACAGCTCCAGTTTTATTTTGAATTGTAGCGACTTTTCTTAAAGAATCTGCGGGTGCTATTACCGCAGCCGTTGCGGCCGCAAGTGTGACAGTTCCAAGTAAAATACTTGAACCATCGACAATTGAAACTCCACCGCCTGTTACTGAAATTTGAGACCCTGATCTAAACTCACTATCTAAAAAGAAAATGAGTGTTATTGTTTTCCCGGCTTGAGCATCCCAATCTAAATAAGCCTCTGCAATTGGAAACTCATTATTGAAAGAATCATTTAACTTCATTGGAAAGCTTGATTGAGATGAGTCTTGAGTTAATAGCTTAACATTCACCGTGGCATAAACATCCGTAGCAGTTTGCACGTACAGAGATTTGAATGGGAATCCAATTTTATAAGGTTGGGTTGAGAGCCGTGCAGTCGTTAAATCAATGGTCATTTTTTGAACAGAGAATGGCCTTTGAGTATTGCCTTCAAAAATCCGAGCTCTTTGGATTTCATTAAATTTATCTAAAATCATTGCCGCTTGGTCAGCGGTCATAATTTGAGTCATATTTAACCTCTACTTTTTTTTGATAAAAGGAAGTAACCAACTGCTAAAATGGCCGCTGGGATTAATAATTTATTAAAATCAAATTTACTTATTGCCTGACTAGCAGATAGAGCAAGGGGTTGAGATTGTCCTGTCTGTCCTTGAGCTATTTGAGCTGCTGTTTGATTACCTTTAGGCGGTTCGCCTACTTTCACCACGGCGTCTGTAAGCCTATTTTGAATATAGGAATTTATATCATTCCCGACATTTTGAACTGATTGTTGGAGTCTTGCTTGTAAGTCATCAATAAAAGCCATTTTAAATCCTTTTTTTAATAAATTTATAAATTAAAAATCCGGCTACCATAAAAAATAAAATCTTAGAGTAGTCGGTTTGGTTCTTTGGTAATTCAGGAGCGGGTGAGTATTGTCCTTTTAAATCATCACGCTCTTTAACTTGAGCATTTGAAGTTGGTTGAAATTGATGGTCATTTACAGACCAAACAGCGGGATACTCAGGGCTAAACGCTTGTTGATATAATACAGGGCTCATAACTTGATTTTGTTGTGTTTGAACCATGAGCTCTTGGTCCCTGGGGGAAATCATAGGAATATCTGGGTCAAGGGGACCTATAGTTTGAAAATATCTTGCATCGTCTTTAATTCCACTCATTTTCGTCCTCTAAGAAAAAATAAAGTTCCAATAATAAGAGCTCCACCCAGTAGATAGGGTAGTGAGCTAGATTTTGTCGCTGCAAGCCCTGAATCTGCAACGCCTGTAAACGACCATGGGTCATTTACTTGAGTGCCTGTAGAACCTGAAAGATAGCTTGGTACTTTTGAGGTTTCACTTTTTGTTGGGTTTAAGAAATCGAATAAATCCGTGAGCTCACTTGGAGCATTTGGAAGTTGTGGAATACCAACGTAGTCTTTTACATCGGGAATATATCCTAAATCATTCGCTCCACTGATTGCTCCCGATATATCACCTTTCGCAAGAGATTTTCCAATCCCGTAAGCTGTAGCAGTTGCCTTTTTACTTGAAAAAATTGTAGATGGGTTTGCCACAACAAATAAAGCTGCTTTAACTCCTAATCTTATAGCGCTATTTTGGTCTTCTCTGCTTAAGTAAGCACTATCTTGTAATGTTCTAGAGCCTCTTGCAAGGCCAGCGTAGTCTTCACTAATTCCTAAAGTTGCCTCTCTTATGGCCGGATTTCTTAAAACAGTTTGAGCCTCATTGGTTTGAGTGTATCTATAGGATACTGTAGTAGGATTATAAATGTTTCCGTTCTGAGTGCCTTGAGTATTTATGCTTGAACCGATAGCTCTTTGAATTGATTCAGATGCTTTTTTATTTTCCCCTCTAACACCATAGTAAGCTACTTCAAAAGGGGCTTTTACTACATTCAAACTAGCATCGACAATTTCTTTAGTGTATTTTCCTACGTCACCACGAGAGGCATTGTCTAATGTGCGATTGATAGTATTACTAGAATTAGAAACTTCTCTATTAACGGTATTTGAAACCGTGGAAACGATAGAACTTCCGGCATCTGCAATAGCTCCAATTGGATTATCAAAAAACCCCATCTAAACCTCTTAAAAAAGGGGGATTTAATCCCCCTTAGAATTATCTTGGTTCGACAATTTCCTCAGTCATAACCGTTAGGGAGACTGGGTTAGTATAAGACACGTTTCCAGAAGAGTTACTATTAACAAACAACTGTACGTTATCAACCAAAGGCGGTTGAACGGGTAGTGCCGTAGTAATATCTTTTCTTGCTAGGAAACTCATGTGAGCTATTCCATCAAGTAAAGATACGTTACTTGCAAACGGAGCATTAACACCGTACATAGACCTATTTTCAGCCTGTAAATTTAAAAAGTTCGTGTTTTTAATGTCAGTTTGACCATTAACTTTTAAATTTACTTTAGTGATAGCTAGGTTTGAAGGTAGTTTTCCAGTTGCAGTGGTTGCAGAACCCGCAGCTCCATCCCTTGCAAACAACATGATACCAGAGAGTTTATTGCCTCTGTTAATGTCGATTGCATAGTCTTGAGTCTCTGCGCTGAAAGTAACTTCTTTAGTAGTTTGTTTCCAATCACTAAAAATAATTTCAGCGGGTACATCTTGAGCCTCTCTAGTTGTAATTTCAACAACAAGAGTTGAGTTTCCATAAGTCACCGGAGCTGTATTTCCAAAACCTAAAAGTTTTGAAAATGCGGCACAAGTAAGCTTTAACTCAGCACTAGAGGCACCTTTTAGGTTCAGCCATGTAGCCTCACGACCCATACCAAGATCACAATATACCATTTCAAAAGGCAGAAAAATTGTCTCTGCTACAGTGGTATATTGAGTTGTGGTTCCATAAGTGAAACCAGCATCTACGGTTGGCAAGTTTCCAGTCGCCGCGGCCGCCGCAGCACTTGATTTTCTTTCAGCTAACACTTGAGTTGTGAATAGTTGTTGCATCTTTAAAAGATGAGGTCGAACTGATTTAACAGTTCTAGAACCATTCACAATAACATCAACTCTAGGAATGATGTTATCAAATGTGCTCAAACTATCTGCTACGGGAGTACCAGAGGCAAAGGTAGTTTGAACAGCTCCGCTTAAACGAAGTTGTAATGACTTTAAAACGGTATCCCTTGGTAGATCTCTTGAGAGAATTTGATTCTCTTGAAAGGTCAAAGATTGTAAAATTCTTTGTCTTTCACTTTGAGGGTAAACTAATTTTTCTTTACTCATGGCAACCCCTTAGTTTCCGCCAACAATTTTTCGAACAGCGCCACTTTTGTTATAGATAAGCATGAAAATGCCCGCTGCTATAACACCGATTCCAATTTTCTTTAGTAATTCTTTGTTCATGAAAATACTCCTTTAAAAGTTTAAATTTTTATGTTGGCTTTTTTAGTATCGTAGAAATTTAATCGAATTAAAGGCTAGAAATCATTACTAATTTCTTTGATTCCTTCACTTGAAAAATAAAGGAATTTTTTAAATGGAATATTAATTAATTTTTCTGAATTTTGATTTAAAAATGAAGAAATATATCTTAAATCATTTCCTTCTGTTATTTTGCCACAGAAAATATGAGCACATTGACTTAATATTGTTTTATTTAATTCGCCCGGTCTTTGAGTTGTAAATAATAAGCTTAAACCCTTGTGACGGCCTGTAAGTAGACAGTTTTTAAGCCATTTAGTTAATTGATGAGGAGATGAGTATAATTGAACCTCTTCAATTACAATTTGAATATTTCCAAAATAATAAGATATTCTTAATATTTCATCGAATATTTCAGAATTTAAATCAGATTCCGGGTCAAAATTATAAATAATTACGAATTTTTCTGAATTTTGATTCTTTAATTCGATCATTTTTTCAGTAAATTCATTGAAATTATTTACTATAATTGAATTTTCAAAATTATTATTTTTATTATTTTTATCTACTTGATATTCGCTTAAAGAGTCTATAATGACCCTTTTTGGCCAAAGAGATTGCAGTCTTTTTGCTAAATAAGACTTTCCACAACCCCTTTGACCCATTACTAAGATACAATCAGTCGGTTTAATCATGCTCTTATGGTATTGAAATAGTCATTTACAGAAGTACCATTTTTAATTTGAGATACTAAGGCCTCATTTTGTACTTCATTTTTTTCAGTATCAATTTTTCTGATTTTTTCAAGATGACTCATATAAATCATATACTTTTGAAACCCAATTGAGCCCACAACCATTCCAAGACTTAAAATACTTGCAGTCTTTGGGTCCATTGAGTTTTGATCGGGGACAAAGGCTTGTAATATGCCGTTAATACTCTCAGCACAAGCTGTCGCCTCATCATCTGAAAATGCGAGCTCGGGGATTTGATATTTAGCTGCGGGAATTTTTGAAACAAATTGAATAGGATTTTTTAAATACTGTGAAATATCTGGAGCGGGTTGAGCTGAAATTGTTGGATTTGAAGGGCTTGAACCAATTTCAGGTCTTTTTTTTTCTTCTTCTGGCCTGATTTTTTTTGGTCTACCTCGACCTCTTTTATTTTCTTTTTGAGTCGCAGCCTCTTGAATATTTTCCCGAGATTTTTCGACTATTTTTTTAAATTCTGGGTTAAAATTTTCATTTGCCTTGCCGTTTGGTAATTCTGCGCTGTTATTCTGAGAAATCATATCCATGATAAACTCCTTTTGGCATTAATGGTTCCCCAATTTCGTTTTCAGCCTCTTGCATTCCTTTTAAAATGGCCTTAACTGTTTTTTCTAATTCAGAAACTTTAGTCTCTAATTCCTGAATTTTCTTTTTAGAACTAGACCTTTCAATATCCTCTGACATTTATTAAAACCTTTCCGATTTTTTCAAAAAAATCTGTTAATTTTTTAATTAAATTTTTCATTAATTTAATAATTCGATTTTTTTGATATAAATTCAATGAATAATAAAAGGCGTTATTATGTATTTTATGAATTAAAAAGATTCAAAGATTGGAAGAGAGGGGAGTTTATTTCCCTTCCGTTTTAAATCACCCATATTCACTGTTAAATTGAATATCTCAGCTCCATTTAAAGCTTTAGGAATATAATATTGGTGAGGCAAAATTAAAAAGCTATCGGCTTTTAAAATAGCCTTAACTGGACCAAGAGGGATGTTGTTTAAATTTATATAATCAAAATATCTTTTATCGCGCTCAAATAAAATATCAAATTTATTGGGATTATAATATTCAACTTCTATAAGGTGGGTGTCCATGACACTTTTTGAATTATTTTTTTTCATCTATACACTCGAATTCTAATTTATAATCTTTATGGTCCCATGGAATTATTAAAAGCCAGTTATATTCTTTGGCGGTTTCGATGGAGATTTTTTTAAAATCTCTCTCGGAACAAAAATCTGTTATTATTTTTGAAACTTTTTCTTCATTTATTTCATTATATTCAATCCCAAAGTGCAAAACTCCACCTGAAAATTTAAAATTTGGATTTTTTGAGTATGTCTTTTTGGTAAATTCGTAGCTAGCACAGCCTGAAAAAATCACCATTGAAATTATTAATAATATTGTTTTTTTCATAATAATTAAATTATAAATTAGTTTTTTTATTTTCATAAATCAATTAACTTTGTTGGTTTCATTTTGGTATTCCGGTTGATCTTGAATCGATTTTCTCAACAATTCTTTAGTCAAGGTGATTTGCTCTTTTACTTTGCGATTGAATTCAGTATCGTCAAGCAATTGATCAACAATATAAAAGAGCTCTAAGCAATTAACTAAAATCTTATTTATAAGATTTTTTTTAGTTATTAAATTCATGGCTTGTTACCATTATCGAATTCGATATTGATTTTCATTTTTATTTCTTTATCGCAAATAGGGCATTCAATTATTTCAAAATTAATTAAATGCATTATAAAAAAAGGTCTCCCAAGTTTAACTTCAAGAAACTCATTACAGTGTGGGCATTGAAGTCTTATTGTCATTTAATAACCTCACGGATAGAAATGACTTCCCCGGGTTCTAAATCAGGGCCGGCATAAACAATTAATTTTCCAAAGTTGTCAGATTTTAGCATCCATTCGCGTGATGATACTTTTTTAATTTCAAGAGTTTGGTTTAGTAATAATTTTTCAATTCGATTTAAAAAACTAATAATACTGTTTCTATCTTGATTCATATTTAAAATTAAACCTAATAACAGTTCTAAATCAGTAGCGCGTACGTAGTCTTCCTCGTAATCAGAAGGGTATTGACCCTCATTTTTTTTAAAAATTTTTAAATTACAAGATTCAATCTTTGGATATTTTGAGTTCATTTTGAGCCTCGATTTTTTTGAAATTGATTAACAAAATTTAAAAATTCACCGGTAGCAGTGATGAGACTATTAACCTTTTCAATGTCGTGATAGTCGAGTGTGTGTTGAAAATCTCCATTTCGAAATTTCATATGTAACCAACGTAAATTTACATTGCAGTCAGTCACAAGTTCCAAAATTTCTGAAATTTTTTGTGTTTCATATTTGGTCGTAATTATTCGTTTTTCCATCAAAAACTCCTAATTTTTAAAAGTTAAGGTATAATTTAATTATGTTTCATTTTAAAAATTTTTGTTGATCAAATTTTGAAATGAAACGTAAATTCAAAAGTGTTATTTACATGATTTTTATGTTTCTAACACATAGAATCAAGGGTTTAGGACTATAACTTTTGTTTTTAATCCTAAACCCCATTCTATAAAAACCCTGTAAAGTTGTATATATGATACTAAAGCTTATAACTAGCTATGTAAAGTAAAAATTTAATTAAATTTTATAAGCAGTTGAAATTATTACAACTTTACAGTCGACAATTGCGTCGCCTGTAAAAGTCGAAAAATCAGGCAAGAGCCGACAGAAATTAGGTTCCAAAATAATTCATAAAATCGACAAGGTAAACTAAGAATTTTCAGAATGAATTCAAAGACTTAGTTGACTAGTGATTCTTTATCTTAGGATGAGATTGAAAGAATCGGGGGATACAGCAAAGCTAACCGGATTTTATGGGTTGTTAATAGGCTTGAAAAATAGCCACAGTTTAAACAAATTCGGACGCCTCAAGAATGAAGTAGTGCCGCATTTTTCGGTAGGGAATCCGTACCATGACCTACGAGCGAGTGAGTTTAAACTTGAATCATTAACCCCGGTGGGGCCGTGATTTTGTTGAACGAGTTAAATAACTCTTTTTGTAAACAGCCGTTTAAGAATTGAGAGTTCAATAAATCTACCAAAGTGATTCATTCCCCAGTGCCGGGTAGGTAGGGGGGAATGGCACTCTTTTAAAAAAAATTTCTTCGGGATTTTTCTTAAAATAAATTAACAACAAAAAATAATTTCTATCGCCTATACTATCTTAATGCAGCATGTAAAGAATAAATATTCAATTAATAGTAGTAAGTTTTTATCAAGTGAAGAATTCACGCAATTAGATCGCCTCTGCCGAAAGAGTTTAGCGGGGGCAAACCAAAGGGATGCTTTACTTTTACTAATCGCTATGAACACGGGAGCGCGTGCAAGTGAGATACTAAATTTAAAGCGTTCAGACTTTCATAAGAAGTCGATTTTTATAAGAGGGCTTAAGGGTTCAAACGATCGTGAAATCCCAATACCAGACTTTTTACATCGTCATATTGACTGGTATTTCAAACACAACAGAAAAATTGGGTTTGAAGATAGGGTTTTTAACATTTCCTATATAAGACTTTATCAAATTTGGGATATGTTTAGACCTATAAAAAAGAAATTTCATTCTTTAAGGCATACTTTCGCAATTAAAATATATATGAAAACAAGGGATTTAAAGCTTGTGCAGCTTTGCCTTGGTCATAGGAGTATTTTAAATACTATGGTCTATGTTGATTTCGTGTATTCACAAGAGGAAATGAAAAAGATTTTATATTAAAAAGAGCGTGGTTCAAAGCCACGCCCCTAAAAAGTAGTAAAGATGGATTTTACTACTTTTTTTCAACTTCATATTCTTTTTCTGAGAGAATTTTTCTATCCCCTCTTAATAAATCCGCTCTTTTTTCAATTCTTTCTTCGTGTTTTTCGTCAAGACCTACCTTGCCGTCAACGACCTTATGCACACGAGCATCTTTTGGAATGGGCGCTAGGCAATGTTTATCGACGCATCCGAATTTTTCAGACTCGTCAACCCATTGACCAGCTCCATTTTTTCTAAGAGCTACAGCGTGATTGTTTTGGACATCATAAACGTCAATTGCATTTTCTGACGCTTGTACTTTCCCACCTGGATATTTGTTCTTATAATGAACTACCCAACTTAACATAAATTACTCCTCTTCTTTGTTTTGAACTTGTCGTATTTTCCCACCCAAAGCATCCACATCCTTACTTAAAGTGCCAACAATAACTTCAAGTTTAGCTATAGAAACTTTCACAGAAACATACGCTCCAATAATAAATCCTAAATTAGCCATAATAACACCGGCTACAACTGTAGCCCCTGACACATCTAAACTTTGCATGTCCACTGACTTTCGATTTCTTTTAAAGCCTCTGAAATCTGTTTTTCATCAACTCCAGGGATATCTATAACCCCACTATCAAGTAGGTTTTCAATGGCTGATAAGAGCTCATGAGTCTCCTGGCAGTCGGGGAGACGTTTCCCTTGAGATACTTTAATAATTAAGCTTTTAAGAACATTGAAAAATGAAATAATGGTTTTTAAATTACTAATAACTTTCCATAAACTCATAGTTAACCCCTCTCTTTAACTCTCTTTAAATTATTTTGAAATCTTAACCAGTACTCGTCGGCATATCCTTTAGGGATAGCGCCATTTTTTTCTTTCATAGTATTTCCAGGACCCTGATTATAAGACTTAATAACCCATTCAATATATCTTGGGTCTGACTTATTAAAATAATCTTTCATTTTTGAAACGTATCTTGCTCCCATGTTTATTGAATATTCTGGGTTATTTAACTTTTGGGGAGTCGCCGTTGAGTCCATGTCTCTTGCAGTAGTTAAAGTGACTTGCATAAGTCCCCAAGACTTACCATCAAATGATTTTGAGTTTTCAATATCACTTGGATTTTCTAAACCATTTTTTACAGATTTTGCCTTGCCAAGGGATGATTCGTTTAAGCAGATAGCCTTAAGCCACATCCAATCAACGTCCCATTTTTTACCAAACTTTTTAAATAGCTCATCAAATTGAGTCCAAGAGTCCATATTTTCCTCTATAGTGTCAGCAATACTTTCCTTGCTGTAAAAAATTAAACCTAAAAAAGAGGCGCCTAAAACCCACCACATCATGCCACCTTTTTAATTCTAGTAACTGCGATGTAAACAAGCCCACCTATAACAATAAATGGGAAAATGGCATTTAAACTCTTCATTGTGAAAATCACATTCTCTCCAAAACTTTGAACACCACCCGCGATGTCGCCGGCAGTATCAACTACGGCCTCAACTCCGACTTTAACCCAATTTATATTTTGAACCTCTGAAATTAAAGCATTGAAAAAAGCATTGGAGTCAGAAGGGATGCGACCTTGCCCTTGTCGGGCAAGATTTTCCATAATTGATTTTATCTCAGAAGTTGAGAGCTCACTTGCGACAATAGATTTTCCATAATTAATTAAAAAATTAGTGACGTTTGCAGATTTATCTCGATTAATTTTAAGCAACAACTCATCAAAAGAAATATTGTAGCCTGAATACTTCATACTCTCGTTGTGAAAGTATTTTAAGGCCTCTCTAGATCTGTCGATGTATTGTTGTGAGTTCATTTTACCCAACCTTCATTATTTCAAAACAGACCTCTTCTGATAAAGTGCCGACCGTTGGAGTTGTGAGGTTTGTATCTGCATAGAGTTCCAGATAGTCATTAAAATTGAGTTTAATCTGAATCGGAACCACTAAAAAATAGGTACTAACATTTGAGTTTGCAACGTAAGCATAATTTTTTCTTTTAATTGTAACTCCATTCACTAAAATATAGGCTCCAGCATATTGCCCAATTGTTGGTGAAACTCCATTTAGTCTCACTATGGCAATACCTTTATATTCACCGGCTGATTTGCAAATCCACCTTTTATTAGCATTATCCCATCCTGATAAGTCATCAATCTCGATAGAATTAAATTGTAACTTAGTATTGGCTCCAACGGCATTTGATGTAACCCCGCTGCCAACAAAGGAGTTTTTATTTTGAAATACTATTTCCATTATTTCTCCTCTGTTCTTTGAACTTTACCGCCGGCCACAGAATAACCATATAGCGCGCCAGTATTTCTCCATGTGATAATTCCGTCGGGTTGAATATTAATACCTTCGGTTGCTCCACCGTTCGTTATAGAAGAGTCTCCTACATATAAAACAGCTCCAGTTTTATTTTGAATTGTAGCGACTTTT
>WBZM01004254.1_pt1 | contig 10535 bp, 15 predicted proteins | sample 5204271 | NCBI WGS metagenome assembly WBZM01 (sample SAMN12344346, study PRJNA552823) | activated sludge metagenome | biome: Activated sludge suspended growth; feature: Nitrification reactor; material: Wastewater; isolation source: activated sludge from nitrification reactor of wastewater... | reverse complement strand
GCCACAATCACGCCGACGGCAATCAGGCCGCCGACGTAGGCGATGATTCTCAGTATCTCTAGCTGTGTCATTGCGGTTTCTCCATCCCCGCCCGTCGCCGGGCGCGGGTCTGCCGCTCGTAGGCGGCGGGGAGTTCGGCTGCGGGGGGCGGAGTCACAGGTTCACCTCGAATAACGTTGCCTGTTGCACGTCCACCGCAACCGGTTTTATCCAGGCCAGCCGGTCATGGCGGCGGCCGTCAAATAGCGTCCAAAAGTGAATGAAAGTATGGCTGCCTTGCACGCCTTCGCAGACGCGCCAGCGTTCACCGGCGCGGCCCCAGAATTGCCAGTCGGGCGGTTGGCCGAATGTCTCTACGGTGGCCTGGGCCTTGATAACCGCGCCACACGTCGGGCACGTCATCTTTAGTTGCGCGGCCGTTTCGCCTTCGTACACTTTAGGCGGCGCGGGTCGTCTTGTGGCCTTGCGTGTCATAGCGTCCTCGCCTGGCCGGAGGCGGGGATTGCACCCCCGCCTCCGGCGTCTGCTTGTCTAGAACGGGATGTCCGCATCGCTGGTCACGACCGGCTGGGCCGGGGGCATACCCGGCTCGGCGGTCGGTTCGGTCACGGCGGCCTTGTTCCACTCGGCGGCCCATTCGTCAATGGCCTCTTCGATGTAGAGCCGCTGGTACTCGGCCGCTTTCTCCGCGCCGACAAAGGCCAGGCTTTCAGCGATGATCGGGCAGCCGCGAGACTTCTGCTTGGCGTTGGCGGCGCTGGACAGGTCGATGGCCGCGCCGACGGCCAGCCGCAAACGGTAGCAGAGCGGGGCGGTAACAAGCCCCTTCTCCGTCTTGACCTCCTTGATGTGGTTCATCAGGCGCGGCCAGATACCGCCCTCAAATCGGTCGTCATGGTAGGGGCCGCCCAGCGGGTTAGCCCAGGCGGCGCGGGCCGTCCACGACCGCGCTCCGAAAATGTGGAGTTCGTCGTTGACGACGCCGACGACCTGAAGCCGAGTCACCATGTCGCCCTCGGCCATGTCCAGGCGGCGGGTCTTGATGGGATAGCGGTGGACGACGCCGGCCGCGTCGGTCACTTCCTTACACTGGCGCATGGCGAACGGAACCATTTCCAGTTCCTTGGCCTCTACCTCATCGACGTAGAACTTGCCGTCGGTGGCGTTGTAGCCGATGCCGGGGTACTGCCAGCGCTCCATCACCTGCATTCCGGCGGTGACGCCGGTGAATCCTTCCATGCTGCCGTTGTCGATCTTCATAATATTCCTCGTGTTCTACTTGTAATCTGCGTGCGTTAAGCGTTCGTTTTGCGGCCGGATTGCCGCCGTTGTGCAGGTCGTTATGAGGTTAGTTCAATAGGTCATCTCCATTTAGGCATGTACTCAATCTTTTCGCTTAGATACCGTTGGTGGTCGGCGATCTTGTTTCCAAAAACGATGCGCCCACGGCCTATAAAGTGCTTTTTCCACGCCTCAAAGGCTTCTACCTCGGCGCGAGTGTGGCACTTCCTGCATAGTGCCTCGGCGTTATGCGCCTCATGGCACTCCTTCCCCAATTTAATCCTGCCCAGTGCCATGCTTTCCCACATGGCTGTGTATTGGTCATGGGTCTGTGGCAAATCAGCCATTACAAGCTCCATCGCATACGCCCATAGCGGTTTTTTGTGATGCAGGTCTAATTCCTGATATGGCCCGCGAGAGCGATTGCACCGGCCGCATGTCTGCGAAACAGTTAATTTCGTTTTTTTGATTAGTGCTTGATCTCGTCGGCGTGATTCACCGATCAGAACTTTGACTAGATGCCCGATGGCTATCCCATCATTCAGGTCTTTAGCCCCTTTGGGGTAGTAGGTTATATCTAGCTCATTTCTTGCCATTGTTACTGTCCTCCAGTACCCCCATATATGGGTAGGGGTGTTTTGGGGTGGCACGACGGCACAACAGAAACGCTTTGATCTCGTTGAGATGTATGTATTTCGCACTTTCATCGTTTTTCCTACATCTCCGAAAAGAAAATTTTATAGCCGTGCCGTTGTGCCACTTGTGCCACCCCCTCGGTTTACTCTGTAAAATGCCCTCAAAAGTGGCACGGGGGTTGTGCCGGGGGTCGTGCCACTTCGTGCCGGCCGCGCAAAAAGTGGCACGAAGTGGCACGAGGGTGGCACGGGGTGCGTGCCAGGGGGAGCGGCCATATATGGGGGTCATAGATTGATGTCCCTGTCAACGGTGAGCCGCTCGCCGCGATACCAGATTCCTGTATAGCCGCGCATCCGGCCGCCCTTCAATCGGCGCTGTTCCGGCTTTAATCCCATCTTGGTCAGGATGGAAGTCAATTCCATCTTCTGCTTGAATTGATCTCCCTTCAGCCCCAGGGTGGTCAGGCGTTCCAGAATCTCCATTGTCGGCGTGAATTGTTCGGCGTTGGTTTTGTCTATCTCGTAGTACTGGAGCAGCATCTCCTCGAGCGGCGATACCATCATGTGCCCGCTGTTGATTTCGGCTTGTATCTCTTGCTCGTAGGGCGTTAGTTCCCATCGCTCCCCGCTGAGGTAAGCGTCGTAGAGTTCGGCCCACAATTGATCGCGGTCAATCTTGGTATAGCTCCAGTCGATGTCGTCCAGGTGGACGACGGCAAAGCGTCGGTTGCCTGTGGGGTCGTGGAGAAACCCGGTTCCGTCCTCATTGATGGTTCCTATTAGTGAAGCGGCGGCGGGTTTCTCGGTGTCGTATTCACCGTAGGGGACACGCACCTTTACCGTTCGGGTTGTAATGAAGTGTTTCAGTGCGCTGCGTTCAGCGCGTTTCGTCGTGCTGTCCAGTTCGGCCACTTCCCATATCCAGTTATTGATCATTCGGATGAGGCTGTCTTTGTCGTCGGGACTAATCGGCCCTTCGTAGAAAAGGCGCGGCAGTGGGCATAGCCATTCGGCAAGGCGGCTCTTGCCCTTGCCCTGTCCCCCTAGCAGCACGAGCATGTAGTTCTGTTGGGCGGCCAGCATCTTGGCGATAGAGCCGATGAGCCACTTGCGCCAGAACACCCGCGCGGCTGGGCTGCTCATTGATAGACAGTCCATCAGGCGGTCGAAGTGGGGTTCGCCGTCCCATAGCAGGGTATCGAGGTATTCCCGAACGGGATGATATTTGTTCCTGAGCGCTGCTTCCATGATGGCGTTCCGCATACGCCCCACGTCTTTCATGTCGTAGTCCTGGAGCCGGTTCAAAATGGCGGCGCTTTCAATCTTTGTGATTGGCTGTCCATCCGACAGTTCGATCCGGTCTGACATCAGGTTTAGTTTTAGATCCACCCCGCTGGCGTTAATCGCCATGATGTAGTCGTCGGTCTTGGAGCCGTAGACAAGAAACTCATAGCCGTTTAGCGAGCGGCGCAGCTTGCGCCATCCCCGGCCGGTTTCCTCTTCAACATAGGCGCTGAATTGGTCTACCCCTTCCCGTGTGTGACTCATCGAAAGACCCCCATCAGCGATTGCGGGGCGGTGAAACGGAGCGGCTCGCCCTTGCCGTTGGCGATGCCGTCCGCGATGGCTCGCTGTATCTCAGCCTCATTGGCCTCTGGCCGGCTCATGGCGGCGGCGGTCAGTTCGTTGATAACCGCCGCCTCATCCAATGAACCGGAGGCGATATAACCGCCGGCCAACCGCGCCTGGCGTAGCAGGGTGATATGTCCCTCGCCCAGCGGTGCATTTGCCACGCGGCGGCCGAGTTGGGCCAGCTTGCCGTTAACGCGTTTTTCGTCGGGGGCGACGGGAACCAGCGCCGGGGCGATTCTCGGCGGGGCGGGGGGATGGGCGGCTTCGTATTCCTCCAGGATGTATTCAATCGTAGCCGCGCCCAACACCGACCAGTTAGGCGCGACCTTGCAGCCTTTCGAGCCGTAGTAGAGGCGTAGCGGGTCTTTACAGGCCGGGTCGGTATGGGAGCCGTCGCGGGCAATGCACCAGGCGACGGCCTGGTAGATTTCGCGGTATTCGGCCGCGTCGTAAATCGGGTATTCCAGAACAAACACGAGGCGGGAGCGCGGGGCCTCATCGGTGCTGCTGGGGGTCGCGTAACCGAATGAGGCAAACATCCAGGCGAATGTGCCGACGCGCAAGAGGTAATCGAGGCTGCTTGTCTCGTCGCCGGCGTCGAAGTCGAAGGCGATATGACCGGCGCTGATAAAGTTCTCTTCGCGCCGCGCTGACTTCCAGACCGGTGTAAACGGATAGCCGCGCCAGATATGGACGGCCATTTCACGCGGCGTCATTACTGTCGGGGAGAACGTCCGGTAAAATGCTGTCCAGTTGAATCGAGGCGGCGCTTTGCCTATGAGCGCCGTGGAGGTCGATAACTCAAAACGGTGGCCGTTTTCAAAGTCGGTTTTGTCTCCGGCTGTCATGCTACCTTTACCTCGCAGGTGGGCGATCTTGCCGCTTTCTACTGGACTATCAATACCCTTCTTGGGCCAGAGCCACGCGGATTTGCCGCGCTTCCTCTGGCGACTTGTCGGCCAGATAACGGCTTACGATCACCTCTACCTGGGCCGACATACCCCGTTTCTCATCCTCTGCGGCCTTGCGGAGTGCCGCCACCAGGTCATCGGGCAGGTAGACGGTTATCATCGTCTTACCCGGCACTCTGTACCCGGCGCTGCCGTCGCCTTTCTTGGTCATAGACACACCTCCAAAACAATATCCCACGAGGACATTGTACAACATTGTATACCATTGTGTCAAGCAAACTGGGGATAACTCGCGGCGGCGTCTCCGCCGCGCTAGAGCTAAATTTCTAGACGGCCGTTACTTAATCGGCAGGATGTCGGGATTATGCAGCGCCGCCCGTAGTTTCTCCGTGTCTAGCTGGTCGTAGATGCCGAGATACTCCAGCCGCCGCAAGGTGAACAGCAGGTCAATGGCGACGCGAAAGGCGGTCGCCTGGTTGCCATAGAGCCGGGTCAAGTAGGCCAGTTGCCCGGCTTGATGTTCGGTTAGTCTCAGACTAAATAGTGACATACTCATAGCTTAATCCCGCCGCTTAGGTTCCATCGCAAGGGTTTTCAGTTTCCGATCCACTGGCTTTTTCGTCGGGTCGGATAGCTTGACCTGGGGGAGCTTAATTCCGCTATCCTCGGCTATGTGGCAGCCATTCAGGTATTTGTCGCCATAGCCTAGCCATTGCATAGCCGCCAAGAAGACCTCTTTTTGCTTTCTGGACTGGAAGCCGATAGCAAACCAAAATTCGGAGTCGGTCGCCAGTGTAAACCGCTTCGCTTCCCTTTCCGCCCGTTGCCGGAAACCGTCCAGCAGGGCTGAGGCTTCCTCTTGGCTACTGGCCTCTGGGTCGCCGGCAGAGTAGTCCACTGTGTCCAGTGGGTTAGGAACCGGATCGGATACTTTCCGCTCCAATGCCCGTCGGGTAGCTGTGTCCTTCCGTTTCAGGTTCAATTCAGGCCGTTTCATTGCTCGTACCTCATTATTTCGAATCTTGCCATAGGGAACCACTCCAAAATCCGCTCATAGTCGGCCGGGTAGTGCTCCCTCAGTGGCTTAAGGAACCGATAATCAATCCCATCGAAAGACCGTCCAAACATGGCATAATCAACCGGCAATTTAACCCCATGCCGGCCTAGGGTGGCAATTAGCTCTTCTTTCCTCATGTCCCAGATCGGATAGCAATACCGCCGATTCCAGTTGATAGAGCCGTGCTTTTTCATCGAAGACCACCGCACCGGGCTGTCAACAGCGCGGACGCCGGAAACGCAAAACGTTTCGGCCGGCAGGTCGTAAACCTCGATCATAATCCGGTTTAGGTCGTCATAGTCGAAGGGGGGCACGTTTGCCGCCTCTATGACCTGACACCTTTCCGGGGACTGCCATACAAAGTTATTCATCTGCCGCCAAAAAGAGGGATGCGGTAGACGAATAATATGGGTCTGAAAATACTCCTCGTAGTACCTCAGACTTTCTTCGACAAATTCCAGCCCTGGCACTAGCCAAAGATAGTAAGGAACTATCTTTTTGAAGTAGGGCCGGATAGCCAGCCACGCGGCGAGGCTGTCCTTGCCGCACGAAAAGGACATGAGTACCGTATCTGTTTCGTCCTGAATCGTGCGGATTACGTCTATGCCGCTGAGTGGCGTACCGTCCGTATTGAACAAGGGTTTGTGTTTCAATCTTGCCATAGGTTGCTAGTCTCCTGCCAGCGCGAGTAGATAACTGGTGTAATAAAATGCCTCTTTTACCAATTCCTTCTTTCCTGTCCAGCATCCACCGGGAACCGGTACATCCGCTTCGATGACTGCTTGAGCTATTTCGATACCCTGCTGCCAGGCTTGCCGATGCGCTGACTTCATAGTCATATGCCGCCGATGGGGCCGGGAGCCGGTTCTATACTGTTTTTTGGTTTTGTCTGTATCCCTGTAGTATTTTGCCCGATCTAGTGCCCTCTCGCAGTATAGCCGGGCTTCCCACTCTTGCCCGTAGCCCCTGGGGGCTTTCACTTTCGGGCCGTGGCCGATTTTGCCGATCTTCCATTCCTCATAGGTGACAGAGGGGGCCGGGGCCGGCTTTGCCGGCCGGCTCTGCCGTGGCCGGGGGGCCGTTCGTGGCCGGGGGGCCGTTCGTGGCCGGGGGGCCGTTTCTACTGGGAACCAGTCATCTAGCTTCTTGTTGATCGTCGCTTTCAGTTGGTTAAACATGGTTATCCTTGCCGCCGCTCGATCACAATGTACCGTTGTAGCCCTTCGGTCTGTACCTCATACCAGCCGGCCCATTCCGGGAACCCGTCCGGCTGATAGTTCGCTTCGACTTTCAGATCGTCACCTTCTCCGCTCAATTTGGTATCAAGCTCTTTGGTGGCAATGACTACCAGGGGCATACTGTTAATGATCGTCCGCCGACAGATCATAACTTCCATTGTGCACATTCCATACATCTCGGTGAATTCTTCGCCTGTCATGTCTGTATCCTCTCTGTATCCTCTCTGTGTCTAGCCTCGTCAGTACTGGCTCTACCAGTAGACCGGCCGGGGGCCGGTTTCGGCTTGGTTGCTAGCTGAATACCACTTCTGATAAGCAATCTAGATAATCCGTGTCACCTATATCTGCTTTCACCGCTTGCTCCGCCATTCGTATCGCCTCTAGTGCCAGCTTGAGTGAGTCATTGCTCATTTCTGCCATAGCTGCATGCAATGCCATCTCTAGATAGAAAATGTTTTCGATTATCATTTTTGCTGTCTGATAAGTCATCTTTCTGTCTCCTCTCTGTGTCCGCTTATGAATACAGTATATATCAAATTGATATACAATGCAATAAGCAATAATACTCATCTTTTCCCATTCTCCCCACTGGCCGCCAGAGCCGGCCAGGTCGCCCAGCCGCCGCCTCGCTGACTCGCTTTACACTGTCCGAGTAATAGCCTATACTGTGTTTATGTTTCAGAATGAAACACTATTGCGGGGTGGAGCAGTGGCAGCTTGGCGCTCTGATTAGGCGCAGGTCGGCGGTTCGATTCCGTCCCCCGCTATGCAGTATCCTTTACGAAAGGGAGGTGATAGCTAATCCGTAATTTCATTGGACGTGTTGTGAACCGTATTCGTGGTCGCGGCGCGGCTTCGGCCGCTGGCGGCCGGGCTTCCGGCACGTGACAGAAAGGCGGGGGCGGGGGGATGGCTTCTCGCCCCTGCCGGCATAGACTATGGCAAAGATAGGCAGGCCCACCAAGTTAACCCCGGCGGTGCAGGAGGCGATTCTGACGGCTATTGAGTACGGGATGCCGCTCAGTCATGCCGCCGCCTATGGGGGTGTTGACGCGGATACCGTCCTCAACTGGCGCAAGGCAGGGGAGGCTCTACAAACACGCCTAGACGCGGGCGAGGCGTTGCAGCTAGACAGCACCGAACAGCGCTATGTAGCCTTTTTCGGTGCAATTCAACAATCCTTCGCCAAAGCGATGCTTTTCCACCTCCAAAACCTTACCGACTCCGCGCACGTCAATCCGGGTAACTCGATGTGGATATTGGAGCGGCGCTGGCCTGAGATATTCGCCCGACCCACTCAGAGGCTAGAGCATACCGGCCCGGACGGCGGGGCGGTGACAATCGCCGTGGTCAACGTGGACACGGACAAGCTATGACCGCTGCCTATGTCGTCAAGCGCACAAAAGCCGGGTTCACGCCCTACGGCGGCGCGGCCGTCTTTATGTACGACCGCTCACCGGAAGTCATCATTGGCGGGCCATATGACACGGGCAAGACCATCACGGCGCTCAATAAGCTCCACCTACTGCTATGCAAGTATCCCAACGCCCGCGCCCTGGCCGTTCGCAAGACATACCAGAGCCTTACCCAGACGGCCGTCGTCACCTACGAGCATAAGGTGTTACCCGCCCCGCCCAATGACCCGGCTTGCCCCGTCGCACCGATGGGCGGCAACCGGCCGGACTGGTACGACTATCCCAACGGCTCGCGCCTGGTGCTGGGGGGGCTGGATAACCCCGGCAAGACGCTATCCTCTGAGTATGACTTTATCTATGTGAATCAGGCCGAGGAGCTAACTGAGGACGAGTGGCAGGCGCTAACCCGCGCCGCCAGCGGCCGGGCCGGGCACGCGCCCTACTCTCAGGTCATGGGCGATTGTAACCCCGACGTACCCGACCACTGGATCAGGACGCGCCGCCGCGTGACGTTCATCGAATCGCGCCATGAGGAGAACCCGACGCTTTACGACCAGGATACGGGGGAGTGTATCGCGCCGGAGCGGATAGCGGCGCTGGACGCCATGACCGGGGTACGCTACAAGCGCGGCCGACTGGGGCTGTGGGTCGGCCGCGAGGGGCAGGTGTACGAATTCGACCCGGCCATCCACCTGATCGCCGCCGCCGCCGTGCCGCCGATTGTGCGCCACTATCGCGCTATCGACTTCGGCTACTCCAATCCGTTTGTCTGCCAGCTGTGGGGCGAAGACAGCGACGGCCGTCTATATCTTATCTCTGAGATTTACCAGTCACAGCGGACGGTTAACGAACTGGCCCCGCTCATCGACCGCATGACCGGCGGCCGGGGCATTACGGCAACGGTGGCCGACCACGACGCCGAAGACCGGGCCACGCTGGCCGAACACGGCATTGCCACCGTCCCGGCTGATAAGCGCGTGAAGACGGGCATAGACGCCGTGACCGAACGGCTACGGGTGCGCGGCGACGGCAAGCCCCGGCTCTACATTGTGCGTGATGCGACGCTAGGCCAGGACACGCGACTAGCTGAAATGCGCCGACCGGTGTCCACCGAGCAGGAACTCCCCGGCTACGTTTGGCCGGACACGAAAGCGGGCCGGGCGGCCGATGAAATGCCGGTTAAAACCGATGACCACGGCTGTTTTGTTGCCGGTACGCTGGTAACGACTAGTCGGGGCGACGTACCTATTGAGCATGTAGCCATTGGCGATATGGTTCTAACCCGGTTTGGTTATAGGCCAGTGATCGCCTCTGGCATGACAGAGGAAAGCGCACAGACAGTAACAGCTATTTTCTCAAACGGTAAGACGCTAACAGGTACACCCAATCACCCCGTATGGAGCAGGGGTGCGGGTTTTATCCGCATTGACGAACTACGATACATGGATATAATAGAGACACCTAGTAAATGGCAAAGGGTGTATCCATGTTTATTGAACGCAAAGAGGGCAAGGCGTTGGTTGTGGTCTATAAAGGCATTAAGTTCAGGCGATACCCGAAGTCAAAAAGCTGGTCGGATCGAATGTATTACATGCCCGAACATGCCTCTCGCAAGCAGGGCGTTGACCGATTGCATCGAGAGATTTGGAAAGACTATTACGGTGGGATACCAGAGGGGAACGAGATACATCACAGAGACGGCAACCCGCTCAATAACGATCCCGGCAATCTTGAATGCCTCTTATCAGTCGAACACAACGATCACCACAAAGAGCAATATACTGAGGCACAGAGAAACAGCCGCCGGAAGTGGTTCCTTGAAAAGGTTAGACCCCAAGCTGATAGTTGGCATCGTAGCGCCGCCGGCCGCGCATGGCATAGCAAGCACGGCAAGAACACTTGGAAGAAACGCGAGGTCTACACCATTAACTGCTTGCAATGCGGCGCAGCATTCAAGACAAAGCTCCCAGATCACACGCGATTTTGCTCAGACAAGTGCAGGGCACGCGCGCGATACGAAAGCGGTATCGATAACGAGAATCGTGTTTGCAAGCGCTGTAAAAAGTCTTTCGAGGTTAATAAGTATCAGAAAAAAGAATTCTGCTCCCGTTCGTGTGGTTCGCGTTATTGGCGGGAGAAAACGGCCGGTTTACAACCTGACGGTTGACGCGCCTGTTGGGGAGTATTTTGCAAATGGCGTTCTAGTGCATAACTGCGACGCCTTGCGCTATATGGTTATGTATCTAGACGGTGGCGGCGGTATCCCCACGGCAGGAGTATCTAGCTATGCTCAGAGAAATTTTTCAACGCCCCAACGGCCGCGGCGCTAATGCGGCTATCAATCCCGCGTCGCTGGCCCTCGCCAG
>WBZM01004253.1_pt1 | contig 10536 bp, 7 predicted proteins | sample 5204271 | NCBI WGS metagenome assembly WBZM01 (sample SAMN12344346, study PRJNA552823) | activated sludge metagenome | biome: Activated sludge suspended growth; feature: Nitrification reactor; material: Wastewater; isolation source: activated sludge from nitrification reactor of wastewater treatment... | reverse complement strand
ATCCCAATTGAAACCGAAAGAACACCGGTCCGGTCTCGATTGAAACCGAAAATCCGGTGGGACCGATCCTGCCCAAACCATTGATTTGGTATGAGCGGCCGGTGTCACTTTGAAACCGAAATCGACAGCGGGTCCGGGCGCGGTCCGCGGATCGCCAAAAGCAAATCTCACGATCTCGTTGCGGGTCGAATGACAAGGACGGTCAATGCGGCGAAATGCACGCATGATCCCCTAAACCTGCGACGAGATCAGCGTAGCACGACGAATTTATCGCGAACAAGACTCGCGCGGACAGGTTGTCGTTGGAGGGCACGGTATTCCCGCGGTCAACCCGTCGGCGACCTGCTGGGACGTTACGAGATCAGAGTAACGCCCGCACGACGACCAAAAGTCCGCAATTCCAGAAGAAGCGCAGGATCGTTCTTGACGTGTATCTGTTCCTGAACATCGAAATCCGCTTCCGAGACGCGATCGCCGAACAAGACGACGCAGAGCTCCGGATCGCACTGGCGAGACGTCCATAGCAACCCATCGACCTTTGCATCGGCTGCGTGGATTGCCGTCGCCCAGAGAACGGTCTGCGCGTAGGTCGACTTTGGCGTTTCGATCAGATCGGTGCGCGAGATACCCCAGGCCTTCAGGTCTGGCGAAAAAAGGCCGACCACTCGCAGATCGCGCTTTGGGCTGACCTTGCTGACGTTTCGGGATTCGACATCGGACAGCCGCACGGTTTTGAACGTCGCGGCAGGATCGATGTCGTGGAAAATCGATTCAAACGCCGCCGCTTCCCTACTTGTCGCCGCGTAGAGCGTGGGAATGCAGTTTCCGTGCGCATCGGAAAAAGGGGCAAACCTCGTCGGTTGCCCCTTGCAAGGGTTGAACTGCGCAGCGTTAAAGCCCTGCGCGTGCGTCCTGTGAAGGACAGTCCCTGCCTCGATCGTCTGAACGTTGATAGGCGGAAAAGGGACCTTCGGGGTCGGCAGTAAAAGCGTCACCCGATGACCTCTTCGCGCTCACGCTTGGCCGCTTCGACCACCGCGTTGTGATCGTCGAGCACATCGGCAGGTGCCTTGTCGTCCAGCCAGCCGTTCGTGGAGACGAACCATAGAGCTCGCTGCCAAGGAGACAGTGTGTCAGGCAGTTCCGCCAATGCCTTCTTCACAGTTGGATGTGGGCGACCATCGCGGAACTGAAAGGTCGGGAAATACTCCGCGCCTCTATGATTGACGGAGATGACGTCGCCAGCCTTCTTCCAGCGCGCGGCTGTCGCATATGGGTTGGTGGACCGAAGGCCTGCCCGGGCACCAACCTCCGCGCTCTTCAAGCACGGAACCTGCGCTACAAACCGATCTCGTATCTCCAGATTGTCGGCAGCTAATGGTCCAAGCGCCTCACCTAGCTCGTCAGGTAAAATGACGTCGGCCAATTTCGTGATCGCAGCTTCGAGACGGTTCGCCTCAACTCGTTCGACGACTTGAATAACTTTCTCAAAAAGGACCTTCGCAGCCTCGCGCTGAACCTCGCCCAGGTTCGGGTTCATCCGTAGCACCGCCGCCTGACCGAAGGCGATTTCGGTCATCGCAGTCGCAAGACGGATCGCCATGTCATGGCCGTGACCACCAATAAATCTCGTTTCCTCAAGCGCCTTCGCAACAGCCCTCATCAATGCGTTACGCGCGTTCTCTTCGCCTCGCCCACGCCCTGCAGCAAGCCCGACAGAGGGGCCGGACCGGGGGTCGGTCTCGCGGGTCTTATCTACCAGCAGAAATTCCGAGAAGATGTGGTCAGGCATGGCAGCATTCGTGAGAATGAGTATGGAATGTTTATATCACGTATCTCACGCACCGTCTATTTCAAGGCCTTCCGTGGGAATTAAGGCGCTGGGTGCATAGGAATCGGGTCGGCAATGCCGCGCTAACCTACTGTAAATGCGCCGCGTTTATCGAAACTGTCCAGCTTAAGCGAAGCGGCTCTGATCCGTGACCAGATAACGCGAACAAGAACGGGCACTCTTGGGGACTCCCCTTGATAGGGACCTGAACTCAGGGACCTCGGCTCGAATTTGGCAGTGGCATCCATCCGCAACGCCAACTTGGTGTTCGATATCGGGCAGCGGCTAATTGCCTCGCGACCTCGGTTTCGGAGCGAATGACTGGTCGGTCGAACCGGCAGAATGCGACGACCGAGAGGACGGACTGTCGCCGCGGATGGGCCCTCCTCGATGATCGCGTCGGCGGATCACCTTGTGCGAACTCCTTTCGTCCTCGGACAACCGTCGGCAAGCGCGCCTTTCAACGCATTCGATAGCGATCGCTCTTTACACCGCGAGCTACTTCGCCGCTAATTGAGGGATTGCAATTGCCGATTTCGGGGCGCGGCGATGGCGGATTCTGTTAGGCGATTTCTCATAAAGTTGCGAGATTCGGCGGCGCAAAGCTCGCTTAGATTGTCCGTCCGACGCTTTGAGGCTGCCGCGGAATTTACGCTCGAGACCGAACCGCTGTTTCACAGCATCGGGATCCGACGTGCTCGCGGATTAACGCCCGATGCAGGAGCATGGCGGCTTGCCCGCGCGACAGTAGAACTCGATGAAGCGGACGCGTGGAGCGCCTGTCACCAGATCGCGCAAGACGCCAACATCGCGTTCGTCGAGCCGGATCTCCAACAGCAATGGAATTTCGCACCTCCGTCGCGACCGGCGCGGCCCTTCGGCGTACGAGGCGGCAGTCCCGACCCGCAGGACATCGGCGATGGCTACGCGGGCGACAAGGGCAACAACTACTGGTTCCGGGACGGCAAGCACAGCCAGCTCGATGCGGCGCTCCAATCCTCGACCGGCAGCGGCGTCAGGATCGCGCACCTCGACACCGGCTACGACCCACACCACAAGACGGTCCCGAGGCGCCTGCGTGCGGACCTCGCTCGTAACTTCGTCGACGACGACCTCCCCAAGGACGCCACCGATCGGTCCGAGGGCGCGGCTTTCAACAATTTCAGCCATGGATGCGGCACGTTGGGCATTCTCGCCGGAGAGACTGTCGCGGGCCTGAAACCGTTCGGCTGCGCTCCAGACGCGGAGATCGTTCCCGTCCGCGTCGCCAATCGCGTCGTTCTGTTCAGCAACAGCACGGTCGCTCGCGGCCTCGACTATGTGCACGCTCTCTGCGCCTCGGACGCCACGCGCGTTCACGTCGTCAGCATGAGTATGGGCGGCCTGCCCTCCCAAGCCTGGGCGGACGCCATCAACGCCCTGTACGAAGCAGGCGTCGTCGTTGTGACGGCCGCAGGCAACAACTACGGAAACCTGCCGACGCGCTACATCGTCTATCCTGCAAGGTTCAATCGGGTCGTCGCCGCGTGCGGCGTAATGGCAGACGGCCGACCTTACGCAAATCTGCCAGCCAACCGTATGGCCGGCAATTATGGGCCGCAGAGCAAGCTCCAGACCGCCATGGCCGCCTATACGCCCAACGTACCGTGGGCGCGGTTCGGCGAACCGACCATGGTCGATTTCGATGGAAACGGCACTTCTTCGGCGACACCGCAAATCGCCGGCTCGGCAGCGTTGTGGATCGAGCGGCATTGGACCAAGTACAATGCCTATCGCGAGCCCTGGATGCGCGTCGAAGCAGTGCGCAGGACGCTGTTTGAAAGCGCGTCGAAAAGTTCGTTCGGCGATCCAGAGGAATATGGCGTCGGCCTCTTGCGTGCGGCTGACGCCCTGTCCTGCGATGCGGCGCCCGCTTCCCGTCTGGAAATGACACCCCCCGACGCCGCCAACTGGGGCTTCCTCAAGTTGCTGATCGGAGACTCGGCGCCGGGATTTGCGGCGACCGGCGCAACAAACGCATTGCTCGAACTGGAAGCAGTTCAGCTCGCTCTCAAGGTCGGACTTGATCCCGCAGCACCGCTGCCGAACCGAGCCGTGCGGCGGCAAGTGATGGACAAAATGCTTTCAGAGGGAAATCCTTCGCCGATCTTGCGTGCGACGCTTGAAAGGAGCGGTAGCCGAACTCCGACCGTCGCGCCGCGCACGAAGACCGAGCGGCCTGGCGAAATGGAAATGCGTCAGCATTTCCTGCGGCAGGCGCTGAATCCGATTACACCCGTTCCTCCGTACCGTAGCTTGCGAATCTACGCCTACGATCCCGGCCAGCAGACCGATCCCACCCTCTTCGACGTCAGCGTCGCAACCTTGACCACACGCTGGGAACAGGCGCTGGCGCCGGGCCCCATTGGCGAGTACCTCGAGGTCGTCGACATCGATCCCGCGAGCCGCGCCTGTTACGCGCCGGTTGATCTCAATCATCCCGCGCTCCTCGCCCAGAACGGGCTGGCGCCGTCGGAGTCCAGCCCGCAATTCCATCAGCAGATGGCCTACGCCGTCGCCATGCGCACGATCGAACGTTTCGAGCGCGCTCTGGGCAGGAAGGCGCTCTGGGCAAGCCGAAAGCCGAAAAACAACGACGAACGTCTCCCAGACAATGGTTATGTGCAGAGGCTGCGGATCTACCCTCACGCGCTCCGCGAGGCGAACGCATATTACGACCCTGAAAAACTCGCCCTGCTTTTCGGCTACTTCAATGCGACGGATACCAGCGGAACGGTGACGGCGGGCTCACGGGTATTCAGCGTCGTGTCGCACGACATTGTCGCTCATGAGACCACACATGCCTTGCTCGACGGGATTCATCCACGCTATTCGGAACGCACAAACCTCGACATGGCCGCCTTTCACGAGGCGTTCGCCGACATAGTTGCGCTGTTCCAGCATTTCGCGATGCCGGAATCGCTCACCCGCCAAATCCGTCAAGCGCACGGTTCGCCCGGCGATATCGGTCGGCGTCTCGGGCGACTCGCGCAACAGTTCGGCGACGCGACAGGCATGCACGGAGCTTTGCGCAAGTTCGTCGGCGAGACGGGGGCCTCCACGCCCGTCATCACGGATGAGATGACCGAGCCGCACGAACGCGGCGCCGTGCTCGTTTCGGCAGTCTTCGAGGCGTTTCTGACGATCTTCACGTCGCGTTGCGCCGACCTCATCCGGCTGGCGACGGGCGGCTCGGGTATTTTGCCGGACGGCGATATCTCCGTCGATCTCGCCAATCGTCTCGCCGCCGAAGCGTCGAAATCGGCCGAGCACGTCCTGAACATGTGTATCCGCGCGTTGGACTATTGCCCTCCCGTGAACCTCGAATTCGGCGATTACCTTCGCGGCCTGCTGACTGCAGACTACGATCTCGTGCGGGACGACAATCGCGGCTACCGCGTCGCCTTCATCGACGCGTTCCGCCGTCGAGGCATCGTGCCTTTTCAAATTCGCCAGCTTGCGGAAGACAGTCTTCTCTGGGAGCCGCCGGCGATGGAGGAACGGGATCTGGAGCAGTTCAGGGAATTATTTGATCCAGAAAGCACCCGCTCCGGCGATGCAAGAAAGCAAGCGGCGGGCAAGAAGGGGTCGAGTGTCCTGCTCGATCTCAGCAGCGGCATGACGACCGATCGTAAGGTCGCGTTCTACAAATCAAGAGACAACGCGACCAAGGTCCACAATTGGCTCACGCACGAGAGCCAGGAGCGCGCCCGTATCCGCGACATTTTAGGGTTCAGGACGCCTGAGGAAAATCACGCAATAACGCTCGATGGCGGGCAAGAACTGGTCGGAGAAATCCGACCGATCGAGGTTCATTCGGTTCGCGTGTGCCGGCGAAGCGCGCCGGACGGTTCGACAAGATCGACGCTGGTGATCGAGATCACGCAGACGTTTCGCGCTGACCCTGATCATGAACGCTACCGGGGCGGATGTACGCTGCTGATCGACCTCAATACCAACGCTCTCATGTATGTCATCAGAAAGCGATTGCTATCGAACGGCGCGATGCAAAATCAGATCGACGCGCGCGCGGCCGCCATGGATATCGCGGCGATGCACGGTCAAGTCTACTACGCGCCGGACGATCCCGCAGCGAAGGGGAAGGCATTCGCGATGATGCACCGCTGCGGGAGGGACCTTTGACTTCGACTCCGAAGAAGCGCAGCTCGGCGGCGCAGCGCAAGCGCTCGCAATCGTCGCGGATCAAGAAAGCGCCGGCCCGCGGCGACGAGAAGACCCAGACCAAACGAAACGACGGCGCGGACGGGAGCGCGACCCGACCAGCTAACGGCGGCAACAGGGTCACGGTTCGGGTCTATCGCCAGGGACTGGGCGATTGCATTCTCGTGCGCGTGAAGCGGGCCGGCAAGGAAGACTTCAAGCTGCTGATCGACTGCGGCCTGGTCCTTGGCGCCAAGCCCAATCCGCCGGACGTCATGACCCAGGTCGCGAAAGATATCGTCGCCGACACCGGCGGCTCGGTGGACGCGGTCGCTATTACGCACGAACACTGGGATCATCTCTCCGGTTTCAGCCAGGCGAACACGTCCTTCGCGGATCTTGAAGTCGGCGAGGTCTGGGTCGCGTGGACCGAGGACGAGACCGATGACCTTGCCAATCAATTGCGGACCGATCTCGGCCGCGCGAAAACGGCGCTTGCGCTCTGTGCAACGGCGCTAAACGCCACCGGCGACGCCGAAACGCTAGAGATGCTTGAAGACGTCGCAGCAATGCCGTTCGGGGCTAGGGCCGGTACAAATTCAACGGCGGCGACATTCAAGAGCGTAAAGGCCGGTTCAGTCTTCAAAGGTCAAAAGACACTTCGTCCATTGCGGATCTGCCGCCCCGCGGACGGACCCATCGAGATCGGGACAAACAACGCCCGGATCTATGTGCTTGGACCTCCGCATGATGCGAAGCTGATCCGAAAAATCAATCCATCGACCCGTAGTCCCGAGACCTATGGTCTTGCCCTGAACGGCGACGGCGCGCTCTCGCAGGGCGTGATTGCGGCATTGACGCAGTTCGAACAAGAGCTGTCGGAGGAAGACAAGCATCGACTCGGGATCGATGCGGCTAACGGTCTGGCCACGGGCCACTGGAACGAACACCCCGAAGGCGTCGCGCCTTTCCATCAGAGGATGACAATTCCGCTGTCAGGCCAGGAAGCCTTGAAATCCTTTGGCGCGTCAGATGAGAACGGATACGTCGAAAAATTCTTCACGGAAAATTACTTCGAGGCCGACGCGTGGCGCCGGATCGATGGTGACTGGCTCGGCTCTGCGCCCGAGCTCGCCATGGCGATCCAGAGCTACACGAACAACACGAGCCTCGTGCTGGCGCTTGAAATCGGGCCGCCCGGATCGGGAGACGTGTTTCTCTTCGCCGCGGACGCGCAAGTAGGCAATTGGGAATCGTGGCAAGCCTGGACCTGGCCGGCGGACAAACCCGACGTGACAGGCCCCGATCTGCTCGCGAGAACGATCTTCTACAAGATCGGTCATCACGGGAGTCACAATGCGACCCTGAAGGCGCATGGCCTCGAGCAAATGAAGCGGCTGAAAGTCGCCGTGTGTCCCGTGGACGAGGCGGAGGCGAAGGCCAAGCATTGGGACAGGATGCCGTTTCCCGATCTCATGGACGCGATGAGCGCAATGAAACCAGAGGTGGTCGTGCTGCGAACAGATCAACCGCCCAAGTCCGCTCCGGATTTCGTCAAAGTCGACAGCCTCTTTTTCGAGATCGCTTTCTAGCGCATGCGTTCCTCAAATCCTCGCACATGCGGCTGCATTGCTGAAAAGTTACAACTCCTCGGAGGCTCATGTGAGCAAGAACGTAGTCATTTGCTGCGACGGGACGGCGAACGAATTCGCGACTGATCACACGAACGTCCTCAAACTTTGCAAGGTGCTGGACAACCAATCGGGGCGGCAGGTCGCTTTTTATCATCCTGGCCTCGGTACGATCGAAGCCGTCGGCGCGTTGACCAGCGTCGCGCGGATAGCGACCAAGACGCTCGGGCAGATGTTCGGCTACGGTCTTGAGAGCGACGTTGCCGACATCTACGCCTTCCTGATGCAGAATTACGAAGCTGGCGACAACCTGTATATGTTCGGGTTTAGCCGCGGTGCCTACACCGTGCGCGCGGTCGCCTCGTTGCTCCACATGTACGGGCTGCTTCCGACCGGAAACGGAGCATTGATCCGCTACGCGATTCGGATGATGAATGCGACCAGCAAGCAGGGATCGAAGACTTTTGATCAGGCGCAAGACTTTCGTGAAACCTTCCGAGGAACGCCCTGCAAGCCTCACTTCGTCGGCGTATGGGACACTGTCAGCTCGGTCGGATGGGTCGAGAACCCCCTCAAACTCCCATACTCCGCCAACAATCCCGACATCGCGATCGGTCGACATGCACTTGCGATCGATGAGCGGCGCGCCTTTTTCCGCGCCAACCTGTGGCGCCCTGATCCGCCTGTCGCCGGATCAGGCCCGCACGACATGAAACAGGTGTGGTTTCCCGGGGCTCATTCCGACGTCGGCGGCGGCTACCCGGAGGCGGAATGCGGCTTGTCGAAATTCGCATTCGAATGGATGGCGCGAGAGGCTGCGCTCGCCGGACTGCTGGTCGATCGTGCACGCATCGACGAAATCCTGGGTCGAAGCGGCTCGCAGAACGCGCCAGCTGACGCCAATGCAAAGATGCACGAGTCGCTTGTTGGCGCTTGGTGGCTGGCCGAAGTCGTGCCGAAAAAGCACTGGGACTGGCAGGCCCAGACAGAGGGGCGGCGTATGAATCTCGCCCGCCGCCGCACCCTGCCCCCCGTTCCGCTAGTTCACTCATCAGCCTTCGACCGAAAAGGTTACGTCACGCCGCCCGGCGCAGTGAAGGTCGAAACGCCGGCATGGTAGGGGCTTTGTCAGTTTCGCAAATCTAGTTGTGATACCCGCGTAGCCATTCAAAGTCGCTTTCCTCACTCCAGGTGAGATCTTCGAATATGGGTTGCCAGGCCTTCCACTCCGCCAAAGAGGCGAAATGGATTTATGCCTTCATCAATGAGTTTGCGTCGCATGGTTCGAACTGCGGAATGCGGAATCGGTACCCTTTTGGCGATTCTGGAATTCACGACCTCGTCCAATGGTCTCTCGCATCCGTGAAAAGTGAAACATCCGGATTGGAGACGTATCCTTGGATTTGACCACATTGGCCTCATGGCTATCGGCTGCTCGTTCGGGAACGATGTGCCTCTTCGACTAGCTTTGGCCGCCTCGTAATAGTCAAAATTGAGACGATCGACAGTGTCGAATATGATGCGTTCATTGCAGAATAGTTCGTTGAGCTTGTACGGATTTAATACCCAAATCCAAGGGTCTCCCGTTCCTGTTTTTTCCGACGCGGAAGTCGCAAAATAAACGGCTGCATTAAGATCAGTCGTCCAATCAAGGAGTCGGGTTGGGACACCGTAATGCTGCATGAAGGAAAGTCGCTCCCAACTGTTGTCAATGGATTCGCCTTCGATCATCGTCCAAAATTCGGCGAACATGTTGATCTCGGCATCAGCGTGCCGATTTTTGTGCCTGAGCAAAGAAGGCAAAAGCCGATGCCGCCCATCACTGATGCCTCGATACCACGCGCCCCCTCGCTCTGTTCCGGTTCGATGACGAGCGTTCTGGATCGCCGCAAAAAAGTCGTTGAACGGCAAGGGGACTACCTCGATATTACCGGATCCAGGGTGGTGCAATTGGTAGCACGCCAAGTCGTGGACTTGGAAATCTTGGTTCGAGCCCAAGCCCGGGACCATCAGGTGATATCAAGAAACTCGACCTGCAATTCACGTGCACATCTCGTCCCGGTTCAGTTCATCCGAGTGAAAATGCGATGAGCTGTGAACCGTTCCGCGTTAGATCAAGACGCGCTCGATTTCGTCGAGGCTTACCTCGGATCGGCGACGATCATAAAGCTGAGTTGTGCGGGTAGAGGCATGGTTTGCCATAATGGCGGCCTTTTCGAGCATGCCTCCGTTCCGAAGGTAGGCGGTGATTCCGGTCGCCCGAAACGTGTGATTGCCGATCCGGGTCACAATCGCGGCGGCCGTCGCGCGTCGCCGGACCATCTGGTAGGCATTGGCCTGGGGCAGGGGCGTAGCGGACAATGTGCGGGTCTTGCGGCTGATCGTGCGGAACAGCGGCCCCTTCGGATCGGATGAGAGCCCGCAACCGTCGATATAGGCGGCGAGGTACGTCTCGAGATTGTGGTGACAGGGCATCTGATGGCGCTTGCCGCCTTTTTCGTTCAGGCGCACCCAGAGCCGGCGCTGCGCGACGAACACGTCTTCGACTTTCATTGCGAGCGCGGCGCCGATGCGCGCGAACGAATAGACCATTAACGCGATCAGAGCGCGGTCGCGCAAACCTATCGGCGTCGCGACGTCGATACTGTCCAGTAGCGCGCGCGCCTCGGCGGCGTCGAGCACCGGCGTCTTGCCGACTCTGGTCCCATAGCGCGGACCGCGAATACGTGCGGCCGGATTGGTCGCAACAATTGATCGGCCCCCACTGAGTGGTCCGATTTAAATGTTAGTTCATTGACGGCCTCGGGACCAGCGCGGGCGGCGTCGCTGGTAGGGGTTGCGGCGCCGCCCGCGCGGCGATCGCCGGCAAGAAGA
>WBZM01004252.1_pt1 | contig 10543 bp, 6 predicted proteins | sample 5204271 | NCBI WGS metagenome assembly WBZM01 (sample SAMN12344346, study PRJNA552823) | activated sludge metagenome | biome: Activated sludge suspended growth; feature: Nitrification reactor; material: Wastewater; isolation source: activated sludge from nitrification reactor of wastewater treatment... | reverse complement strand
GTACCCCTCATCCCTTGTTTACCGATTGTGGTCGGTTGTAGGCTGCTGGCGCAAGGTGGGGGAAAACGGCCGTTTCCCTCCACCTTGCGCCATGCTTTTAATCATTCGGATCAGTGGCTTTTGTGGTTAAGAAAGCCGCCTGTTTGTCTACATCCTTCAGGTAAGCCTTTTTCTGGTTGCCGGTCCAGCTTTCAAAACCGATTGTGCCCAACTCTTTGTCTTTTTTGTCTTCTTCGACGTTATAAAAAACCAGGTACGTGAGCTGTTTCATGCCGATGAAATCGGCCGTTTTGTCCAGCGAGACAGTGCGGTAAAACCGGCCGCGCCATGTGCCGGTGTTCAGGTAGATGATGTCACGGCCGTTTACCACATCTAACGGCCGTAACACAGGTGTGTGCGTATGGCCGTATAAAATATAGCGCGTCTCGCTCTCTGGCTCGCGGTACTCCGGCTCGTAAAACGCGCCGGTCGTATAGTCGTCCAGGCCGCCTTCGTTTAATGTGCGTTCGATGGTGGGCAGCAGCAGCGGCAGCAGTCTGTTGGCATCCGTGATCCGGGTAAGGGTTTCGATGATGTTTTTGAAGGGTGTGCGGCTTAAAGTGCGCAGAACCTCATCCACATGAGTTTTGGGATTGTGCCAGTTTTGCACAAATTCTACGTCGAACAGATGGTTAACGACGGTGTCCAGGGTTTTATCGAGCGCTTCCAAGATGTCCGGGTTGTCGAGTTCGCGCATTTTGGAAAAAAACCATTCCATCATGCGGCCTAACGGCCGTACATTGTCAATATCCTGCATCGCCTTCACCAGATCATCGGTCACGGCCGGGTATTCGGCTTGCAGCAGCCGCAGGGTGCGCGGCAGGTTCACGGCAAACTCGGTGGCAATGACGTCGCCAACGGGGACTTGCAAATGGTCGGCGCGGGTGTAAGCGGTTGTGCCGTTATAATTGTAAACATCATATTGGTGTCCGTGCCGCGCAAAAACGCCATACGCCTCATCGACAAAGGTATACGGATACCACCATTCCATGCCATCCAGCACCTGCACTGTCTGGTTGTTGACCGTTAGTCCGAGCATTTTGCGCAGTTCGTCGCGCAGCGAAGGGTACAAATTAATCAGCCGGTCATGGTTGCCGACGACATAGATAATGCGCACGGGAATTTCTCGGCCCAATTCTTCGTGGATGGTTTTCTGAAAGTTACGGAAAAATTTGAAAGTGTCCCAATTTTGAAACAAAATGGTGTTTTCTGGCACGTCGGTCTGTTTGCCGGACTCCGGAAACCGCCCCAAAATATCCAGACACCGCCGTTCAACGCGGCTGCCCAGGTGCGGCGCGGGAATATCGCGCAGGCCGTTGGCGCCCCAGGGACGGTTTTCCGGCGCTTCGTCGAACCACTGCTCGGAGCGGATCAGGTCTGGGATGTCGCCTAACAAGAGTAGTTTTATCTCTGTGGCCTTGTTTTTTCGGGCCAAAGAGATGATGTTGGAGAGAAATATTTGTTCGAATGCTTTGGCGGGCAAATTATGGTCGCCAGATGTGGCATCGACAAAGTGTAGATCGCTGATTACGACAAGCATAAAACCTCCAATTTTGATTCGCAAATGAAATGGGGTGTGGTTCTGTCAAGGTAGGATGCCGAATGTGAACATTCTAACGGAAAGAGACCCCAATCACAAGCCTGGAGGTGACGGCCGTTTTCCAAACCTATAAAGCGTGTCGGCTAACCCGATTATTGTCCCGAATTGGCTATCCGTGATAAAAAGAACCGCAAAATGAGTAAACAGACTTGAGGCAAGGATGACCATCATACAAACGAGCGAAGATATAGCGATGTGGGCGCTGCGCAGCCTGGCGGCAATTTTCGGTCTGTATATTGTCGTGGGCACGCTGATTTCGGCGATCAAGACCTTTGTGTTGCCCCGCGGCGTGAATGTCTGGCTGACGCGGATTGTATTTTGGGTTGTGGGGTTCTTTTTTCGGGTGCGGGCGAAAAAGGCGCGCACCTATGACGACCAAGATCGCATCATGGCTTTGTTTGCGCCGGTGGGGCTGCTGGTGATGCCGGTCGTTTTGCTGACATTGATTTTAATCGGTTACATGTTCCTGTTTTGGGCGATTGATCCGCAGCCGGTGGCCGATGTGATGCGTTACAGCGGCTCGTCGCTGTTGACGTTGGGGTATGCATCCGGCGGCACGATTCCCTACAAGCTGTTAGAGTTTTCAGAGGCGATGATTGGTTTGATCTTGGTAGCGTTGTTGATCGCCTATTTGCCAACGATTTACGCGGCGTTTTCCAGAAGGGAAACGGCCGTTTCCCTTCTGGAAAACCGCGCCTCATCCCCGCCGTCGGCCGCGCAATTTGTCAGCCGCTCCTACCGCACCGGCGAATTGGAAACCCTGAACGAAGTATGGTCCGATTGGCAAATCTGGTTTGCCGAACTGCGCGAAAGCCATACGTCGCTCGCCCCGCTCTCGTTTTTCCGCTCGCCGCAGACAGGAGTTTCCTGGATAACGGCCGCCGGAACTGTGCTGGATTCGGCGGCCCTGATATTGTCGGCTGTGGACGTGCCGCCGGAGCCGCGGGCGGCATTTTGCATTCGCGGCGGTTATCTGGCGCTGCGCGATATTGCCGCGTTTTTTAATCTCAGTTTTGATGCGAATCCGCAGGCGGCCGACCCGATCAGCATCAGCCGAGAAGAGTTTGATGCTGTGGTCGCCGAATTAACCGCCGAAGGCGTGCCCATGGTGGCTGATCTGGACCAGGCGTGGCGCGATTTTGCCGGTTGGCGGGTGAATTATGATACCGTGCTGCTGAAATTAGCTGCTGTGACCCTGGCTCCCTACGCCCCATGGTCGTCGGATCGCTCGGCGATTGTGCCTGGGAAGCAGAATTTGAGAGGCTAACTATCAAGGAGACGACATGAGCGCAGGCTCAACACCATCAATGAAAATCCGCAGATTTCGCCGATGACGCAGATTTTTCTCTGCGCCTTTGCGCCTTTGCGTTAAATTATTTTCAGAGGAGAAAACTATGGCAGAAGGAAACGGCCGTTTACAAGGCCAAACCGTTTTAATCACCGGGGCGACATCCGGCATTGGCGAAGTCGCTGCCCACCAGTTGGCCGGGATGGGCGCGCGTGTCGTCATCGTTGCCCGCAGCCCGGAGAAAGGCGCGCAAACAATGGCCAGCATCCAAAAAACAACCGGCAGCCAGGCCGTCGAGCTGCTGCTGGCCGATTTGTCTGCGCAGGCCGATATTCGCCGATTGGTGGATGAATTTAAGGCGAGGCACGACAGGTTGGATGTGCTGGTAAACAATGCCGGCGTCTTTAACCTCAGCCGCGAATTGAGCCGTGATGGCATTGAGTTGACCTGGGCGACCAACCATCTCAATTACTTTTTGCTGACCAATTTGCTGCTGGATGTGCTGAAAGCCAGCGCCCCGGCGCGCATTGTCAACGTCTCCTCAGATGCCCATCGCGGCGGCAGCATTCGCTTTGATGACCTGGGCGGGGCAGAAAAGTACAGCAGTTGGCAGGCATACAGCCAGTCCAAATTGGCAAATGTGCTGTTTTCTTATGAGCTGGCGCGCCGGTTAACTGGTTCCGGCGTGACGGTTAATGCGCTGCATCCCGGATTTGTGCGCACTAATTTTGCCCGCAATAACGGCCGTTTCTCCCGCCTGCTTGTCCCCATCTTCCAACTGGCCGCCATCAGCCCGGAAAAAGGCGCCGAGACGATGGTTTATCTGGCCTCGTCGCCGGAGGTCGCCGGCGTGAGCGGCAGCTATTTTGACAAAAAGAAGGCGGTGCGCAGCGCGGAGGCGTCTTATGACGAAGCGGTTGCCCGACAGTTGTGGGAGGTGAGCGCGCAAATGGTGGGGTTGGAAACGGCCGTCTAACTTTAGACCTGACAGGTTTTCTTAAACCTGTCAGGTCTTGCCTGAGACCCATAGGGTCTTTTGGGTATGCCAGTTACTTCAAATACTTCTCAAACCATCCCAAAATATGGTTCAATCGCACGATGCGGCGGTCGGTACGGCCGTTGCGCGAAAGCCCGTGCGGTTCATCCGGGAAGAGCACCAGCTCGGTATCGACGCCCAATCGTTTCAGGGCCACAAACACCTGCTCGCCCTGTTCCTGCGCCACGCGGTAATCGGCCTGACTGTGGATCACCTTGGTGGGCGTTTTGGCGTTGCCGATGTATTTCATGGGCGACTGCTGCCAGTAATGGTCCAAATTATCGAAGGGCGGTTTGTTTTGGCCGAGCGATTGCTGGAACGCCCAGTTGAAATCGCTGGACCCCCACATGCTGATGAGGTTGTTCACGCCCCGCTGGGTAACGGCCGCTTTAAACCGCTGCGTCCGCCCAATGATCATCGTGGTCATGTAGCCGCCGTAACTGCCGCCGGTTACGCCCATGCGCGCCGTGTCGATGTAGGGCTGACCGGCCATGTAGTCGGCCCAGGCCATCACATCGTCGTAATCGACCGTGCCCCATTGGTGCCAGATGGCTTTGCTGTGCGCTTCGCCATACCCCTGCCCGCCGCGCGGATTGCTGAAATAAACCACATACCCGTGCGCCGCTAGGTAGAAAAATTCGTGCATGAAGGCGTTGCCATACTGCACCTGCGGCCCGCCGTGAATTTCCAGGATAGACGGGTAGGTTTGCGCCGGGTCAAAATCGGGCGGGAACAAGATCCAGCCATGTAAATCGTACCCATCGGCGGCTTTAAACCAGACTTCTTCAATCTGGCCCATGTCGAGGCGTTTGAGCCATGTGTCGTTGAGATGGGTGAGCTGGCGGGAACGGCCGTTCTTCCCATCATACACAAATAATTCTCCAGGTCGCGTCATGGTGTTCAGGACGTAGGTCATTTTTTGTTGGGCAGCGTCCCAGGTAGCCGAGCTGACCAGACCATGTTCCGGCAGCAGCCGGGTGACGGTTGGTTCGTCGTCCAATGAGACCTGGTAAAGCGCGGTGTCGCCGTGATGGGAAGCCTGCACGAAAAGAGATTGGCTGTCGTTGGCCCAGGTTGGCGGCATGGGTTGCCCGCCGCCCGTATCGCCGCTGGTGACGTCCTGGCAGTGCAGGTCGGTGTGGGCAGTGAGGTTGCGCGCTGGCGCGCTGCCATCCACGGGCACAATCCATAAACTGGTATTGCGCCACCACTGTCCTTCTGCGTCTACGCCCAGATAGGCCAGATAACGGCCGTCGGGCGAGAAAACCGGCACGCTTTTGGGGCCGATGGGCGCGTCGATTTGCCGCCAATTCTGGCCGTCGGCGTCCATGATGAACAAATCCTCGCGGTCCGGCGATTGGTCGGGGTCGGGCTGGCGGTTGGAGTGGAAGGCGATGAAACGGCCGTCTGGCGACCAGGACGGGTTTCCTTCATCGTGGATGGGGCTGTCGGTAAGTTGGGCAGCTTTGCCGTTTTGGGCGTCGATGCGCCAGATGTGCCATCGTTCGTCGGGCAGGTAGCCTGCGCCATCTAACTTAAAGAAGGTGCGGGTGGTGATGTGGCGGGCGACAATGCCCAGTTTTTTCTTTTGCTCGTCGGCTTCGCGTTCCAGGGCTGCCGGATCGGGTTTGAGGAAGGTGCAGAGCAAGGTACGGCCGTCGGGCGACCACTGCATGTCGCCAAACTGACCTTTGAGATCGGTTAACGGCCGTGCTTCGCCGCCGCTCAGGGAAATGAGATGGATTTGCATCTGTTTTTCATCCTGGCGATTGGAGAGGAAGGCGATGGTACGGCCGTCGGGCGACCAGCAGGGAGCGGTGTCTACCTGATTGCCATAGGTAAACTGCTGCGGGCGCCCCGCGCCGGTTGGCACGAGCCAGAGATTGCTATATTTCTTTTCGGTTTTTTTGTCGATTCTTTGGATGGCAGTGATGGCGAAACGGCCGTCGGGGGAAATGCGCGCGTCGTTGATCAGGGTAAAACGGTACAGATCTTCGGCTGAAATGCGGGGTCTAGATTTTACAGGCATATACTCCTCCAGTGGGATTCGATAATTATCTAATGCGTCTATGGTAACTCATGAACCATCGGATTGGCAATGAATAAAAAATGACGCCTCTTCGAGAAGCCCTTAAGGGTTCGGGGTTCCAAGAAGCCAAATTTCTGAAGAGTAAGCTTTTGGGGTCTGTACGGTTATTAAAAAAGCGCGAGGATGTTAGCGGGGATTGAGCCAGCCGCGCGCCAGAGCCAGGACCATGAGAACAATGCCTACCAGCGTGAAGCTGGCCGTGCCGGCAAACATCACCTGTCCGCCCCAGCGATCAAAGACGTAGCCGCTCAGGGCGCTGCTAAACAGGGGAGCCAGCCCGACCAGACAGGCACCCATGATGGCCTGCGCGGTCGATTTCCAGCCGTCGGGGGTGCGCTGGTTGATGAGGTAAACAGTGGTGACAAAAAACAGGCCGTAACCCACGCCTTTGAGGGTGGCGGCGGCCAGCAAAAAGTTGGGGGTGCGGGCCAGAGCGTGGCCGTAAACGGCCGTCGCAATCACCACCAGCGCGGCCAATAAGATTTTGGGCGCGCCGAACCGGCGCATCAGGTTGTCGCTGGCACGCATGATCGGCACTTCGGCCAGCGCCGAAAAGCCAAACATCAAGCCAACATAGCTGCGCGTACCGCCTAAATCGGTCATGAAGATGCCGCCGAAGATGAAGGTGGAAATGAGCGAGACGCCGGCCAAAAAGGAGATGGCAAATAGAGTCAGCAAGCCAGGGTCTTTCAGCAGCAGCCAGACAGAACCAGATGGCTGGCGGTCACGGACGGGTTGTTCTTCCAGACGGCTGATGAGGAGAACACAGGGAACGGCCGTTACCGCCGCCGCATAAAACATCCAACCATACCCTAGCCGCTGCCAGGCCATGCCGCAAAGAATCGAAACCAGGGCAAAACCCAAAGACCCCCACAGCCGCATTGACCCATAACTCAACCGGCGGCTAACCGCCATCTGGGCGATTAGCCCATCGCCAATAGGGCTGGTTGGGCTGCGGAAAGCGGCCAGCAGCAGCATCACCGGCATAAATCCCCAAAAGGTTTGTGGTTGGCGCAGCAGCAGCAGCGCCACAATCCAGCCGATGAGGGCGATTTGCAGCATACGCAGCCGCCAGCCGCGCCGGTCGGCCTGAGCTGCCAGATATGGCCCCAGCAGGATGGCCATCAGGGGGTTAAAAATGGCCAGCACGCCAATTTCCAGGCCGCTTAGGCCCCGTTCGTTGGCCAAATACACATTGAGAAACGGATCATAAGCCGCAACAAATGACCAATAAAACCAGTAAAACAGCGACCCCAAAACCAGGGGGGTAGACGAAATTCGGCTCAGGCTGCGAGTTAACATAAGTAAGATTGCTCTGAAATTATAGGGATGTAGGAAACCTTGAAGGGGAAATGAGAGATGGCGCTGAAACCTTGCGCCGGGAAGCGATGACGGTGACGGCTGTCAGGCAGATGGCAGCGGCGCATCTTGAGGCTCGGTGGCCGGGGGCAAGGTGAAATAGAAGGTGCTGCCCTGGCCATTTTGGCTTTCGACGCCTACGCTGCCCCCTAACCGCTTGATGATGCGTTCTACCACCGAAAGGCCCAGGCCGAACCCTTCGATTTTTTGGGGTTTCAGCCGTTCGAAGGGGACGAACAGGCGTTTCATGTCGTTTGGGGCGATGCCACTGCCGTTGTCGCGGATCCAAAAGCGAATCATGTGGTCTGGTTGAAGGGTAGCTCCTAGTTCCAGATGGGGTGGACGACCTCCGTATTTGATGCCGTTGCTGATGTAGTTTGCCCAAACTTCTTCGATCCAGGGGGCGTGGCCCACGGCCGTTGGCCAATCCGTGGGGTACACAATTTCCGCCTGGCTGTTTTCGATCAGGAAAGATAGCCGTCGGTTCGATTCGCACACGATGTCATACATGTTGAGTGGCTGCGGATTGACAGCTTGTCGGCGAATACCGGCCAATAGGAGCAGTTCGTCGATGATCACATTCATTTTAAGACCGGACTGCAGGATTCGTTCCAGGTTTTTCAGGCCGCGGTCGTCTAAGTTAGCGCTGTAATACTTTTGCAGCAGCTCCACATAGCCAATAATGGCGGCCAGAGGGTTTTTTAGATCGTGCGCCACCGTGTGGGCAAAAGCATCCAGTTCCTGGTTGCGCGCTTGCAATTCTTGGGTGTACGCTTCCAGCCGCTGGCGTTCGACCTGAATTTGTTCCAGAAAGGCATATTCCTGATCGCGCAGCCGTTTTTTCTCCAGGGCGGCGCTGAGGCGGGCGTTGAGCAAGACGGGGTTGAAGGGTTTGATAAGATAATCTTCGGCGCCCATTTCGATACAGCGGACGGCGTTGTCAATTTCGTCCTGGGCGGAGATGACGATGACGGGCACATTCATGATTTTTTTGTCTTGCTGCATGGTTTCCAGCACCTGGAAGCCGTTGAGTTCGGGCATGACAATGTCTAAGAGCATCAGGTCGTAACGGCCGTTTCCCAAACAATCCAGGGCCAGACGGCCGTTTTCTGCTTCCGTGATCTGGAAGCCCTGCTGCTGGAGGACGCGCGCCAATTTGACCCGGTTTAAGCGGTTGTCATCCACAATCAGAATGTGTGCGCTCAATTTATTCACTTCCATAATGACCAGCGCCCCAGATTGCCGTTTGAGCCGCCTTACTCAAACCCTTCGGGTCTGAAGAGTTTCGCGAACTTTTGCTATTAATCGGCTTTCAGGGCTTCCAAAGCCAACACAACCTGTTCAAAAGCGGCCTCTATCTGCGTGATCAAAGCCTGACAATTTTCAATTTGTCCTGATTTTGCCATAGTTTCCAATTGCAGGCACAAATTGGCCAGGGTTAACGCCCCAAATTCGGCGCTGTTGGCCTTCAGGCTGTGCGAGGCCAGGTGCAGCGCCGGGACATCGCTGTGGCTGGCGGCATTACGGATTCTGTTGAGCAAGATCGGCGCATCGTGTAAATAGACGTCGATTAGCTCGTTCAGGATTTCTTTGTCGCCGCCAAGCGAGGTGGACAGATTGGCAAGACCGCGTGGATTGAGCACGGCCGTTTCTGCTTCATCGGGTGGCGCGGAAACGGCCGTGGCCGGTTCTAATCTGGGGGGGCAGGCCGTTAGCACGTCAATCAGCGCTTCCAGGCGCAGCGGTTTAACCAGGTAGCCGCTCATCCCCGCTGCCAGACAGGCTGCCTGTTCCTCGGCCGTCACGTTGGCTGTCAGGGCGATGATTTGCGGTTGTTGTTCCGCCGGTAGACGGCGGCGGATCAGCTGTGTGGCTGTCAGGCCATCCATTTCGGGCATCTGGATATCCATCAAAATCAGGTCATATGTATGACTTCTTAATCGAGCCACCACTTGCAACCCATTTTCGGCCAAATCGGGTTGATACCCCAGACGTTGCAATACCGTTTGCATTAATTTTTGGCTGGTGGGGGTGTCTTCGGCGAGTAAAATACGCAGTGGGTGGCGGCTGCCCAACTGTTGGTCGAAGAGGCTATTGGGCGAAGTGGTCCGTTGGGGCGACATGGCCAGTTCGCCGCTGAATAAACTGACCAAAGTTTTATGGAGAATTTGGGTATTGACCGGTTTGGTGAGCGTGGCGGCAAATTGCCGACCATTGGTAAGCGGCTGGTTGCGCCCGGCCGGGTGCAGCAAAATGAGCGGCGGTGTCAGGTCCGCCATTTCGGTCTGGGCTGTTTCCGCCAGCGCAAGTCCATCTTGACCGGGCAGCGCCAGGGCCACCAGGACCACGTCATAAGGCGGCTGCTGGGCCATCAACTTCAGGGCTTCGCCGGGGTTGCCGGTGCGGACAATTTGGATGCCCCATTTTTTTAACTGTACTGCCAGGATGCGCCCGCCGGCGTTGTCTACATCCACCAATAAGGCGCGTTTGTTGGCAAGCTTCGGCTGCTGCGCCTTTAAAAAAGCGGGCGTAGGCGCAGGGACTTTTCGGGTGACAAGGGTGAAGGTGAAGGTGGACCCTTTGCCCAGCGTGCTGTTCACGGAGATTGCCCCACCCATTAATTCGCACAGCCGCTGGCTGATGACCAGGCCCAATCCGGTGCCGCCGTAACGTCTGGTGGTGGACACATCGCCCTGGGTAAAGGCTTGAAATAACCGATCCAATCGGTCTGGCGGGATGCCGATGCCGGTATCTTGTACGTCGAACTGGAGGATGTACCGATTATTCTGGCTGGTTGGGGCGGTTACGCGCACGACGACTTCGCCGTGATTGGTGAATTTGATGGCGTTGTTGAGCAGGTTCAAGAAAATCTGGCGCAGGCGAGCGCTGTCGCCCATGATGTGGTGGGGGACGTTGGCGTCGATGTGGCAGGCGAGTTCCAGATTTTTTTGGGCGGCGGCCACGGCGACGATGTCCAGGGTTTTGTTGATGCAGTCATAAAGGTCGAACGGCCGTGCCTCCAACTCCATTTTGCCGGCCTCAATTTTCGAGAAGTCCAAAATGTCGTTGATGATGGCCAGCAGCGCTTCGCCGCTGTATTGGATGGTGTTGGTAAATTCGCGCTGCTCCGGG
>WBZM01004250.1_pt1 | contig 10544 bp, 7 predicted proteins | sample 5204271 | NCBI WGS metagenome assembly WBZM01 (sample SAMN12344346, study PRJNA552823) | activated sludge metagenome | biome: Activated sludge suspended growth; feature: Nitrification reactor; material: Wastewater; isolation source: activated sludge from nitrification reactor of wastewater treatment... | reverse complement strand
GTTGCCCGGGTGCGGGTCGGCGTGGAAGAAGCCGTCGATGAGCAGCTGCTTGATGAGCGCTCGCAGGATATTTTTCCCGATCGCCAGCCGGTCCAACCCGGCCGCGTCGATGGCGACGACGTTGTTGATCTTGACCCCGGCCATGAAGTCCATCGTCAGGACCTTGGAGCTGCTCAACTGCGGGTACGCTTGGGGGACGCTGACGCCGGGCATCCCTTCCATATTGCGGGCCAGCCGCTTCATATTGTAGAGCTCGCCGCCGTAGTCCAGTTCGCGGATAATACCCTCGCCGAACTCGCGGATCATGCCCGGCAGGTCGATGTCGCGGGCATACTGGGACCGGCGTTCCAGGACATTGGACAAGCTGCCCATCACGCCGATATCGGCCTTCATTTGCTTGCGGATGCCCGGCCGCTGGACCTTGACCACGACCTTCGTGCCGTCGGTTAGCATGGCGCGGTGGACCTGGGCCGTGGAGGCGGCGGCGAACGGCGTGGGATCGAATTCCTGATACAGCCGCTCCGGCGCGTCGCCCAGTTCCTCGGTAATGATCTGGCGCACCTCTTCGGATGAGAACGGCGGCACATTGCTTTGCAGCTTGTTGAGCTCGTGCATCCATTCCGCCGGCAGCACCTCGGCGCGGCTGGAGACGATCTGGCCCATTTTCACGTAGGTCGGGCCCAACTCCTGCAACATGAGACGCGCTTTCACCGGCAGCGAGAGCGGCTCAACCTCCTCGCCCGGTTGATAAATGAAGCCCTGCATCCGCCGGCGAAAGTCACCCAGCGCGCCGCGGTCCAGCGCCATGTCCAGACCATAGCTGGAAATAGTGTTATAAATTTGTTGCAGGCGCAGGCTTTCCCGCACCTGGTCAATGCTGCTGCTACGTTGCGTCATGATGGATCACCCTGTTTTTGCTCATTCCCATCAGCTTCCACGGGCCGCACGGCGGCGGGCTCGAAAACCGGTATTTGAACCGGCGCGCCGCTCAGGCTAAACCAGCGACCCATTGAACGCGCTTCCGGGCGATCGTCGCGGAGGGGCGGCCGCAACCCCAGCAGCGTCTCGAAGAAAACGCCGAACAAGCCCACGAGAATCGCCGCGAACAAGGTCCACAGCATGCTGTCACTTTCAAACCAGCCGGGTGTGAGCCGGGCCAGCATCCTCAGCATGAAGAAGTTAATCACGATCAGCACCAGACCAAAGGTGATGAACAGAAATCGGAACATGATGAACTGCAGGATGGGTCGAAAGAATGCGTTGAGCAAGCCAAAGATGAACCCGCTGGCCAGCAACGCCAGAACGAGGCGTTCGGCCTGGAAGCGGATACCCGGCAAGACCAACACCGTCAGCCCCAAGGCTAAGGCATTGGCAACGATTTGCACGAGCATGAGACGCCAGTTGAATTGGAGTTTTCGAATATTGGCCATGATGCAATTATGTACTGGGCTGGCGAGGCACTCTATCACCGAAATGGCGTAAACATGGTGTGAAATGGTTGAGTATGGCGGGACGAGAACGATATCAAAGCCTCCTGGTATGCTCCTCTACGGCTGCGCCATATTGTGAGGATTCTCAAACCCTCATATAATGGGATAAAGGATGGTCTTGAACCTTTACTGAGCTTTTTCGGTATCAGCGCATCCACATTTTCGTCGTTCTAACATTGAGGCATATCTGTCTAGCGGACAGATTAGGTGTATTGTTCTGTTGGGGATAGCCAGTAATCATGACAATTCAATCTCGCTCAGGCCCCCTCATCCTACAGACCAAACTCAACCGGCCCGGTGTGACAAGGAATCTTGTCATACGTCCGCGACTTTTGAAGATTCTCAACGATGGATTGGAAGGAGCACTGACGCTTGTCATCGCCCCGGCCGGTTTTGGTAAAACCACCCTCGCCAGCTCCTGGATACAAAACCTGAGTGAGAGCGACCCGCCCATCCCCTCAGCATGGCTGTCTCTCAATGAAAGTGATAGCGATCTTGATACGTTCCTGCGTTATTTCATTGCCGCCGTGCGCAAGATTTTTCCCGACACTGGCACCGAGACGCTGGATCTGCTCAACGTCCGCCAGCATCCGCCTGCGAGCCTGGTGGCCAACGTGCTCGTCAACGAATTAGAATCGCTTCCTTCACGCTTTGTCATCGTATTGGACGACATGCACACCGTTCGCGGCCACGAAGTATTCGACTGCCTGAACAACTGGTTGCGGAGTTGGCCAAGCTCCATGCATCTCGTCATGGTGTCGCGCTATAATCCGCCGCTGCCGCTGGCTTCTCTACGTGGCAAAGGCATATTGAATGAGATTCGCACGCGCGACCTGCGTTTTTCAATGTCTGAGACAGGCGAATATTTACGCCGCTTGCACACGACGAACAATGCGATCGACGACTCCTGGCTACCCCTCTTGGACCAGCACCTGGAAGGCTGGATCGCGGGCTTGAAGTTGGTTTCGCTGGCAATCGGCCGCGACGGCGATGCGATGCGAGACTTCACTACGGTCTTGCCCGACAGCGAATTCTATACCGCTGACTATCTGATAGATGAGGTATTTAAAGCCCAGCCGCCAGCCATCCAACAATTCTTGCTGGCGACGTCGATCGCGGAGCAAATTTGCGCCTCGCTGGGTGAGGCGCTCCTGGGCGTCCACAACGCGGATGGGGATGCTCGCGCCGCTCTCGATTATTTGGAAGCCGCGGATTTATTCACGATACCGCTCGATAATCACCGGAAATGGTACCGCTACCATCGAATGTTTCGCGACATGTTGCGCCAGAGGCTATCTGCCACGATGACTTCGGACCATATTAACGGTTTGCATCACCGTGCAGCTAACTGGTTCTCGGAGCACCAGATGCCGGATCAGGCCATCGCGCATGCCCTGGAAATCAACAGCCTTGATTCGGTGGCGCGTTTCATGTACCAAGGTGTTTGCGATGTCCTCAACCGTGAAGATGTAACAACTCTGAAGCATTGGATCAACCTTTTGCCTGACGAGTTCATCCGGCAAAGACCCGAACTATTGTTAATGAAAGCATGGGACGCTTCTTTCCATTGGGAACTCGAGAAAATCCTTGAGATTGCGGAACAGGCGGAGGCGCTGCTCGACGAAAACGATCATTCGGATTATACGCAAACCCTCCGCGGGCATATTGCCATGATGAAAGGGCAAATCTACTACCATGCCAACAAGCCCGAGCGAGTCATACCCTATTGTCAGGAGTGTTTAGCCCTATTACCCAAACAGTGGCTCTTTGCGCGCGGTAGCGCCGGTGTATATTTGGGATTGTGTCTGTATGCAGTTGGTCAGGCCGGCGCTGCCGAAAGATTCCTGTCTGAAGAATATGAATCCACCAGCGACAAGAGTAATGGGTACACCCTGCGGCTCCTGCTGGGGATGACAATTAATTACCTGCAGGCCGGCAAATATGAAAACGCGGCGCGATCAGCGCACACCTTGCTACAACAAGCTCAAGACGGCAAGCTCGCCGTGATTGAAGGGTGGGGGCATTATCTGTTGGGGTTTATTCATTATGAGTGGAACGAGCTGGAGCTGGCTGCGCGCCATTTTGGGCAAGTAGTGGATTTATTCTATAGGGTCCAATGGGCAACGGCGCGAAATGGTATGGTTGGACTCGCGCAAGCTTACCTGGCTCTAAATCAGGGGTCTAATGCCCTGGAGACCATTGACCGGTTAAGCCAGAACGATCTGACCTATCGCGGCCAAGAGCAAACCGACACTACTTCGGCGCGAGCGCGGCTGATGCTCATGGAAGGCAATCTAGAAGGAGCTGAGCGTTGGGCCAATCAATGGGCGGAGACGGAGGTAAACCTGTCGCCCCTACCATGGACGGAACAACTTCATTTCACCCTGGTCCGAATCCTCATCGCCCGGCACAAAGTTGCAGATATCCAGAGGGCCTTGAACATTCTGGACAAAATAGGTGAGATAGCCGAACGTACCTTCAATACCAGAATCACCATTGAGGTTCTGGCCCTCCGTGCCCTGGCCTTATTGGCCCAGGGCGACAGCGCCGGCGCTTGTGAAGCGCTCATCCGATCAGTAGAACTGGCGCGGCGTGGTCTTTTCACCCGGTTGTATGTCGACCTCGGGGCGCAGATGCGGAACCTGCTGGTCCAGATTGCCGGTCATGGGCCTACTACCAAAACAGTCGGCCGTATCCTGGCCGCTTATCCGGGCGCGGAGAGGACAACCGCCTCAAGCGTCCCGCGGCCGAGTGAGATGGCCGTTTTCCGACCTTTCCCTTCAGATGACGACCTAACTGAACACTTGACTCCGCGCGAATTGGAGGTCTTGATCCTGATGTCTGAACCCATCAGTCTTAAGGACATCGCCAACCGCTTGACTATCTCCTATGCCACGGCAAGACGCTATACGATCAATTTGTATAGTAAATTTGGGGTCCATTCACGGTGGGAGGCCGTCGATGCCGCGGTCCGCCGCGGCATTATTCCCAGCCGGTAATCCTGTCCTCATTATTACCTTCCTTAACCGAAGGCATCGCCAGCGGCGAGCATTCCTTCTCCCATAATTTACTCAACAATAGCACCCTATGACGGGTACTTGTCTGCACCATGAACACATCACTTTGGTGATGTTAACCCATGTACAGATCTATTATCCTGTCTACATGAATGCACAATCAACCCCCGATTTTGATGGTCCGGCTGCCTATCAAATTACCGTTCGGGGGGTGATCACCTCTGGATGGGCCGGGCGCCTGGAAGGTATGACGATCAATCGCTTGACCCTGGAGGATGGTACGGTATTCACGATTCTGACTGGCGAGTTGGCCGATCAAGCTGCCCTCAGTGGTGTGCTGAACACGCTTTATGACTTGCAGTTACCGCTCGTTGCTGTGAACAAGTTGCCGTTTTCTGGCACGCGCTAGAAATCGTGAGCCGCTGCCGGCTCGACCGGCCAGCGACCTGAACACAGTAGGAGGTTTCACATGAAAACGGTTCTTTGGATCATCGGGGTTATTCTGACCACCGGTGCGCTGCTGTTTCTCATTCTCTGGGGACGCCCGCCCTCGGTGAGCGAAGCCACGGCCGACTATTGTACCGACATGGGTGATTATGCAACGGCGCTCCTGGAGCTACGTTCCATCGATGAGAACTCAACTATCGACGAACTTGGGGCGGCGGGGGCGGCGGTACGGAACAGCCTGGAAGCGCTGAGATCGTCGGGCGCGGACTTGGTCAATGCCCGCATAACCTCATTGGAAAAGAGCCAGGGCATTCTCCAGGTCACCATTAGCTCCATCCCCAACGAGTCAACCCTTGCGGAGGCGGGAGCCGAGCTGCGTTTGGCTACGCTGAATGCACTGGCCGACGCAGTCGATGTGATGACCACGACATGTGATATCAGCCTGCCGGAAGGCGCGACGACGCGCCCTCAGCGGTAAGCCGCAGAACAGCCAATGCTGGTTTATTCATAAGAATCTTCCAAGGAGCCACGATGACCGCTACATCTGAGCCGTTACCGGCCGAAACTAAGCTGAAGAAGAAATTCGAGTTTCCATCCGCTTTCACCATTCTATTTCTGCTGCTCGTCCTGATCGCCGCCGCGACCTTTTTAATCCCCGCCGGATCTTACGACTATACCGAAGACGGCGAGCCGGTGCCGGGCACTTATCATGAGGTCGAGTCCAACCCGCAAAAGCTGTTGGCCAGCGCACTCAAAGGGCCGATCAACGGCATGTACGGCATCGAGGATGCCTCCGGTAACGTCGATGTCTGGAACTCCGGCGAGTTGTTCGGGGCCATTGACGTGGCCATGTTCGTCCTCATCATCGGCGGCTTCCTAGGCGTGACGATGAAGACCGGCGCGATCAATGCCGGTATTGCCTGGGTTGTCGACAAGCTGAAGGGCAAAGAGAAATGGATGTTCCCGATCCTGATGACGATCCTCGCCATCGGCGGCACGAGCTACGGCATGGCCGAAGAGACACTGGCCTTTTATGCGCTCATCATCACCGTCATGCTGGCCGCCGGCTATGACGGCCTAAGCGCGGCAGCCCTGATCTTACTCGGCGCGGGTATCGGTGTCATTGGCTCAACCGTCAATCCCTTCGCCACCGGCATCGCCTCCGGCTTTGCCGGGTCAACCATCTCCGAAGGGCTAATCGGGCGGGTGGTCCTCCTAGTGGTCGGCTCCGCCATCGGAATCTGGTTCGTGATGCGTTATGCCGAGAAGGTGAAGCAAGACCCGTCGAAATCGTTAATCTACGATCAGAAGGCGGAGAATGAGAAGCAATTTCTTTCCGGCAGCGCTGGCGCGGCATTTGGCGAATTCACCGGCCGCCACAAGGTCATCCTGGCCCTGTTCTTCCTGGCCTTCGTCGTCATGGTCTACGGCGTTATTCCTTGGGAAGACCTGGGCCTGACCATTCCGACCTGGTGGTGGTGGTTCCCGGAGATGACGGCCAACTTCCTGTTCTTCGGCATTCTGATCGGTCTCATTGGCCAACTGGGTGAGAAGGAATTGGTGAATACGTTCATCGAAGGCGCGAAGGACATGCTGGGCGTGGCCCTGATCATCGGCGTCGCCCGCGGAATCACCGTGATCATGAACAACGGCCTGATCACCGACACCGTGCTCTATTGGGCGGAACAGGCGGTTGCCGGTTTGAGTAGCGTGGCGTTCATCATTGTTACCTACCTACTTTACCTACCCCTGTCTTTCCTGATCCCGTCCAGCTCAGGGTTGGCGACGGTATCCATGCCGATCATGGCCCCGCTGGGGCAGTTTGCCGGCGTGCCCAGCTACCTAATTGTGACCGCCTACCAGTCAGCCAATGGACTGATCAATCTGGTAACTCCGACTTCGGCCGTGGTCATGGGCGGTCTGGCCATCGCCCGGGTCGGCTACGGCGTGTGGTTAAAGTTCGTGTGGCCATTACTGCTTCTGCTGGCGATCCTGTCCATCGCGGTTCTGTCCATCGGCACGCTGGTTTGAAATGGCTCGGGTAGGCCATGGATAGAGGTATTAATGCGACCGATTAGTGTGTGACTCGACCTTACCACAAATCGAGTATTCAAAATAGGAGAATATGAAATGGCATTCAATCTGCGCAACCGCAATTTCCTAAAGGAACTTGATTTCACGCCCGAGGAATTGAAATTCCTGCTCAAGCTGTCGGCCGATCTCAAAGCGGCCAAGTACGGCGGCTATGAGCAGCCGCGACTGAAGGGCAAGAATATCGCTCTGATTTTCGAGAAGACTTCCACCCGTACACGTTGCGCGTTTGAGGTGGCGGCCTATGACCAGGGCGCGCATGTGACCTACCTGGGACCGTCCGGCTCGCAGATCGGTCACAAGGAGTCGATGAAGGACACCGCCCGCGTTTTGGGACGCATGTACGACGGCATCGAGTATCGTGGCTTTGGTCAGGACCTGGTCGAGATTCTGGGCGAATATGCCGGTGTGCCGGTCTGGAACGGCCTGACCGACCAGTTCCATCCGACGCAGTTGATCTGCGACATTCTGACCATGATGGAGCACAGCGACAAGCCCCTGGGCGAGATTGCCTATTGCTACCTGGGCGACGCCCGTAACAACATGGGGAATTCGCTGATGGTCACCGGCTGCAAGTTGGGTATGGACGTACGTCTGTGTGCCCCCAAGGCGTTATGGCCGGAAGACGGCCTCGTCGAGACGTGCCGCGGTATCGCCGCCGAGACCGGCGCGCACCTGACGCTGACAGAGGATGTGGATGAGGGTGTGAAGGGTGTGGACTATCTCTACACCGACGTGTGGGTCTCCATGGGCGAGGCCAAGGAAGTGTGGGACGAGCGCATCGGCCTGCTGAAACCCTACCAGGTCAACATGGATGTGGTCAATCGGACCGGGAATCCGGCCGTGAAGTTCATGCATTGCCTGCCGGCCTTTCATAATCGCGACACTAAGGTCGGCGAAGAAATTTATCAGAAGACAGGCATGGAAAGCCTGGAAGTCAGTGAAGAGGTGTTCGAATCGGAGCACTCGATCGTCTTCGCCCAAGCCGAAAATCGCATGCACACCATCAAGGCCATTATGGTGGCGACGCTGGGAGATTAGTGCATAGTGAACGGTGTCCAGTCGGCCAGTGTTCGGTCGATGCCAGTCCGTGACCATGGGCACTATTCGATGGGCACCGATCACCGCGCACATCCGTGCCCAGGAGCTAGATGATGCATATACCCCTTGACTCTCATCTGGAAGCACAATTTGCACCGCTGAAGGACGCGATTATTGAGTTGGTAAGGATACCGAGTGTCTGCGATGAAGGCGCGGATGGGTTCCCATTCGGTCCAGCTGTGGACCGCGCGCTACGCAAGGCATTGGAAATAGCCGCCGGGTTGGGCTTTCGCACCTTTTATGAGGAAGATGGCTACTACGGTTATGCAGAGGTAGGCGAAGGTCAAGAGATCCTCGGTATCATGGGCCATGTGGATGTCGTTCCCGCTGGTAGCCTGGAGGATTGGGCCATTTATCCGTTTGACCCAGTTGAACGCGATGGGATGTTGTACGGACGAGGCACGCAAGACGACAAAGGGCCTTTGCTGACTGCTTTATTCGCCGTCCGGGCGCTAATGGACGCGAGGGTGAAGTTAAACAAGCGTGTCCGGTTTATTTTCGGCACGGACCAAGAATCGCTCTGGCGCGGGATCAAGCGCTATCAAGCAAAAGAAGAGTTGCCGGCGATGGGATTTACCCCCGACTCCAGGTTCCCGCTTGTCTATGTCGAGAAAGGGTTGCTTCAGTGCTTGTTGGAAGGGAATAACAAGAGCGGCTTGCGGATCACCGGTGGTTCGGCTTTCAATACCGTACCGGATTCCGTGACTTACTACAGCGCATATCAGGAGGATTTGGCCGAGGAGTTACGATCGCGTGGTTATGATTATGCTGGCAACGATGACGTATTGATTGTCATGGGCAAAGCGGCCCACGCCATGGAGGCGGAAAACGGGATCAACGCCATTGCCCGGCTGTGCATCGCCCTCGACGCCCTCGGTACAGAGTCTGGTGTAGTGCGTTTTATCGCCTGTGAAGTTGGGGAAGACCCCTACGCCACACGCATTTTTGGCCCCTGCGCCGATAAGCCTTCCGGACAACTCAAGTTCAACGTGAGCAAGATCGACGTTGGCGAGACGGAGCAAATCGCCATCGATTGCCGTATTCCCGTCACTCTATCAAAGGAAAATATAGTCAACAAACTGAGCGCGGCTGCCCGGCGATACGGGCTGGTCTATCATGAAGTCGACTGGCTCAAGCCGCTCTTCCTACCCCAGGATCACTTCATGATAAAAACGCTTATGCGTGTTTATAGTCTGATCAGCGGCGATCTTGTTTCGGACCCGATTGCCACGGATGGAGTGACATACGCCCGAGCCATGGACAACTGCGTGGCTTTCGGCGCGATCTTTCCCGATGAATTGAACACGGAGCACCAACCTAACGAGCGGGTAGTGCTTAAAAACCTGCATAAGGCTATGGAGATCTACGCCCAGGCCGTTTACGAATTGACTCGCTAGCAGGGTCCGGAAGCATGATGGATACCGAACCGATAGCCCCATTATTGCCTCCCATCACGCGCTCACTGATTGGCTTGGCCTTGGTCGGCTTTGTGCTGATGCTTTTGCACCTGGCCACACCAATTCTGACGCCAATCCTGTTCGCGTTCTTCCTGGTAGCCATGACAATCTCTCCATTTCGTTGGTTGCTGGCACGGGGCGTTCGGCGTGGTCCAGCCTTGTTGCTATTGGTCGTTATCCTCCTGGTCGGGGGGATCGCCCTGGTCTTGCTGACGCTGGTATCCGTCAGGAATTTACAGGCAGGCCTCACAATGTATAGCGAGCAGCTCGGCGTACGCATGGCCGATATGAAGGCCGCGATGGCTCACCTCGGGCTTGAAGCGGGTGGGGTAGGCGAGGAAATTGCGGCTCTCAGCATATCGGGGATGAGCGCCGTTCTGGCCGCCTTAGTGAATGTGGCCAGCAACGCGTTGATCAGCCTCGTAATTGTTACGTTTTTCCTGATCGAGTTTGAGCGCTTCATGATCATCATTCGCAGCGAGCGGGTGCGTAGCGTGCCGTTTGTGGGTCAGATACCGGCAGTTGCCCAGACGGCCGTGCGCTATTTTGGCATTCGCACGCGGTTGAATCTCATCACCGGCGTGGGCGTCACCCTTATCTGTGTGCTGGTTGGAGTCGATTACGCGCTGTTGTGGGGTGTGGTGGCTTTCTTTCTGAGCTACATCCCCTACATCGGCTTGCTCACCGCCATGATACCGCCGGTCTTGCTGGCGCTGGTCGAGCATGGCTGGCCCCAAGCGTTGCTGGTTGCGATCGCCATTGTGCTCATTAATCTTACGATAGAAAACGTCGTGGAGCCGGGCTACACGGGCAAGCGGCTCCAGCTATCGCCCACCATCGTCTTTCTGTCCTTTTTCTTTTGGGGTTGGCTCTTGGGGCCGATTGGCGCATTGCTCTCTATGCCTATAACGGTCATGCTGCTACTGGTGCTCCAGCTTGAC